>Ga0209002_10002711_pt1 | contig 14157 bp, 11 predicted proteins | sample Rifsed16ft2_FD_184010 | JGI IMG/M metagenome (GOLD analysis project Ga0209002, IMG submission 184010) | Soil microbial communities from Rifle, Colorado, USA - sediment 16ft 2 (version 2) | ecosystem: Environmental > Terrestrial > Deep subsurface > Rock core/Sediment | place: Rifle, Colorado...
TGCGCGCCGGACGAGCTCATATGCCACGACGATCGACAGCACGATTACCGCCTGGAGGATCGTCACGACTTCCTTGCTGATCCCGGCAAGGTCGAGGACCTGCGCCGAGCGTTCGAGGAACGCCCACACGAGGGCGCCGATGGCGACGCCGACCGGGTGGTTCCGTCCAAGGATTGCGACCGACAGCCCGGTGAATCCCAGGCCCGCCGGGAAGTCCAGCCCGAACCGGTGCGACGCCCCGAGGAGCTGCGGCAGGCCGACGAGGCCGGCGATGGCGCCCGACGCCGCCATCGTCAGGAAGGCGAGGCGGGGCGCACGGATGCCGGCGACCGTGGCGGCCCGCGCTGACAGACCCATCGCCCGGACCTCGAAACCGACCGTGGTCCGGTTCAGGACAAGCCAGTAGGCGATGCCGACGATCACCGCAATGACAAGAAAGCCGTTGACGCTGCCGACATCGCCGGGCAGCACGATGGGCATGATCCAGCCCGACTCGGGGATCGCCGCCGTCGTGATGTTGTTGCTGCCGGGCGCCTGCTGTGCCAGTCGCAGCGGCGAGAGGAGATAGGCGATCAGCCCGGTCGCGACGGCGTTGAGCATGATCGTCGAGATGACGACGTTGACCCCGCGCCGGACGTACAGCAGCCCCGCGATCGCCGCCCAGCCCCAGCCGACGACGAGCGCCACGCCAACGATGAGGGCGATGTGCAGGGGCGGTGGCAGCGCAACGGCTGCGCCGACCACCGCTGCTGCAAAGGCAGCCAGGCGGTACTGGCCATCGATCCCGATATTGAACAGACGGAGATGGAACCCGACCGCCGCCGCGATCCCGGCGAGGTAGTACGGGATCGCCTTGTTCACGACGGCGATGAGCGTTGTCGGCTGGAGGCCGTAGGCGAGCGCGTCGCCCAGGGTCTGGATCGGGTCGGCGCCCGCGAGGCGGAGGATCACGGCCGCGACGACCACCGCCAGCAGGGTGGCGACGAGCGGTGCGATGAGCAGGAGGGCCGCGCCGCGAGCTCGAGCCACTGCCGCGCTCGTCAGGGCGCGTCTGGGACGACGATCCTGCCGGCCACGATGTCGTCCGCGTAGGCGTCGAGCTTGAGCGCAAGGTCGTCCACGAACCCTCCGGACGTCGCATAGCCAACTCCCCCGTTCGCCAGCCCGAAGGTCTGGTTGCCGGCCACGAAGCTGTCGTAGGCCACGGAGATCACGAACTCGTACGTTCCGACGTTCGCGTTCTTCAGCATCGACGTCAGGATGTGGTCGCGGACGGACTCGGGGGCCAGCAAGTACTCGTCGGCATCGACGCCGATCGACCAGTGCCCCGTCTGGGCCGCGGCTTCGTGGACCCCGGAGCCAGACCCACCGGCAGCCGCGAAGATGATGTCGACGCCGTTGTCGTACATCCCGAGCGCAGCCTCGCGGCCGTGCGGGGGGTCACCGAAGCCGGAGTAGTCCGGCGGCTGGCTCAGGTACGTCACCTGGACGGTGGCCTTCGAGTTGGCGGTGCGGACGCCCGCCGTGAAGCCGGCCTCGAACTTCTGGAGCAGCGGGATCTGGACCGCGCCGATGAAACCGACCGTGTTCGTCGTCGTCTTCAGGCCCGCCGCCGCGCCAACGAGGAACGAGCCCTCATGTTCGGCAAACAGGATGCCCTGGACATTGAGCGCCACGACCGTGCCATCGTCGACGATCGCGAAGTGGACAACCGGGAACTCGGCCGCGACCGTCTGCATCGGTCCCGCGTACGTGAAACCGACCCCGATGATGGCCTCGTAGCCGGCCGAGGCCAGGAGGCGCAGGCGCTCGGCGCGATCATCGTCCGTGTCGTCCAGCTTGGCCGTGACCTCCCTGAGCTCGGCGCCAAGCTCGAGCGAGGCCTGTTGCGCACCGTTGTAGGCGAGGTCATTGAACCCGCCGTCGCCACGTCCGGTGAGGTCGTAGGCCACGGCGATCTTCGTGACCCTCGAACTCGGAAGCGGGACCGCGTTCTTGGTCGGCTCGACCGTCGTCGGGATGGCCGACGTCGAGGGTGTTGCCGCCGACCCGACGCAGGCCAGGAGGGCGAACGCCATGCCGGTCGCGGCAAGCGACCAGGCGAACCGTCGAACGTGCATGCCGCCACGGTATCGTGTTGGCGATCGAACAGACGATGGAGGGCGCGCGTGGGAGCTGTCAGGTCAGGGTCGCCGCCGGCGGTCGTGGTGGTCGGGAGCATGAACATCGACCTCGTGACCTACGCGCAACGGGCGCCTGGCCCCGGCGAGACGGTCATCGGCGATCGATTCCAGTCCGGGTTCGGGGGCAAGGGCGCAAACCAGGCGGTGATGGCGCGGCTCCTGGGCGCGCACGTGTCCTTCATCGGTGCGCTCGGCGACGACAGCTACGCGACGATGACCCTCGAGAACTTCGCCCGGCTGGGGGTCGACGCCTCCGGCGTGATGCGCGTCGGCGCATCAAGCGGCGTGGCGCCGATCTGGGTCGAGGCGGACGGCACGAACCGGATCATCGTGGTCCCCGGCGCGAATGACCTCGTGACCGCGGACCACGCGGCGGCATCAATGAACGCCGTGCCGCGGGTCGACGTCGCCGTCGGGCAGCTGGAGATCCCCCAGTCGGTCACGGCAGCGGGTTTCAGGGCGGCCAGGGGGCGGGGGGCGGCCACGGTTCTCAACCCGGCGCCAGCAGCGGCGATCTCGGCGGACCTCCTGCGCGTCACGGACTGGCTCATACCGAACGAGGTTGAGTTCGGGGCGTTGTCCGGAACATCCGAGGATCCGTCCGATGGGGCGATGATCGAGTTCGCCGCGCGGACGGGGACGCGGCTCGTCGTAACGCTGGGGGCACGCGGCGCCGCGCTCGTGGGGGGGGATCGGTCGGTGATCCGCGTCCCGGCGATGCCGGTCACCTCGATCGACACAACCGGTGCCGGCGATGCGTTCGTTGGCGCGTTCGTGGTGGGCCTGGCGCTCGGCCTGTCCGAGCCGGCTGCGGTCAGCCTCGGGGTCCGATGTGCCTCTGACAGCGTCACGCGGCGCGGAACGCAGGCTTCGTTCCCGGATCCGGAGCGGTGCGCCGCGATCCTCGCGGAGGTGCGCCGCGATCCTCGCGGAGGTGCGCCGCCAGGAGGGGACGCTCAGCCCTCGGCGACCTCGTAGCCGTCCGGGCCGGGGATGAAGAACAGCTCGTGCGGAAAGCACCAGCGCCAGTCCTCGCCTGGCTCGGCGGATCGGAGCATCGCGTGACCGGTCTCATGGAAGTGCGCCGTCGCATGGGTGTTCGGGCTCTGGTCACAGCAGCCGGTCCGTCCGCAGTTCAGGCACTGGCGCAGGTGAACCCAGGTTCCGCCCATCTCGATGCAGGTCTCGCACACATCGCGAGGCGGATTGACCTCAACGCCGGTCGCGAAATCATCGCAGAGCGCCATCATCAGGGGCTTCTCCAAGTGGTCCGGACTCAGGTGATTGGCGGAGAGGGTGGGATTCGAACCCACGGGGCTTTCACCCGCCTGTTTTCAAGACAGGTCCGTTCGGCCACTCCGGCACCTCTCCGAGGCGAGGATAGCAGCGACCGTGAGGCCGCTATGCCGGCGCGGGAATCCAGTCGAGGCCCATGTACGGCCGCAGCGGCGCCGGGATGTCGAGGGACCCGTCGGGCCGCTGGTAGGTCTCGAGGATCGCGGCGACGATTCGGGCGAGCGCCAGGCCCGAACCATTGAGCGTGTGGACGAGTTCCGGCTTCGCGCCGGGTTCGGGCCGGTAGCGCACGGCCATCCGACGAGCCTGGAAGTCCTTGAAGTTCGAGCACGAGCTGACCTCGAGCCAGCGCTCGACACCAGGAGACCAGACCTCGAGATCGTACTTGCGCGCCTGCGTGAAACCCATCTCGCGGGTGGCCATGAGCAGGACTCGGTACGCCAACCCGAGCCGCTTCAGCAGATCCTCCGCCCGGCCCGTCATCCACTCGAGCGCCTCCGGGGAGTCCTCGGGCCGCTCGAACAGGACCATTTCGACCTTGTCGAACTGGTGGACCCGTAGGATGCCGCGAGTGTCCTTGCCCGCGGCGCCGGCCTCGCGCCGGAAACACGGGGTGTACGCGGCGTAGCGGATCGGGAGCTCGGTGGCGTCGAGGATCTCGTCCCGATGGAGGTTCGTGACCGGCACTTCGGCGGTCGGGACCAGGTACAGGTCATCCCGCGTGACGACGTACATCTGGTCTTCCTTGTCAGGGATCTGTCCGGTCCCGCGGGCCGATGCCTGGTTGACGACGATCGGCGGCCAGATCTCGGTGAACCCGTTCTCACGGGTGTGGACATCCAGGAACCACATGATCAGCGAGCGCTGCAGGGCCGACCCGGCGCCCTTGTAGACCGGGAACCCGGAGCCGGCGATCTTCGCGCCACGCACAAGGTCGATCATTCCGAGCCGTTCGGCCACATCCCAGTGCGGACGTCGCTCCCAGGTCGCGCCGCCCGCGGGTGCATCGGCACCGATTTCTCCTTCGAGCGGCTGATCGTGCTGGAGCTGCTCGCCCCAGGTCCGGACCGTAAGGTTGGCCTCCTCACCGCCGACCGGAATGTCCAGCTCGGCGGGGTTCGGGATCCGGAGGAGCAGGTCCTCCACCGTCGCTTCGACGTCGGCCAGCTCGGCGTCGATGGCGGTGAGCCGCTCCCCGATGACGGTCGAGCGGGCACGGAGTTGAGCGACCTCGGGCCCATCGGGTTGAGCGCCACCCTTGATCGCCTCCCCGATCGACTTCGAGGCGATGTTCCGCTCGGCGCGGAGGGCATCGCCCTCCCCCTGCAGCGCCCTGCGGCGCTCGTCTGCAGCGAGCGCCGCGTCGACCAGTGCCGGATCCTCGCCCTTGTCGAGGGCGCCCTTTCGGATTGCGTCCGGCTCTTCCCTGAGCCTTGCCAGTCCCACGCTCATGCCGCACCCCCTGCGTCGCTCATGGTCGCATCCGCGGCGGCTGCTTCGCGCAGCCGCTGCGCCACGAACGCCGAATCCAGGCCGGCCAGCAGCCATCCTGCACGTGGACCATTCGGGCGGCCAAGAAAGGCCAGATACAGCGCGGTGAAGGCGCGTCCGGGCGGGAGCCCGAGACCGGCCGCCGTGGCGAAGATTGCGGTCTGCCAGGCGTCGCCGCCACGCGGGCCGGACGCGGTTCCATCGTCACCTGCCGTCGCCACGGCGCCGGCGAGCGCGCCCAGGAAGCCCCGCTGTTCGCCGTCCAGGACCGCGGACTCCTCCGGCAGGGCGTCTCGGACGGCCATTCTCGCGCGGTCGGGTGCATACGACTCCAGCCAGGCCCGGGCGGCCGCGACTCGCTCATCCAGGACCGCGCGCTCGCGCTCCGTGAGCGGGCTCCCCTTCTCCGCCACCATCAGGGCCGGGATATCCGCGTTCGGGACCTGGATGAGGAACGCCAGATGCGCGAAGTTCGGCCGGAACGCCTCCGCCTCCGCCGCCACGTCGGCCGCCGGGTCCAGCAGGGCATACCGGAAGACCGAGGCGTAGCCCGGCGGCAGCTCGCCCTTGATAGGGCGTCCCGCTGTTGCGTCGGCCAGCTTGTCGAACTCGTCGAACAGGCGCGGGATCGCGTCGGTGCCCTCGGGATCGAACTCGATGGCATGGTTCGGGCGAGGCCGGATGAACAGGGTTCGAAGCTGCTCCGGCGGGATGACCTCGACCATCTGGTGCGCGGCGGCGCCCCGCCCCTTGGAAGTCGACATCTTTCGCCCGCCGACATTCAGGAATTCGTACGGCACGTTGATCGGCGGCTCTCGCTCGAACACCTCGCGCGCGATGGCATCCGAGCGGTCGCGGGAACCGCCGGCCGTGGCGAGGTCCTTGCCGCAGGGCTCGATGGTCACGCCGAACAGGCTCCACTGGGCCGCCCACTCGAGGTTCCAGCCGAGCTTGGCCCGGCCGCCGAATGGTGAGATCCAGCCGGACATGCCACAGCCGTGCGCCCAGGTCACGAGGGTGGGTCGGCACTCGTAGAACACGCGCTCGCCGTCCCACCTCGTGACGATCGTCGTGCCGACCTTGCCGCACTGCTCGCAGACCACCTGGATCGGGTGCCATGTGTTCGGATGCTGGACGTTCGCCACGCGCCGGTAGATCTCGCGGACGACCTGCGCCCGGTCGAGGGCCGTTCGGATGAACGGATCCATCGCCCCGGTCGGGTAGATGTCGCTCATCCAGTAGTAGCGATCCGGGTGGATGCCGAGATCCGCGAACAGGTCGATGAACGTCTGGGCGTGATGGCGCGCGTAGGAGGCGTGCCCGTCGCTCGCCTGGTCCGGGATGTGCGCGAGTGGCGCGCCCATGTAACGCTCGACGGCATCGGGCGTGAGGAGCGCCTGGGCGTCCATCGCATCGAGGTCGTCCACGCCGTACAGGAGCGTCGTCTCGTGGCCGGCGGCGCGGAGCGCTCGGGTGATCACATCAAGGATTACCGGGCCGCGCAGGCTCCCGACGTGGACCGTCCCGGACGGGGTCTTCGAGTCGTTGATGACCTGCGGTCCGGAGACCCGCGCGGCCAGCTCGTCCGCCCACTCCATCTGGGTGCTGCTCCTTGTGGTGGCTCGGAGGCGCGGGCCAGGTCCCTGCTGCCGCACCTCCGGCGGCAGGGCCGCCGCCGCCGACCCTTGAAGCCTAGGCGATCTTGACGACCGCGTACGCGATATCGCCCGCGGGGACGCGAACGGTAACCTTCTCGCCCTTCTTGCGACCCAGGAGGGCTCGACCGACCGGGCTCTCGTTGGAAATGCGGCCTTCGGTGGGTCGGGCCTCCGTCGATCCGACGATCGTGAACGACTCCTGGCCTTCGGGCCCGGTCACGGTGACGGTCGACCCGATCTGGACGACGTCCTTCGAGTGATGCTCGTCGATCAGCGTCGCGTTCTTGATGAGCGCCTCGAGCGTCTGGATCCGGCCCTCGACGAAGGCCTGCTCGTTCTTGGCATCCTCGTACTCGGCGTTCTCGCTGAGATCGCCGTGCTCCTTTGCGTCGTGGATCCGGCCTGCGACCTCGGGACGCCGGATGGACACCGTCTCGTCCAGCTCGCGTCGAAGCTTTTCGAGGCCTTCCCGGGAGATGTAGGTGGGTTTGTTGTTCACTTGCGCTCAGCTCCCGAGGTGGGGCTCCGCTTGACCGCGATGGGCGGGCCAGCGGAGCGACGAGGGGCTCGGATGAAAGGAAAGAACCCCAGCGATTCCGGGGTTCCCCGCGGGCTGGAGTTCGAACCGGTGACGTAGCCTAGCGTGCCCCTCTGAGGGTGTCAAAGGCTCACTCGGCCACGGACAGGCGCAGCAGGCGCTGCTTCACGCGGCGGAGCGCCGCTCGATCAGACAGGGCGATGAAGACGGTGTCGTCACCGGCGATCGAGCCGACCACCTCGGGCCAGCGGGCCCGATCCAGTGCCGCGGCAATCGCATGCGCCGATCCGGGCAGGGTCTGCACGATGAGCAGGAGTCCCGCTTCCCGAATCTCGGCCGGCAGGTCACGCAACAGCCGACGCAATCGGTCCTCGCCGGAGACCTCCGCCTCAATGAGCCTGGGGGGCAGCGCATAGACCTGTGTCCCATCTCGTGTCGCCTTCACGAGCCCGAGCTCCGCGACGTCGCGGCTGACCGTGGCCTGCGTCGTGCGAAAGCCGCGCTCCCGGAGGGCGGCGGCCAGCTCCTGCTGGGTCCGGACGGGCCGTTGATCGACCAGGTCGCGGATCGCCCGCTGACGGAGCTGCTTCATCACTTCCACTGGCCCGCGCTCCCTATCGATCCCAGAGTCCCAACCACGCCACCACGACGACGGCTGCGAGCAGGATGCGATAGACGACGAAGACGGTCGTGGGGTTGGTCCGCAGGAAACGCAGCAATAGCGAGATTGCCAGGAGCCCAGCGACGAGCGCTGCGACCATACCGGCCAGCAACGGCATGAGTGTCACGTCCACGCCGGCTTCGCCGCTGATGACCTTGCGCAACTCGAAGACGCCGGCACCGGCCGTGATCGGCGTTGCCATGAGGAAGCTGAACCGAGCCGCGGACTCGCGGTCGAGCCCCGCGAACAGGCCGGCCGAAATCGAGATCCCCGACCGGCTGATGCCGGGCACGAGGGCGAGGGCCTGGGCAGCCCCGATCCCTATCGCTCCGGTCACGCCCAGCTCGCTCATGTGACGCGTCCGGCTCCCGAGGCGCTCGGCGAGCCACAGGATTGCAGCTCCGATGAGGAGCGTAACGGCCACCAGACCGAGTGAGCGGAAGGTGCCCTCGATCAGGTCGTTGAGGAACAGGCCCGCGATGATGGCGGGCATCGTGGACAGCGCGAGGAGCCAGGCCAGCTTTCGATCGGGATCGCCCCCGATGGAGCGGTCACGCAGCGAGGCAAACCAGGCAGGGATGAGCCGAAGCCAGTCCGCCCGGAAGTACAGGAGCAGGGCCAGGAGCGTCGCCAGGTGGAGCATGACGCTGAACGCCAGGCTATCGATGAATGGATCGTCCCAGCCCAGGAGGGCCGGGACGATGATGAGGTGCCCGGAACTCGAGATGGGCAGGAATTCGGTGAGGCCCTGCACGAGCCCCATCACGATCGCCTGGACGAAGATCTCCATCCGGCTCCTTGCGCGGCCGGGCGATGCCCGGCCGCCGTGCTCCGAGGGGTGCTAGCGAATGAACAGCGGCGCGAGCACGAGCGTGATCGTCGCGAGGAGCTTCACGAGCACGTGGAGGGACGGGCCGGCGGTGTCCTTGAAAGGGTCACCGACCGTGTCGCCGACGACCGCCGCCGCATGGGCGGCGGATTTCTTGCCGAGGACAGTGCCGTCCGCAGCCTTCAGGTTACCCGCCTCGATGTACTTCTTGGCGTTATCCCAGGCCCCACCGCCGTTGTTCAGGACGGTGGCCAGCAGGACGCCGGCGATCGTGCCCACCATCAGCATCCCGGCGACGGCCTCGGCCCCGAGAAGCAGCCCGACGATGATCGGCGTGGCGACCGCCACGAAGCCGGGCGCGATCATCTCCCGCAGGGCCGCCTTGGTCGTGATGTCGACGACCCGGGCGTAGTCCGGGCGAACGCTGTAGTCCATGATGCCCGGCATTTCCCGGAACTGGCGACGGACCTCGACGATGATCGCCTGGGCCGTTGTGCCCACGGCCCGGATCGCAAGCGATGAGAAGAAGTACACGAGCATCGCCCCCATCAGGCCGGCGATGAAGACGTTGACGTTGGCCAGGTTGACCGATTCGAGAAGTGCTTCGCCGCGATTCGCCAGGATCAGGTTGACCTTGTCGATGTAGGCACTGAACAGCAGGAACGCGGCGAGCGATGCCGAGGCGATCGCGTAGCCCTTTGTCAGGGCCTTCGTCGTGTTGCCGACCGCGTCGAGGCGATCCGTGATCTCGCGCGCGCCGGCCTCGGCGCGGCTGAACTCGGCGATCCCGCCGGCGTTGTCCGTGATCGGGCCGAAGGTGTCCATGGCCAGGATGTAGGCAGTGGTCATCAGCATCGCCATGGTTGCGACGGCCGTGCCGAAGATGCCGCCGACGTCCCTGCCATCGGCATTGACGATGCCGGCCTGCGAGCCGAACCAGTGACTGGCGAAGAGGGCGAGACCGATCGTGATCGCCGTGACAAATGTCGTCTCGAAGCCGACGGCCGTGCCGGCAATGATGTTGGTCGCGGGGCCGGTTCGGGACGCCTCGGCGATTTCCCGTACCGGCCGGAACGTGCCCGCGGTGTAGTACTGGGTGATGTACACGAACGCGACGCTGGTCGCCAGACCGACGATGCCGGCCGCGAAGAAGTAGAGCCAGACCGGCAGGCCGGACGGCGCGGCGCCGTTGGTCTGCATCATGACGTTCGTGGTCAGGTAGAGGGCCCCAACCGACAGGATGGTGGTGACCCAGTACCCACGATTGAGCATGTTCATCGGGTTCTCGTCCTCGCGGCCACGCACGAAGAAGATGGCCACGATCGTGGACAGTAGACCGAACGCTCGGATGACCAGCGGGAAGAAGATCCAGGCCTCGGGGCTCGGCCAGCCCGCCGCGAGGGCGATGCCGTAGACGCCGACGCCGAGGATCATCGCGCCGATGTTCTCGGCAGCCGTGGATTCGAACAGGTCCGCGCCGCGGCCGGCGCAGTCGCCGACGTTGTCGCCGACGAGGTCCGCGATGACCCCCGCGTTGCGGGGATCATCCTCGGGAATCCCCGCCTCGACCTTGCCGACGAGATCGGAGCCGACGTCGGCGGCCTTCGTGTAGATCCCACCACCGAGCTGGGCGAAGAGCGCCACGAATGAAGCGCCGAACCCAAAGCCGACGATCAGGAACGGCGCGTCATGGGTGGACTGTCCTCCGCCGAGCCCGCCGAACAGGCTGAAGATCCCGTACACGCCGAGGAGGGACAGGGCGACGACGAGGAACCCGGAAACCGCTCCGCCGCGCATCGCGACCTGAACGGCCTCAACGAGGCTTCGCCGGGCGGCTGCGGCGGTTCGTACGTTGGACTTGACGCTGATGTACATGCCGATGATCCCGGAGGCCATCGAGCAGGCGGCCCCGACGAGGAAGGCCAGCCCGGTCCGCCAGCCGAGATCGAGACCGAACACGCTGGTATCGGCAACATCCTTCGTCTCGAACAGGGTGATGACGGCGCCGATAACGAACGCGCCGACGAGGGCCAGCAGCCCGATCGTGGTGTATTGGCGGCGGATGAACGCCACGGCGCCTTCGAGGATCATCCCGGCGACGTCCTCCATTTCCTTCGTCCCGGTGTCACGGGAGAGGACGTCACGGGCGAGGTACACGGCGAACAGGACGGCGATCAGCCCGGCGGGCAGGATGATCAGCTGAAGTTGACTGGCGTCCATCGGGGTGCTCGGTTCCTCCAGGTTGTCGATATGGGCGCGGGCCGCCGGCGGGCACGCGACGCCCGGGTGGGCGCATGTCTCGGAAGGCAGCCGTGGCCTCGGTCCGCGCGCGGGAACTCAAGAGCGCACAACGGACAGGCCGTTCGAGGGTGAGCGCGAGTGTACCAACCGCCGTTCGGGCGGGTCAACTCATCACGTTGGGCCGAAACATCATCTGCGGGATCCCGATGCCGGGCGCGCGAGCAGGCATCGTAGCCTAGCGAATCCAGCGGGCATACGCCCCATCATGCGTCAGCTGTCGAGCAAGCCCGGTACGGACATCCAGGAGCCAGATGCCGTCAGACACCGACGGCTGTGCCGCGAGCGTCCGCCCGATAACCAGTGTCGCGCCATCCGGTGAGTATCCCGGCCAGTGATCATCGCGCCCGGCGAGGCCGGCCAGCTCGCGAACGGTCCCGTCCAGGGCGAGGATCCGTAGCCGCCCGAGCCCATCCGGCGTGCGAGAGAGAGCCGTGAGCGAGCCATCGGGACCCAGCCCCACGGGCCCGGCAGATCCGTCCGTTCCGGCAAGCCGAATCGCGCGCCCGCGGGTATCGACCGCGAACAGGGCTGATGGCCCGCCGGCCGGCCCGGTCGCAGCCAGCACGAACGCGTCGCGCCCGGGGGCCCACACAGGCGCTGAATCGGCCACGAGGGCCACGCCCACGGGCTCAGACACTGGTTCGCCGCCGAGCGTGGGCACGGAGAGGTCCAGGACCGCCACCTCGCCCGAAGCCGTGACGAGGAGGGCCAGCCGGCCGCCGGGCTCAAACGCGAGCCGGGGTGTCCAGGCCGGCGTGCCATCCGTCTCGCTGATCCCGTCCCCTCCGAGTTCCGTCGATCCCGGAGCCGGCGCGCCATGGTCGAGGAGCTGGCGCTCGTCGCCCGGAGTGCCCGGCAGCGGCACGAGCCAGTAGCCGAGGTCGGCTCCGGCCGGATCACGCCGGGAAACGATGAGTTTCAGATGAGAGGGCGTGAGGACCGGCGCATATTCCAGGCGCCCGTCATCCTCGGTCAGCCGGCGTACGTCCGTGCCGTCGATCGCCATGATCGTGACGACGCCACCGGCGGCGTAGACCAGCTCGCGGCCGTCCGTCGTCGTGTCGAAACTGCTCACGGGTGCGAGCTCCACGGTGAGCTGTCGCTGATTCGTTCCGTCCGGGTTCATCACCCAGACATTCCTGATGCCGCCGCGCGCGCTCAGGAAGGCGATCTGGTTCTGGCCAGACGTGGTGGGCGCTCCGGTCGTGAAGCTCCACGTCCTTCCCAGGGACACGATTGTCGGGTCGTCCAGGCGCGCAACCGCGGAGTCGAGGGTGACCGTGTACGTCGTGTGCGGGGCGAGCGGCGCCGAGGGCACGAAGATGACCGTGTCGGCTGCTTCGGACGTCGCGGGCGTCGATCCGGCGGCAAGGTCGCCGCCGAGGGTCAGGACCCGCAGGTCCCCATCAACACTCGGAATGATGTGGAGCGCGGAGCGCGCGGTGTCGGGATCGATCGGGGCATCGAAGTGCACGGCGATCGGCGTGCCGATGCCGATGCCGGCCACACCGTCGGCCGGTACGGTAGTGGCGATTCCCAGACCGGCTCCGACGGTCGTGAACCTCGTGCTGAATGGGACGCCGAGGCGGCTCCCACCGGTGTCGGCCGCGGCCGCGCCAACGGCGAGCGTATACGTCGTACCGGATCGCAGGCCGCCCTTGAAGTCGAGCGTCACCACGGACCCGCTCCAGGTCGCCTCGACCGGCGCCGGCGGATCCACGAGGATCTCCGCCTCGACCGAGACGGTGTCCATCAGCCGGTCAAACACGAGCTCGACCACGGCATCGAGCGACACCGCGGAGTCGCCGTCGCGCGGCGTCGCACGGAGGACGACCGGCGGGCCCACGGTCCGGAAGGCCCAGCCCTCCAGGCCGACCTCGTCGACGTTGCCCACGAGATCCTCCACGCCCGGCGCGATCGAGACCGTGAATTCGGTATCGGACGGGAGCTTGTGCGACGGCGTGAAGATCGCCGTGGAGCCATCCCACGTGAACGCCCCCTCGATCGGCGGCTCGATCCGGAAGCGCGATTCGACCGTCGAGGTCCTGACCGGTTCGCTGAACTCGATGTCGATCGCCGTGAGCGTCTGGGCCACGCGCGGGCCGTCCGCGGGGGCGCTCAGCAGGATGGACTTGACGGTCGGCGGGCGACCATCCACCGCCGTCGCGTTGTAGAGCACGAGCCCCAGGCCCGCCAGGGCGACGGACAGGCTCAGGATCGAGATCAGCCGGCGCATCGCCACCTCACGCCGGGAAGGCCAGTCACGGGGCGGGACAATAGCACAGCCCCTATACTCCCGGTCCTGTGAGCCAACGTCCCGCGCTCGGCTGCCTGCTCGAGGTCCTTGAGACCCTCGTCCTGACGATCGTCATCTTCTTCGGGATCCAGGCCTTCGTCGCCCAGCCGTACAAGGTCCAGCAGGGCTCCATGGAGAACACGCTCATCCCTGAGCAGTACGTGCTGGTGGACAAGTTGTCCCCTCGTTGGGATGCGTATTCCTATGGCGACATCATCGTCTTCAAGCCACCTGCGAGCTGGAGCCAGGGCTCGGATGTCCCGTTCATCAAGCGGGTTCTCGGCCTCCCCGGCGATACGGTCGAGCTCCGGGAGGGCCAGGTCGTCGTGAACGGCGCGGAGGTCAATGAGCCGTACATCTTCCGGGCGACAGATGGTGTCCAGCAGCAGTCCTACCCGGCCCCGGGTGGCGCCACCCGGTGGGTCGTTCCAGATGGTGAAATGTTCGTCATGGGCGATCATCGAGAGGATTCGGCGGACTCCCGTAACTTCGGTCCCATCGAGATCTCGCACGTCGTAGGGCGGGCGTGGCTTCGCTACTGGCCGTTCGACCAGCTCGGTTTCCTCCCGGTCCCGGAACACCCCGAGCTCGCGACGCCGGTACCGTGACCCGTTCGGCGTGAACCCGATCCTCGCGGGGGTTGCCCTCGCGGTGACGGTCGGCGCCGTGCTCGCGATCTCGGCCCGCGAGAGTCGAGCGGGCCTCGTCGGACTGGCCATCGCGCTCGCGGCCGCACCATTCCTGGCGGCTCCGATGCCGAACGTGTCCACCCTTGCGATGCGGGTCATTGGTGCAGCACTCGCCGCGTACCTCGTCCGGGCGGCGGTGGCGACCGGTCCCGGCCTCCCCGCCCGCCCGGGGAGCGAACCGACCCGCGGCGGCTCGCAACTGGGCTGGCCGGCGG
>Ga0209002_10002717_pt1 | contig 14144 bp, 12 predicted proteins | sample Rifsed16ft2_FD_184010 | JGI IMG/M metagenome (GOLD analysis project Ga0209002, IMG submission 184010) | Soil microbial communities from Rifle, Colorado, USA - sediment 16ft 2 (version 2) | ecosystem: Environmental > Terrestrial > Deep subsurface > Rock core/Sediment | place: Rifle, Colorado...
GGGCGCGTGCGACAGGGGTCGCGGGACCACGCGGCACGCGTCCGCTGCCCCGTTGCGGCCGGGCTCCATCCCGGCGCGCGAGGTCCGCGCCCACGGGGCGGGAACGGGTCCCCGCGACCCCTGTCGCACGCGCCCGTCGGCTCCGCCGCGCGATCGTTGACATGATTTCGCAGACGCGACGCTAACCACGCATGGGAGGGTACGCTGCCCGGCAGCTCGTCCAGCTCGTCGTCGTCATCATCGGCATCTCGATGCTCGCGTTCGCGATCCTGCACGTCGTCGGCGATCCCGTGCTGCTCCTGCTCCCGCAGAACGCCGGCAAGGAGGAGTTCGAGCGCTACCGCCGCTTGCTCGGGCTCGACCAGCCCATCTACGTCCAGTACTGGAAGTTCGCGAGCCGGGCGGTCCGGGGCGACTTCGGCAACTCGTGGTACGGCGACGTGCCCGCCTTCGGCCTGGTCCTCCAGCGGATGCCGCCGACCATCTACCTCACGCTCGCCGGGCTCGGCGTCGCGCTCCTGATCGCGCTGCCGCTCGGCATCCTCGCCGCGCTCCGGCGCCACTCGTTCGTGGACAACGTCTGCACGGCGCTCGCCGTCGCGGGCCAGGCGATGCCGATCTTCTGGCTCGGCATCATGCTGATCATCGTCTTCGCGGTCCGCCTGAAGGCCCTGCCCGCCTCCGGCTACGGCACCTGGCAGCACTTCGTCATGCCCGCCTTCACGCTCGGCGCCTTCCTCGCCCCGATCACGATGCGGCTCGTCCGCGCGGGCGTGATCGAGGTCATGAACATGGAGTACATCAAGACCGCGCGCGCCAAGGGCGTCGGCGAGCGGACGGTCGTCGTCAAGCACGCCTTCCGCAACGCCTGCATCCCCGTGATCACGGTCCTCGGCCTGCAGTTCGGCCAGCTCCTGGGCGGCGCGATCGTCACGGAGACCGTCTTCGCCTGGCCTGGCGTCGCCACGCTCACCGTGGAGTCCATCCGCAACCAGGACTTTCCGGTCGTGCAGTGCGCCGTGGTCCTGCTCGCGCTGATCATCGTCGTCGTCAACCTCTGCGTGGACATGCTCGTCGGCTTCATCGACCCGCGGATCCGGGTGCGCGCGTGAGCGCGGTCGTCGAGCGGAGCGCCGCCGCGCGCGAGCCGGCGCCGGCGGCCTGGCGCGGCTCGCTGCGGCGCCTGGCGCGGCTCCGCTGGGGCGTGGGCGCGGCCGCCGTGATGCTCGCGATCGTCGGTGCCACGCTCCTGGCCCCGTGGGTCTCGTCGCACGACCCCCTGACGGTGGATATCCGGCACCGGCTGGTCCCGCCGGCGTGGATGGAGGGCGGCACGACCCGACACCTCCTCGGCACCGATCAGGTCGGCCGCGACCTCTTCACGCGCGTCGTCTACGGGGGCCGCGTGTCGCTCGTGGTGGGCGTGTTCGCGGTGCTCATCTCCTCCACGCTCGGCGTCCTGCTGGGGCTCGCGGCGGGCTACTTCGGCAGCCGGACCGACGCCGTGATCATGACGCTCCTGAACGTGATGCTCTCGTTCCCGTTCGTCCTGCTGGCGCTGGCCGTGATCGCCGTCCTCGGGCCGAGCCTCGTGAACATGATCTTCGTGCTCGGCATCGCCGACTGGCCGCTCTACGCCCGCGTGATCCGCGCGGAGACGCTCGCCATCCGCGAGCGCGAATTCATCACCGCCGGGCGGGCGCTCGGGATGAGCCACGCGCGCCTCATGTTCGGCCAGATCTTCCCGAACCTCGTCTCGCTCATCGTCGTGATCGCGACCCTGCAGGTGGCGCGCGTGATCATCCTCGAGTCGTTCCTGTCGTTCCTCGGCCTCGGGATCCAGCCGCCGACGGCCGCGTGGGGCAACATGCTCGGCGAGGGGCGCGTCTACATGCTGAACTCGTGGTGGATCGCCGCCTTCCCGGGACTCGCGATCTTCGTCACCACGCTCGCGATCAACCTGATGGGGAACGCGCTCCGCGACTGGCTCGACCCGCACATGAAGCTGTAGCCCGCGGTGCGGCGGCGTCAGCGCCCGGCGGCCGCCGCGGCCGCGCGGTAGATCTCCGCCGTCTTCGCCACCATCGGGGCGACGCCGAACTCGCGCAGCACGCGCGCGCGCCCGGCCCGCCCGAGCCGCCGGCGCCGGGCGGGATCGGCGAGCAGCGCGCCGAGCGCCGCCGCGAGCGCGGCGTCGTCGCCCGCGGGCACGAGCAGGCCCGTCTCGCCGTCGCGCACGACGTCACGGTGCCCCGGCACGTCCGTCGCGACCACGGCCAGCCCGGCGGCCATCGCCTCGAGCAGCGCGAGCGGCAGCCCCTCCTTCAGCGAGGGCGCCGCGTAGAGGTCCATCGCCGGGCAGGCGCGGGCGGAGTCCTCGAGCCAGCCGGCGAACACGACGCGGGCGCCCAGGCGCGCCCGGGCGACGCGCGCCTGGAGCCGCGCCCGCTCCGCGCCGTCGCCGATCAGCAGGAGCGCGAGCCGCGCCTCGCGCGGCGCGAGCCGCTCGAGCGCCGCGACGAGCGCCGCGAGGTTCTTGACGGGGTCGAAGCGGGCGACGCACCCGACGACGAGCGCGTCGGCCGCGAGGCCGAGGGCGTCGCGGCGCAGGGGCGCGCCGGCGAGCGCGCGGTCCTGGGCCTCGACGTCCACGCCGTTGAGCACGGTCGCGCTCTGGCCGGGCCGGAACAGGCCGAGCGCGCGCCCCTCGGCCTCCTGCGAGGCCGAGACGCTGACGACCGTGTGCGTCCAGCGCCCGAGCCGCCGCTCGAGCGCCAGGTAGAGCCACCGCCCCGCCCGCGGATAGCTCTCGTAGTGGATCCCGTGGAAGGTGTGCACGGCGGCGGCGCCGGTCCGGCGTGCCGCGAGGCGCCCGTAGAGGCCCGCGCCCTTGCCGTGGCTGTGGATCACCTGGACGCCGTGGGCGCGCACGAGCGCGAGCGTCTCGCGGAGCGGCCGGAGCCCGAGCCGGTCCGCGCGCACGACCGCGACGCGGCAGCCGAGGTCCCGGAAGCGCCCGAAGAACGGCCCGTCGCGGGGGCCCCCGACCGTGACCTCGAACTCGTCGCGCGGCAGGTGGCGGACGAGGTCCCAGACCTGCCGCGGCCCGCCGCCGAGCGACGTCGTCGTCAGCAGCTGCAGGACGCGGATCACCCGCCGGTCCCGAGCACCGTCGCGGCGCCGAGCCCCTGGCCGGCCTGCCGGTACTCCTCGCGCGGCGGCGCGAAGATGTCGAGCACGACGCACCGCGCGTCGAGCGTGCGGCCGCCGTGGGGCACGTTGGGCGGCGTCTGCCAGAAGTCGCCGGCCCGGACGTGGTGCTCGACGCCGTCCTGGATGCGGATCCACTCGCCCTCCAGGCAGACGCCCCACTGCTCGTTGGGGTGCGCGTGGACGGGCGAGCTGGCGTGCGGCTCGAGCGTGACGACCGAGAGCATCGCGTGGACGCCGGGGAAGACGCGCGCGCTCACGCCGGGCGCGAGCTGGCGCACGATGCCGCCTTCGTGGAGGTGGTGGAAGCAGGACGCGTCGCGCATGGTCGGCTCCTCTCGTGTCCGTTTACAGCCAGCACCCGAGCTATTACACTATCCTCCGCTTCGACCTGGGACAACGGAGGAATGGTGCGCGTCTTCATCGCGATGTTCTCGCACGAGACGAACACGTTCAGCTCGCTGCCGACCGGCCGGCGCGAGTTCGAGGCGCGGGACCTGCGCTGGGGCGGCGAGATCCTCGAGACCTACCGCGGCACCGGCACCTGCCTCGGCGGGATGCTCGCCGCCGCCGCCGCGCACGGCGTGACGCTGCTGCCCTCGGTGGCGGCCGCCGCGGCGCCCGCCGGGCGCGTGACGGCCGCCGTCCACGCCGAGGTCCGGGCGCGGCTGCTCGCCGACCTCCGCGCGGCCGGGCGCCTGGACGGCGTGCTGCTCGACCTGCACGGGGCGATGGTGCCCGAGGGGCTCGAGGACGGCGAGGGCGACCTGCTGGGCGCGGTGCGCGAGGCGGTCGGGCCCGCGGTGCCCGTCGGGGTGACGCTCGACTTCCACGCCAACCTGACGCGCGCGATGGTCGCGCACGCGACCCTGCTCCACGGCTACAAGACCTACCCGCACGTGGACATGGACACGCGCGGCCGCGAGGCCGTGACGCGGCTCCTCGACGTGATCGCGGGGCGCATCCGCCCGACCGTCGCCTTCCGCCAGCCGCCGCTGCTGCCGCCGATCGCCGGGCAGCTCACCGCCCGCGGTCCGATGCGGCGGCTCTACGACCTCGCCGACGAGATGGAGCGCGACCCCGGGGTCGTGTCGGTCTCCGTCTTCGCCGGCTTTCCCCTCGCCGACATCCACGACGCCGGGCTCAGCGTCTACGTCGCGACCGACGGCGACCAGCCGCTGGCCGAGCGGTTCGCGGACCGGCTCGCGGCGACGGCGTGGGAGCACCGGCGCGAGTTCCTCCACACGGCGCTGCCCGTGCCCGAGGCCGTCGCGCGCGCCCTCGCCTTCGACGGGCGGCCGGTCGTCCTCGCCGACATCGCCGACAACACGGGCGGCGGCGCCGCGGGCGACACGACCGGGATCCTGCGCGAGCTGCTGCGCGTGGGCGCGCGCGGCGCCACCGTCGCGTGCCTCTGGGACCCGGAGGCGGTGCGCGCGTGCCTGGCCGCGGGCGTCGGCGCCACGCTGACGCTGGCGGTCGGCGGCCGCGTGGACCCGGCGCACGGCGCGCCCGTCGAGGTCACCGGGCGCGTGCGCACGCTCTCCGACGGGCGCTTCAGGCACACGGGGCCGATGTTCCGCGGGCTCGAGGGGCGCCTCGGCCCGACGGCGGTCCTCGACGTGGACGACGTCAAGATCATCCTGATCTCGCACCGGTGGCAGACCCTCGATCCCGAGATGATCCGCTTCGTCGGCATCGACCCCGCCGCCGAGAAGATCCTGGTGGTCAAGTCGTCCGTCCACTACCGGGCGGCGTTCGAGCCGCTCGCGCACGCGATCCTCGAGGTGGACGCGCCCGGGCTCTCGTCGTCGAACCTCTCGCGCTTCACGTTCAGGAACGTCCGGCGGCCGATCTTCCCGCTGGACGACGTCACCCTCGGGTGACGAGGAGACACGCGATGCCCTCCCGAGCCTTCGTCGCCGGCGACTTCAAGGTGTTCGACGTGCGGGGGTTCCCGGCCCGCATGCGCGAGATCCGGGCCCGCCTCCGGCCCAAGCTCGAGGCGCTCGGCCACAGCCTGGCGCCGGCCGTCGCCCGCTCGCTCGGCGGCGAGACCTTCGCGCACGTCGCCAGGCACGCGCGGCGCACGGTGAACCCGCCCGGCGACACGTGGGTCGCGTTCGGCCCCGACGCGCGGGGCTACAAGAAGCACGCCCACTTCAAGATCGCGGTCTCGCGCGGCGGCGTGCGCTTCCTGCTCGAGATCGGCCCCGAGCACGCCGACAAGCGGCGCTGGGCGGCCGCCTGGAAGCGGAGCGCGCCCCGGCTCGGGCCCGTCCTGCGCCGGGTGAAGAGCCTGGCGTGGTTCAAGGACGAGCACGACGAGGAGCCCGCGGCGCTGCTCGCCGACCTCGCGCCCGAGGCGCTCGGCGAACTCGCGGACGAGCTGACGCGCACCCGCGACGGCCAGCTCGTCGTCGGCCGCGCGGTGCCGGCCGCGGAGGCCGCGCGCTGGACCGACGCGCAGTACCGCGCCGCCGCGCTCGACACCTTCCGCGCGCTCGCGCCGCTCTACCGGCTGCGTTGATGGCAGTGCGAGCCGCAGGCCGGCCGCCGGCCGAGGCGAGCGGTGAAATGATCGAGAGATGAGCGCGCGCGGGGCGATCTTCGACATGGACGGCGTCCTCGTGGACTCGGGCGCCCACCACCGCGCCGCGTGGCGCGCGCTGCTCGACGAGCTCGGCGAGCGGCCCGCCCACGACGAGCCCTGGCGGCTCACGATCGGCCGGCCCGGCGCCGAGGCCGTGCCGCTCCTGCTGGGCCGGCGCGTGGCCGAAGGCGAGGCGCGCGCGCTCGCGCGGCGCAAGCGCGCGCACTACGTGCGGCTCGCGCGCGCCGGCGTCGTCGCGATCCCCGGCGCGCCCGCCTTCGTCGAGGCGCTCGCCGCCCGCGGGATCCCGCGCGCGGTCGCCACCTCCGCCTCGCGCGACGACGCCGCCCGCCTCCTCGCCGGGCTCGGGCTCCTGCGGCACTTCGAGGTGGTCGTCGCCACGGAGGACGTGCGGCGGGGCAAGCCCGATCCGGAGGTGTACCTGCTCGCCGCGCGGCGCCTCGGGCTCGCGCCGGGCGCATGCCTCGTGTTCGAGGACTCGCTCGTCGGCGTGGAGGCGGCGCGGCGCGCGGGCATGACGGTCGTCGGCGTGCGCACCGCGCACGCGGCGGACGAGCTCGCCGCGGCGGGCGCGGTCCGCGTGATCGACTCCTTCGAGGGCCTGACGTGGCCTCCGTGAGCACGTCGGACTTCTGGAGCGACCTCTACGCCCGCGGGGGCGACGGCTGGGAGCTGGGCCAGCCCGCGCCGCCGCTCGTCGACTTCGTCGAGCGCACGCCGCCCCCGCGCGGCCGGGTCGCGGTCCCGGGCTGCGGCCGGGGCCACGACGTGCGCTTCCTCGCCCGGCACGGCTACGACGCCGTCGGCCTCGACTTCTCCCCGGCCGCCGTCGCCGCCGCGCGGGCGCTGGCGCGCGCCGAGGCCGTCCGCGCCGAGTTCGTCGAGCGCGACATCTTCTCGCTCGCGCGCGACTTCGCGAACGCGTTCGACGGCGTCTGGGAGTACACGTGCTTCTGCGCGATCGACCCCGCGCGGCGCGCCGAGTACGTGCGCGCGATGGCCGCGATCCTCCGCCCCGGCGGCTGGCTGCTGGCGTGCTTCTACCCGCTGCGCCGCCGCGCCGCGGGCCCGCCGTTCCCGGTGGCGCCGTCGGAGGTCCGCCGGCGCTTCGCGCCCGCCTTCCGCATCGAGCGCACCCTCGCGCCCCGCTCGGTCCCGCGCCGGCAGGGCCAGGAATGGATGGTCCTGCTCCGCAAGACGTGCTAACGTGACGGCCACTTTTTCACGCTCAGGAGGGAGAGTCCCATGAAGACCTTCCGGCTCGTGCTGGCGCTGATCCTCGTCGGCGGCGTCGCCCTCGCGACGGGGCCGAACCCCGCGGTCCAGGCCCAGGGGCAGACGATCAAGATCGGCATCCTCTACGACCACTCGGGGCCGTTCTCGGCCGCCGGGTCGCTGAACAACTGGCGCGGCGCCAAGATGATCATCGACTACGTGAACGAGCGCGGCGGCGTCATGGGCAAGTACAAGGTCGTCCAGGTGGACGGCGACGCGCAATCCAAGGCCGAGGTCGCGATCAACGAGGCCGAGCGGCTCCTGAACGCCGAGAAGGTGGACATCCTGGCGGGCATCTACTCCAGCGCCCACGCGGTGCCGGTCGCCGAGAAGGTGGACAAGCAGAAGCGGTTCCTCTGGATCACCACCGCCATCTCCTCGAAGGTCTTCGACGGCCGCAACCTCCAGTACACCTTCCGCGCCCAGCCGATGGGGACGCAGTTCGGCGAGCTGTCCGTCCAGTACGTCAACGACTACGCCCGGGAGAGGCTCAAGAAGGCGCCCAAGGACCTGCGGCTCGCCGTGATCTACGAGGACGGCGCGTACGGCACCGACGTGGCGCTCGGCAACGAGCTGAAGGCCAAGGAGCTGGGCCTCAACATCGTCCTCAAGGAAGGCTACTCGGTCAACGCGCCCGACCTCTCCGCGCTCGTCACGAAGCTCCGCGCCGCGCGGCCGGACGTGATCTTCCACACCGGCTACAACCCCGACATCTCGCTCTTCCTCCGCCAGGCGAAGGAGCAGGGGCTCCGCGTCAAGGCCTACATCGGCCACGGCGCCGGCCACAGCCAGCTCGACAAGCTGAAGGAAGGGTTCGGCAAGGACGTCGAGTGGTTCCACACGCTCGACCCGATCGCCTCCCAGCTGATCGACCCGAAGAAGCTCAAGCCCGGCCTCGGCGACCTCACCGCCGAGATGGTGAAGCGCTACAAGGCGCTCTACGACCCCAAGGCGCAGACCGGCGCCATCGCCCCGCACGTCTCCATGGGCTTCAACAACATGTGGATTCTCCTGAACGACGTGCTCCCGCGCGCCATCCAGAAGCACGGCGGGTGGTCGCCCGACGCGCTCGCCAAGGCCGCGCGCGAGACCGACATCCCCGAGGGCGGCACGATGCAGGGCTACGGCGTGAAGTTCTACCCGCCCGGCCACCGGTTCGCCGGCCAGAACGCGCGCGCCTTCGCCGCCGTGTTCCAGATCATCGAGGGGAAGTTCGAGCTGGTCTATCCGAAGTCGACGGCGACGGCGGCGCCGGTGCTGCCGTTCCCGGCCTCCTCCCCGTTCGCGGCGCGCTAGTCACCCGGGCGCCGATAGCGCACCCCGGCGGGGGCCCATCTGCTCGAAGACAGCCTCCTGGTCGGAAGCGGCCAGGAGGCTGTTGGGCTACACCAGGCTGCTGATCACCGCCCGCTTGACGCGCCTCGGCACGCTCATTTCCTTTTGTCCCGGCCCTACAGATAACGGCCATCGTATCGGACCCTCGACCGGAACACGTCGAACCGCGCCGCATCGTTGCGCTCGTGCTTCCGAAATGTTCCCCAGGAGAAGAGGTCAGCCGCCTGCAAGCCGAGATTCTCCGTCGAGCGGTGGTGATACATGTCCAACGGCACGCGCGGGTCCAGCCTGCCCGAAGCTGCCTGGCGATGTAGCCGTTGAAGTCGGCGATCTCCCGCTTGCTCTTACTCCGGTCGATGATGAGTTGGACACGAGTCGTTGCATCCTCGACCGGGATCCGGTCGAGCACCTGTCGCGCTATGAAGTTGTAGACGCGATCCCGCCGGCGGGTGAGCTCGTCGTACGTGCCGCTGTTACGAAAGCGCGTGGCGGACGGCAAACACGGGTTCGAATCCCGTTGGGGCCACGAGGGTGCGCCGTTTCATCAACGAAGGTACGCGTCGATCCACATCTCCAGTGTCCGATCGTGCTGTTCTGGATCACCAATGATGATCGGGCGAAGCTCGCGCCGATACCGCCTGCGCAAGACTTTCGCATCGAGGGGAACGGCCGTGGCCAGCCGGGCGACGTCATCACGATCGACAGGACTATTTCGGGTCAGCTTGGACAAGGCCAAGTCATGCGGGTCGAGCGCGAAAAGCCGCAGGCGTCGGAACCTTCCGGGGAAGAGCTCGATCAGACGCTCCTTGTACGACTCGGGCAGGCTCGCGACGCCCACGTGCTGAAAATGAACGCGATGTTTCTTGGCGAGGGGCGAATCGGCGCCCGCAGTGTCCTGCAAGGTCGCCGTCGCGTCGTGAGGAACCACCTCGATGTAGTCGAGGTCATTGGTTGGACGAGGCAGATCGTAGTAGAGGGCGGAGACGAATCCACCAAGGCAGCGGATCTCGATGGGTTGCGGCAACTGGCCGTCAACATCGCCGAGGAAAGCGCGCCACGGATTTGGGGGCTCAGGCGGCGTAACGGAGGGCATCGGCGGTCCAGTCCGTCAGCAGGTTCCAGTGCTTGGCGGCTTCGGGGCGCTGCTCGATGAGCCAGCGGCGCTCGGGTTCGGGCAGCGATGCTCGGCACAGCGTATCTTCGCGGGCCAGCCGACTGCGATCGAGGTGCGCTTCGAGGCGGACCAACGAGCGAGCCTTGCCCTCGTCGCCGACACGCATGGCGAGTTGGCGTGCCAAGCCCACGACGAACCCCAGGCGGTTCTGAAGATCACGCACCTTCGCTTCCCGCACGACCCAGTTCCAATCGAGAGTCGAGTACCGCAGCACGACCCAGGGGAGCGCCTCGACGAGTCGCGGCTCGAGATCGCTGTGGGCGAGCGCGCCGAGAAGAACCTCGCCGGGGTTTTTCGGCGTCCAGTGCCGGGGGCGCAGGTAGGCGAACCCAGGGTATCCGAAGCCAGCGAGGTCCCTTGCGAGGGTCGTGGCGTTGAGGCGGGCTGGAAGCTCTCGCGGCGAACGCGGAACCGCCGTCGGCGCGAGGTTGTAGACCTTTGCCGCACGCTGGGCCAGGTTCGGAGTCAGCCGCCGCTGGCCTCGCTCCAGCATAGCGAGATATGGCTGCGACACGCCGAGACGTCCAGCAGCCTCTACCTGACTCCATTCCCTTGCGACCCGTGCAGCCCGAAGATCAGCGGCTCTCATGGCAAGGACATACTATCACAGGCATGTAATAATATCGAGGCCGGCCAGTGAGCCCCTCATCGGTTTCTTGTGATCCAGGTCCCACTTCACCACCAGCTTGCCGTTCCGGTAGACGTGGACGGAGGGTGATCGCTCTTCCAGCCAAAGAAGACATACCCACCGCGTCGAAGCCCCTTGGGCCCACCACCGACGTTGACAGACCCTACGGACTCCACGGCAGGTACCCCGAGCCGTCGGTAAACACCCTCGGGTCCTAATCGAGAAACGGCAAGATCACCAGCGAGTCCGGGCTGACGCCGGTGCGCTCGCACACGGCCTGTGCCTTCTGCATGAAGTGCTCGGCCTGGGCCTCGTCGCCCATCTCGAGATACAGCGTGGCGAGGCCATCGTAGCAAGGGAAGAGCAGTTGTGGCTCGCCCGCCGCCTCGGCGAGGGTCTGCGCTTCGCGATAGCATTCGAGCGCTCGTGCGGGATTGCCGCCGTGGCACTGATAGATCTGCCCCAGCACGATCAGCGGGATCGCGAGATGGTCGACCTGGCCCAGCCGCCGGTCGAGGTCGATCGCCGCCTGCGCGGCCACCACGCCTTCCGACTCGCAGCGATTGGTCAGCGCACAGTACGCGACGGCGAGGTTCGCATAGAGTCGCGATTGGAAGCCGAGGTCGCCGATCTTCATTGCGGTCTCGAGGCCGCGCTGGCACGTCTCGATCCCCCGACCGGGATCGAGCGTGCTGTAGAGCACGCCGAGGTTCGTGTAGCCGCGACACGCCGCGAGCAGCAGGCCGTGACGCTCCGCGACCTCGACGCTCCGCTCGGTGTGGCGCACCGCCTCCTCGAGGCGCCCGAGGCGCGCGAGCGCAACGCCGAGCGTGGTGCACGCCTGGGCGATCGCGGTCGCCCCTTCGCGTGCCTCCTCGGCGTCCGCACCGGCCGCCGCGGTCGCCCGCTCGGCCTGCGCCAGCGCCCGCTCCGCCCACTCGATCGCGCGCTCGTTGTCGCCGTTACGAAATGCCACGCGCCCGATCTCCTGGCAGACGTGCGCACGCTCAATGTGCTCCGGGCCTTCGAGGAGTTTCAGCGCGGCGTCGAGACAGGCTTCAGCGGCGTCGCGCTCTCCGGCGTCCCAGCGCAGCGCGCCAATTTTCCTCAGCAGCCGCGCCTGCGCCGGGTGGTCCGCCGCCGCCGCCCAGCCCGCCCGCGCCTCTTCGTAGCGCGCGAGCGCGTCGGCCCGGCGACCCATGGGCCCCAGCAGATCGCCGAGGCGCTCGCGCACGATGAGGATGTCGCGCTCGCAGTCCCTGCTCTCGGCGAGCGTCGTGAGCGCGCGCTCGTAGTGTCGAACCGCGTCGTCGTTCGCGTAGATCCCGCGCGCCCAGTTCCCCGCGGCCGCCAGGTAGCGCGCCCCGCGGGCGCGGTCGGCGCTCAGGCTGAAGTGGTGGCCGAGCGCCTCGAGGTTCTCCAGGCGCTCCGGGGCGCCGCCGCAGGCGCGCTCGAGGCCTGTGCCGGCGCGTCCGTGCAGCTCGACGCGCCGACTCACGAGGAGGTTCTGATAGAGCACCTCCTGGACGAGCGCGTGCTCGAACCGATACCGCAGGCCCGCCGCGTCACGTCCGATTTCTCGGAGCAGCCCAGCGTCCACCAGCCGGTTGAGGCGCGCCTCGACACCAAGCGGATCAGTCGCCACCGTGCGGAGCAGCGATTCGTCGAAGACCGGCCCGAGCACGGACGCCTCCTGGATGAGGCGCCGCTCGTCGGACGGCAGGCGATCGAGTCGAGAGAGAAGGAGCGCCTGGAGCGTGACCGGTACCTCGACCGACGTACCGTCCGCCCGGCACGTCCACCGGTCCCCGTCCCGCGCGAGCACACCGTCGGCGATGAGGCCGCGCACGACTTCCTGCACGTAGAGCGGGTTGCCTCCCACGCGCGTCACGATCCGCGCGCAGAGCCCCGCCGGGATCACGCTCGACGAGACGCCGAAGAGGCCGGCGAGGAGCGCCTCCGTCTGGGTGTCGGAGAGCGGCGCCAGGCGGATGATCGCGTGCGCGGCGCGGCTTGGCGCGAGCGGCCGGTCACCCGATTGGGGCCGCAGCGACGCCAGGAGCATGAGGGGCCGATCGTCGAGCCGATCCACGATCTGGCGCAGCAGCTCCACCGAGGCCGTGTCCGCCCATTGGAGATCCTCGACCACGAGTACGAGCGGGATCTGCGCCAGGCGCCGCTCGAATACGGTCCGGGCGGCGAAAACGATCTGTCGGTGGAGCTGCTCGGGCTCGATTTCGGGCACGCGCTCGCCCGACTCGAAGCCGAGCACGTAGCCGACGAGCGGCGCCACACCTTCCGCCTCAGCCTCACTGGCTCCGAGCGCCTGCAGCCCCTCGACGAGCTTCCGCCGCGCGACCTCGAGCGTGTCCGAGGTCGAGATCCCGTAGGCGTCACGCAGGAAGGTCGCGAACACGCCGTAGGGCTGCTCGCCGAGCGAGGAGCAGGCGGCGTGGCGGACCTTCACGCGGGCGAGACGTCCGTCCGTTTCGAGGCGCCCGAAGAATTCGGCGAGGAGCCGCGACTTGCCCGCGCCGGCCTCGCCGACGAGGCTCACGACCTGGGCCCGCCCGCGTGTCATCCGCTCGAACGCCGCGAGCAGTTGGCCCACCTCGTCGTCCCGGCCGATCAGCGGCGCCACGAGCCCGAACGCGTCCAGACCGCGTGAGGGCCGCGGACCCGCGAGCACGCCGAGCACGCGATAGGCGCGGACCGCGTCCGACTTGCCCTTGAGCGCGAGATCGCCGACCGGCTCGAAAAGGAAGCGTTGCTGCACCATCCGGTACGTGGCCTCACTCGCGAGAATCGAGCCGGGCGGTGCAGCGGCGAGCAGGCGTGCCGCCGTGTTGACCGTGTCACCGGTCACCGCGTACGCTCCGCCGGCGGAGGTCCCGAGGCTCCCGGCGACCACGGGTCCCGTGTTGATGCCGATGTGCAGCGTCACCAGCTCACCGAAGCACGGCTCCCACTGACGGCTGAGCGCCCGCATCCGCTCGAGGAGCGCGAGGCCGGCGCGCAGCGCCCGCTCCGGATCGTCCTCGTGCGCCACCGGGGCGCCGAAGACCGCCATGACGGCGTCGCCCACGAACTTCTCGACGAAGCCGTCGAACCGCTGGATCTCCTCAGCCATCGTCCGGAACAGGTCGTTCTGGAACGCACGCACGTCCTCCGGGTCGAGCCGCTCGCTGAGCGCGGTGAACCCGGAGAGATCGGCGAAGAGCACGGTGACAGGGCGGCGATCGGCATCGTGGACCGCCGCCGGAGCCGGCGCGGGCGCCGGCTGCTGCGCCGCCGTGCGTGGCGGTGGAGCCGTGGGGGGAGTCGCGAGCGCCGCGCCGCACTTCGGGCAGAAGGCGAACTCGGACGCGCAGGCGAAGCCGCACGCCGGGCATGCAGCGGGCAGCTTGCGCCCGCACTTGGGACAGAACGCGAAGTCCTCGCGCGGATCGAAGCCGCAGCCCGGACACGTCATGGCCGCAACCGTCCGGAGCAGGGGGGCCGATCGTCCCCGAGCATCACAGCGCCCGTGCCGCCTCCATCAGCTCTTCGTCGGTGGGAAACCGCTCGAGGCCGGCGAGGCCGTCGCTGGCGCATTCGATGTTCACCCACCGCACGACCCCGTCCCGGTCCAGCAGGAACTGGCCGGTGCGCTGAGCCTGGTGGTGCTGCATATCAGCGTTGTCGGTCTCGACCTTCTCGAAGCCGTCCAGCCCGTCGATCGCGGCATAGGCCTGGCCGGACTGGACGGGCACGCTCAGCTTGCAGGCCAGCTCGTTCGCTTTCCCCTCGATCGCCTCCCAGATCTCCGGCGTCATCGAAGTGTTCGGAACGCCGAAGGCCCTGTGCGTGAGGAGGTCGGGGTCGGCGGCCGTCGCGAGCGGCAGGGGCCGGTAGCGGAAGTAGAGGCG
>Ga0209002_10002722_pt1 | contig 14137 bp, 13 predicted proteins | sample Rifsed16ft2_FD_184010 | JGI IMG/M metagenome (GOLD analysis project Ga0209002, IMG submission 184010) | Soil microbial communities from Rifle, Colorado, USA - sediment 16ft 2 (version 2) | ecosystem: Environmental > Terrestrial > Deep subsurface > Rock core/Sediment | place: Rifle, Colorado...
CGCGGGAGCGCGCTCGTGTTTGATGGCTGCCGATTCCGTCCGGGTCGGTCAGGCTCCGAGCGCGCGAGCGCGACCCCCGACCCCCTAAGGCTTCAGCCTCCGCACCTTCGCGCAGGCGGAAGCGTGCTGCGCTGCGCACGCCTTCTCGTAGAACCCCAGGGCCTTGATCGGGTCGCGGGCGGTCGCGAGGCCCGTCTCCCACTGGAGGCCCGCCTCGTAGCAGGCGGCGGCCACCCCGCCCTCGCAGGCACGGGTGAAATAGGCGAGGGCGGTGGCGGGGTTTCGGAGCTCCCCGCTCTGGAAGTGCAGCGCGAGCCGGTAGCAGTTCATGCTCACGCCCGCCTCGCACGTGCGCTTGTACAGCTCGCGCGCCGTCTTGAGGTCCCGGCCTATGATCTCGCCCGACTCAAGCATGAGCGCGAGGCGGCTGCATGCATCGATCGACCCTGCGTCGCAGGCCTCGCGGAAGAGCGCGGCGGCGCGGTTCAGGTCCTTCATCACGCCGCCGCCGCTCTGGAAGAGCGCCCCGAGCGCGACACAGCCTCGCGGGTCGCCCTTCGTACAGGCCTCGCGATAGAGCGAGGTCGCCTGGGCGAGGTCGGCGCCCATCCCGCGGCCACGCGCGTAGAGCAGACCCAGCTCGTAGCACGCCATCGCCGTTCCGCCGTTGCACCCCTTGCGGAACAGCTCCGCCGCCCGCGCCGGATCCCGCGCTACCCCCGTGCCATCGCGGTGAAGGGCGCCGAGGGCGTAACAGGCCCGCGCCTCGTCGGCGTCGCAGGCCGCGGTCAGGAGCTGAAGAGCCCGCGCCGGGTCCGGGGCCGTGCCTTCGCCCTTCTGGAGCGCGACGGCGAGGATCGTGCACGCCGACTGCTGCCCGCCCTCGCAGGCGCGGCGGGCGAGCTCGATCGCGCGCGCGGGGTCCTTCGCCACCCCGACGCCGTCGTACATCATGCCCGCGAGGCGGCCGCAACTCCGGACGTCGCCGCCGTCGCAGGCCTTGCCGTAGAGCGCGGCGGCGCGGGAGACGTCGCGGGGCATCGGCACCCCCTCCGCGTGCATGTCCGCGAGGGCGCGGCACGAGGCGGCGATGCCCGCGTCGCAGGCCTTGCCGTCGTACTCGGCGGCACGCCGGAGGTGCTTCTCGATCTCGTTCCCCGCGCCGTACATCGCCCCGAGCTCGGCGCAGCCCGCGGCCACGCCGCCGGTGCAGGCCTTCTCATAGAGAAGGACGGCGCGGGCGACGTCCTTCTTGGTCCCCTGTCCGGAGCGGTAGAGCGCGGCCAACTCGAGGCAGGCCTCGGCCAGATTGAGGTCGCAGCCCTTCTTGAAGAAGCCGGCCGCCTTCTCGAGGTCCCGGGGCGCACCCTCGCCCCGCGCGTGCCGTCGCGCGAGCTCGAGGCAGTCGGCGGCGGTGCCGTGATCGCAAGACTTCTTGAGCGCGGCGGCCTCGGCGGCGGCGGTGTCGGCCGGGGGGGCCAGAAGCGCGGAGAGGAGCAGCAGCGTCGGAGCGGCCATGGTTGCCTCCCTCGAAGCCCGAGTGTACGCGCGGGGCCGGCGCCCGTCCACGACGCGGCGCTATCGGCCTTGCCAGGGCAGCGCCGACTGGGCTAGGGTCAGAGGCCCATGGGGGCGGTTGCCGACGTGCTCTCGCTCGAGGGCCGGGTGGCGGTGGTGACGGGCGCGGGGCGCGGCGTGGGCGCCGCGACCGCACTCCGTCTCGCGCAGGCGGGCGCCCACGTCGCCCTTCTCGACCGTGACGCCGCGAGCGTCACTCACACCGCGGAGCAGATCGGGCTGCAGGGCGGTGAGGCGTTGCCATTCACGGCCGACATCACGGACTCCTTCGCGATCGATCGTACGTTCGACCGCGTGGCGGACGAGTGGGGCCGGCTCGACATCCTCGTGAACAACGCGGCGATCCTGCGCGAGACCCCGCTCGAGGAGCTCACGTGCGAGGAGTTTCTCGAGATAGTCGACGTGAACCTCCGGGGAGCGCTGGTCTGCACACGGGCCGCCGTGCCCCACATGCTGCGGCGGAAACGGGGCCGGATCCTCTCCGCCAGCTCCGCGACCACGTGGCTCGGCGCGGTGGGCCTGACCGCATACGCGGCGACGAAGGCGGGGATCGTGGGGATGACCCGCACGTGGGCGCGGGAGCTGGGCCCCCGGGGCATCACCGCCAACGCGGTTGCGCCCGGGCTCATCGACACCGAGACCGTGCGCTCGGTGCCCGCCGAGCAGCTCGAGGCGACGCTCCGTCGCATCCCCGCCCGGCGGCTCGGGCGACCCGAGGAGGTGGCGGCGGTCTACCACTTCCTCGCCTCGGACCTCGCCTCGTTCATCAACGGCGCCGTCGTGGGCGTGGACGGGGGGTTGTTGCTCTATTAGCCGTCCCGCGCACGGCGCAGGGCCTGGCGTGTCTCCCGCTCGAGGTCCTTGCGCTTGAGGGCCTCGCGCTTGTCGCGGGCCCGCTTGCCGCGGGCGAGGCCGATCTCGAGCTTGACGCGGCCGTTCTTCAAGTAGACGCGAAGGGGGACGATCGTCAGGCCCTTCTCGGTCGCCTTTCCGCCCAGCCGGAGGATCTGGGGCTTGTGGAGCAGGAGCTTGCGATCGCGGTCGGGGACGTGGTTCATCAGGTTGCCGTGGCTGTAGGGGGCGATGCGGCAGCCGACGAGGAAGAGCTCGCCCCCCCGCAGCTCGACGTAGGCGTCGCTGAAGCTGAGCCCCCCGTCGCGGATCGACTTCACCTCCGTCCCTCGCAGCGCGATCCCCGCCTCCTGTCGTTCCAGGATCTCGTAGCCGAAGAACGCCTTTCGGTTCGTGGCGAGGACCCGCTCGCCGGCCTCGTGCCGTGCCATGGGCCTATGCTAGCCGAGCGCGGTGACATCGTTTAACCCGCGGGTGGCAGCGGCGCGGGGAACCTGGATCATCCGGGGTGGTACATTCCTAGCGGGATGTCCGACATCGACAGCCGGCTCGCCGCTCCCTCCGACGCACGGGGGCGGGTGGTGGCGATCTTCGCGGGCGCGGTTCTCCTGCCCTCGATTGCGCTCTCGTTCCTCTCCTTCAATGCGGTTCCCAAGCACGCGGAGAACCTCAAGATCAACCTCCTCCGGCAGGCGGAGAAGGTCCTCTACTACGTCGAGAAGGATCTCGAGACGACCGCCCGCGCGAGGGCCCTCGAAGCGGCACGCGCGGTGGGGACGGAGGCGTTGCTCGAGGGGCGGGCGGAGGTGGTCCGCGTGGCCCTCGACGAGGCGGGGATGGGCGAGCGGATGTTCGACACCCTGCGCCTCGAGGCCTGGTCACGGGCGAGCAAACGGGCCGCCGGCGCTGCGCGGTGGGACGACGTGCGGGCCCTGCGTGAGGCGCTGCAGGGCTTCGAGCCACGGAGGCCGGGGCGCGAGGGCGAGGACGGGGTGCCACTCCTCACCCCCGACGGCGAGGAGCTCGGCGTCGTGCGCTTCCGCTTCGCCTGCGAGTACGTGCACGGGACGCTGCTGCGCCGCTACTTCGAGAGGGACTTCGTGGACCCGGACCGCGCGTGGGTCATCCGCGTCACCGAGCCCGGGGGCGAGATCCTCTACGAGAACGCCCCCACCCCCGACGACCGCTTCGAGGTCAAGCGGGTGATGACCAGCCCATCGTTCGAGGGGCTGCGCCTTCAGCTCCGCTATCGGGACCGGTCGATCGAGCAGGAGGTTCGACGGCTGGCGATCACCAAGACCGCCCTCATCGGCTTCATCGACGTGATGCTCCTCGCCGGGCTTTACCTCGTGTACACGAACGTGCGCCGCGAGCTGCACCTCTCGCGCCTCAAGAGCGACTTCGTGGCCAACGTCAGCCACGAGCTGAAGACGCCGCTGGCGCTGATTCGCCTCTTCGCGGAGACGCTCGAGCTCGGGCGCGCGACGAGCGAGGAGAAGGCCCGGCAGTACTACCGCGTCATCAACAAGGAGAGCCAGCGGCTCACGCAGCTCATCAACAACATCCTCGACTTCTCGCGGATTGAGGCCGGACGCAAGCACTACCGCTTCGTCCCCACCGACCTCGCGGCAGTGGTCCGGGAGGTGCTCGAGGCCTACCGCTTCCCGATCGAGCAGCAGGGCTTCACCCTCGAGGTCCAGATCGCGGAGGATCTCCCCGAGGTGGCGGTGGACCCAGAGGCCATCTCGCAAGCCCTGCTGAATCTGGTCAACAACGCGATCAAGTACAGCCCGAACGAGAAGTTCCTCCGCCTCGAGGTGCGCAAAGAGGGTGAGCGGGTGCTCGTCTTGGTGACGGACCGCGGGATTGGTGTGCCGCGGGGGGACGTGAAGCGTATCTTCGAGAAGTTTTACCGGGCGGAGAACAGCCTGGTCCACGAGACCAAGGGCAGCGGGCTGGGCCTGGCCCTGGTGCAGCACATCATGGAGGCGCACGGCGGGAGCGTGGAGGTCGTGAGCAGCCCCGGGCGGGGGAGCACGTTCACCCTCGCCCTGCCGCTCCGCGGGAGGACGGAGACGACATGAGCAGGATCCTGATCGTGGAGGACGAGCCCGACATGGTGCTCGGGCTCAAGGACAACTTCGAGCTCGAGGGACACGAGGTCCTGACCGCGCCGGACGGACAGGCGGGGCTCGAGCGCGCGCGGACGGAGAAGCCGGACCTGATCATCCTCGACATCATGCTGCCGAGGATGTCGGGCCTGGACGTGTGCAAGACGCTGCGGGGTGAGGGGTGGGGGGGGCCGATCCTCATGCTGACCGCACGGGGGCAGGAGATCGACAAGGTCGTGGGCCTCGAGCTGGGGGCGGACGACTACGTGACGAAGCCCTTCTCCATCCGCGAGCTTCTGGCGCGGGTCCGGGCCATCCTGCGCCGCACGGAAGGGAAGAAGAAGCGGCTCGCCCGCTACCGCTTCGCCGACGTCGACCTCGACTTCGAGGGCTACCGCGCGACGCGCGGGGACCAGCCCCTCGACCTCAGCCCGCGCGAGTACGAGCTGCTGCGTTACCTGATCGAGCGCAAGGGGGAGACCGTGACCCGCGATCAGCTGCTCGAGGACGTCTGGGGTTACGAGAGCTACCCTTCGACGCGTACCGTGGACACCCACATCGCCAAGCTGCGGGCGAAGATCGGCGACAGCGGCACCGAGCCGCGCTTCATCCTCACCATCCACGGGATGGGCTACAAGTTCATCGATCCCTCATGAAGGTGCCCGTGGCTCCGAGCCCGCCGCGTGGGTCGAGGCGTGACGTGGCCCCGTCGCCGGGAGCGGTCCCCCCGGCGGCGGGACGGCCGCGGGCGATGGTTTCGGCCGGGCTCGCGCTGCGCGGGGGGACGGCGGCGCTCGAGCAGGTGCTGGACCTGCGCGTCGCGGATGCGGGCGAGATACGCGAGGCGCTCGACGACGACCCTCCCGAGGTCGTGCTCCTCGACGGCCGGCTGCCGGCGCGGGAGCTCCGACCCATCCTCGAGCGGGCGGGGCACCCGGACCGGCCCGACCGGCCGGCGGTGATCGTGGTGACGGAGGAGGGCCGGCGGACCCACGTCGAGGCGGGGCTCATCGACCACGCCGACGACTTCGTCAACGGCGCCCTCGGCGCGGACGTGCTCCTGGCGCGGCTCCGCACCGCGCTGCGCACCCGAGCCTGCCTCGCCGAGCTCGCGCGCAAGAACTCCGAGCTCGAGGGGCTCTACGCACGGCTCGAGGGGATGGCGGGGCGCATGGCGGAGGAGCTGCGCCTCGCCTCGCACCTGCAACGAACGCTGCTGCCTCCGCCCCTCCAGCACGCGCGGCTGGATGTGGCCGCCGAGTTCATCCCCGCGCGCGAGATCGGTGGCGACTACTACGACGTGATCCCGCTCGACGGGGGTCGGCTCGTGCTCGCCATCGGCGACGTGATGGGGAAGGGGGTCCCGGCGGCGCTGCTGGCTTCTTACCTCAAGGCGAGCCTCCGTGCCCACGTCCAGGGCGAAGACGCCGATCCCGCGGCGACGATCGCGCGCGTCAACCAGCTCTTCTGGGAGGTCACGCCCAAAGGCCTCTTCGCCACACTCTTCTTCGGTGTCTTCGATTTCGAGGCGGGAGTGCTCGAGTACGTCAACTCCGGCCACCCGCCCGCCCTCGTCCTCCGAGAGGACCAGCCCCCAGCCGAGCTGTCGGATGGCGGGACGGTGCTGGGACTGGCCGAACAGAGCGGCTATGTGAGCGGACGGTTGCCGATGCGCCGGGGCGACGTCCTCGTGCTGTTCAGCGATGGGCTGACCGACCGCAGCTCGCCCTCGGGCGAGCTGCTCGGGCCGGAGCGCCTGCGGGAGGCGGCCGTGCGCGCGCGAGGCGACTCCGCCCGGATCGCCCTCTACTCCGTGCTCGGCGAGGTGCAGGGGTGGTCGGGGGGCCGCCCCGCCGAGGATGATCAAACCCTGATCGTCGCCCGCCTACGCTAGGGGGCTCGGGGGTCGCGCTCGCGCGCTCGGAGCCTGACCGACCCGGACGGAATCGGGAATGGCTAAGTCCTTCAGGACTTGAAGTTTAAGGGCCTGGCTGCTACAGTCAGGTCCGAAGCGCGCGATGGAGTACGTCTGCAGGGTCGGGACCCCGGCGGGAGAGATCGAGGAGCGCAGCTTCAATGCGCCCGACGAAGGTGCTCTGCGGTCGGAGCTCGAGCGGCAAGGCTACTACCTTCTTTCGGCACGGCGCACGCTCAGCCTCTCCGCCCTCCAGCTGCGGCCGCGCCGCGTCCCGTCCGGGGTTCTGCTGATCTTCGCCCAGGAGCTGGCGGCCCTGCTCAAGGCGGGCCTGCCGCTCTTCCAGTCGCTGGACATCATGCTCGAGCGGCAGAGGGAACCCACCTTCCGGCGCTCCCTGGCCGCGGTGCGTGAGAAGGTGAAGGGGGGGGTGGCCCTGTCGGACGCATTCCGGCAGGAAGAGGAACTCTACCCGCCGATACTCGCCGCCAGCCTCGTCGCCGGCGAGCGCTCGGGCAGCCTCGACACCGTCCTGCGCCGCTTCGCGCAGCACCTGCGGCTGAACCAGGCCCTCCGGAAGAAAGCGATCTCGGCCTCCGTATATCCGATGGTGCTGGTGACGATGATGCTGGTCCTCGTCTCCATACTCCTGGTCTGGGTGATCCCGCAGTTCCAGACCTTCTACGAGGGCCTCGGCGCCCAGCTGCCCCTCGCCACGCGCGTTCTCCTCGCGGTGGCCACGGCCGTCCGCGCCCGGCTGCCGCTCATCGTCCTCGCCCTGGCGGCGGCGGGCGCGGGCGCGTGGTACTGGCTGCGCCGCGAGGGCTCACCCGCCGCCCTCGACCGGGCCCTCCTGCGGCTGCCGTACTTCGGGGGCCTGATGCGGATGTACGCCACCAGCCAGCTCACCCGCACGCTGTCGACGCTCCTCGCGGGCGGCCTGCCCCTGCTGAACGCGCTCGAGGTGGCGGCGGCCTCGATCGGAAACCGCGCCATGGCCCACGCCGTCGCGGGGGCGACGGGCCGGATCCGCGAGGGGGCGAGCCTCACCGTCGCCCTCGAGTCCACCCGGATGCTGGAGTCGCTGCCGCTCGAGATGATCAAGGTGGGGGAGCAGACGGGCGCCCTCGGCGACATGCTGAATGCGGTCGCGGACTTCTACGACGAGGAGCTGGACACCAGCCTCGCCACCGTGCTGTCGCTCGTGGAGCCGGTGCTGCTGGTGCTGATGGCGGTGATCGTGGCCGGGATGCTGCTCGCCTTCTATTTGCCGCTCTTCCAGGCGATCTCCGCCGTGCAGGGCGCGCGGTGAGCGTGGAGGAGCGCCTGGGCGTACGCGGCGAGGGTGGGGAGGCCGGGCTCGCCTTGGCGGCGGAGGAGAACACCGCGCGCGCCCTCGCCCTGCGTCACGGGCTCGAGTACGTGGACGTCGGCTCCTTCGCCCCCGACCCCGAGATCTTCAAGTCGGTCCCGGTGGAGCTGATGTTCCGATACAACTTCCTGCCCTACCGCCGCGAGGGAGACCGCCTCGTCCTCGTCATGGCCGATCCCACCGACCTCCCGGTGGTGGACGAGCTGAGCCTCGTCCTCCAGACGCCGCTGCGGCCGGCGGTGGGGACGCCCTCCGCGATCCAGGAGGCGCTCAAGCGCGGCCAGGGGACCCAGCGCGTCCTCGAGCAGGCCTCGGAGTCCTTCAAGATCCAGCTCGTCCGCGACGACGAGGACGGGGACGAGGTCCTCTCCATCGACAAGATCCAGTCCGACCAGTCGCCCATCATCCGGCTCGTCGATTCCGCGATCTTCGACGCGCTCAACCGGCGGGCTTCCGACATCCACATCGAGACCCGCGACACCGAGGTCGTGATCAAGTACCGCATCGACGGCGTCCTGCAGCCGGCGATGAAGCCGATCGCCCGTGAGCACCACGCGACGCTGATCAGCCGTGTCAAGGTGATGTCGGAGCTCGACATCGCCGAGAAGCGCGTCCCCCAGGACGGGCGCTTCCGCGTGCGCATCGCCGGCCGCTCGATCGACTTCCGCGTCTCCATCATGCCCTCGATCCACGGCGAGGACGCGGTGATACGCATCCTCGATAAGGAGAGCCTCTCGAAGCAGTTCGCCTCGTTGCGGCTCGACGTGCTCGGCTTCGAGGAGAAGGAGCTTCAGCGCTTCCGCCGCTTCATCCGCGAGCCCTACGGGATGGTGCTGGTGACGGGGCCGACCGGCTCCGGCAAGACCACGACGCTCTACGCCGCGATCTCGGAGATCAAGACCGAAGAGGACAAGATCATCACGATCGAGGACCCGGTGGAGTACCAGCTCAAGGGGGTTCTCCAGATCCCGGTCCACGAGAGGAAGGGGCTGACCTTCGCCCGCGGCCTGCGCTCGATCCTCCGGCACGATCCGGACAAGATCATGGTGGGTGAGATCCGCGACGCGGAGACGGCGGACATCGCGATCCAATCCGCGCTCACCGGGCACCTCGTCTTCACCACCGTCCACGCCAACAACGTGATCGACGTCCTGGGACGGTTCCTGAACATGCGCATCGAGCCCTACAACTTCGTCTCCGCCCTCAACTGCGTGATGGCGCAGCGACTCGTGCGGACGATCTGCGAGCACTGCCGGCGCGAGATCCGCGCCCCGCGCGAGCTCCTCGTGGAGTCGGGGATGGATCCCGTGGCCTACGGCGACGTCCCCTTCTACGAGGGAGCGGGCTGCATCGAATGCGGCGGGACCGGCTACAAGGGCCGGACCGCGATCTGCGAGCTGCTCGACGTGACCGACACCATCCGCGAGCTCATCCTGGCCAAGCGCTCGAGCGCGGACATCAAGCGCGCGGCGCGGGAGGAGGGCATGGTGTTCCTCCGCGACTCCGCGGTGGCCAAGGCGCTCGGGGGGCAGACGACCCTGCCGGAGATCAACAAGGTCACGTTCGTGGAGGTGCAATGAGCCTGGCCGCGCTGCGGGCCGGGATCGCCCTCGTGGGCCGCTCGCTGCGACGGGCGCTCCTCGAGCCGGAGTACCCGCTCCTCGCGGTGGAGGTGCGCCCGCGCGCGCTGGCCGCGGTGCGTCTCGCCCGGGAAGGGGGGCGCCTCGCCCTCGCGGGGGCGGCGGTGCAGGCGCTGCCAGAGGGGCTTCTCGACGTCTCGCCGGGCCGGCCCAACGTGACCGACCCCGGGGCCTTCCGCCGCGTCCTGCAGGCCGTCCTGGAGCGGGCGGGGGCCCTCTCCGGTGGGCCGATGTCCCTCGTTCTGCCGGATCCCGTGGTGCGAACGACGCTCGTCCCCGCCGCCGGGCTTCGCGGCGGGCGGCAGGAGGTGGAGGAGGCGATCCGCTTCCGCCTGCACAAGGCGCTGCCCTTCGACGTGCGCTCCGCGCGCCTGGCCTGGAGCGCGGCGGGGGCGGACGAGCTGCTCGTGGCGGTGGCGTTCCACCCCGCCATCGAGGGCTACGAGCAGGCGTTGGCCGAGCTCGGATTCCAGGCCGGCCTCGTGGAGGCGACAAGCCTCGCTCTCCTCTCGCTCGTCGAGCGGGAGCCTGTCGCCGGCGATCGGCTGCTGGTCAACTGGGACGAGACCTACGTCTCCTTCGTCCTCACTCGTGCCGGCCGACCCTTGCTCGTCCGCACCCTCCCCGGCGAGTCGGACACGGAAGCGGTGGCCGCCCACGCCGCGAGCACGGTGCGGTACGTGTGCGACCGCTTCGGGGGCGAGGGGCCGGAGGCAGTCGCGCTGCGCTCCGCCTGCCTCCCCGTGGCGGAGGCCGTGGAGGCCCTCCGAGCGGCCCTCGGCCTCGTGCCCCAGCCGATTCGGCTCTGGGCGGCGGGCCGGGCGGAGCCGGAGGCGGCGGGGCACGCGCTGGCGGGGGCCGCGGCCAGCGCGCTGCGGAGGGCGGCGTGAGGGAGCCCCTCAACCTCGCCGCCCGGCCCCTCCGCAACGAGCGTCTCCCGACGCTCGTCCTCGCCGCGGGCTGCCTCGCCCTCGCCGTGTTGACGGTCCGCCACGCGTTCGCCGCTCGTGACCTCATGCCGGGCCGCGGCTCGGACGTCGACCGCGAGGTGAGCGAGCTGGAGCGGGAGACGGAGCGCCTGCGCGCGGAGTCGGCGGAGCTGCGGCGCCTGGCGCCGGAGTCGGCGGCGCTCACGGAGTGGGCGGTGGCGCGCGAGCTGGTGGGCAGGCGCGCCTTCTCGTGGACGGCCCTCTTCGCGGCGCTGGAGGAGATCGTGCCCCCCGGGGTGCGCATCGTCTCCATCGCCCCCGCGGAGGAGAAAGGCCGGCTGACGCTGCGGATCTCCGCCGTGGGCGGGAGTGTCGAGGACGGCCTCGCGTTCCTCGAGGCTCTGCAGCGGCGGGAGGAGTTCGAGGGGGCCTTCCTTCTCAGCGCGAGCGACGGGGTCGAGGGCAGCGACTTCGCCTACGTGGTGCGCTATGCGCCCTCCCCGCGAGGAGGAAAGCGGTGAGGGTCGCGCGACCGCTTTGGCGGCGATGGTTGCTCCCGCTGTTCGTCGCTCTCGCGGTCGCGAACACGATCGCCCTCGCGACCTGGACGATCCCGCGCACGCTGCGCCTGCGGAACGCCGCCGCCCGCGCGGAGACGGCGCGGATGGAGGCCGCTCGTGAACGCGATGCGACGGGGAGACTCCGCGAGCGAGCGGACGCCATGCGCGCGAACGGCGCCGACCTCGAGCGCTTCTACCGCGAGGTGACGGGTGCGGCGAAGGGCAACCTCCTGCCCCTCTTCGAGGAGCTGGAGGAGATGGCCCGGGCCCCCGGCCTCAAGCCAGGTCGCCGGGGTTACGACCGGAGCCCGGTCGAGGGGGCGGCGCTCGAGCGGGTCGCGGTCACGATGCCGCTCGAGGGGACGTACGCGCAGCTCGTCGGGTTCCTGCGCGCGGTCGAGCGCTCGGCGCGGTTCCTCGCCGTGGACCGGATCTCGATGCGCGGGGGGGGAGAAGGCGGGGGGACGCTGCAGGTGGAGCTCAGCACCTACCTGTTCGCGGCCGAAGCCCGGACCTCCGGGAGGACGCGAAGTGGCCCGTAGCTCCGTTCGGGGCGTGACCTATCTCGAGCTGGTGGCGACGGCGGCGATCATGATGATCCTCGCCTCGGCCATCCTCCCCCTCGGCCGCGTGGCGCACCGGCGGCAGAAGGAGCTCGAGCTGCGCCGGGCGCTGCGCGAGGTCCGGACCGCCATCGACCGCTACAAGCTCGCGGTGGACCAGGGGCTCATCGGAGGGATGGACGTCAAGCTGGGCAGCGAGGGCTACCCGCCCGACCTGGAGACGCTCGTCGCGGGCGTCAACCGCGTGGGCGCGGTCCAGCGCAAGCTCAAGTTCCTCAGGCGCATCCCGGTGGACCCGATGACCGGAAGCGGGGAGTGGGGTATGAGATGCTACCAAGACGAGCCGGACAGCAACTCCTGGTGCGGCGATAACGTCTGGGACATCTACTCGCGGAGCACGGCCAAGGCCCTCGATGGCACGACCTACGACACCTGGTGAGGCCCGCCGCCGCGCGGGCTTCACGCTGATCGAGCTGATCACGGTGGTGGCCCTCATCGGCATACTGGCCGCGATCGCCCTGCCGAACTACCGGGTCGCCATCATCCAGTCCAAGGAGGCGGTGCTCAAGGAGAACCTCTTCCGCTTCCGCGACCTGATCGATCAGTACTACGTGGACAAGGGGCAGTACCCTCCCACCGTCGATACTCTCGTGGAGAACGGCTATCTGCGCCGGCTCCCGGAGGACCCCTTCACCCGCGCCACCGACTGGGTTCCCGTCTACGCGGAGCCGGAACCCGACCAGCCCGGGGAGCCGCCGGGGGTCTACGACGTCCATAGCGCCTCCGAGCTCCTGTCGCTCGCGGGGACGCCTTACAACGAGTGGTGATGGCTCGGCGGATGGAATGAAGAGGGAGATGCGACATCGACTCGCGGCCTTGACCCTCCTTCTCGCTCTGCTCGGAGGGGGGTGCGCGGCGAAGTGGGCCTATCGCCAGGGCCAACAGGCGGCCGACCGCGGGGACTGGGACCTCGCGGTCGCGCGCTACACACGGGCCCTCGAGAAGGATTCCGACAACATCGGCTACAAGATCGCGCTCGAGAACGCGAGGATACAGGCGAGCCGCCTCCACTACGACGAGGCGAAGAAGCACCTCGCGGCGAGCGACTTTGAGAAGGCGGCGGAGGAGCTCGAGATCGCCACCAAGTACGACCCCGCCAACCGCTCCGCCGCGGACGACCTCGCCATCGTGCGGGAGAAGATCGAGCGGCACAAGGAGGAGCAGCGCGAGCGGGCCCAGCTCGATCAGGTCCGGGCCCGCGCCGAGGCCGCGCGCGTGCCGCTGCCCGTGCTCTCGCCGCGCAGCCCCGTCCCCATCACCCTGAAGTTCCAGAACGCGAGCATGGAGAAGATCTTCGACAGCCTGAGCCGGATCGCGGGGGTGAACATCCTCTTCGACGAGGGCTTCCGCGACAAGCCGATCTCGGTGAACCTGACCGGAGTCACCTTCGAGCAGGCGCTCGATCAGCTGACGTTCGTCAACCGGCTCTTCTACAAGGTCCTCGACCAGAACACGCTCATCGTCGTGCCGGAGTCCCGTCAGAAGCGGCAGGCCTACGACGAGCTGCTGCTCCGCACCTTCTATTTGCAGAACGCCGAGGTCAACGACACCGTCACCCTGATCAAGACGCTGGCCCGGATCCAGACCGTGGCTGGCAACGTCAGCCTGGGGGCGATTACGCTCCTCGGCACCGTGGACCAGATCGCGATGGCGGAGCGCATCATCGAGGCCAACGACAAGGCGAGAGGAGAGGTGATCGCCGAGGTCCAGATCCTCGAGGTGAACCGCAACAGCCTCAAGCAGTGGGGGATCGACCTCTCGAACTACTCGGCCTCGATGACCTTCTCGCCGACGGGGGCGGAGAACGAGGTCCAGGGCGGCCTCACCAGCATCCGCGCCCATCTCCTCTCCTCGCTCAACCAGGCGGACTGGGTGGTGAGCATCCCCTCGACCATCTTTGTACGCTTCCTCCAAACCGACGCCACGGTCCGGATCCTCGCCTCGCCGCGGCTGCGGGCGGCGGAGGGGAAGAAGGCCGAGCTGCGGATCGGCACGGAGGTGCCGATCCCGGTCACGACCTTCACCGCGGGGGCGCCGGGGGGGGCCGGGACCTACCTGCCGGCGACGAGCTTCCAATATCGCAACGTCGGCGTGAACCTCGGGATCACGCCACGCGTCAGCGCGGGCGGCGAGATCACCATCGAGCTGGCGGCGGAGTTCAGCCTCCTGGGGGAAGACCGCAACGTGGGCTCGGAGGGGAACCCGCTCATCGTCCCCACCTTCCTGACACGCAACGTCACCGGCGTCCTGCGCCTGCGCGACGGGGAGACGGGCCTGATCGGGGGGCTGCTCCAGGGCCGCGACGCCAACCTCTTTTCCGGCGCCCTCGGCGTGAGCAGTATCCCCATCCTGGGCAAGCTCTTCGGCGACAACCGGAGGCAGAAAGACGAGTCGGAGGTCCTCATCTCCATCACCCCTCGCATCGTGCGCGCCCCCAAGCTCACCGACCGCGACTTCGCATCGCTTTCCGTCGGGACGCAGGAGCGTCCGAAGGTCGAAGGGGCGGGCCCGGGTCTGTTCGGGCCCGAGCCCGAAGCCGCCCCCGCACCTGAGGCTC
>Ga0209002_10002728_pt1 | contig 14123 bp, 12 predicted proteins | sample Rifsed16ft2_FD_184010 | JGI IMG/M metagenome (GOLD analysis project Ga0209002, IMG submission 184010) | Soil microbial communities from Rifle, Colorado, USA - sediment 16ft 2 (version 2) | ecosystem: Environmental > Terrestrial > Deep subsurface > Rock core/Sediment | place: Rifle, Colorado...
CAATCGAAGACGTTCCAGCAGTCAAAAATCAGGAACTCCTCCTTCTTGCCGTTTGGTAGCCATTCCTTCTGTTTGCAAGTTGCATCGCTCCTAGTCCCTCTTCCAATCATCTGCCAGAATCTAATTTTGGAGAAGACGGGTTTGGCAAAAACAAGGTTGCAGACCTCTGGAATATCGACACCAGTGTCTAGCATATCCACCGAAATGGCAACCCTTGGCCAGTTCTCTTTCTTGAATTCGTTCAAAGATTCCTGAGCTCTTGTATCTTCGGAGACTATGATCCTCGCGAGTTTTCCTCTATGCTCTGGATATAATTTCTCAAAAGCTTCCCACAACCGTTTGGCGTGCTGTTTCGTTATGGCGAAGAATATTGATTTTTTGCTGGAAGGGTTCCGGTCGAGTCGGTTATGCAGTTTTCTATGAATTCCTTGACAATTGCTTCATTCGTTCCGATAACTATTACTTTCTTTTCTATGTCTGTCCCTTCGAAATCCACCTCTTCGGGCTCTATCCCCTTCTCCAGAAGTTCTTTCATAACTTGATTCGGAACATCTTGCGGTTTGACACCTGCGATCTGGAAGTGCGTGTTGGTCTTGTATACTCTAAATGGAACGAGCACCTTGTCCTCTATAGCTTCTTCGTACGTGTATAATGTAGTTGGAATCTTATTATGGCAATCAAAGAATCTGAATGTGTCCCTTTCTATTAGTTCAGCAGGAGTTGCTGTGAGTCCAATCTGGACTGCATCATAGTAGGTGAAGACATCTCTCCACTTGTTGTAGATTGACCTGTGAGATTCATCAGAAATGATTACGTCAAAATCCCCGATAGAAAACTCCTGATAGCATTCCATGAATGTCTGAATTGTCGAACAGTATAGCCTTGGGGTCTTCTCAACCTTTCCCGAGTAGACCTTTGTTTTCGACTCATTTGGGAAGAATACCTTGAATCCTTCGTTGTAAGCCTGATCTCTCAACGCCTTCCTGTCTGCAAGAAAGAGAATCTTCTGAGCACGGTTCGAACGGAGCAGCACATCTATGAGAGCCATTGCAACCCTTGTTTTTCCAGTCCCAGTTGCCTGCACAATCAGAAACTTCCTTTTACCCTTCTCAATTCCCTCCAAAACCCTCTTTACAGCCTCAATCTGATAAGGCCTGTCAACAATTTCCTGCTTGATAGCAACGTCTTGAAATCTCTGCTTCGAATTATTTTGAAATCTTATCCTTTCCAGTGAATCTTGGCTATGAAAGCCCTTCACCATCCTCGGGCCTTCAAACGGTCTATTCCAGAACCAGACCTCGTAGCCGTTTGTGAGAAAAATGAAAATATCTTTTGCTGTTTGCTTCGTTATGTCATCTGCATAGTCTTCTGCCTGCTTTTGTCCCGAAAGGGGGTCCTTCGAAGTTCTTTTTGCCTCTATGATGGCTAAAGGTTCTCCATTGCTATCAAGAAGAAGATAGTCGGCATACTGGCTGTCCGCCTCATTCTTCAGCGTCTCGGAAACTGTTCTGTAGTTTCTTCTCTTGAAATCGGATTGTTTTGTATCGACTTCCAAGACAACCCTCGTTTGATCGCTCACGTCCCATCCAGCCTGCTTCAACAAAATGTCGATCTTTTCCTTGCGAGTCGACTCCTCTGACGGGGCTTTGATGGACGCCTCAAGCTCTCTAGATCCTAATGTAATGATTGTTTGGTAATCTTGGTCGGGCAGACCAACAATCCCTCCTTGAAAGTATGTCCCCCAATTAGCCTTATTCACGACAAAACCAAGATCTCCAATTACCGCTTCGATTTGTTTAGGGGACTTGAATTTCTCAACATTACTTATTGAGACCACATGAGTGTAGGAAGGACTACTTGCGAGCATCCTTTGCTTATCTGCCTGCGCAATATTACGGGGAGCTGATGACAAGATCGCACTGCCCACCAACAGATGGGAGCCTCCACTGCTGAGATAGAAAACTACCTTGTCACCTTTGCGCAGACGATTAAAGTTAGGAGTTCGGTAGTTTAGTCCCCAAGTATTAGTGTCGACTCGGTTTTGAAATATCTTGAAAGCTTCGTATTTTTGTCCGTCTACGCTTTGGTCAGTGACGACAAAGATCCAGTTACTCATCTATTACCAGCTTCCTAGTCACCCCATTATTTTCCTAATGGCCTACTAAATCTAGGTCGATCATTGGCCAATGACAACACCATGCAGACCTACTCTTAATATCGCTTAGGAATCTGGGATACTTGCGACAGAACCAAGAAATCGCTCTGCTACCAAGATCGCCATAATTGTCCTATGCTTACCCTCATCTCAGTACGGTTGCCCAACCTCCCCCCTAAAAAGGACATTTTTTTGATAATTCAGAGCTATCCAAGCACTATGCTTCTGCCCCAACCCAAATAGTATGATTTCGGATATTGTACGCCTTCATATCCAGACAAATATGCATACCCTACCTTCTAAGAGTCTTGACAGATACGCTGGTCAGTTTCAACCTCAGCTACATTGTATGGTCTTAGAAAAACCTAATACGATCGAGATCCAATGTGGTAGTCGTTAAAAATGAATAGTACTAAGAAGCAACGCAAACGCAAGTTGGACAGAGCTCATTCTAGAGCTTATCATGGGGATGTCCATCAACAAAAATGAAGACTCTTCAGTCCATAAAGGTCTTCCAAGACGACGTTTGAATACGAAGTAAAAGAAACGGAGGGAAACAGGTTATTGGACAAGATGGATGCTAGAGGGCTTACATACAGAGACAAAAAATCGGAGGGTAAGATGGTCTATTCGAACATCTAAAAAATTTTGGTTAGTGCTGAAATTTGGAAAGTCGAAGTTCAACTCAAGATCAGGGTAGCGGTAAGGACTCAAGGGAATTCGTTAAGCTCAATAGATAACTCTAAACCAAAACTTGTGTTTGATGCTACTTTAATTTAGAGACTTCTTCTTTGGGCTTGCTCTTCCACATTTTCGGATAAGTGCCCTGCTTCATTATCACTCTATTTGGTTCAGCAGCTATGCCTTTCTGCTGCGATTTTATTTCTGCAGAATTCATAGAGGCTTGGGCAAGAGCAACAATCTCACCCTTCAGGGTGTAAATCCCAATTACATCTCCTTTCGCAATATTGCCTGAAATCTTCAAAATTCCCGGTATTGCAAGCTTCGCCCCATTGCATATTGCCCCAACTGCCGAATCCCTAATTACGATGCTTGGAATGGTCTTCATGCCGTATTCTATAGGCAGTATCATCTTCTTCAGCTTGCTATCATCTCCCTTTTCATAGTCATAACAGGCATCCGCAAGTTCGTGCAGTCTAACAAAACCTTCTTTCTCGCTGAGGTTGCTGACCTTCGTCCTCCTTAGCTCTACCATAGTTGCCCCGCAACCAAAGACCTCACCAATGTCGTAGACAAGTTTCCTAACATATGTTCCAGACTCGCAGTTGACCCTTAAGATGAGTAGCCTTCCCTGCTGCTCCAGAACCTCAAGTTCATAGATAGTCCTTGTCCTTGTAACCCTCTTTACAGAGGATCTTTGAGGAGGCCTTTGAAATATCTCACCCGTGAATTCTTTGATAACCCTCTTCAGGCTAGCATCGTCAACAGGATCATGTAGTCTAGCAACAGCTACATATTCCTTTGGCCCCAGCAATAATACGGAAAGAGCTTTAGTGGCTTCCCCTAAACCTATTGGAAGTAAACCTGTTGCGGGAGGATCTAGAGTACCGCTGTGCCCGGCCTTCTTTACCTTCAGGACTCTCCTTACCCACGCAACAACTTCGTGGCTCGTTGGCCCTTCAGTCTTGTCGAGAGGTATCAACCCATAGTCCAAAATCTGTTTTATGTTTCGACTTTGGGGCGCGCAGCCATATTTTGGATCAGTTTCCTCCTGCGCGATCTCTATGAGTTGAGTGCTAGACAAGTTGCCTCACTATCGTGAACACAATCTCCCTGACCTTCCCGCTTGGTAATCTATCAGTAGAAATTACGAAATCAAATACTGAAAGGTCTTCTCCAAATCTTATTCCATACAGCTGATTGTAAATAGAGGAATTCTCTTTATCTCTCATTTTAACAACTTTCAAAGATTCCTCGTATCTAATCTTGTCCCTGTTGGACATCCTCCTAGCTCTATTCTCTGCAGAGGCCTTCAGCCATATCTTCAATACATCGTCGCAAAGCCATGCAAGTGGGTAGCTTGTCACAACCACGCCCCCTTCTTTGATTTTTCCGATTAATTTGGCATCGACCTTCTTGTCAAACTTTGGGTTCTTTTTCCTCTCCGCAAGAAACTTCAACCCATCTTCAGTATCCCACCATTCAACATCCCCCACTTTATAGCCATCCTCCTCTGCAAGTTCTTTCAATGCGTCCCCTCCAGAATAATATTCCAATCCGAACTCGTCGCATATGGCTCTGGCCAGAGTCGTCTTGCCTACCGCTGGCATTCCCGATATGATGATACTGAGTTTCTTCTTCAAACTTCCATCTGCCTACTTTAACGCTTCAAATAATTCCCTTGCACATTCGTCAGCTTTGCCATCAGCATTAGTAACCATCTTTATCGCAGCACCAGCAACCACTGCTGAAGCTGAAAGCATGGCCTTCGCAATCAATAATTCTCTCTCGATAACTTCTTGCTTTGCAACATCTCTTGCTCTGGTAGGGTCGTTTTGTCGCCGCGAGATAATATCATGAGGGCTTGCTTCGATAAGCACAAGGTTTGTAGGAGAGAGTGCCTTCAGAATATCGTTTGGAAGGCCAGGCATATACCCCTCTTTTGTGCTGATGAATAGATGTGTGTCGATTAATACAATTGGGGCGCTCTTCTTTGCTATTGCAGAAGCAGCATTGATTTGCAATTTTTTCTGAGTTTTAACATCAAGTTTCCTCATATCATCTCTGCTCTTTAAGCCCATCTTCTGCGCTTCCTCAAACATTACAGTGCCAAACACGACCTGCTCTGTCCCTATCTTTGCAGCTTTCAGCATTTCCTCAAGTTTTGTCACTACCGTAGTCTTGCCAACGCCAGGAATTCCGACGACGACGACTTTCTTGCTGTCACCCATCAAGGTCTTCTGGGTCTTGAGCTATGCGTGTTAATACCTTTCTGCCATTGAACGAAGTAAAGATAAATAGCAAGTTCTAGAATCGCAGAGGCATAACAACGGGTGTAAAGGTTGCCAAAGTACAAGTCAACGACAGAAGTAATGAAGGTCATAGGGAATAAAGACCAGATTAGGAACTTTGGGGTCATAGCTCACGTAGATCACGGAAACTGAGCGAGAAACCTCTCTCAGCCGAATAGACTACGATGAGCGACAGCCTTTTGGCTGCCTGCGGTATGCTAAGCCCCTCAATTGCTGGTCAAGCCCTAGCTCTAGACTTTATGCCACTTGAACAGCAGCGCCAAATGACTATCAAAGCTGCTAACGTTACTCTGTACTACGAACAGGAGGGAAAACCATACGTCATCAACATGATCGATACTCCCGGGCACATCGACTTTACAGGGAGAGTGACCAGGAGTCTTAGGGCCATTGATGGCGCGGTAGTAGTTTCGGATGCTGTTGAGGGTGTAATGACTCAGACAGAGACTGTAACTAGGCAAGCCCTTGAAGAGAGAGTCAGACCCGTTCTATACATCAACAAGATCGACCGTCTCGTAAAGGAGCTAAGGCTTACTGCGGACAAAATGCAAAAATGGCTGGCAGATATTGTCAGCGATTTTAACAACCTTATCGATGTTTATGCAGAGCCAGAGTACAAGGAAAAGTGGAAGGTAAGCATTCAAAGTAGTACAGTTTCATTTGGTTCTGCAAAAGACCGCTGGGGCTTCAACTTTGACATGGCGCGGAAGACAGGCGTTAAGTTTTCAGACATATACAAGGCTTACACTGAAAACGGAGTAAAGGAACTATCGGAAAAATCTCCGCTACACGAAGCGGTTCTCGGCATGGTCGTTAAACACCATCCTCCTCCGCATGTTGCACAGGCTTACAGAATTCCGAAAATCTGGAAAGGGGATTTGAATAGTGATGTTGGTAAGGCTCTTCTTGCATGCGACGAAAAAGGGCCCATAGTCATGATGGTTACAAACGTAGTTGTTGACCCTCAGGCAGGCGTTGTCGCCACAGGACGATTATACTCTGGAACTGTACGTGATGGCGATATAGTCTACTTGCTCGGCGCGAAGAGGGAAGGAAGAATTCAGTCAGTAAACATGTACATGGGGCCGTTTAGGGAAATTATCGGCGCGATGTCAGCAGGAAACATTCCTGCACTCCTCGGCTTAGAATATGCAAGGTCAGGAGAGACCATCTCCACGATCAAAGAGATAGCTTCCTTTGAAGCCATAAAGTACGTCTCTGAACCAGTGGTCACAATAGCTTTAGAGTCGAAGCACCCCAAAGAACTTCCAAAGCTCGTTGAAGAATTACGAAAGCTGAGCATAGAAGACCCTAATCTTGTAGTAAAGATCGATGAAGAATCAGGAGAAATGCTCCTTTCAGGCATGGGAGTTTTACATTTGGAAATAGCTACCACGCTTATACAGCAAGCAGGTCTAGAGATTGTAACTTCAAGGCCATTAATCAACTACAGGGAGACCATAAAGGGAAGGGCTGGTCCAATAATGTCAAAGTCTCCGAACAGGCACAACAAGATATTCATGCGCGTAGAAGCATTGCCAGACAACATCGTCGAATTGATCAGAACGGGTCAGATCAACGAAAACACGGATAAGAAGCAGCTTGCAAAGACGCTAAGAGATTTGGGATGGGATTCCGACGAAGCCAAGAGCGTCGTTACAATCGACAACAAAGGAAACATCCTGCTAGACGCCACCAAAGGCGTACAGTACCTGCAGGAGTCAATGGATTCCATAAGATCTGGCTTTGAAGACGTTATGGAAGAAGGCCCTCTTTCCCGCGAATACTGCAGGGGGGTCAAAGTAATTCTGCATCATTATGTTCCGCACGAAGACCCCGCTCACAGAACATACGCGCAGCTGATGCCAGCTTCAAGGAGAGGCATTCTTGGTGCAATGCTCTCTGCACAACCAACACTGCTTGAGCCGATGCTTGGCATAGAAGTCAAATGTCCAGCCGAGCAGATAGGTGCAATTGCAAGCGTAATATCGTCCAAAAGAGGAAAGATGCTGAACGTTGAGCAAAAGGAAATCGTGACGATTGTAGAAGGAGAAGTTCCAGCATCAGAAACCTTCGATCTTTCTGAAATCATGAGAGGTGCGACTGCAGGCAAGGCCCTGTGGAACACTCACTTCAAGGCTTGGTCTCAGGTTCCAGCATCAATATTGCCCACGCTGATAACTGACATCAGGAAGAGGAAGGGCCTCTCGCCAGAACCTCCTCAGGCAAGCGAGTTCATCGATACAGAATAGTTGGGGGTTAACCCCGTACAATCTTATTTCTAATGTGCTAGCGAAGCAAGCATTACCTTGAATTTAGGATCGACTTTTCTCAACGGGGTTCTCAAACCAGAGACCACCAATTCGTCGAAGACTTCTAGAGCCTTCTGCTCCGTATTTGCACCGACTACTGTAGCGACTCCACTCTTTACCAAACTGATATTGATCTCTGGGTCATAAGAGAATGTGACTCCGTAGTTCCCTCTTGCCTTTATCCTTAGGTTTCTCCTGCTGAGCTCTCTCTCTACTGCAACGAGGTCTAATTGCAAATCCTCTTTCGGAGTTACTACGTGAACAGACTTGCCCCGCTCCCTCCCGCATATTTCCTCGACCAATTTGCGAGGAAGCACTTGCTCTGAAAGGTTGGCATTATTACCGCAGGCTTTGCAGTCATCCTGCCTTCCAATTTTGATCTTGTCGAAATTTAGGTCCCTTATGTCAGCGTAGAACAGGTTCCCTGCGAGGCTCGGCTCTCTCCCAACTATCAATTTTATGGCTTCAGAAACTTGGACGCTTGACACCACGGTAAGTATTGATGGATGGACACCTTCGGTACCGCACTTTGGCAAGTCTTCATCCCTCAAGTTCGGATACAGGCATTCAAGGCATGGAGTCTTTTTCGGAACAAATGTCGATGCTGAGCCCGTAGTCTCTATTGCAGAGCCGAATATGTATGGAATGTTAAGCTTCAGACATGCCCTATTCAGAGCATACCTTGCATAGATAGAATCCAACCCGTCTATTACTACGTCTGAACCTCTTACAATGTATTCTGAGCTGTCGTCGTTAAGTGATGATGTTAGTGTTTCAAACTTTACGTCTGGGTTCAACTTCTGAAGTTTCTTAACCGCGATTTCAGCCTTTGGAAGACCAACATCTTCTGGGCTGAAGAGTATCTGCCTGTGGAGGTTTGAGAGCTCTATTACGTCTCTGTCGACGAGCCTGAGCTTCCCTATGCCCATTGCAGTAAGTTGCAGTGCGATGGGGCTTCCTAGCCCTCCAGTACCTACTACAGTGACCGTAGCGTTCCTAATCTTCTCCTGACCCTCAAACCCTATGTCCTCAAGGACTACCTGACGGGAATACCTCTCAAGGTCTTCTTCTGTAAACGACATAATCTACCCTCCGCTCACCGCTGGTAACAGCATGACTTCATCTCCGTCTTTGAGTTGGGTTTCAAGCCCCTTGAGGAACCTGATGTTCTTCCCATTGACGTAAAAATTCAGCACGCTCCTCGGCTTGCCATCCAAATCCAAAACTCTTCTTTCGAACGTCTCCCCGTACTTCTTGGCAAGCTGCGATATTATCTCTGAAATTGTTTGCCCTGCAATGCTAACTTCCCTCTCGCCTTTTGTGCTGCTCGCCAGTACTGCTGGAACTACTACTTTGACGGCTGCCATGTTCTCACCTTCTGATTATCTGTGCAAGCACTTCGAGCTTCGGGTCTATGGCTACGGGCTTTGAGGTTGGTGCTGAAACTACCTCCGGCGTCTTCAGGCCGTTGCCCGTCACATAGCAGACTATTGTTTCATCAGCATCTATTTTACCTTCGGCGACAAGCTTCTTTAGAACTGCTATGGTAACAGCACCTGCTGGCTCTGTGAATATCCCTTCTGTGCTAGCGAGTAATTTTATCGCATCTACAATTTCCCCATCGGTGCAGTTCTCTCCAAAGCCTTTAGTTTCCATCACCGTCCTTGCTGCGTATATTCCATCTCCGGGCTCTCCAATGGCAAGGCTCTTCGCAATCGTGTTAGGCTTCTCTACAGGATCGATGACATCTGTAGACTTCTTTATCGCATCTACAATTGGCGAACAACCATATGGTTGTGCACTCGTAATCTTGACATTGTTCTCTCTAATCAAACCTACATTTTCGAGCTGGTCAAAGCCTCTGCCTACTGCGCAGAGCAGTGCACCGCTTCCCGTTGGAACAATGACATGATCTGGAGCTTCCCATCCGAGCTGCTCACAGACTTCAAAACCAAGCGTCTTTGATCCCTCTACATAATACGGCCTGAGATTCACATTGACTACTCCTATGTTGTAAATCTCTCCAGCCTGCGTCGCAAGTTTGTTCGCATCATCATAAGTTCCTTTTATCGCAACGATCTCGGCTCCATAGGCTGCTGCTTGGACTATTTTTGTAGGTTCAATGTCCCAAGGTATGAAGATGTAGCATGGTAATCCTGCTCTTGCTGCGTGAGCTGCTGTTGCAGCTGCAAGGTTGCCAGTTGAGGGTGAGCCTACTGCAGACAAGCCCAATTCAAGAGCCTTTGAAACTGCCACGCTTGCAGGCCTGTCCTTGAAGGAAAATGTAGGATTGACAGTATCGTTCTTTATGTATAGATTTTTGAGGCCAAACTTTTTTGCAAGCCTCTCCGCCTTGTGCAGAGGAGTGTAACCTGCACCAAGATCAACAATTCTGCTCTTCGCATCCAGCGGAAGGAGCTCAGAATATCGCCAGAGGCTCTTTGGCCTTGCTACAAAAGTTTCCTTATTGACTTTTATCGATGCTAGATCGTATTTAACCTCGAGAGGGCCAAAACATTCTTCGCATATATATCGGAAAGTGGGTTCGTATTCCTTGCCGCACTCCCTGCATTCAAGAACCTGTGCCTTGCCCATGATGTATTTTCGGAAACGTTCGAAATTCCGAGCAATAAATATCTTCGTGGTTTTATTATTCTTTTAGGAATATCGATTTCGCTACAAACGCCTTGCAAGTTCGTTGTATAGTTTGATTAAATCATCATCTTTAATCTTACCTTTCGCTCCCTTTACAAATATCTGCAGAGTTTCTTTCTTGACTCCTTCCCTGCTGTACCTTAAAGCCTGAGCGACCATTTCTAGCTTATCCAATTCATGCACTAGTTTGGCCTCTTTGGACTTGCCGATTTTGAATTCTTCCCATATTTGCAGATATTTTTTTGAAATGCTGCCTGGAAGTATTTTCAGAAGTTTTTTCATGGCTCTGTCCTCGTCGTTCCGTTTGTTGTTATTTTCTCCGGGCAATAAATCACCTGTTATAACTTCGGCAAGATCGTGCAATATGGCCATCCGCAAGCACTTTTCAGTATCCAAATCCTTGTAGTCGCCAAAAAGCATGGAAAGCATTGCGAGGCCGTACGTATGGTCTGCTACCGATTCAGGGTTCCTTACTCCTGCCTTTACCTTCCAGCCCTTTCTATATTCGTCCTTTAGCTTCTGCGCTTCAAGCGTAAAGTCTGCAAATTTCTTAATCAAGAAAACCACTTCTCAAGTGACTCTGACTTGCTTTCTTCCCTCTTCTCCAGTTTCTGGAGAGCACTTCGAACACGCTCTTCCGAGAAGTCTTTCTGTCCGCAGAGGAAGTTTACTATGCCTTCGATGTCCGGACGGCCCCACTTTATTTCGGAAACCTTGCTCACTTCAGGGTGAAGGAATATTTCTCGTATAGCGTTGAAGTTGATCTGCTTAAGCTGTTCTTGGAGCTGAGGTATCTTCTCAAGTTTCCCATACGTTCTGATGTGCTTCAACGCGGTCTTTGGCCCTACCTTTTCAAAGCCGTCTGGGTTGAAATCGGTTCCCAGCAATATTGCCACATCTATCAACTGTTCTCTGCTGAGCTGCAGCTCAGAAAGTACGGCATGTAATTCAACCTCTTCAGGCTCAAGGCTGATGAAAACATTCTTTCCTGGTAACTTCCTTCTTCCAGAAATTGTAAGGTTCCTGATCAGCTTCTTTGCACCGAACAAAAGTGAGTCATAATCTTGACTTGCAACGTCTGTTACAATCCCTTTTTGGCATAATTCTGCTGCTGTAGCCTCGCCCTCAGAGGGTGCTTCTATGTACGGGATGCCGAGCAGTGTCAAAATCTTCTTTGTATCCACGATCATGTAATCCTTCATCACGGAAGTTGCAGAGGCGTACTTCTTTGCTGATTCAACGTCTCCTCTTTCCATAGCCCTTTCATACATTATCACGGCTTCCTGCCTTGCAGCCCTCCTCCTTTCTATTTCTACACGTTTCATTTCTGGCGGTTTTCCATCAAGAACGTAAACTGGCCTTATTCCCAAAGTTAGCAGATTGAGGTTTCTGTAGAATAGACCGCTAAGATGCGATGTAACCTTGCCTTCACTGTCCATCAAAGGCTCGCCAGTCTCCCCTCTGATTATCGAGAGAAATTGGTAAAGCGCATTGTAGGCATCTACAGCAACTGTTCTGCCAGAAAGATGCTCGAGTGTAGTCTTCTTCGGTTTTACTATCTCTCGAAGGTCTACTCCCATCTGCTTTCCTTCCCGCTATGCTGCCTTAAATTCCAGCTGCTATACCTCTATTACATCTAGATCATGAGGAAATAGGGTTCTGGGAAATATCTTCCGAACCTTTTCAATGGTCTTTTCGTCGAATCCTGGCCTGTGAACAAGCACCAGATTCTTCACCTCCGCCTCCTTGGCAGTTTCGGCAGCCTCGAATGGAGTAGTATGTCCGAACTTGATAGCCATCTCCTCCCCAAGCTCTGCGGCCTCATGGATTAGATAGTCTGCTTTTTTGGCAAATTTGGATAGATCTAGCCTTGCCGTATCTCCAGTGTAAACTATCTTCTTGCCCGAAACTTCAATCTTGTAGACATAATCGGGCAGGGTATGCTTCCCCTCCATTATGTCAAATTTGAATGGATAATCTGTAGAGAGGCCCCTGAAGTCGAAGACCTCTTCAGGTTTCATAGTAGGATAGAACTTTGAGCATACTGCAAGTGTATTCTCTTCAAGGTTCTTTGGTCCTCCGACGCTCATTTTACCCTTTTCTTTGAAGAAGAGGTTCAATGCGATGAATGGTATCCCTCCATAATGATCTCCATGTAAATGCGAAACAAATAGGTGCTTGACATCGTTCACAGAATAACCACTCCTCCTTAGTGAATAAACGGCTTGAGGGCCACAATCAAACAGAATTTTGTACTTATTATCTAAGAGAAAGGCCATATTTCCCCTTGAATCGTTGTTGAACGCATCTCCAGTACCTAGGAAGACCAGTCGCATAACCGCTGCAAAATGATGAGAGGGAATTAAGCTTAGCCGTTCTTCAAAGTAGAACAGCCTGTTTCACATGTAAGGATTATACCCTTCGCCTTTCTAATACCGGCCATGACAAAAGAAAAAATCATGTTCGGCGCAGGGCTGGCAGCACTAGCCCTCGTAGCCGCTGTCATACTGGTGATATCGAGCATATCGCCGACACAAATAGGTCAGCCAAATGAAGGAATAATCATAAGGCCACCCGGGGGACAAGTGCCTGCACCTGAGCAGGTAGCTGCACCGAAGACTGATAACGGGAAGTTCGACAACATCCTTTCCGTCAGTGGAACGGGAGTTGCAAAGGCAAACCCTGACAGAGTCTTGGTCTCACTAACCATAAGCCAAGAATCAGGAAATGCTCAGCAGGCAACGGAAAACGCTGCAGGGGTATTCAACAAACTAATACAGGCGATGACCGCAGAGGGAATAGCAAGAAGCGACATACAGACAAATTCTATCAACTTAAGCCCGGTGTACTTCTACCCGAAGGACCAGCCTCCTCAGATTACATCGTACAGGCTTGATCACAGCATAACCGTGACAGTAAAGTCACAGGACACAACGCAGCTTGGTAGCAGGTCCGGAAGGGTAATTGATGCTGCAATATCCTCCGGAGTGACAGGCATAAACGGAATAACATTCACCGTAGGCGACGAAACGATAAAGGTCCTCAGGACACAGGCCCTCAAGTCCGCAATAGATGATGCGAAGGACAAGGCGACGACTATATCTGGTGCTCTAGGCGTAAAGATACTCGGTGTCAGCAACATCTCTGAAAACGTCTACGTGCCAACTCCATCGCCAGTCTTCAAGGGAGTTCGCGCGGAAGCTGCTGCTCTACCAACTGAGATAGCCCCTGGCGAATTCCAAGTCTCGGTCAACGTCTACGTCAGCTACGGCATCGCCGGCTAAAAAGTGGGCCACTTGGCCCTCTTTCCCTATTTTTTGCCCTTTCTAATTACCAGCACTGCTAGTGCTGCTATTGTGATTACGTTCATCACTATTACTATGATCTCTGTGCTTGTGAGCAGTGGAGGCGGCGGAGGTACTTCAGGCCTTGCTGCTATGACATCTATTGAAGCTTCTTTGGTATTGCCGTCTTGATCGTTTGCAACGACTCTTATCTTGTGAAAGCCTTCAACAGCTAGTGACGAATTCCATATGTAGCTCCTAGACCCGACATCGGACCAGCTCTGCACCTTCTCGTTGTCAATAAAGAGATCCATTGTTGCCGGAGCCTTCGCCTCGCCAAGGACTTCTATCTTCACAGCTCCTATGAGCTTCTGGTTGGAGATGGGGCTTATGATCTGGAGATTTGGCGGAGGAGCTTTCGGAGGCCTTGCCACTTGGACGTTTATCATCGCTTCGTTAGAATTGCCATCCTGATCAACTGCTGTAAGCCTTATCCTATGCTGCCCCTCTGTAGCCTTTGAGGTATCCCACACGTAAGCTCTTGCACCGATAGACCATGCGGCAGCCTTGTCATTGTCTATGAACAGCTCCATGGTGCCTGGGGATTTTGCCTCTCCTAGAACTTCGATCCTAGCTGTCCCTGTTATTTTATCATCGGTCTTCGGGCTAATTATCTGCAGTATCGGTGCTACTGTATTTCTTATTGCAAAAGATATCGCCTTAT
>Ga0209002_10002731_pt1 | contig 14117 bp, 12 predicted proteins | sample Rifsed16ft2_FD_184010 | JGI IMG/M metagenome (GOLD analysis project Ga0209002, IMG submission 184010) | Soil microbial communities from Rifle, Colorado, USA - sediment 16ft 2 (version 2) | ecosystem: Environmental > Terrestrial > Deep subsurface > Rock core/Sediment | place: Rifle, Colorado...
CTTACCCGAGGGCGTGTAGTAGAGTGCCACGGTCAGCACCAGCGCCGCCCCATCATCCAGCGGAAACAGCTTCTGCTCCGACGCGCTCCCGTAGGTCCGCGTCCCCACCACTTCTCCGCGCTTGTTCTCTCCGATGGCCGCGGCCAGCACCTCCGCCGCTCCCGACGTGCTGCTGTTGATCAGCACCGTTATCGGATGTTTCCACACCACCTTTGCCGGCTCGGCGACAAACTCTTCCCGCGCCACCGTCTGTCCCTTCAATGACCCAATCGTCCCTGCCGGCAGGAACAGCCGCGCCACAGCCACCGCTTCGTTCGGGTCGCCTTTTGCGTTGTCGCGCAGGTCCAGCACCAGCTTCTGTATTTCCTGTTTTTCAAACTGCGCCAGCTTCTCCCGCACCTCGTTCGCCTTGCCCGCTTCCAGCGTCACCAAGCGCAGGTAGCCAACGTCCGGCTCCACCTTCTCCGCCGTCACCTTCGGCATGCTCACGTGCTCTCGCACCAGGTCCATCTCTTGCGTCTCGCTCCGCCCACGCCGCACCACAAACACCTTCACGCCCCTTCCGGCGTCGCCCGCCAGCAGGATCTGCGCCTGCCCCACGGACATCTCCCGCGTCGTAAACCCGCTAATCGCCTCCAAAATGTCCCCCGGACGCAGGCCCGCTTTCTGTGCCGGGCTGTCCGGCAGCACGGCCACCACGATGATGTAGCCAAACCGCTTCGAGAGCGATAGGCCCACCTCGCCCTTCGACCCATTCTGCACTTTCTGTTTGTACTCGGTGTATTCCCGCGGGCTCAGGTAGCTCGAAAGCGGGTCCAGCGACTCCAGCAGCCCGTGCAGCGCACCGGAGGTCACCAGCGGCAGGTTGGGCTCTTCCACGTAGTCTTGCTGGATATGTTGCAGCACCTCGCTGAAGACGCTTAGCGAGCGGTAGGTCTTGTCCTCCCCGGTCTTGCCCATCACGTACCCGAGGCCAACGTAGGAGAGCACCACCAGCGTCAGCGCCACCACCAATACCTTGCCCCAGCGCCCGCTGGCCAGCGAAGAAAATAATCTCCGGCTCATTCGCACCTCGCCTTCCACGCAAACCTTGAGTATACCATCCCACTCCCTGCCCACAACATCGCCTTGCGCCCCAGTTGCTTCCCTATAAGACGTACCAGCGGCCCGCCGTGCTGCCTCACCCATTCCCTCCCAAGTGCAGGACAGCGGGTTCTGCGTCCCGCCAAACCGCTATTCCGGCCTCACTGGTTTCTCGCCCGGTCGCAAATCGCGGACTTTGCGTTTTGTCGCTTGCACTTGTGCGGCTTCCGTTTTGGCCTTCTGCAGGAAGGCTTTGTGGCTCATTCTTTTGCCCAGCTTCTGGTTTAGAAATTTCTGTTTCATTTTCGTAATACTCCATCACGCATGCTTTCTTCACCACACTCCTATTCTAGCCAATTTCTAGTTTCCAATTTCGAGTTTCGCTCTCCTTCCGGGCCGCGCAATCAGACGCTCCTCACGCGGGCTATGCCCCACCCGGGTCGAGAGCCCCGCCCAGCAATTCCTCACTTTCCAACGCTAACTCTTTTCCGTTCTTATCTTTAGCCCCAGCTTTCTGGCTTCCTCAACTGGCATCCCGATTGCCCCTTTGGCAGCCAGAGGCAGATCGCCGTGTCTCAGGAGCACACTTCGGACGTTCCGCCCTGCGACTTGGAGCCCGCCTCAGACGCGCCCCGGCCCAAGAAGGTTCGCGGCACGGTGTACATCACGCCGAACCGCTGCAAAGGGTGTGGTTTTTGCATCGCCTTCTGTCCGCCCAGGGTGCTCGAGTTCTCCGACGAATTCAATGCCCAGGGCTATCATCCACCGCGATTCACTAATCCGGACGGCTGCACTGGATGCGACCTCTGCGGTCTCTATTGCCCGGACTTCGCCATCTTCGGCGTCATATTGAAGTACGCGCCTCCTGCCGGACGTTCGGCGCCTGCCGCAGAATCTGGCGAGCGAGGTGCCCTATGAAGGCCGACCCCGTTGGCGTCCTCACCGGCACCCATTTCCTCGATGGCGACCAGGCTTGCTGCGAAGGGGCTCTGGCCGCCGGCTGCCGCTTCTCGGCTGGGTACCCCATCACGCCTTCCACGGAAATTGTCGAACGTTTCGCGTACCGCGTGCCCCTGGTCGGCGGCATGTTCATCCAGATGGAAGACGAGCTGGCCAGTTCGATCGCGATCGCCGGCGCCGTCTGGGCCGGTGCCAGGGCATTCACCGTCACCTCGGGCCCGGGCTTTTCCCTGATGATGGAGCACATCGGCTATGCGGCCATGACCGAAACTCCGCTCGTCATCGTGGACGTGCAGCGCGGGGGTCCTTCCACTGGCCTCCCCACTCTCCCCGGCCAGGCCGATATGATGCAGGCGCGCTGGGGCTCCCACGGTGACTACGAAATCATCGCTCTCTGTCCCACTTCGCCGCAGGAATGTTTTGACCTGATGATCGCTGCCTTCAACCTCTCTGAGCAATATCGCACGCCCGTCCTGTTCATGATGGATGAGTGCGTCGGCCACATGACGGAGAAGGTCGTCATTCCTCCCGCCGATCAGATTGAGATCGTCCCTCGGCGTTTCACCACCGCGCCGCCCGGCTCTTACAAACCTTTCCTTCCCGACCCCGATGGCGTGCCGCCCATTGCTCGCGCCGGCGACGGCCATCGCTTCCACATCACCGGTTTGACCCACGATGAACAGGGTTATCCGGCCATGAATGTCAATGCGCAGCAGCAACTCATCCACCGGCTGATTGGAAAAATCCGGGACAACGCAGGAAAGATTGCCCGCAACGAAGAGCATTTTCTCGATGATGCCGACGTCGTTGTTGTGGCCTATGGCATCACCGCCCGCGTCGCCCTCCGTGCCGTGCAGATGGCCCGCGAGCAGGGTGTGAAGGCCGGCCTGCTTCGCCCGGTTGTGGTCTGGCCGTTTCCGCTCGCGCGCATCCGGGAACTGGCCGCGCGGCCCAGCCTGGCTGGCTTCGTCGTCCCGGAGATGAACTGCGGCCAGATGGTGCTCGAAGTCGAACGCGCCGTCGCAGGCCGCGCTCCGGTTGCTCTCCTGTCTCACGCCGGCGGCACCGTCCACCGTCCCGAAGATATTCTCGCCGCGATCCTCGATTCTGCGGCGGCGGGCTCAGCCCGCCGCTCCACCGGCCAGGTGCGCCCGGCGCCTCTTGCCGAGGTTTCCCGATGAGCGCTTTCGTCAATCTCGATCCCGCAGTCAATCCGGTCGAGCAGTTTCTCCGCTCCGACCGCATGCCCCACATCTGGTGTCCGGGTTGTGGGATCGGCACCACCGTGAATTGCTTCGCTCGTGCTCTGCTGCAGGCGAAAACGGATCTCAACAAGGTCGCCGTGGTTTCTGGTATCGGTTGCACGGGCCGCGTGGCCGGCTACGTTCAATTCGACTCGTTCCACACCACTCACGGCCGCGCCATCCCTTTCGCCACCGGACTCAAGCTCGCCAATCCGGATCTCACCGTCGTCGTCTATAGCGGCGATGGAGACCTGATCGCGATCGGTGGGAATCACTTCATTCATGCCGCGCGCCGCAATGTGGACCTGAAGATCATCTGCCTGAACAACTTCACCTACGGCATGACCGGCGGCCAGGTGGCTCCCACCACGCCCGTCGGGGCCTTCGCCACCACCACGCCCTACGGTTGCTTTGAGCAGCCCTTCAATCTGCCTTATCTGGCCGAGTCGTCGGGTGCCGTCTACGTCGCCCGCTGGACCTCCTTCCATGTTCGTCAGCTCATCCATGCCATGGGTGAAGCCCTCCGCAAGAAGGGTTTCTCCTTCATCGAAATCCTGAGCCCCTGCCCCACCCTCTACGAGCGCCGCAATCGGCTGGGCGATGGCCTCGACATGATGAAGTACTTCAAGGAATCCAGCGTCGTTCGGCATGGCGCCTCCACCCGTGAAGTCGGCCTCACCTTCCAGGGCCCCATTGTTCTCGGCAAGTTTGTGGATACCGACCGGCCGGACTTCCTCACCTCGATGAACCAGCAGCTCGGCCGCACGCTCGAGGCGCAGTACGACGGCTGCGGAGGCGACCATGTCCGCAGTTGAGTTGCAGATTGGCGGCTTCGGTGGGCAGGGCGTGATCCTGGCCGGGATGATCATCGGCCGCGGCCTTTCGCTCTACGAGGACTACCACGTCTCCCTCACGCAGAGCTTCGGCCCCGAGGCGCGCGGCAGCGCGTGCAGCGTCCAGATCATCATTTCTCGCGAGCCGGTCCTTTATCCCTATCTCACCCGCCCGCACATCCTGGTCGCTCTTTCGCAGGACGCCTACCGGCGCTTCGCACCGCACCTGCGTCCGGGCGGCTCGCTGATCATCGAACAGGACCTGGTGCGTCCCGACGAGGGCATTTCCTTCGATAGCCCGCCCGCTCGCGAGGGTCGCCCCGCGTGCCCGGCGGGCGAGACCCGCGTCCAGCTCTATCGCGTTCCCGCCATGCGCCTGGCCGAAGAGCTCGGCCGCAAGATGGTCCTGAATGTCGTTCTGGTGGGTTACTTCACCGCGGTCACGCCGTTCCTCAGTCCCGAGGCGGCCCGCAAGGCTGTCGCGGAATCCGTCCCTCGCGGCACCGAGAGCCTCAACCTCACTGCCTTCGAGAAAGGCTACGCTTTCGGCCTCTCCCAGCCCTCCACTGTTCCCACTCCGGCTCTACAGGAATAGCGCGTTTCGAATTTCAAGTTTCTAATTTCCAGTTTTGAGTTTCCAATTTCCAATTTCGAGTTTCGTTTTTCAGGTCTGCAGCGAAGTGCCAGATTCGACTTCCAGCTCCTGCGGAAAGATCTGTGTGATGTACGTCTGCGAGATCCGGTCTTGCCAGGTCAGGCGGTCTATGTCCCACAGCGCCCAGCAAAACCCCAGGAAAGCCGTCGCCGCGGATACCAGGTACCCGAAGCTCCGCCACACCAGTTGCGCCCGTGTCGGCGCACCCCCGTCAAAGCTCACCACTTCGAGCCCCCGGATCAGCATCCCCGGCGTCCCGCGCCCCAGCACCGTGAACAGCGTGAAGTATTGGGCATAAAACGCCGCCAGTGCAGCGGCGTGCACCATCGCGTCCAGCTTGCCAAACTTCAGCTCGCCCCCGAACGCTCTGAACACCGCCAGGAACGCCCCGTACGCCAGCAGCAGAAAGGCAGCGTCCAGCAACCCGGCCCGTTGTCGTTCCCCTAAATCCGCCACCGGTCGCAACGCCGCATCGCCCGGCGATCCTATTGTCTGCCACTCCGCGCACAGCCGCTCCGCATCCTCAATCTCGACAGGCTGCGTGACGTCAATTTCCATCCGCTCCACTCGCGCTTCTGCTTCTTGCGTTCGCACCGGCGGCAGCAACGTGTCCTGTTCGAAGGGTGCTTCCGCCTCTGCCTCAAACGCCAGCGCGGTCTGCGCCTCATCCGGACGCTGCCTGCGTCGCCGCGCTCGGTAGGCCTCCAGCCGGGACGCCACTTCCCCGCGCCAGTCCGTCTCGCCGCGCCCCGCAGCGGACACGGCCGAAAGCGCCAGCGCCCCTTCGCTCCTCGGCCTCAGCACCGGTTCTTCGTCTGGAGACACTTCTCTTGTCAGGGAAATTTCGTTCTTTGACGTGAGCCGCGGGTCGCAGAAGGAGCAGAACTCTTCCGGCCCTTCATTGACCGCGCCGCACTGCGAGCAGGTCTGGATCACCGTACCGTTTTGCGCTGCGGACGGTCCTCCAGAGGACACCGCCATTCTACTCACCAGCACCTCCCGGTCGCCAACCCAACTTCGAACTTTGTCTCCAATCAAATACCCCGCTCTGAAACTCCCTCTCTCCTCCACTCATCGCTTCTCTATTTTCCCCGGCCAATGCTAGGCTAGCGGACTCTCTCTGCGCATGTTCACCACACCCATTCTCGGCTGGCACCGGAGCAGACTGTCTCTTCTCCGTCGGTTGACCTTCCTGCTTTTGCTCCTCTCCGTCCCCGCATTCGCCAACACCACCCCGCGCACCCAGGTCCGCCTGCCTGCCGGCCGCGACAGGATCGAGCTCGAAGCCCGCCAGCAGCGCCGCGAAGGCCCTTTGCTTATCGCCGAGGGCGACGTCGAAATCCGCTATCAGGAGCTTCGCTTCCGCGCCGACTACGTCGAATACAACACCGCCACCTCTCAGGCCTCCGCCCGCGGCAACATCCGCTTCGACTTCCGCACGCAACACCTCGAAGCCGACGAGGGCAGCTACAATGTCCGCTCCGGCCGCGGCTCCTTCCGCAAAGTTCGCGGCACCATTCACATTCAGCGCCGCCCCAATCCCAACGTTCTGCTCACTCCCAATCCCCTCTATTTCGAAGCCGAAGAAGTCTCCCGCACCGGCGACCGCACCTACACCATTCTGAACGCCTGGCTCACCGTCTGCGAGCCCGGCCGCCCCACCTGGCGTTTCTTCGCCTCTCGCACCACCTTGCAGGTGGACCGCAAAATCGTCCTGCTCAACGCCAACTTCCGCCTTCTTTCCATCCCCATCTTCTATCTCCCGTACGCCTCCGCGCCCGCCGGCCGTAATGTCCGCCAGTCCGGCTTTCTTCTCCCCGACATTGGCAACTCCACTCGCAAGGGCCTCGTCCTCGGCGACTCCTTTTACTGGGCGCCCGCCGAGTGGATGGACCTCACCATCGGCGCACAGCTTTTCAGCCGTCGCGGCTGGAGCCAGATCGCCGAGTTTCGCGCTCGCCCCTGGGAGAACATGCGCATCTCCGCCGAATACTACGGCGTGGATGACCGCGGCCTCCGCGGCCTCGACGGCAAGCGCGTCCCCCAGGGTGGCCACACCGTTCGCTTCCAGCTCGAATCCCAGCTCCCGCACGGCTGGCGCACCGTCGCTGACCTGAACCGTCTCAGCTCCCTCACCTTTCGTCTCGCTTTCGCCGAATCGTTTGGCGAAGCCATCAACTCCGAAGTCCGCAGCGCCGCCTTCGCCACAAACAATTTTCGCGGCCTCAGCCTCAACTTCTCCTACGCCAACTACAAGAACTTCCTTAACGCCGACCCGGAAACCTCCGTCGTCCTGCGCAGTGCCCCGCAGGCCTACATCGGCTCCGTGGACCAGGCCCCGTGGAAGCGCTGGCCGGTTTACTTCGGCTTCCACGCCTTTGCCGACGGCGTCCACCGCAGCGACCCTGACATTGACTCTCCCGCCGTCGTCCAGCGCGCCGAGTTCGCTCCCAGAGTCACCATCCCGCTTCGCTGGGGACCCTGGCTCGGCGTCACCCCCACCTTCCTCGTCCGCACCACACGCTACGGCTCGCAAGTCTCCACCAGTAGCGCCGGCAATCCCGTTGTGATCGGCGATCCGCTCCACCGCACCACCGCTGAAGTCACCGTGGACCTGCGCCCACCTTCGCTGGCCCGTGTCTGGGAGCGCCCTTCGTCCCGCTGGAAACACACCATCGAGCCGCAGATCCTCTATCGCTTTGTGGACGGCGTAAACCGCTTCGGCCGCTTCCTGCGCGTGGATGAAAACGACACCCTCACGGACACCAATGAGATCGAATACTCCGTCACCCAGCGCATTTTTCGTCGCACCGGCGACTCCCAGGCCGAAGAACTCCTGTCCTGGCGTCTCGCACAAAAAGTCTATTTCGACCGCACCTTCGGCGGCGCGCTCGTCCCCGGCCACCGCAATGTCTTTCAGGCGCTCGACTCCATCACCCCGTTTGCCTTTGCCGACTCCCGCCGCCATTTCTCGCCCATCGTCAGCGATCTGCGCCTCACCCCGGGTGGCCGCTACGACGCGCAGCTCCTCATCAACTACGATACCCAGCGCAGCAAAGTCACCGCCTACGGTGGGCTCGCCCGCATGCGCCCCTACCGCGAGTTCTTCATCACTCTGGCTCAGTTTTCCACCCAGGCCAGCACCATCCTCCAGCCCCGCTCGAATCAGATCCGCGCCCTGGTCGGCTATGGCGAGCTCAACCGCCGCGGCTGGAACGGCGCCTTCGGCCTCAGCTACGACTTCCGCCGCAGCTTCCTCCAGAACCAGCTCGCCCAGTTCAGCTACAACGGCGGGTGCTGCGGCATTGCCTTCGAGTACCGCCGCCTCGCCCTCGGCACGGTCCGAACCGAAAACCAGTTCCGCGTCGCCTTCATCATCGCCAACATCGGCACTTTCGGGAACCTCCGCCGTCAGGAACGTATTTTCTGACCATGTCTGCTTCCGATCTCAACTTTCTTTCCATCGAATCCCTTGCCGCTCTCCTCCGCCGCAGGAAACTCTCCCCGGTCGAGCTCACCCGCTCCCTCCTCGACCGCGTCGCCTGCCTCAACCCCAAGCTCAACGCCTTCCTCACCGTCACCGCCGATCGTGCCCTCGCCGACGCCCGCCGCGCCGAAAAGGAAATTCTCGCCGGCCGCTGGCGTGGCCCGCTCCACGGCGTGCCCATCTCGCTCAAGGACAACATCTGGACTCGCGGCATCCGCACCACCGCCGGCTCAAAAGTCCTCGCCGACTTCGTCCCTGACCGCGACGCCACCGTCGCCCGCCGCCTGCGCCGCGCCGGCGCCGTCCTGCTCGGCAAGACCAACATGCACGAGTTCGCCTACGGCGTCACCAACGCTAACCCCCATTACGGCCCCGCTCGCAATCCCTGGGACCTCGCGCGCATCCCGGGCGGGTCGAGCGGCGGCTCAGCCGCAGCCCTCGCCGCTGGTCTATGCTTTGCTTCTATCGGCAGTGACACCGGCGGTTCCATCCGCATCCCCGCTGCGCTCTGCGGCATCGTCGGCCTCAAGCCCACCTTCGGCCGCGTCAGTTGTTACGGCGTGATCCCGCTCGCTCGCAGCCTCGACCAGACCGGGCCTCTCGCGCGCACCGTTGCTGATGCCGCCATCGTCCTCCGCGCCATCGCCGGCCGCGACCCGCTCGACCCCACCACCTCCGCCCGCCCCGTGCCGGATTATCTGCAGGCCCTTCGCCGCAAGCCCGCCCGCGTGCGCCTCGGCTGGCCCCGCGAATACTTCTGGGAGATGCTCGATCCCGAAGTCCGCCGCATCGCCGAATCTGCCGCCCACAGCTTTGCCGATCTTGGCGCCACCATCGAAGAAGTCTCGCTGCCGCATCTCCGGGCCTCGGAGGACTCCAGCACCCACATCGCTCTTGCCGAAGCGCGCCAATTCCACGAGTCCTCCGGCTGGTACCCCGCCCGCGCCGCCGACTACGGCGAAGATGTCCGCAAGCGCCTTGAGCTCGCCTCCGACGTCCGCGCTGTGGACTACCTCGCCGCCTTCGCCTTCCGCAAGCTCCTCAGCGCCGATTTCGACGCCGCCTTCTCTCGCGTTGACGCCCTCCTCGCTCCCTCCACTCCCATCCCCGCGCCTTTGCTCGACGAAAAGCTCGTCAGCATCGGCGCCCAAGAGGAGTCCGTCCGCAGCGCCCTTCTGCGCCTCAATCGCCCCGCCAACTTCACCGGCCATCCCGCCGTCTCCATTCCTTGCGGCTTCACCTCCTCCGGCCTTCCCGTCGGCCTTCAACTCATCGGCCGCTCCTTCGACGAACAGGCGCTCCTCCGCCTCGCCCTCCTCTTTGAACAATCCAACCCCGTCCACTCGCGCCATCCTTCTTCTCTGTGACCTCTGTTCCCTCTGTCTTCTCTGCGATCTCTGTTTTCTCTGTGCTCTCTGCGTTGAATCTTTTTCTTCTTATTTCTTTTCCGGTTCTTTCTCTTTCTTTTCATCTGAAATTTGCAATTTCTTCTTTCCCCTCTCCCCATGCGAAAATACTTCTTTGCCCCGAAGCGCGGCGCGCATTCCGGGCATCCAATCCAGCGTTGCCGCTGGCTCTCAAGGAGCACCACTGACCAATGGAAGTTTCCGTACTCGCCTCGTTCATCGCCGGACTCGTTTCCTTCCTCTCCCCGTGTGTCTTGCCGCTCGTCCCCGGCTACATCTCCATGCTGAGCGGCATTGGCGTGGACCAGCTTCGTCAGGGCAAGCAACCGCGCAGCAGCCTGCTCGGCTCTTCACTTGCTTTTGTCCTGGGTTTCTCGGTGGTCTTCATTTCTTTTGGAGCCTCCGCCAGCGCCGTCGGCAAATTCCTCGTCAGTAGCAAGAGCCTTCTCGCCCCGCTCGCCGGCGCTGTGATTCTTCTCTTCGGCCTTCATCTGGTCGGCTGGCTCGCCCGCATCTCGATCCGCATTGGACTGGTGATCGGCGCCGTGCTCGTCGCTCTGGCGATTCTTCTCCGCTTCCGCCCCGGACTCTTCGGCTCCACACTCGACCCCATCCATTTCTTCAGCCTCTCCCTGATTTTTCTCGCCGGACCCTTTCTTACCCGCTGGCTCAATCGCGACGTCCATTTCCGCGACCTCGGCAGCCGCCCGGGCCACGCCAGCGGTTTCCTGATGGGCTTTGCGTTCGCCTTTGGCTGGACGCCCTGCATCGGCCCCATCCTTGCCGGCGTACTCGCTCTCGCCGCCACCAGCGAGACCATCACCCGCGGTGTCTTCCTTCTGGCCATTTACTCCGCCGGCCTGGCCATCCCGTTCTTGCTCACCGCCCTCGGCATCAGCCGCTTTCTCAAGTTCTACCAGCGCTTCCGCCGCCACCTGCACGCCGTCGAGGTCGGCAGCGGTGTGCTCCTGCTCTTTGTCGGCGCGCTGATTTTCGTCAACCGCCTGACATGGCTTTCAGGTAAACTGAGTTTCCTGAATTATTTCGCGTGGTGAGTTACAGCCTGCGGGGAGTCGAACCGTAGATGAACAAGAAGCTCTTAGTGGTCGGGATCGTGATCCTTCTGGTGGCCGCCGTCTATCTGATCGACCGCGGCACGCGCGGCGCCGCCAGGCCCGCTGTCGGCTCGCCTGCCTCCGCCTCGGCGAAGCCGGTGGAGAACACCCCTGCGCCCGACGTCACCATGAAAGACCTCTCCGGCAAAGACGTTTCTCTCTCCGATTTCCGCGGCAAAGTCGTTCTGGTCAACTTCTGGGCCACCTGGTGCGGCCCCTGCCGTTTCGAAATCCCCTCGCTTATCGAGTTTCAGCAGAAGTACGCCGACGGCGGCTTTGTGGTCCTCGGCGTTGCCATGGACGATGAAGGCAAAAGCGTCGTCGAGCCTTACATCACCAAGGAGCGCTTTGACGTGGCCGGCCAGCAAGCGGCCATCAACTACCCCATCCTCTTTGGCAACGACGCCATCGCCGAAAAGTTTGGCGGCATCATCGGCATCCCCACCAGCTTCCTGATCTCCCGCGACGGCAAAGTCGTCAAGCAGATCATCGGTCTCGTCGACCACGACAAACTCGCCGCCGAAATCGAATCCCTCCTCTAGCGCGGCCTTTCTTTCTCGGTCTCTCGACTTCGCGACTTCGTGACCTCTCGACTTCCCAACAAGCCGTGACTTGGCCACGAGTCGTATCTCTTGGCTGAGAGCTGTATGCTGAAGGCTGTTAGCTGACGGCTTTTTTCACAAACCCCGTCACATCCCCCCACGCCGCCTTGGCCTGCTCGGCGTTATATCGAGGCCCGGTGAAGTTCATAAACGCGTGCTGCGTCCCTGGGTAGATCTTCCGCGTATAGTTCTTGCCCAGCTCTTTCATCTTCGCGTCAATCGCGTCCAGGCTCGCGTTCACCCTCTGGTCGTCCTCCGCGCAAACCGCGAAAATCGGGCACGCGATCTTCTCCAGCCGGTCCGCTGGCGGCGCCCCGCCGTAGAACGGCGCCGCAAAGCGCAACTCGCTCGACTCCGTCGCAAAATAAAACGTCTGCGCCCCTCCCCAGCAGAACCCACTGACGCCCATCCGCTCCTTCTTCACATCCTTCCGCGTCTTCAGATACGTCATCGTTCCGCCGAGATCCACCACCACGCCCGCGCGGTCCAGCTTCCCGATTCCTTCCCGCGCCGCATCCATGGACGCAAACCCGGCCGTCCCGCCCAGCCGCGAGAGGAAGTCCGGCGCGATCCCCAGCAGCCCTTCCGCCGCCCACCGCTGCGCAATGTCCATCACAAACTCGGTCAGCCCGCGGTTCTCGTGGATCACCACGATCGAAGCAAACGGTGCTCCTTTCGCCGGCCGCGCCAGGTACGCACCCACTTTTCCCGCCCCGCCCTCGTACTCCACCCATTCCGCCTCCACGCCCGCTGGCTTCCTCCGCTCGCCGGCCGTGATGGACTCCTTCGGCGTCGGCGGCGTCTGCCCCTGCGCATCCGGCCAGTTGTACCACTCCCACTCGCTGGCGATCCCCTCAGCCAGCAGAATGTCCCGCGCCACCAGCACGCTGCCGGTTGCAAACGCCAGCATCTGGAAAAACTCCCGTCGCGATATCTCCCCCCTCCGGTAACCCTCGAGCAACCGCTTCACTGCCGATTCCCACACCGCTTGTGTCGCCATTCTTCCCCCCTTTCCCGGTCTGATACCGGGCGTTCCTTGCCTCTAGGGACGCTCCTGCGCCTCGCCGGGTTTCCTCCCTACCGCCGCCTCCTCCGCGCTTCATTTGTCTCCCCTCTTGGGTTACCCTTCCACTACTCCCTTCCCCCGGGTAACCTTCCGGTGGTGGGATTCGTACTGGAGACGGCACAATAATGATGCGTCGGGGTGTGCAGCTTCGAGAGCCGATTACAGTCGCGCTGGAGACCCTGCGCGCGCACAAGCTGCGCTCCTTCCTCATGCTCCTGGGCATCATCCTCTCCGTCTCCACCCTCATCGTCGTCGTCGCCCTGATCGAGGGCACCAACCGTTACATCGCCGACCGCGTCGCCAACCTCGGCTCCAACGTCTTTCTGGTCGCCCGCTTCCCCATCATCACCCAGGTCGAAGAGTTCGTGAAAGCCACGCGCCGCAACAAGAACATCACCTGGGACGACTACGAATCCCTTCGCGACCATCTCTCGCTTCCTCTTCGCGTCGGTGTTGAGGCTCGCTCGCTCGGCACCGCCCGCGCCGCTACCCTCTCCCTCGAAGACGTCAGCATCCGCGGCGTCTCCGCCAGCATCGGCGAAATGGACGTCCAGGAGCCCGCCGCCGGCCGCTACATCTCCGACACCGATAACGACCGTCGCTCCCTGGTCACCCTCATCGGCTCCGAGGTTGCCGAAAAACTCTTCCCGGGTCTCGACCCGCTCGGCCGTTCCATTCAGCTCGCTGGCCGCCCTTTCCAGGTCGTCGGCGTCGCCAAACCCATCGGCACCGTCCTCGGACAGTCGCAGGACAGCTTTGCCTACATCCCCATCCGCACCTTTCTCAAAATCTACGGCAGCAACCGCAGCCTCTCCATCAATGTCCAGGCTCGCGGCGCCGAATGGATGGCTCGGACCCAGGATGAGGCCCGCGCCCTCTTGCGCGCCCGCCGCCACCTTTCACCGGCTGAAGACGATAACTTCGGCATCATCGCCTCGGAAACCCTCCTCGGCCTCTGGAAGCAGGTCACCGGCGCCATCGCCGCCAGCATGGTCGGCATCGTCTCCGTTTTCCTGGTCATCGGCGGCGTCGTCATCATGAACGTCATGCTCTCCAGCGTCACCGAGCGCACCCGCGAAATTGGTATTCGCAAGTCCCTCGGCGCTCGACGCAGCGATATCCTGCTTCAGTTTCTTGTCGAATCCTCGGTCATGTCCGCCATCGGCGGAGCCATCGGCGTCACTGTCGCCTGGCTCATCGCGCTTCTGGTCACGGCCACCACCTCCGTTCCCATGGCCGTCCCCATCACGGCCGTGATCATTGCCTTGGTTGTCTCTACGGCTGTAGGCTTGTTTTTTGGCATTTACCCGGCGCGCCGCGCCGCTCGCCTCGACCCCATCGAAGCCCTGCGCTTCGAACTCTAGGAAGGAGCTTCGCCACCAACCAGCATGCGCATCCACCTCGGCGAGAACGCGCGGATGGCTCTCACCACCCTCCGCGAAAACAAGCTCCGCTCCTTCTTGACCGTCATTGGTGTCGTCATTGGCATCACTGCCCTGATTTCGGTTGCTTCCATTCTCGTCGGCCTCGATGCCGATATCCGTGGCTACCTCGACGACTTCGGCACCAACACCCTGTTCATCTTCAAGTTCGATCCCGGCATCCGCCACACACGCCTCACCTCCGAGGAACGCATGCGCAAGTCCCTCACCCTCGAAGACGGCCA
>Ga0209002_10002734_pt1 | contig 14112 bp, 10 predicted proteins | sample Rifsed16ft2_FD_184010 | JGI IMG/M metagenome (GOLD analysis project Ga0209002, IMG submission 184010) | Soil microbial communities from Rifle, Colorado, USA - sediment 16ft 2 (version 2) | ecosystem: Environmental > Terrestrial > Deep subsurface > Rock core/Sediment | place: Rifle, Colorado...
AAATCCGCTATGAGAACAGACGCCTGGTACGCCAAGCACGGGCAAAGCCTCACGCCCGCCGACGAAGCGCAGTTGATGAGGTTGATCCAGGAGGCAGCGGCGCTTTCGCCGTTTGGGCCGGAGGACATGACCCGGCTCCTCCGCAAGCACCCGCGCGCGCACGGTCAGTTCGCGAAGGATCAGATCGTCGCCGCTTATCGCCGGTTCTGCGACGAAGGACGGCTGGCGGTTGACCCCGAGGTCCTGCGCCGCTTGCAGATGAAGCCGGTGCGGACGATCTCCGGTGTGGCGACGGTGACGGTGCTGACCAAGCCGTTCCCGTGCCCCGGCGAGTGCATCTTTTGCCCCACCGACGTGCGGATGCCCAAGAGTTACCTGGCCGACGAGCCGGGCGCGATCCGCGCGGAGTATCACCAGTTTGACCCGTTCGAGACGACGGCCAGTCGCCTCCGGGCGCTGGAGAACATCGGCCACCCGACGGACAAGGTCGAATTGCTGATCCTGGGCGGCACCTGGTCGTACTACCCGCCGGATTATCAGGCGTGGTTCATCCAGCGCTGCCTTGACGCGCTGAACGGCGTGGAGGCAGATTCGCTCGACGAAGCGCAGAAGATCAACGAGACGGCGCGGCGGCGCAACGTGGGGTTGGTGATCGAGACCCGGCCCGATTACATAGACGCGGCGGAGGTGCGGCGGCTTCGGCGCTACGGCGTCACCAAAGTGCAGTTGGGCGCGCAAAGCCTGGACGACCGGATTTTAGACCTGAACAAGCGCGGACACTCGGTGGAGCAGACGCGGCAGGCGGTGACACTGCTGCGCGCCGCCGGGTTCAAGATTCATCTACACTGGATGCCCAACCTGCTTGGCGCGACATCCGCCGGCGACCTGGCCGACTTCGAGCGGTTATGGTCTGATTCTGGCCTGCGTCCCGACGAGCTGAAGATTTATCCCTGCTCGCTCGTGCGCGAGGCCGAACTGGTGAAGTGGTGGGAGCGCGGCGAGTACCGCCCGTACAGCGACGACGAGTTGATCTGGCTGCTCGCCGAGTGCAAGGTGCGCACGCCGAAGTACGTGCGGCTCAACCGCATCATCCGTGACATCCCGGCGGGGCACGTCGTCGCGGGCAGCACGGCCTCGAATCTGCGCGAGGTGGTGCGGCGGAAGCTGGCAGCGGAGGGGCGGGCGTGTCAGTGCATCCGCTGCCGTGAGGTGAGAGGGGAGAGGGTGAAAGAGTATAGGGGTGTGGGGGTGGTTGAATATGAGACGACGGGCGGACAGGAGTTATTCTTGAGTTTTGATACGGAGGCTGGGAAGTTACTGGGGTTTCTGCGGCTGTCGCTGCCTACGCCTGAGGCAACGGCCCTGACGGGAATTGACGAGTTGCAGAGCGCGGCGATCATCCGCGAGGTGCACGTGTACGGGCCGGTGGTGAAGATCGGCACAGCGGCCGCGCGCGGCGAAGCCCAACACCTGGGCCTGGGGACGCAGCTGATCCAGGCCGCGGAGACGCGCGCACGCGCGGCGGGCTATCGAAAACTGGTGGTGATCTCGGCGATTGGGACGAGGGAGTACTACCAGAAACAGGGGTTTGAGCGTGGAGAGTTGTACATGGGAAAGGCATTGCGCCCGTAGGAGCGGTTTGTAACCGCGATCCGCAACCGGTCTCTCCCCTTGGGAGGGGCCGGTTTTCTTTTTCCAGCCGGCTCACAAAGTTAGGCGAACCTGCATAGACGATTGTCATGTGACTGGATACAAATTGTCATATGACCATTGGCAACCAAATCTAATCGAATAAGCAAAAACGCCGGGCCGCGAGTGTTCTCGCGGCCCGGCGGGCTTTTTAACGACTTGGCGCTAATGTGTAGCCCAAGACGTGCTGAACAGGACAGCTTCGGCGGTCTGCGCCGCGCACCCCCTATGTAGCCGGGAGTTTTCCCGCCCGCCCGAGATCCTCCAGCACCAGATTGTAGATCTTCCCGAAATCCGCCACGAAGCGCGCGGTTTGCGGGACGAGGCGGTAAATGTCGAAGTCGCCGAGACCGAAGTTGCGCTCGGAATCCGGGAACTTGGTGAGATAGAGGGTTTTGGCGGCATCAAGCTCCGGTGTGCCTTTAGGGATGGGAGCGGCCTGTCCCTGGATGGAGACGCGCGCCAGCGTCTGCGGGTCGCCTGAGCCAGGGTCGGGTTGGGAGATCATCAGCCCCACGCGGGGATCAACCTGGATAGCGCGAGTATGGACAGCCAACCGGCTGAGGTGCAGGTAAAACGCGGCGAGGTCGCTCGCCTCGGCGTACAACACCATCGAGACGAACGGCGTCCCCTCGCGCAGTGTGCCCAGCGCGGCGAGGCGCTGGGAGCGGATGAGCCGAGCCAGCGATTGAAGAGCAGAGGCGTCCATAGCGTTATTGGAGCTGAGGAACATTGCAGGTCTGACCTTCGATCTCGTCGGTGACGTCTATGAAATCGTATGGGCGCGCCAGGGTGGAAAAATAGCTGCGATCCTCCAGCCGGCTCAGGTTAGCGCCGAAATAGGCGTTGAGAATAACGCGGAATGAGTTCACGGGGGTGATCGAAGGATCCAGCTGTTGGGAATCGTTCCCCGGCAGGTAATAGGCGTTCAAGATGGACAGCCTCTCTCTCAGGCAGGTCTTCTCGGCCGAGGCCCAATCCAGCAATGCCCCACCCCCGTGGTCTCCCTGCAAGATGATGATCGGCGGTGTGGAGGACTTCGCCAGAATCTCGTCTATAGCTTCTTCTAATAACGTGTTCAGGTGAGTGAGTTGGTCGCGATAGAGCCTGATGTACTCCTCGGGTGGGCCTGCATATTCGCTCCCATCGCTGATGCTGTATTCAACCTCATGCTCAATCTCCTCCCCATGGGGGCCAAAAATGAAAGGCGGATGAGGGGAAATCAGGTGAGCCAGCACGAACTTCGGGCCGCTCACCGATGGCATGTTCTTTAGCTGATCCAGGGCGTACAAAATGCGTTCTCGATGAGCACGATAGGAGAGCGGGAAAAAATTATCCACGCGCGGGTGTCGCCGTATGACTGCCAGGGCTGAACTGCGCACGAGCACATCTTCAAACGAAGTGAAGGTCCTTTGCGGCGGTGGGATGAAGATATCTGCCTCGGGGATGGCCGTGAAGTCGTAGCCTGTGCCAATGGCGACCGTCCGGTAGCCGCGCGCGCTCAGAAAGTCGCGCGCCTGGCTGTGCTGGATGAGGGTTGTCAGCGGTTTTCGGTCGCCCACGTGTTTCCCGATGGCTTGGGTCAACTCCCCCAGATATTGAAAATTCATCGAAGAGGCGAGCGACAGCGTCGTCTGTACATAGTTGCTTCGGCTATCCTGGGCGACGAAGAATCCTTTTCGCCTGAGGGAGTCGAGGAATGGTTCATTGTCGTACTGATAAATTTCCTGCAGGATATCCCCTCGGCCATATCCGTCCACGATGATATAGTAAATATCTGGCAGGGGCTGCGCGGACGAGGGCGGCGCAGCCTCAAGCCCCTCGACCGGCAGCGCCCACGCCACCTGGCTGCGCTGCCCGGCTTCGATGAGATAGCGGGCGATGTAAACCGTCAGCGTGAAAATGGCGATGCTGGCGGCGATGTTCAGAAAAACGGTCAGCGTGCGCGGCTCCCGCAGCTTGCGGACGATCAGGTAACAGCCCAGCCATAGACCTCCAATCCACAGGCTGATCGCCAGCGCCGGCCGGCCCGCTTGCATTTCAGCCGGGAGCACCAAGCCGGCAACTTGCTGGAGGCCTGTATAGTTATGGTTAAAGAAAAGAAAAAGGCCGAAGGAGACCAACAACCCGGCTCGTTGCCAGTCTTTGACCATCATTTTTGTTGCCAGCAGCAAGACGGTCGCCGTGACCACCACTGTGATGAGGGGACGCACGATGACCGTCGGCCCGATTTGCGTCAAATTGACCGCGGTCAGAAAGAGGACGGGGTAGATGGCGACGAGGAAAGGGTGCAGGAGGATAGGACGATTCATGCTGACCTTTGCATGAGATACAAAATTCGCTCGGACTCACGGATCGGCTCCACCGCCTGGATAGTGAAATACTCCTGGAATGCCCGCTCAAACCCTTCCTGGGTGTAGCTGAGAAAAATATCGTCCCGCACGACCAACAGCCGCTGCGTCTGCGGGTCGGTCTTGGGGACGAATTCGATGATCAACGCCGCCCCCAGGTCGCTGAAGAACTTTGCCACTTCCTCCAACGGCACGTTGTTGCCAATCGCCAGATGATGGACCAGTGCCAGGGCGAGCACGGCCCCGGCCGACGCCCGGCGCAGCAGCGAGAAGCGTTCCTCGTTGCGCCAGCCCAGGTTTGGGCTTGGATTCGTCAGGTCCACCCACAGCGGCAACAGGTGCTGTTCCCCCTCCGCCACGCATTGCCGGTAATTCAACTCCACCGCGCCGGGATCCAAGTCAAAAGCCACGGTGAAGACTCCCCGCTGGCTGGCCAGGCGGCTGAACTGGCCGACGTTCGCGCCCAGGTCCCACACGGTGCGTGGTTGAACGCGATCGAGGAAGGCGCTGACGAGTTGCCGTTTGTGCTCCAGGGCTTCCGGCCGGTAGTTGTGCTCCGCGGCGTAATTGGCCCAGTCGGTCTGGGTCGGCGCCCAGCGCAGGCCGCGGATGGCGGATTCCAGGCTGCCGATCAGCCACAGGAGGACCTCTTTGCTGACCGGGCGATTGTGGCTGGGCTTGTGCGCCAGTTGGCGGGCATAGCGGCGCTCGCTGGCCGCATGTAAATGGAGGTGCAGGAGGAGCGGAAAGGATAGGCGTGTCCGGGCCGGCAGCAAGCGGCTGGTCAATTCGAGCGGCAGGCCGTCAAGATAAACGCGCAGAAGCTGGTTGAGCCGCACATCGCAATAGGCCATCAGCGCTAACGGCGCCAGAAAGTGCTGGCAGAACTGGCGGTAGGCGGTCCAGGGTTCACCCTCTCGGTGCCTCTCGAAAGATAAGGTATCAATCAGCACCGGCCGGCCGCGCTGAAACTGGATGTTATACGCGCTGCCATCCTTCAACGACATGCCGGATTTCAAGGCGCGCCTCTGAATTGCCAGCGTCGCCAGGGCGGCCGCTTTGAGCTGGCTGAAGCTCCACTCGTACGGATACGAAATGAACGGGACGAGCTCCGGCTGGATCACTTTGTAAGCCAGCGCCGGCTCACTTGGCGCCGTATCCGCCTCGGTGTGGGGGAGCATGAACCCCGCCTCCGTCAGGGACTGATACAGCCCGGAGCCGATCAAGCAATCATAATGCTCGCGGTAGATGGTGTTGACCTGCCGGTACAGAATGCCGTCGGCTGAAAACAGGAACCCACTGGGGTCGCGGAATGAGGCCGGCAACCGCTGGTGGGGCGTCATTCCTCGGTTTTCTTCCGTGAGAACAGCCCCTGGAGAAAGGACTTGATCTTCCCCCAATACATTCTGACGACGAAAGCCGCGCCGACGATGGCGGCGATGATGAGTTGGAGAATATAACTTCCCGAGCCGGGATCGAGATAGGCGACCGCACGCTTCAGCCACCCAAACCACAGGCCAGGCGTCAAGACCACCTCGAATGAGATCAAGCGCTCCCAATTCATAGATGCCTTTCCTTTGCCGGTGTATATTGCCGCTGAGGCCCTATGCCTCGCGGCCTTCACAGGTTCTTCCGCGCCAGCACCGCCGCGCCCACGACTCCCGAGGCATCCTTGAGCGCCGCCGGGACAATCTTCACCAACCGCGCGTTTTGCTTGTTGATGAGATTCTCATACGCTACTTTGCGGATCGACGCGACGAACCGATCCCCGCCGCGCTCGGTCACGCCGCCGCCGAACACGATCATCTCTGGGTCGAGCGTGTTGATCACATTGGCCGCGAGCAGGCCGAGTGTTCGCTGGGCCGTGGCGAGCACCTCCTTCATCACCGCGTCGTCCTGTTTCAGCGCTTCGTAAATCACGCCGCTCGTCAGCCGACCGCCGCCGATGCTCTGCATCAGCCCCGGCGCCACGCTCTGGCGGCCCTGCGCTGTCAGCTCCCGTACCATCCGCTCCATGCCGGTGCGGCTGGCGATGGGTTCGACCGTCCCCGGCTGGCCGGTCTTGCCCACGATGCCGTTGTCCGCCGCGATGACGGTATGGCCGACTTCGCCGGCGCCGCCGCGAAACCCGATGCGGAGCTCGCCGTTCAGAATGATGCCGCCCCCGATGCCCGTGCCGACGAAGATGGCGACCATGTCCTGCACGTCCTTGCCGGCCCCGTGCGTGAACTCGCCCATCGCGCCCACGCGGACGTCGTTGTCAATGTAGGCGTTCAACCCCAGGCGGTCTTTGAGCCTGTCGGCCAGCGGCATATTGTTCCAGTCGCGCCCCAGGTTCGCCGCGAGGCGGATCACGCCTTTCTTGGTGTCCACCGGGCCGGGCACACCCACGCCGATGCCGCCGATGTCTTTCTTCTTCACGTTGGCGGCCTTGAGCGCGCGCTCAACCGTCTCTGCCAGCCGCTCGACCACTTTTGCCCCGCCCAGCTCCGGGTGCGTCTTGCGCTTCTCCATTGCCAGGAGCGCGCCGTCTTTCGCCACGACTCCGGCGCGCATGCTCGTCCCGCCCAGGTCAACGCCGACGAAGAGGATTTTAGGCATAGAGTCTCCTCCTTATACGCCTTCACGCGCTGGAACGGCCAGCGGGGCGGCTGGACGCCGACCACCGCCACTTCCTTCACTTGAGGATGCTCGTACAACACTTCTTCGACGTCGCGCGGGTAGACCTGATACACGCCCGCCAGGATCATCTCGCGCTCGTGAGCCACCCGGAGATGACGACATCACTCTAATCCTCGCTCTCACGCTCTGCCCGTCGCACCGCGAGCAAAGTAATGTCGTCCGACTGCTCCATCCCCTCCGTGTGGGCGCGCAGTTGCTTTTCAATCTTATCCAGCAGCGTGGTGGCAGAAGCAATCGGCGGTTTCAAAAGCGCCAGCAGCCGGTCTTCGGTGAAAAATCGCTTGTCGCGCCCGCGCGCTTCGGTCACGCCGTCGGTGAAGGCCACCAGCACGTCGCCCGGCTCGAACTGCGCCTGGCCGGTCTGGAATTCCAGGTCGGGGAGCATACCAACGGCCGGGCCGGTGGGATTGAGCCGCGCCTTCATCCCCGCGCCGCCCACCAGCGCCGGCGCCTCGTGCCCGCCGTTGACGTAGAGCAGAAGCCCGGTTTCCGGGTTCAACACCCCGACGAATAGCGTGGCAAACATGTTCGCGCGGCTGTGGTGAATGGCGATGTAGTTGTTCGTCAGATTAACGATGTTGAGCAGCGCGGTCCGGTCGCTGACGATGCCCCAGTCGGTCTGTGTCCCGTCGGCCCCGACGTCGTCCAGCAGGGCCTTCCAGCTCAGCGAATACAGTTGGGTGGCATAGGCGCGAATGAGACTGCGGAACAAGCCCATGAACAACGCCGCGCCCACGCCTTTGTCGCACACGTCGGCGACGACGAGGCAGATTTTCTGGCTATGGCCGAGCTGGAAGGCGTCGTAGAAGTCTCCGGCGACCTGGCGAGCAGGGTGGAACCCCGCCGCGATCTCCCACCCTGGCGCGGTGGGCAAGGCTTCCGGCAAGAAGCCCGCCTGAATCTGCCGTCCGATTTCCAGTTCGTGCTCGGCCGCCTGTTTCGCCTTTTGCAGGGCCTCCTCGGCTCGCTTGCGGTCGGTAATGTCGCGCCCGATGCCGCGGAAGCCGACCGGGTTGCCCGCCTCGTCACGGATCAGCGTGATGGAAGTCTCGGCCTGGCTGATGGTGCTGTCTTTGAGTTGGAGCCAGAACTCCACGCCCTTGTAGGGCTGGCCGGTGCGGTAGACGGTGTTGAAGATTTCGTAGGCGGTGCGGATGTATTTGCGGTCGGTGAAGTGGCGGAAGTGGCGGCCCTGCACTTCCTCCACGCGATTGTAGCCGATGCCGCGCACAAAGGCCGCGTTGACGAGCGTCAGGTTGCCCTCGAGGTCGGCTTCGAAATACGGGTCCTCGAGGCTGGCGATGATGCTCCGATATTGGCTCTCGCTCTGGCGTAGCGTCTCTTCGGCCTGCTTGCGGTCGGTGATGTCGTGCAACAGCACCAACCGGCTGGTGATCTGACCGTCGCGCTCGGCGACCGAGGTGCGCACGTCGAAATAGCGCCGGTCCGCGCCCTCGCCGAGCATGATTTCCAGGGGGGCGGTGAGGGTTGTGCCGCCGCCATAGAACTCGGCAAGTTGGGGCCACGCGGCCAGCGCTTCGCGCGCGGGCCGCCCGATGACTTGCGAGGCCGCGAGGCCAAGCGCCTGCTCCGCGGCCGCGTTCAAGTCGAGAACGCGGTTCTGCGCGTCGAGCACCAGCACCGCATCGCCGATGCTTTGCATCACCGCATCGCGTGTCACGGGGGTGACGTCGAACATGCGGTAGCGGTAGAACCCGGCGGCGAGCGTAATGCCGGTGAGGGTGAAGGCAAACGGTGTCAGGTCGAGATCGGGGAACGGGCTGAGGCCGGTGATGCTCACGAAGTTGGCAGCGAGCGGCGTCACGGCGGCGACGACGACGGCCCCGATCTGGGCGCGGTACAGGCCAGGGGTCTGCATGAACGCCTGCGCGAAGAACAGGAGGCCGCCGCCCAACAGCAGGTAATCGTAGAGAGTGTGTACCCAGAACCACGGGCCGAACTCAAACCGCAGCGCCGCGTAATCGTTGAGGACAAGCCGGAGGTTGCGGAAGAACAACTCGTGGAACTCGTTCGTCCACAAGGCCGCCAGTGAAACGAGGGGGATGATGGAGAGCAATGCCAGCATACGGAGCGTCTGAGGCTTCTTCAGCTTGCCCACGTATTGCAAGGCGAAGATGAGGAACCCTACCGAGATGACCTCGGTACCGAGGAAACGCAGGCGCAGCCAGAAAAACTGGCCGGCGAAACTGGCGCTCGCCCACTGCATGGCGCTACACAGCGACCACTCGGCCACGCCCGCCATCACGCCCAGCAGGGCCGCGGCGCCCGGCGCGGAGCGGCGGCTGACCAGCAGAGTAGTGAACACCGCCGAGATCAGCGCCGAGAGCAGGAGCGGAACGATGTACGGGCTGGCTTGCTGAGGCATCACGGTTTAGTGCTGGCGAGCAGGCGGCGCAGATAGGGCAATTGGGTTTCGGCCGCCTGCTGGCCTTTTTCAATCAAATAGGGAATCTGGTGCGCGTCGCCCAAATCAATCCGGCGCTCCAGTTCGGGAATAATGGGTACGATCTCCGCATGGTGAGCCAGATTATAGAAGGCATAGGTGGACTTGAGCAGGTTGTTGATCATGATGCTGGTGGTCTGGCTCACCAGATGGGTCAGCGAGCCGTAGTGGCTGGTGTAGGGGCTTTCGAAACCCATGGCGATGATGATGTCGCACTGCTCGCGGATGGCCACGCTCACCGGCAGGGGGTCGGCGGCCCCGCCGTCAATGAGGAGCCTGCCGCCCACTTCCCAGGGGCGGAACAAAATCGGGATGGCAATACTGGCGCGGATAGCATCTACAAGGCGGCCCTTATTCAGCAGCACGCGCTCGCCGGTCTGCATGTCGGCGGCGGCGAGGTAAAGCGGGAATTGGGTGTCGGCGAAAGTCTTGTCCCCGAAGGCTTCGTGCAGGCCGGCCATGATCGGGCGGTCGTCCACTAACCCAAAGCGCTGATTGAACCCGAACAGCCGGGGCAGGGCCGCGCGGAGGAGCGAGGGGTAATAGAGCTTGCCGGTGATGCCTCGCGCCCAGAGCCTCAGCGTCATCTGCTCCATCGCGCCAGCGTCGTAGCCGAGCGCTATGAACGCGCTGAAGATGCTTCCACCGCTACACCCGACGACCATGTCTACACGGATGCCCTCGCGCTGGAGCACACGCCACAGTCCGATGGCGGCGGAGCATTTCACGCTGCCCGAGCCGATGACGAGGCCCACGCGCTGTGGATGAGTGTCGGTCATCGCGCCTGTCTTCAGCCTGTCCGCTTCAGCCGCCAAAGCTCGCGATTGCCGCCGCTGCGTCGGGAAAGAACTTGAGGATGCTTGTGAAACCGCTGAGTTCCAACACCTTTCTCACGTTTTCCTGCACGCCCGCCAGCCGCAGGTCGCCGCCCTGCGCGCGCGCCTCCTTGAGCGTGCCAAGCAAGGCGCGCAGGCCCGCGCTGCTGGTGTAATCCACTTGGCTGAAATCGGCTACCAGCCGGATGTGCCCCTCGGCGATGATTTTGCTGAGTGCTTCGGTGAGGTGCGGCGCGGTTAGCGCATCCACGCTGCCCGCGATGGCGGCCACTGTCACGGGGTCGCGATGGTCGAACGAGATCTCCATGCTATCTCTCCTATGGTGCTGATCGTCGGCGTTGAGCCGCTTGGTCAGGGTCAGAAAGTTCCCGGCTTGAGCGTCAGAAGTGTACTTGATCTCGTCGGCCACCTGCTGGATGAGATGCCACCCCAGCCCGCCCATGCGGCGCTCCTGCCAGTCGGCCTGCAAATCGGGTGTGGGTACGGCCTCAGGCGCGAACGACTGCCCGAAGTCGTTGATGGCCACGGTCACCTGTTGGGGAGTGCCCGAGATGGTCAAGTTGATCGGCCCCGGCTCGCGGCCCGTGTAGCCGTGCAGGATGATATTCGCGCAGGCCTCATCCGCCGCGAGCTTGAGCGCGAAGCAGATCGCATCATCCGCGCCGATCTTGCGGCAGGACTCAGCGACGAACTCGCGCAAGGCGGGCAGGTTCTCCAGTTTCGCGGTGTGGCGGGTCTCGAATCTCTGCGTCATGCTGGGGCGCCTGGCCTAGGTGCGTGCCTTGTCCGCCACCACATCCTCGTAACGCCTCACCACCTCACGCCGCAGAATCTTGCCGATGAACGTGCGCGGGAAGTCATCCACGAAAATCACCAGCCGGGGCACGAGTTCGGGCGGGAGGCGACGTTTGCAATAGGCGATGAGCGAGTCGGCACTGGGCCGATTCTTTTGCGCAATCACAAACGCGATCGGCTGATTGGCAACGGCGATCACCGCCGCCTCTTTCACCTGCGGGATCTCGAACAACACCTCTTCCACGTCGCGCGGGAAAGCCGGCCAGCCAGGTTTGTCGGGATACCACATGTCGGCCTTGCGCGAGACAATATAAAAGTAGCCGTCTTCGTCCATGCGCGCCACATCGCCGGTGAGGAGCCAGCCGTTATGCGTTCGCCAGGCGGGGGTGGTCTGGGGCGCTCCTGGACCTTCACCCCAGTAGCCAAGCATCACCTGTGGGCCGCGAATGACGAGTTCGCCGATCTGGCCTGGCGGCAGGTCTTTGCCGCTGGCGAGGTCAATGATCTTGGCCTCGGTGGAAGGCAGAGGGATGCCGATGGACCCAACCTTGCGGCGCTGGACGAACGGATTGCCATGCGTGACGGCGGTTGCCTCGGTGAGGCCGTAGCCCTCGATGAGCCGCCCGCGCGTGAGTTTCTCGAAGGCCTCCTGCACCTCCACGGGCAGGGATGAGCCGCCGGAGATGCAGGCTTTGATGGAACTGATCCCGAAGCGCCGCACGCCGGGATAGTTATTAATGGCGATGTACATGTTAGGCACGCCGGGGAAGATGGTCGGCCTGTAACGCTGGATGGTCTTTAAGACTGTTTCCGTCTCGAACAGCGGCACGATCACCATCGTCGCCGCAAGCGCTACCGGCACGTTCATCGCCGCCGTCATCCCGTAGACATGGGAGAACGGCACCACCGAGAGGAACACCTCACGACCCTCCTGGAGTTGCGGCAGCCAGTGGCGCGTCTGGAGCACATTGGCGATCAGATTGAAGTGCGAGAGCATCACGCCTTTAGGTTGCGCTGTCGTGCCGGAGGTGTACTGGATGAGCGCGAGGTCGCTGGGTTTCACCTCCACCTCTGGCGCATGCGGGCCGTATTTGTACAGTTCGTTGGAGAGCAAATACATCCCGCGCTCCAGCGGGAAGGGCAGGCGGTGGCCCTCTTTGGCCTCTCGCGTCAACGTGAATAACAACCGTTTCGGCCCCGGCAGGTAATCTTTGATGTTGGTGAAAATAATGTGCTCGAGATTAGTCTGGGCTTTGACCGTCCGCGCGGTCTCTCCGAGGCGAGTTAGAGTGACCAGAACCTTAGCGCCAGCATCGCGAACCTGCCGGGCTAGTTCGCCTGGCTCGGAGAGCGGGGTGGTGAACACGACCACGGCCCCGGCCTTGAGCACGCCGAAGTAAGCGATGACCGCCTGCGGCAGGTTGGGGAGCAGAATCAAGACTCTATCCCCCATCTTGACGCCTAGGGCCCGGAGCATATTCGCGAACCGTGATGACTCGCGGTTGAGACGGCGGTAGGTGAGGCGGTTGCCCTCGAAGATGATCGCGGTTTTGAGTGGGAAGCGGCGCGCTGCCGAGCGCAAGAGGCGGTGCATGGGCGCAGGTGGAATGCCGATGGTGTAGGGTACACCCTCGTCGTAGTGCGCGAGCCACGGGCGCGCTTTGCGCATCCGGCTGCGGTCATCTTCTTCGGCGGCGCGGCGTCCCTTCGTTCCGGCGACGAATCGCTCAATTGCGCGGTTGACCGCGTCCCGCCGTTCGAGCATGACCATGTGGGCGCTCGCCCCCACGTCCACATCTTCCGCGTTCGGGATGGCGCGGGCGACCTCGGCGAAATATTTGGGCGGGAACACCCAGTCGTTGTGCCCCCGGATGACGAGCGTGGGCGGGATAAGGTCGCGGAACATGCTCCAGCCGATCCACTGGCTGACGGCGTTGCGGTGCATAGCTTTCATGACAGTCGGCGTGGGTGAAAACCAGCGCTTGAGATAGATCGCGTGGGCAAAGTTCAGCAGGGGCGTGGGCAGGGCGAGCGCAAACCGGCTGGAGAGGGCAATGCGATATTCACCTGCGGAGGCGACGAGCACCAGTTTTTCCACGCGCTCCGGGTGCGTGACGGCATACTGGGTCACGATGGCCCCGCCGAATGAATGGCCGAGCAGCACAAACTTCCCGGTTACCCCCAGCACGTCGAGCGCTGCGTCAATGTCGGCCACGTGCTGCTCGACCGTGTAATCCCAGTCCTCCGGCTTGTCCGACAGCCCGTGCCCGCGCAGGTCGAGGGCGATCACCCGCGAGTCGTCGGAGAATCGGCGCAGTTGGTAGATCCACTGCGCGGCGTTGCCGCCGTAGCCGTGGATGAAGACCATCGTCCGGGCGGGATGGTCAGGCGAAATGTCAATCGCGCTCAGGCGCACGAGCGGCTGAGCGGAGATGCGCACTTCGCGGCGGTAGAGTTCAATATCTACTTCCATTGTAGTTCAAAATGAAGTGGCGCAGATTATAGGCCCGGCTTCCCGAAAAGGGCAATCACCTTCGCCCACAGCGGCGGGCCGAGGATGAGGAGGCCCACCACCATCGCCGCGATCGAACCGATGAGCACCGCCGCCGCCCCCACGTCTTTCCCGATCTTCGCCAGGGGATGCAGGTCGGGCGAGGCCAAATCCACCACCGCTTCGAGCGCGGTATTCACGAATTCGGCCATCCACACCAGCGCAATCGTCAGGAGGATGATGGCCCACTCCATCCGGTTCAGCCCGAGCCACAGGCCCGCGAGGAAGACGAGCGTGGAAATGGTCGCGTGAATCCACGCGTTGCGCTGGGTGCGCAGCATGTACCACCAGCCCGCAAAGGCGTGGCGGAACGAAGCGAGGCGTGAAGCGGCGCGGCGAGGGGGGATCAGGTTGGAAGCCGGTGAGGGGGACGGCATCGGGAGGCACTATAGCGCGGTTGCGAGAGCGAGGCAAGGCGAAACGGACTTATAACTTGATTGCGCTTACTCCCCCGTGTACTATACCAGACATGCGCCGTCCCTCCTCTTCTCCACCCTCCAGCTCTTCTCTCACCGCCGCGCTCGCCCAGGCACTCCACCACGTCGGGGTGGTGGTGCTGGTGGGCATGGTGCTGGCCACCGTGTTCACGGCCTGGACCCCGGCCAATTTGCTTCCGGGCGATATCGTGTCCGGCATCGCGAACGCCTTCGATATCCAGCGGGTCGGATCGGTGAGCACGCCCGCGCCGCCCACGCCCACCGCGCTGCCCGCCGCCGCGCCGCGCCTGGGCATCGTAGCCGGGCA
>Ga0209002_10002735_pt1 | contig 14108 bp, 9 predicted proteins | sample Rifsed16ft2_FD_184010 | JGI IMG/M metagenome (GOLD analysis project Ga0209002, IMG submission 184010) | Soil microbial communities from Rifle, Colorado, USA - sediment 16ft 2 (version 2) | ecosystem: Environmental > Terrestrial > Deep subsurface > Rock core/Sediment | place: Rifle, Colorado...
GGCGGTGAGCCGTTCGGCCGCCTCGCAGTGCCCGAGAAAGCGGCGCTCGGCGTAGTCTCCGGCGACGCCGGTCGAGATGATGAATTGCCAGTCCGACGACTGCGCCAGCAGCAGCTCGCGGGCGGCCTGCGCCAGTACGGCGCGCCACGCGGGTCCGGCGGCGAGCGCCCGCGGCGCGGCGTCCCAGAACGCGTCCTCCACCTTCCACAGCCGCCGCCAGGTCCACTCCGTCTGGTGGTTCAGCCACATGCCGTGGTCGCCGCCGGCGCCCCAGGAACCGGCCCCGAGCCGCAACGCCTGGCGAGGGCCGTGGTCGTCCAGATGCCGGCTCGCGCTCACGGCCCGGACGCCCGGGACGTGGGCCAGCCGGGTGTACAGCCCCTCGAGGAACTCCAGGCCTTCGAACCACCAGTGGCCGAACAGCTCGGTGTCGAACGGGGCCACCACCACGCCGCGCGACTCGTGGTGCTCGGCCGCCATGGCGGCGAGCAGCGATGCGAAGTGGTCCGCGTGCGCCGCCGCCCGCTCACCGGCCCGGTGGGGGTCGTACGGCTGCTTGTCGCCGAGGTCGGTGTTGGGTCCCGTCACCCGCCACAGCTTCAAGCCCTCCGGCCAACGGATCTTGTGAAACTCGAGATACCACTCGTCCCCGGGATAGCCATGATGGCGGCTCCACACCTGGAGCGAGGACCGCGGATCCCGCACCAGCGTGACCACGGCCCGGCTGGTGCGATTACCGGTGACCCGGTAGGCCTGGTATGGCGAATGCCCATCCGGCCGCTCCCCCGGGCGCGACACGTCGTGTCGCTCGGCATCGAACCGCTCCGCGCCGATGGGCACGTCCACGTACGCGCCCAGCGGCGTTCCCGCGTGGGCCAGATGCGAATCGGTGTAGAAGTACCGGAACCCGGCGGCGGCGAGGTGCTCCTCGATCCCGCGCCGCACCCGCGCCGGCCGCTCGCCCGGGAGCGGCTCCCAGCGCCCCCGCGGGCGGTAGGCGCATTCCGGCAGCCAGCATCCCGCCGGATCCACCCCGAACAGGCGGCGGTGCTCGGTGCGCCCCAGGAACAGCTGCAACCGAATGCTCTCGTCGCGGGCGAGCAGCGGCAGATACCCATGCGTCGCGGCCGAACCCATGATCTCGATCCGTCCGGCGTCCTGCAGCCGGCGGAAGGCGCCGATCAGGTCGCCGCCCACCGCGCGATACAGGCCCAGGAGCCGCTGGAAGCGAGCCCGCCAGAACGGGACGAGGGGAATGAGGCCGGCATCGTTGGTGCCCGCCAGGGACGCCGGGGCGGTTTCGCACGCCTCCAGCCGATGCGCGATGAACATCTCCAGCTCCGTGGCGAAGCTGGGATGCGCCAACTGATTGGCCAGCACCGGCGTGAACCCGATGCTGACCGGCGCGGGCACGCCCGCGACCTCCAGGGCCCGCAAACGGTCCAGCAGTGGCAGGTACGTGTCGAGCGCCGCTTCGCACAGCCAGTCGCTGCCGTGGGGCCAGCGCCCGTGGTGCAGCACCCACGGAAGGTGACTGTGCAGGGCGAGCACGAAGTCCATCACGCCCTCCCGCGGCGAGCCAGGGCCCGCTGGTACACCTCGAGATAGCGCGTCACCGAGCACGACCAGCCGAAGTCGCGCGCCATGGCATCCCGCATGTGCCGCTCCCAGGCGTCGCGCTCCTCGTACAGCGCCAGCGCCCGCCGCACGGCCAGTTCCAGAGCGGCCGGCGTATAGTCGTCGAACAGGAATCCGGTCTCCTGGTCGAGGATGGTGTCCGCCAGCCCGCCGACGCGCCGGCCCACCGGCAGCGCGCCGTAGCGCTGCGCGCGCATCTGCGTGAGCCCGCAGGGCTCATAGAGGGACGGCATGAGCAGGATATCGGCGCCGGCCAGCAGGCGGTGCTCGCGTTCGTCGGTGAAATTGGTCTCCACGGCGACGCGGTCCGGCAGGGCCTCCGCGAGCTCGCGCAGGGCGGCCTCGTAGCGCGCCTCGCCCTGGCCAAGGAACACAAACTGGGCGTCCGCGGCCCAGAGGAAGTGCGCGCCGAGGATCAGGTCAAGCCCCTTCTGTGAGACCAGTCGGGCGGACATCCCGAGCAGGGGCGTCCGCGGTTGTTGCGGCAGCCCGTAAGTTTCCTGGAGCGCCGCCTTACATCGCTCCTTCCCGGCAAGGCGTTCGGCGGTATAGGTGCGGGGAATGTGGGGATCCGTGGCCGGATTCCACAGGTCCGCATCGATGCCGTTGAGGATGCCGACGAAGCGGTCCTTGAGGCCGATGAACATGTCGTGCAGGCCGAAGCCGCCTACCTCGGTGCGGAGCTCGTGCGCGTGGGTTGGGCTCACCGTGGTCGCCGCGTCGGTGAACGCCAGGCCCCCCTTCAGCCAATTGGCCCGGCCGAACCATTCCAGCCAGCGCCAGTCGTAGAGCGCGTCCGGGAGGCCGACGTCGGCCAGCGATTCACGGGCGAAGTGCCCCTGAAACCCCGCGTTGTGCACCGACAGGACGGAGGTCACGCGGTCATAGAAGCGGTCGCCGGCCAGCAGCGTGCGGAGGTAGACGGGCGCCAGCGCCGTGTGCCAGTCGTGGGTGTGCAACACGACGGGTGGGCGGACCAGCTTGGGCAGGGCCCCGAGCGCCGCCCGGCAGAACCGCGCAAAGCGCTCCGCGTTGTCGGGATAGTCGGCACCCGCCTCGCCGTAGATCCCTCCCCGGTCAAACGACGGCTGGTGGTCGACGAAGATCACGGCGGGCGCTCCGTCCGGAGTGCCCACCGGCCGCCAGAACCGGACGGAGTCCGTCAGGGGGCCCACCGAGACCTCCCGCAAAGCACCCACGGGCTCGAGCGGAACCCCCGATGCCCGGACCGCGCGGTACAGCGGCAGCATGGCGAAGGTGCGCACGTTCGACCGGGCCTGTCCCCGCGCGATCCCCTCCACCGCCTCCCCCAACCCACCGGTGCGCGCGTAGGGCCAGTATTCCGCCGTCAGATGCACCACCGTGGGTGCCTTGCGGTCTCGCGAGGCGCGCGCCATACGTCTGAATCTCCGGCCTACACGGTGGGGGGATCGTCGGCGGAGGGATCGCCGCGGAGGGCCGGCGCGTAGTACCGGTCCACGTATTCGCGCATCGCCCGCCGCGCGGTGAACCGCTGGCCCGCTACGTGGATCGCGTGCTTCATGCGCTGCACCCAGCCCAACGGGATACCGCGATCGTCGCGCGCATAATACTGCGGGACCACCTGCTGCTCGAGCAGCGCGTACAACTGCTCGGCGTCGTGCTGGTCCGGATCGGCGCCGTCCGGCGGAAGCGGCAGCGACCAGCCATTCAGACCGGTATACCCTTCCGCCCACCACCCATCCGCGGTCCCGAGTTGCGGGATGCCGTTCAGGGCCGCCTTCATGCCGCTGGTTCCGGAGGCCTCCATGGGCAGGCGCGGCAGGTTGAGCCAGAGATCCACGCCCTGCACCAGGCGATGGGCCAGGTGCATCTCGTAGTCCTCGAGGAACGCGATCCGTCCTTCGAACGCCGGGTCGCGGGTAAACGCATACACCCGCTGCAGCATCTCCTTGCCCGGTTCGTCGGCCGGATGGGCCTTGCCCGCGAAGATGAGCTGCGCGGGACACCGCGGATTCACCAGGATGCTCCGCAAGCGGTCCACGTCGCGGAAGATCAGGTCCGCGCGCTTGTAGGTGGCGAACCGTCGCGCGAAGCCGATAGTAAAATCCCTGACCGTGAGCATCGAGCCGGCGCCCACGAGGTGGGGCGCGTCCTTCCAGTAATCCCGCCAGCGCATCCGCGACTCCTCATGGATGAAGTCCATGAGCAGCGCTTTGAAGCGGATGTGGAGCGCCCACAGGTGCTCGTCGTCCAACGTAAGCACCTGGTTCCAGACAGCCGGGTCGTCGATCCGGTAGATCCAGCCCTTGCCCAGGTGCTGGTCCAGCAGGTCCTTCAGCGGGTGCGCCATCCAGGTCTGGAGATGCGCGCCGTTGGTCACGTGGCCGATAGGGATCTTCTCCGGCTCCCGCCCGGGCCACAGATCGGTCCAGATTCGGCGCGTCTCTTGCCCGTGGGTCCGCGAGACGCCGTTGACGTACCGGGAGAGCCGGATGGCCATGGCCGTCATGTGGAACGCGCCGCCGTCACGCGCAGGGTGGAACGCCAACCGGAAACAGGTATCGCGGTCCACGCCGAGCTGCTCCCACACGGGGCCGGTGCATTCGGCCACCTTGTCCGCCGAGAACACGTCGTGGCCGGCCGGCACCGGTGTGTGGGTGGTGAACACGCTGGAGGCCCGCACGCGATGCACCGCTTCGGCGTACGGTACGCCACACTGCACCAACTCACGCAACCGCTCCAGGTACATGAACGCCGCGTGCCCCTCGTTCGCATGCCAGACGGCGGGCTCGATGCCCACCGCCCGGAGCGCCCGCACACCGGCGGTGCCGAGCACCCATTCCTGCCGCAGCCGCAGGTCCGGTCCGCCCGCGTACAACTTGTGGGAGAGCTGGCGATCCGCGGGGTCGTTGCCCTGGAGATCCGTATCCAGCAGGTACACCGGGACGCGACCCACCTGGACGCGCCAGGCGCCCACCCGGACCGTCCGCCCGAAGCTCTCGACCGTGGTAAGGAACGCCTCGCCGTTGGCGCCCAGCACCGGCGCCAGCGGCGTGTCCCCGGGGTCCAGCCTTTCCTCGGTGTCTTCCTGTTGTCCGTCAATGTGGACGTGCTGATCGAAATATCCCCGCGTGTAGAGCAGCCCCACCCCCACCATCGGCAGGCCCAGGTCGGAGGCCGCCTTGCAGTAGTCGCCGGCCAACACGCCCAAACCACCGGAATAGATCGGAATCGAGTTGTGCAGCGCGAACTCGGCGGAGAAAAAGGCGACCGGCCGGTTGGCCAGCTCCGGATACCGGGTGGCCATCCAGGTGTCGGCAGCCTCGAGGTGGCGCGCGAAGGCCTCCTGCACGATGTCGTACCGGCGAAGGAACCCGGGGTCCTGAGCGCACGCGACCAGCCGGGCGGCGTCCACGTGCTGCAGCATGGCGACCGGATTGTGCCGCGTGCCGTGCCACAGGACCGGGTCCACGGCGCGGAACATGGCCCGCGCCTCGCGGTTCCAGCTCCAGTACAAGTTGGTCGCGATCCCCGCCAACCCCGCGATACGCTCGGGCAGGTGGGGGAAGTCACCCGGGTGTGTCATACGGTCTTAAGTAAAACGCTCGGCCGGTGATTCGACCAGTCGGGCGGTCAGCGGGCGGGCGTCCGGTGGGCGATACGAGGCAGGCGACGCGCCGGCGTCGCGCGGCGGCGGGCCCGCCGGGGAGCGCACGCGGCGGCGCGATCCAGCGTCCGGCGATAGAGGTCCAGATACTGGGACACCGGACGCGTCCAGCTGAAGTCCCGGCGCATGGCCCGGCGCACGCGGCCTTCCCATTCCCGCGGGTCCCGATAGACCCCAAGCGCCCGCCGCAGGCCGGCGTCCAGCGCGTCAAGCGAGTTCTCCTCGAACAGGAATCCCGTCCGCTCGTGCTCGATGGTGTCGGCGAGGCCGCCCACGCGCCGCGCCACCGGCAGGACGCCGTACCGCTGGGCCCGCATCTGCGTCAAACCGCACGGCTCATACAGCGAGGGCATCAGCAGAATGTCCGCCCCCGCCAGCAGGCGGTGCTCCAGCGGGTCCGAGAAGCGTTCCAGCACCACCCGCTTGGAGAACCGTTGGGCCAGGGTGCCGATTCCGGCTTCGTAGCGCGCTTCGCCCTGGCCGAGGAACGCGAACTGCGCGTCCGGAAACCGCTCCACCAGCCCGGCGAGTACCAGATCGAAGCCCTTCTGCGCCACCAGCCGCGCGCTCATGACCGCCAGGGGCGTGCGCGGGCTCACATCCAACCCCAGCTCCTGCTGCAACGCCGCCTTGCACCGCGCCTTGCCGCTCAGGTCCGCGACCGAGAACCGCGCGGCGATCCGGGCATCGGTTGCGGGGTTCCAAACGTCGGCGTCAATGCCGTTCAGGATCCCCACCAACCGGTCGCCCAGCTCGTCGAACGCCTCGTGCAACCCGAATCCCCCCACCGGCGTGCGCAGCTCGCCGGCGTGAGTCGGGCTGACCGTCACCACCGCGTCGGCGTAGGACATGCCGCCTTTGAGCCAATTGGCGCGGCCGTACCACTCCAGCCGTCGCCAATCGTACGTCTCCGGCGGAAGGCCCACGGCCGGTACCGACTCGGGCGGGAAGTGGCCCTGGTAACCGGCGTTGTGGACCGACAGCACGGCGGACACGCGGCGGTAGGGGGCGACGCCCTGGTAGAGGGTTCGCAGGTACACCAGGCTCAGGGCCGCGTGCCAATCGTGAGCGTGGAGCACCACCGGCCCATCGGCGATGTCGGGCAGCAAGCGCAGGGCCGTGTGGCCGAACAGGGCGAAGCGCCGCGCATTGTCCGGATAGTCCGCGCCGCCTTCACCGTAGAGCCCCGGGCGGTCGAACGAGGGAGGATGATCCACGAAGAGCACGTCCGGCTCGCCTGCCCGCGCCCACCGAAGTACCCGGACCTGCTCGTCCCGCATCCCCACGCGCACCCGCAGCGGCCGACCTACGGGCTCGAGCGGCAGATCCGCCTGGCGGACACCGCGGTAGAACGGGACGATGGCGAGTACCCGCATTCCCGCGAGCCGCTGATGGGCGGCCAGCCCGTGGACCGCCTCCGCCAACCCGCCGGTCTGGGCCACCGGCCAGTACTCGGCCGCCAGGTGCACGACGGTCAGCTCGGGCGCGCCGGTGGGGACGGCGGCTCGGACCGACCGCTGACCGGCGGATCGTCGTCTGGTCCGCAGCATGGCGACTCCTGAAGTACCCACCGGGGCGCACGGCGGGTATCCAAGAAACACAATGCCGCGACAACCTGGGTTGAAACCGTGAGGAAGCGCACTTCATAAGCTTTTCCCACCCCGGCTTCACGACATCCTCACGGCCGAGGCGCCATACTGAGGTGGCGTGGCTGGCGATCTAGCGGCCGCTTCCGGCCCGCTCCATCATTGGGGGGTGACGCAGGTGCCCAGAGTGTCCGTTTCCGCACGACGCAGTGCCGGGTTCTCGCTGGACGATGCCGCTCGGATCCGGCAGATCATCATCTCGCAGAGTCCGTCGGAGTGCCCGCAGTGCGGCTTCCCGCTGGAAGCGACCGTGGGAAAAGACGGCGATCGCGGTGTCTGGCTGGTTCGCTGTCATGGCTGCGGGCGCAGCCTGGTGATGCAACAGCCCGGTTCCTGAGGGATCCCCGCCGGCTCAGCCGCCGCCGATATCCGCAAACACCGCATCCGTGAGCAGCGCCGTTTCGGCGGCCTCGTGGCGCGCCAGGCGCCGGCTGAGGTCCCGGGCGTCGGCCACGATCTGCGTGGCGACACCAGGCACCACGGCATCGCCGCGTTGAATCACGTCATCCAAGCTCGCCAGCAGCTGCGCATGCTCGGCGAACAGCGCGTCGAGTCGCCGTAAGTGATGTGGCGCGGTCGGGGCCACGGCCTGCGCCAGCCCGTCCTCGCGCTCCTCGTCGGCAAAATGCGCGGCGAGGTCGCTCCGCAGCGTCCGCAGCAGCGGAACCAGGCGTATCAGGTCGTCCGTCGCGTCAATGACGGCCAGGGCCTGACGCAGCTCGTGGTGTTGCTCCGCGATCTGCCGGGCGCCGCCGGGGCGGGGTGCGATCCGCTTGCGTCCGCGCTTCACGGGACCTCCCCGCGCAATTCCCGCTCTGCCTGAAGCCAATCCTCCAGCTCGTGCCCCGCCTCTCCGCCACGCGCCTGGAAGAGTTGATAGGCAAGCGCCCGGACCTCGTCGTCCGTCGGGATGGGGCGAGATGGCCGGCGAACGGGTTTGGGGGACGAGCCTTTGCGCTTGGACGGGTCCTTTGACGTGCTGGGCATGGTCCGCTCTTTTCTCGGTCCGGACTCGACAGCCTAGAACGGGGCCGGTGAACATCGACGAGCGGTCTGTGTGAAAGCTCGTTCAGAGCAGAATGGCCAGGGGCAGAATCGAACTGCCGACACGCGGATTTTCAGTCCGCTGCTCTACCAACTGAGCTACCTGGCCGTCCCAAACGGGGATGGGATTATAGAAAGGAAGGCGCCCCCGGCCAAGCGGGGGCGCCGAGTCGGTCGGGCCGGCCGTCTACGGCCGGAACTCCACCAGCGCCATCTGCTGCGAGGTCTTTCCGTCGTCATCGTTCATGGTGACCGCGAGCGGCAGCGCCACGTTGGGCGAGACGCACATGTCCATCATGACCACGTTGTTCTTGCGCCAGACGCCCCGGAGCCCGGTCACGCCGGCGTGGGAGCACTCCGACTCCACCTTGAACGACGCGGTCTCGCCTTCCTGGTTGAACGACCACTCGTTCCCCACCTGCCACTGCTGGCCGCCGAACATCATATAGACCGGGCTGAACAGGATGATGGCACCCGGACCCATCGCGGCCACCTGCATGAGCGGGATGCCCTGGCCAGGCGCGACAGACGTAGTGGAGCGGAACGAGTCGGTCCCCATCTGTCCCGCGACCGACAGTTGGTAGTTGCCGCCGGAGCCGGGTTTGGCGTCCAGCGTGTACCAGCCCTGCTGTTTCTCGTCGTCATCGACCATCACCGCGTCGTACTTGAAGTGCTCGGTGCCCTTGAACTGGTACAGCCCCCACACGAACGGTCCGGTGATGGGCGCTCCGTAGGCGCCGGGCATGGGGGCCGCGGCGGCCATTGGCGCCGCCGCCGGAGCCGGTGCCGCCGGCGCCACCGCGGGAGCCGGCGCGCTCGCGGCCGCCACCTGGTCGTAGGCCGCGTCCACCTGCTGGCAGAGGCTCTCCAGCGCTTTGGTCGTGGCCTGGCCGAGAGTGCTCTTGCTGTATTCCTCCCCGCTGAGGCTGAGCTGCCCACCGGCCTTGAGCCCCGCCACATCGAGCTCGCCCAACAGGGACGTGCCGGATCCCGAGGCGTCTCCCTGCGCGATCACCGGCACCACCGACAGCGTCCCGCCCGGGCCCACGAACTGCACCGACAGCGACACGAACCCCACCGACACGTTGCGCCCCAGCCGGCCCAGTCCCACGCGGCCCACCCGAAGGTTCACCCCGGGCCCCTGCCCTTCTTGCCTGCCGTAGGCCAGGACGTCGCCGGTGAGCACCGCGTCCACGCCCGACGTCGTCACCAGGCCGCTCGCCGCGCCCGGATCGGTGCGGCTGGCCTCCGGGAGGCTGCCCCGGGGACCCAGGTCGTAGCGGGCGCACGACGGCAGTTTCTGCGAGACCAGATCCGCCAACGCGCGGCCCACGTCCGCGCCCCCGCCGAACAGCTCCTCCGCCGACTGCCGCACGTTCTGGTAGTCGAAATCCGCCACGCTGATCCGCAGCTTCTTGCCGCCCTGTTGTGCCGCCAACGTGGTGCCCCCGGCCGCCAGGGCCACCGCTATCGCGAGCGCTCGTTTCATCGCGCCAACTCCGGCATTTCAGAGTGAATCGGTCGGGCTTCGCCGGGATCGGCGACGCCTTGTGCGCTCAACAAGCTACCGCTTGGGAGCCCGCGGGCAATTCGCCAAGGGCGGATCACGCCCGGTCTCGCGCAATCCGGCCGCTACGTGCATTTTCTGCCCCTGTGCTCCGGGCGGTGCTCCGGTCGGCCCGGGAAACCTCTTCTTGATGAGGCTCGCGACATGGCAAACAGCTTGGGAGTTGCGGGCATCGCCCGCCGAGTGCTGGGATGCATGACGATCGCACTCCTGATGCCGGCGGCCGCACTGGCGCAGGGCACCGGCAGCGTGAGCGGCCGGGTGACCCGGGTGAGCGACGGCAATCCCGTGAGCGGCGTGAGTGTGACGCTGCAGTCCACGCGGGCCACCACTGTGACCGGCAGCGACGGCCGCTACCATCTGGAACGCGTGCCCGCGGGCCGGCAGACCATCACGTTCCGCTGGCCGGGCTATCAACCCAAGGAAGCCCAGGTCACGGTCACCACCGGTGCCGAGGTCACCGCCGATGCGGTCCTCGACATGCAGGCCGTGGTGCTGAGCGAGGTGATCGTCTCCACCGCGTCCCGCTCTCCGGAGCGGGTGGTGGACGCCCCGGCGGCGATCTCGATCGTGGACATTCCGTCGGTTCGGGCCGCCAATATCACGGGGCAAATGCCGCGCGCCCTGGCTTCCGTGCCGGGCGTGGACATCGTGCAGAACGGCGTGACCGACTTCAATGTCAACGCGCGGGGCTTCAACACCACGCTCAACCGTCGGGTCCTGGTGCTCCAGGACGGACGGGACCTGGCCGAGGCGTTCCTCGGCGCGCAGGAGTGGGGCGCCAATGCCGCTGGGTTGGAGGAGGCCGGGCGCATCGAGATGGTACGCGGGCCGGGCTCCGCCCTCTACGGCGCCAACGCGTTCAGCGGCGTCCTGAGCATCACCACGCCCACGGCGCGGGAGGCCAAGGGCACCAAGGTGTCCATGAGCGGCGGCGAGCTGAGCACCTTCCGCGGCGACCTGAGCCACGCGGGCGTCGTGAGCGGCGGCCGGTTCGGCTACAAGATCAACGCCGGCTATTCGCAGAGCGACACCTGGTCGCGCTCGCGGACCAACCTCAACGACCTGGCCGAGGAGTACGACGGCGTGGCCCCCGACACCCTGGTGATCGGCCCCACGGCGAGCTTCGAGATCGTTCCGCTGAGCGGACAGACCAAGCCGGGCGTGGCCGGCGTCCCTGGGGAAGCGACCGGCGACCGGGATCCGATTCGCAACATGTACGGAACCGGGCGGTTCGACTTCTACGCCGCTAATGGCGCGGTGACCACCGTCGAGGGTGGGATCACCCAGGTGGAGAACGAGTTGTTCACCACCGGCATCGGGCGGGTGCAGGTCAACAAGGCCTACCGACCGTGGGCCCGGGCCGCCTGGGCGCACCCCAATTACAACGTCATGGCCTGGTACTCGGGACGCCGGTCGCCGGATAACGAGCCGCATTACTCGCTCAATTCCGGTCAGGTGATCGAAGAAGCTTCCGCCTTGTTCCACGGCGAGGCGCAATACAACCGGTCATTCATGGAGGACAAGGCCACCATCGTCCTGGGCGCGTCTGCCCGGAGCTACAACGTGAACACCCGGCTGTCCCTGATGGAACCGGCCGACGATGACCGGAGCGACAGCTATTACTCCGGGTACGGGCAGGTCGAGTACCACGTCGTGCCGCAGGTCCGGGTGGTCGCCGCCGCTCGGTACGATGAGAGCAACCTGTTCGAAGGCCAGCTCTCGCCCAAAGGCGCCATCGTGGTGAGCCCTACCCAGGAGCATTCGTTCCGGTTCACGGTGAATCGCGCGTTCCAGACGCCCAACTATTCAGAGTTCTTCCTTCGCGTGCCGGCCGGAGCACCCGCGAACTTCACCGCCCTCGAGGCGGGGCTCCGGGCTTCGCCGCTGGGGCCGGTGTTGGCCAGCATCCCCAACAACACGCTGTTCACCTCGTCGGCGGCGGTGCCGGTGACGGCACGCGGCAATCCCAACCTCGACGTCGAGAAAGTGACGGCCTTCGAGCTGGGGTACAAGGGCCAGTTGGGACGGCGGATGTTCGTGACGGTGGACGCGTTCTTCAACCGGCTGACGGACTTCGTGACCGATCTCTTGCCCGCGCCCGCGGTGAATCCTCAGTACACCCCCTGGATGGCGCCCCTGCCCGCCCCGTACGACTCCATTGTGGCTGCGGCAGTGCGGAGTCAACTGCTGGCCGCCGGGCAGACGCTGGCCGCCAACGCGTTGACCCGGCTGGCCGACGGCTCCACGGCCATCGTGGTCTCCTACGGCAACGCCGGCAAAGTGGATGAACGGGGGATCGAGTTGGGCGCCGAGATCGCGGTGACCGACGAAATCCGGGTGGGTGGGAATTACACCTTCTTCGACTTCACCGTGAAGGACTCGGTGACCGGCGACGTGTTGACGCCCAACACACCCAAGCACAAGGGCACCGTCGAGGCGTCGTACCGCGGCGCCATGGGGCTCGACGTCGGCTTGCGCGCCCGCTTCGTGGACAGCTTCTCCTGGAATACCGGCGTCTTCTCGGGGCCGGTCGCGTCACAGCAGACCATCGACGCCAACGCCAGCTACCGGATCAATAATTACGTCCGGGTCAACCTGATCGCCACCAACATGCTCGACCAGAAGCGCTACCAGTTGTGGGGCGGCTCGATCATCGGGCGGCGGGTGCTGGGAGGCGTGACGGCCACGTTCTAGAAGCCGGGCGAGCACGGACGAGCACGGTCGAGCGCGGTCGAGCCGCTCGTCTGGGCTCGTCTGAGCTCGTCTGAGCTCGCCCGATGAAAGCCATCCGTATCCACGCCAGCGGCGGCCCCGAGGTCATCCGTTTCGAGGAGCTGCCTCCCCCGACGCCCGGACCCGGGGAAGCCGTCATCCAGGTGGCGGCCGCGGGCGTCAACTACATCGACACCTACCACCGGGCGGGCCTGTACCGGTTGCCGCTGCCGGTCACGCTGGGGCAGGAAGGGGCCGGGACCGTCACCGCCACGGGACCCGGCGTCACGACGGTCCGGGCCGGAGACCGCGTCGCATGGACCGGTATGCAGGGCTCGTATGCGGAGTCCCTGGTGGCGCCGACCGATCGCCTGGTGAGCGTCCCGGGCGGCATGGGCCTGGAGCAGGCCGCCGCTGCCATGCTCCAGGGCATGACGGCCCACTACCTCGCGTGCGCCACCTATCCGCTCAAGCCCAGCGACGTATGCCTGGTGCACGCCGCTGCCGGAGGCGTCGGGCTGCTGCTCACCCAGATCGCGAAGCTCCGTGGAGCCCAGGTGATCGGCACCGTTTCCACCCAAGCGAAGGCCGCACTGGCCCGCGAGGCCGGCGCCGACTACGTGGTGCTCTACACCACGCAGGACTTCGAGGCGGAAGTGAAACGCCTCACCGAGCAGCGGGGCGTGCAGGTCGTTTACGACTCAGTCGGCCGCACCACGTTCGAGAAGAGCCTGAATTGTCTGGCGCCCCGCGGCATGCTGGTGCTATTCGGCCAATCCAGCGGACCGGTGCCGCCGTTCGACCCCCAGGTCCTCAACCAGAAGGGCTCGTTGTGCTTCACCAGGCCCAGCCTGGTCCACTACATCGCCACACGCGACGAGCTGCTCGCCCGCGCCTCAGAGGTCTTCGGCTGGATCACCTCGGGGAAGCTCAAGCTCCGGATCCACGCGCGCTACCCACTGGAGCGGGCGGCGGACGCGCACCGGGACCTGGAAGGGCGGAAGACGACAGGGAAGTTGCTGCTGATCCCGGGAACGTGAGAAGTGAGATGTGAGAAGTGAGAAGGGCGCGCGAGCCCTGACCTTTGCCTACGCGCCCTTCTCACCCCTCACGTCTCACCTCTCGTAGCGTCCAAGCTCTTCCGCGTCGGGGACCAGCTCCCGCGCCCGCGCAATCACCTCGCGCGCCTTCGCCGGATCGCCCTTGATCGTCCGGTAGATCTCTTCCAGCCGAATCGCGGCCTGCACCACCACCGACCGCGCCACGCCCGGCCGGAGGTGGCTCTCCAGCAGCCGCACGGTGTCGTCCAGGGTGGGCCGGAGGTTGACCGCGTCGCGCCCGGCGCCGAGGTCGCCGGACCAGAGTCGCGAAAACCACCCGCTCAGGGGCTCGAAGAGCTGGGCCGTCAGGAAGTCCCATCCCAACCACATCAGGCCGAAGGCGCCGGACGCGGCAAACAGGCGCGCATCGCGCACCAGCAGGCCCGCCAGGGCGAACACCAGGGTCGCGGCCGCCATGAAGCCGCGCACCACCCCACCGGGCGACGGATTCCCGCTCAACATCGCTAAAGGATCCTTCAGACTCGTCCCAGCCCGAACTTTAGGAGCCGCCGGGTACTCATACCGTTGTGCTGGCCCCGACCTCTACGGAGATCACGCCGGACCTCCTGGCTCGCTATGACCGCCCCGGCCCCCGGTACACCTCGTACCCGACGGCCGTGGACTTTCACGAGGCGTTCGGCCCGGCGGACTACCAACGGCATCTGGCGGCCGCCGGGGAGCGCGACCACGAGCCGCTGGCATTCTACACCCACCTGCCGTTCTGCGCACACCGCTGCGGCTTCTGCGGG
>Ga0209002_10002738_pt1 | contig 14103 bp, 26 predicted proteins | sample Rifsed16ft2_FD_184010 | JGI IMG/M metagenome (GOLD analysis project Ga0209002, IMG submission 184010) | Soil microbial communities from Rifle, Colorado, USA - sediment 16ft 2 (version 2) | ecosystem: Environmental > Terrestrial > Deep subsurface > Rock core/Sediment | place: Rifle, Colorado...
GCCCGGCGCCGCTCTTCGAGAGGCGGAGCTGGACCGGATGCGTCGCGAAGCTCTTCAAGCGGAGCCGCTTGACGTTGAGGACGATCTGCGTGACGTCCTCCTTGACGCCGGGGATTGTCGAGAACTCCTGGTACACGTCCCGGATCTGGATGGACGTGACCGCGGCGCCCTCGAGCGAGGACAGGAGGACGCGCCGGAGGGCGTTGCCAAGGGTGACGCCGTAGCCGGCCTGGAGCGGGCCTGCCTCGTACTTGCCGTACGTGCCGACTTCCTCGACGGGCTCGATCTGCGGGGTCTCGAGTTCGATCATGGGGTGGGGTTACCTCGAGTAGAACTCGACCACGAGCTGCTCGTTGAGATCGAGCGGCATCTGGTCGCGTCGGGGGAGGCTCAGGACGTTGCCCGCGAGGCGGGCCGGCTCCAGGCCGAGCCACTCGGGGGCCTGGTGCGAACGAAGCGTTTCCTTGGCGGTCTTGAAGGGCTCGCGGTCCCGTCGGGACTCGCGAACCTCGATCCGGTCGCCCGGCTTCGTCACGTACGACGGGATGTCCGTTGGGACGCCGTTGACAGCGAAGTGGCCGTGCGCGACGAGCTGTCGGGCCTGGGCACGAGACGACGCGAAGCCGAGCCGGAAGACGACGTTGTCCAGTCGCGTCTCGAGGCACCGGAGCAGGTTCTCGCCGGTCACGCCGTCCTGGTTCTCGGCCACCACGAAGTAGTTGTGGAACTGGCGCTCGAGGACCGAGTAGACGCGGCGAACCTTCTGCTTCTCACGCAGCTGGATGCCGAAGTCGCCCATCTTTCGGCGACGGACCCCATGCTGGCCTGGAGGGCTCGGGCGACGCTCGAAGGCGCACTTCTTCGAATAGCAGCGTGTGCCTTTCAGAAAGAGCTTGGCGCCCTCGCGACGGCACAGACGACAGACGGCTTCGGTGTATCGGGCCATTGGATCCCCTCTCCGCCTAGACTCGGCGCCGCTTCGGCGGACGGCAGCCGTTGTGCGGGATGGGCGTGACGTCGGTGATCGCGGTGACTTCAAGTCCGGCGGTCTGGAGCGAGCGGACGGCCTGTTCCCGGCCGGCTCCTGGGCCCTTCACGTAGACCTCGACCTGACGCATGCCGTGCTCCATCGCCTTGCGGGCGGCGATCTCGGCGGACATGGCGGCGGCGTAGGGCGTGCTCTTGCGCGAGCCCTTGAATCCGGCCACGCCGGCTGAGCCCCAGCTGATGACCGCACCGCTGAGATCCGTGATCGTGATGATCGTGTTGTTGAACGACGCCTGAACGTGAACGTGGCCCTGGGGAACGTTCTTTCGCTCTCGGCGACGCTGCTTGACGGCCCGCTTCCGTTCAGCCATGCGTGTCGCAATCCCTCGTCATTACTTCGTCGCCTTGCGCCGCGAGCCGACCGTCTTCTTGGGTCCGCGTCGCTGCCGGGCGTTGGTCTTGGTGCGCTGGCCGCGGACCGGGAGGTTCCGCCGATGGCGGAGGCCGCGGTACGAACCGATCTCGATGAGGCGCTTGACGTTGAGTGCCACCTCGCGACGGAGGTCTCCCTCCACCTTGAAGCGGCGGTCGATGAGTTCACGGAGCCGGTTGACCTGCTCTTCAGTGAGGTCCCGGACGCGCGTGTCGGCGTTGACGTTGGTCTGGGTCAGGATCTTCTGAGAGGTGGGCAGGCCGATCCCGAAGATGTAGGTGAGGGCGATCTCCACGCGCTTTTCACGCGGGATGTCGATGCCGGCGATGCGTGCCATCGGACTGCTTACCCCTGCCGCTGCTTGTGCTTGGGATTCGTGCAGATGACCATCACGGTGCCATGGCGGCGAATCACCTTGCAGTTGTCGCAGCGCGCCTTGATGGAGGCTCTGACTTTCAACGGACCCTCGGTCGTGGGGGCTGCCCCGGCAGCCGGACGATGATTACTTGAGTCGGTAGGTAATGCGGCCGCGCGTCAGGTCGTACGGGGAGAGTTCGACCCGGACGCGGTCCCCCGGCAGGATTCGGATGAAGTTCATCCGGAGCTTGCCAGAGATGTGGGCCAACACGCGGTGGCCGTTCTCCAGCTCGACGGCGAACATGGTGTTCGGGAGCGGTTCGAGGACCGTTCCCTCGACTTCAATCGCGTCTCGCTTGGCCACGGGCGGTGCTGGATCCCTTTCTCGCGACAAGTGCCGGCCAGCCGGGCCGACACACGAACGTGCAGCATATCAGGTCGTGGTCGATCCGGGCAACCCCGGATCAGATCGTGGTAAGGATCTCCGGGCCGTGCTCGGTCACGGCGATCGTGTGCTCGAAGTGCGCGGCGAGCGAGCCGTCTGCGGTGACCACCGTCCAGTGGTCCGGCATGACCTCGACGTCGCCGCCACCCAGCGTGAACATGGGCTCAATGGCCAGGCACATGCCGGGCTGGAGTTCCATGCCCCGATAGCCGGTTCGGTAGTTCGGGATCTGGGGATCCTGGTGCATCTCGGTTCCGATGCCGTGCCCCACGAACTGGTGGACGATCCCGTAGCCGGACTGCTTGCCGATGTCCTCCACGGCGGCCGAGATGTCCCCGACTCGATTTCCGGGCACTGCTGCCGCGATACCGGCCATCATGGCCAGCCGGGTTGCCGTCACGAGCCCCAGGACCTCATCGCCGGCGTCACCGACGATGAACGTCCGCGCCGCATCGCCATGCCAGCCGTCGACGATTGCACCGACATCGACCGACACGATCTGGCCGTCCCGGATGATCCGATCGCCGGGGATCCCGTGGACGACCTCGGTGTCGAGCGAGATGCATGTGGACGCCGGGAACGCCGCCGGACCGCGTCCGTAGCGGCCGCCGCCCAGATAGCCCTTGAACGACGGGATCCCGCCGGCGGCGCGGATGTGCTGCTCCGCCAGCCGATCCAGATGGCCGGTCGTCACACCCGGCTTGAGCTCCGACTCCATGAGCGCGAGGACCTCAGCGACAACACGCCCGGCGCGCCGCATCTTCTCGATCTCTCGCTTCGACTTTCGGGTGACCACCTCAGGCCCTGCCCGATGACTCGGCATCCGCGCGGCTCGCCTCGAGCGCCGCCAGGAGCCCGGCCGACACCTCCCGGACCGACTGTCGGCCATCGACGATCCGGAGGGCACCGGTCCGCCGGTAGTGGTCCTCGACATCGGACAGGTCGTCGAGCGTCCCGCTCAGCCGTGCTCGAATGGTCTCTGGCGTGTCGTCGGCGCGCTGGACCAGGGGCGAGCCGTCGATATCGCAGGTGTCGGCCACGGCGGGCGGGTGAAACCGCACGTGATACGGGTGCCCCTCGGCCCGGCAAATTCGACGTCCCGACAGCCGCTCAACAAGATCCTCGGGCGGGACGTCGATGAGGAGCGCAGCACCTACCGCCGTTCCGTGAGCGGCAAGAAATGCGTCCAGCGCGGTGGCCTGCACCGCCGTCCTGGGGAAGCCGTCGAGGATGGCTCCGGAGGCGGCATCAGCACGCCGCAGACGCTCCTCGAGCATTCGGATCGTGACATCGTCCGGGACGAGTTGCCCCGCGTCCATGTACCGCCTGGCCTCCAGGCCGACCGGGGTGGCGTCGCGGATCGCGGAACGGAAGAGATCCCCCGTGGCAACGTGCGGGATCGCCAGGCGGTCCCGGAGTACGGCCGCCTGCGTGCCCTTCCCGGCGCCTGGGGCGCCGAGCAGCACGACCATGATCACCGGATGAAGCCCTCGTAGTTGCGCATCATCAGCTGGGCCTCGATCTGCTTCATCGTCTCGACGACCACGGACACGACGATCAGGAGACCCGTACCGCCAAGGGCAACGCCCCGGAGCGAGTTATCCAGGACGCCGGCCAGGACCGGCGCGACCGCGACCGTGCCCAGGAACAACGCGCCGGCAAGGGTGATCCGGGACACGACGCGGGCAAGGTAGTCCTGCGTCGGCCGGCCCGGACGGATGCCGGGGATGAATCCGCCGTTCTTGCGCAGCTGCTCGGCGGTCTCGTCCGGTTTGAACGTGAAGGCCGTGTAGAAGTACGTGAACCCGATCGTCAGCAGGAAGTACATGATCGCGTACTGGATCGTCGTGGACGACAGGAAGTTGGCGATCGCGGTGGCCACATCCTGTACGCCCTGCACGGTGGAATACGAGAAGTACAGGGCGAGCTGGGCCGGGAACTGGAGGATGGAGACCGCGAAGATGATCGGAATGACGCCGGCCAGGTTGACCCTGAGCGGCAGGAAGGTCTGGCCGCCCTGATACATCCGGCGGCCGCGAACTCGGCTCGCGTACTGGATCGGGATCCGGCGTTGCCCTTCCTGGATGTAGATGATCACGGCGACCGCGACGATCGCGAGGACGGCGAAGAGGACGATGTCACGCAGCGATTGCCCACCACCCAGGATGCTCGCCGCGGCGGACGGCGCCTGGCTCACGATGCCGGCGAAGATGATGAAGCTGATGCCGTTGCCGATCCCCTTCTCGGTGATCAACTCGCCGAGCCACATCAGGATGATCGCACCGGCGACCATGGTGATCATCTGCACCCACGACATCGCGTTCCCGAGGCCGAAGCCGCCGATGATGATCCCGTCCGCGTTGAGCGCGGACAGAATGCCGAAGGCCTGGAGGAGTGCCATCGGGACGGTCAGGTAGCGGGTGTACTGGTTCAGGCGCTGCCGACCGTACTCGCCCTCCCGGCTGAGCGCCTGGAGTGACGGGATGACGCCCTGCATCAACTGCATGATGATCGAGGCGTTGATGTACGGGTTCATGGCCAGGCCCACCACCGACAGCTGGGACAACCCACCGCCGGCGAAGAGGTCGATGATCCCGAACGCGGTGTTGCGCTCGAAGAACGCCGCCAGCTGCTCCCGGTCAACGCCCGGGAGCGGGACCTGGGCGAGCAGCCGATAGACAACGAGGATCCCGAGGACAAACAGGATCCGTCGCCGGATATCCGGCGCGCGGAAGGCGTTGAGCAGGGATTCGAACACGGTCAGTCGTCCGCCGGGTCGCCCGCAGGCGGTTCGGCGACAACCAGGTCAGCGTCGACGGCCGGGGTCGTCGGCGCGACCGAGTCCTCCGCCACGCCCTCATCGGTCTCGAGGCCGAGTGCGGGCTGCCGGCTGGCCGGCACCTCGAGGATGGAGACCGACCCGCCGGCGGCCTCGATCTTCGTCCGTGCGGAGCCGCTGACGGCATCCGCAACGACGAACAGCGGCGTGCTGATGTCGCCGTTGCCGAGGACCTTCATGGGCTTGTTGAGAGTACGCACGAGTCCGGCCGCGCGAAGGATCTCCTGGTTGACCGTGATCGGGGCGGGCGCGCCCTTGGTCTTCTTCGCCCCAGGCATGTCGCCGCTTTCGAGGATCCCCAGCTCGATCAATCGCGCGATCGCGCCGACGTTGACGACCTCGTACTCGATCCGGAACGGGTTCTTGAAGCCGCGCAGCTTCGGGATCCGCACATGGAGCGGCGTCTGGCCGCCCTCGAACCAGGCAGGGATCGAGCCGCCGGCACGTGCCTTCTGGCCCTTCGTGCCGCGGCCGGCCGTCTTGCCCTGCCCCGCGGCGATGCCGCGACCGACTCGGCGCTTCTTCGTGTGGCTTCCCGGCGCAGGCCGGAGGTCGTGGAGCTTCATGCCTTCTCCTGGGTCTCCGGGACAGCGACCTCATCGACGGTCACGAGGAACCGCACCTGGCGGGCCATCCCGCGCGTGGCTTCGTTGTCCACGACCTCGACACTGCTGCCGATGCCGTGCAGGCCGAGAGCCTTGATCGTGGCTCGATTGCGGGCGATGTGCCCGATCGTGCTCTTGACCTGGGTGACGCGGAGCTTAGCGGGCACGGCTCGCCTCCCCGCTGGGCTGGCCGGCGATGTAGCTCCGGAGCGTGACGCCGCGGCGCTCGCTGAGCTCCTCGGCGGAGTGCAGGCTGCGGAGCGCCTCGAGCGTCGCCCGGGTGACGTTGACCGGGTTCGTTGAGCCGTGGACCTTGGACAGGATGTCCCGGATGCCGGCCGACTCGACGACCGCACGGACTGACCCACCGGCGATGACCCCGGTGCCCTGTGAGGCCGGCTTCAGCAGGACGCTGCTCGCCGAGAACTCCATGCGGACCTCGTGCGGGATCGTCGTACCGACCATCGGGATCTTGATGAGGTGCTTCTTGGCGTCCTCGACGCCCTTGCGGATCGCCTCGGGAACTTCGCCGGCCTTGCCCAGCCCGACGCCGACGTGGCCGGCGCCGTCTCCGACGACGATGACCGCGCTGAAGCTGAAACGCCGGCCGCCCTTGACGACCTTCGCGACGCGATTGATCTGGACGACGCGCTCCTCGAGCGCGAGTTTGCTGGGGTCGATCCGTGCCACGTCAGCTCCTTAGAAGTCGAGTCCGGCCCCGCGGGCCGCTTCGGCGAGCGATTTGACGCGCCCGTGATATCGATACCCGGCTCGATCGAAGACGACACGCTCTACGCCCGCGGATTTCGCGCGCGAGGCGAGGAGCTGGCCGACCGCCGCAGCCTCCTGCGTCTTGGTGCCGGAACCGGAGCGAAGCTCCTGCTCCAGCGAGGACGCGGCTGCGAGGGTGATCCCCGTCGTGTCGTCAATGACCTGGGCGTAGATGTGATTGAGACTGCGGAAGACCGCGAGGCGCGGTCGCGCCGGATCCCCCTCCACGCGGAGGCGGATCCGTTCGTGGCGCTTGCGTCGCGCGGCGCCGCGGCTGGCGATCTGCGTCATCCCTGGCTTCCTCGAGTACCTACTTCTTGCCGCCGATCTTGCCGGCCTTGCCGGCCTTGCGGCGGATCACCTCGCCGGCGTAGCGCACGCCCTTGCCCTTGTAGGGCTCGGGCTTGCGGCTGGCGCGGACCTTGGCCGCCACCTGGCCGACGAGTTCCTTGTCAATGCCGACCACGGCGAGCCTGGTCGGGTTCTCCAGTTCGAAGCTGATGCCATCGGGCGGTTCGATCTCCACCAGGTGGCTGTAGCCGAGACTGAGCTGGAGCTTCTTTCCGACGAGCACCGCACGATAGCCGACACCCGTGATCTCGAGCCCCTTGCGGTAGCCCGCGGTCACACCGACCACCATGTTGTTGACCAGCGTCCGCGTCAGCCCGTGCAGCTGCTTGTGCATCTTCTGTTCGCTCGGACGCGCGATGACGACCGTGCCATCTTCGCGGCTCACGAGCATGTCCGGATGGAGTGTCCGGAAGAGCGTGCCCTTCGGCCCGTTGACCGTGACCGTGGAGCCGTCGATGGTGACATCGACGCCGCTCGGCACGGGGATGGGCAGGCGACCAATTCGTGACATCGCCGGCCTACCAGACGTACGCCAGGACTTCGCCGCCGAGCTGGGCCTTGCGAGCCTGCGCGCCGGTCATGATCCCCTGGCTGGTGCTGACGATGACGATGCCGAGGCCCCCGAGGACTCGCGGGATGTCGGTCTTGCGGGCATACACGCGCAGCCCGGGCTTGCTGATGCGCTTCAGCCCGGATACGACCGGCACCTTGCCGTCGACGTAGCGCAGCGTCACCTTGATGACCTTGCCGGGACCCGCCTGCTCCTCGGTCCAGTCGGCGATGAAGCCTTCGGTCTTGAGGATGCGAGCGATCTCACGCTTGGTCCGGGACGCCGGCACGGCCACCTCAACGTGGCGCGCCCGTGAGGCGTTGCGGACCCGCGTGAGCATGTCCGCGATCGGATCGGAGATATTCATTGGCTTCCTACCAGCTCGACTTCGTGACGCCCGGCAGCTCGCCCACGAGGGCGCGCTCCCGGAAGCAGATCCGGCACAGGGCGAACCGGCGCATGAATGCCCGCGGACGTCCGCACACAAAGCACCGGTGGTAGCCGCGGACCGGGAACTTGGGGGTCCGCTTCGCCTTGGCGATCATCGACTTCTTGGCCATGGTCTCCCTCCCCGCGCCTACGAGGCGAAGGGCACGCCGAGGAGTTCCAGCAGTCGCCGGGACTCTTCGTCGGTCTTCGCCGTCGTAACGATGGTGATCTCCAGCCCGCGGAGACGGTCTACTTTGTCGTAATCGATCTCGGGGAACGTGATCTGCTCCTTGATCCCGATGGTGTAGTTGCCGCGCCCGTCGAACGAACGCCCCGGGACGCCCCGGAAGTCGCGGATACGAGGCAGCGCCAGGAGCGTGAACCGCTCGAGGAAGTCCCACATTCGCTGGCCGCGCAGCGTGACCTTGAGGCCGATCGGATTGCCCGTCCGCACGCGGAACTGGGCGATCGAGCGCTTGGCGCGCGTCACGATCGGCTTCTGGCCCGTGATCTGCGCAAGGTCCTTGGCAGCCGCGTCGATGGCCTTGGCGTTGGTCAGCGCCTCTCCCAGCCCGATGTTCACGACGACCTTCTCGAGTCGCGGGATCTGCATCGCGTTGACGTAGCTGAACTGCTTCTGCAGCGCCGGGACAGCGTCTGCCTGGTAGCGATCCCGGAGATTGCTGGCGATCACGTCGTCACCTCCAGGGCCTTGCCGCAGTGACTGCAGACGCGGATCCGGTGGCCATCGTCGAGCGTCGCGTGACTGATCCGGGTGGGCCGGTCGCAGCTGGGGCAAACGAGCATGACCTTCGACACGTCGAGGGGCATCGCGATCTCAAGGATCCCGCCCTGCTGGACCTTGGGTACCCGGTCCGTCCGGCCAGCGCTCTGGCGCGGTTTGGTATGCCGCTTGGCGATGTTCAGGCCTCCCACCACGACGGCCGTGCCGCTGGTGTTGGTGCCGCGACGGAAGGGGACGCGGAGCGCGCCGGCACCGGCGGTCCGGCGAATGACCCGTTCCACCTTGCCGCGCTTCCCGGCGTCCTTGCCGGCGATCACGACGACCAGGTCACCCTTCCGAATCTCGGGAACTCGGGTGGGATGTCCGTGCTCGTAAACCCGGGCCATCACAGCACCTCCGGGGCGAGCGACACGATCTTCATGTAGTTGCGGTCTCGAAGCTCTCGCGCGACGGGCCCGAAGATGCGCGTACCGCGAGGATTGCCCTGGTTGTTGATGAGGACGGCGGCATTCTCATCGAACCGGATGTAGCTACCGTCCGTCCGGCCGTACTCCTTGGCGGTCCGGACCACCACGGCCCGGACGACATCGCCCTTCTTCACGGCGGCATTCGGGATCGCCTGCTTGACGCTGGCGATGATCACGTCACCCACGCCGGCCGTCGTCTTCAACGAGCGACCCATGACGCGGATGCACTGGATCGTCTTGGCACCCGTGTTGTCGGCGACCTTGAGGCGCGACTGTGGCTGGATCACGCGCCCTCCTCGGCCGTCCCGCCCGCGTCGACCGCGGCGGTGTCCTGGGCATCCGCGGCGACAGCGTCCGCATCGCCAATGGCTTCATGACGCGTGCGGCCCGGGTGCGCGGCACCGTGGATCGCCTCCGTCACCGCGGCCTCCTCGACGACGAGGTCGTCGGGCATACCGTGATCGCCGACGCTCTGGATAACGCTCACGAGGCGCCACCGCTTCGTGGCCGACAGGGGGCGTGACTCCTCGATCAGCACGGTGTCACCGACGTGGGCGATGTTCGCCTCGTCGTGCGCCTTGAACTTCGTGGACAGGCGGATGACGCGCTTGTACAGCCGATGCCGCGTCAGGCGTTCGACGGACACGACGATCGTCTTGTCCATCTTGTCGCTGACGACGCGACCGGTCTTGGTCTTGCGCACGCCGCGCTCGGGGCTCGCAGGTGTATTCATCGTGGGATTCCTCACGCCGACTTCCGGGTGGTCATGGCCGTCCGCGGGGTGAGCCGCTCGCGCTGGACCGTCAGGATCCGGGCGATGCGGTGTCGGGTCTGCGGAATCGTGCTCGTGTCGTTGAGCTGACGGGTGGACAGGGCGAACCGGGCGCTCCACAGATCCTGCTTCGCGTCACGAAGCGCCTGCTCGAGCTCGGTGTCCGACAGCTCCCGGAACTTCCCGATGTCAGTCATCGGACCCCTCCATTACCGCGGACTCCTTGACGACCACGCGCGTCGCCACGGGCAGCTTGTGGCTCGCGAGACGCATGGCCTCGGTTGCCTCGGCATGGCCGACGCCGGCCATCTCGAACAGAATGCGGCCCGGCTTGACGACCGCGACCCAGTGGTCCGGTGCGCCCTTGCCCGAGCCCATGCGCGTCTCGGCCGGCTTCTTGGTGACAGGCTTGTCCGGGAAGACCCGGATCCAGATCTTGCCGCCGCGCTTGACCGAGCGGGTCATCGCGCGCCGAGCCGCCTCGATCTGCCGGCTCGTGATCCAGGCCGGTTCGAGGGTGGCCAGGCCGTACTCGCCGAAGGCGACGTAGTGGCCGCCCTTCGCCTGGCCGGACATCCGGCCGCGCATGACCTTGCGGTGTTTGACGCGTCGCGGGAGGAGCATCGGCCTAGACCCCCTGCCCGACGATCGCCGAAGCGGACATGGCCGGGCGGTCCGGGGCGATGTCGCCCCGGTAGATCCAGACCTTGACGCCGATCCGGCCGTAGGTCGTGTGCGCGTGGACCTGGCCGTATCCGATGTCCGCACGCAGCGTCCCGAGCGGAATGCGACCTTCCTTGTCCCACTCCCGCCGGCCCATTTCCGCGCCGCCGAGGCGACCCGAGACCATGATCTTCACGCCCTTCGCGCCGGCCTTCATCGAGCGCTGGATCGACTGCTTGATCGCCTTCTTGAAGGCGATCCGTCGGCTCAGCTGCTGGCTGATGTTCATGGCGACGAGGTAGGCGTCCAGCTCCGGCTGGCGGATCTCCTTGATCTCGAGCTTCACCTTGCGCTTTGTCAGCGCGCCGATCTGCTGGCGGAGGAACTCGACGTTCTGGCCGCCCTTCCCGATCACGATCCCCGGCTTGGCCGTGTGGACCGTCACGGTGACCTGACCGAAGTTCCGCTCGATCTCAAGACCGCTCACGCTCGCGTTGGCGAGTCGTTCGCTCACGAGCTTGCGGATCGTGATGTCCTCCTTGAGGAGGGTCGTGTATTCCTTGTCCTGGTACCACTTCGCGGTCCAGGTGCGCGTCACCCCAAGGCGGAAGCCGTACGGGTGGACCTTGTGTCCCATCGATCAGGCCTCCCGGTTTCCGACGATCACGGTGATGTGGGTCTGGGGCTTGTGGATCGGGAATGACCGACCCTGGGCCCGCGGCCGCCAGCGCTTGATCGTGGGGCCCTCGTCAGCTCGTGCATCGAGGACCACCAGCTCATCGGCGGGCAGGTTGAGGTTGTTCTCGGCATTCGCCGTCGCGCTCTTCAGCACGCGAGCGATGTCCTTGGCTGCGCGCTGCGGCATGAACCGGAGCAGGGCGGCGGCCTCCTCCACGGAGCGACCCTTGATCACCTGGATAACCAGGCGGGCCTTCCGGGTGGAACCGCGGAGGTACTTGGCGGTGGCGGAAACACGCACAGTGGGCCGCTCCTACTTCAGGCTCGTGGACCGATCGGTGTGCTTGCCGTGCCCGCGGTACGTGCGGGTGGGGGCGAACTCACCAAAACGGTGGCCGACCATGTTCTCGGTCACGTAGACCGGCACATGCTTGCGGCCGTTATAGACGGCGATGGTGTGGCCGATGAAGGTCGGGAAGATGACGGACGCACGCGACCAGGTCTTGACGACCTTCTTCTCGCTGCGCTTGTTCATCTCCTCGATTCGGCCGAGAAGGCGAGCCTCGATGAAGGGGCCCTTCTTGATGGATCGGGACATCTGCCTGCCTCCCCGCTACTTCCGGTGCCGCGAGCGCACGATGAGCCGCGACGTGGTCTTGCCACGACGCGTTCGATAGCCCATCGCCGGCTTGCCCCAAGGGGTCTTGGGCGGCATCCCGGTTGGGGACTTGCCCTCGCCACCGCCGTGCGGATGGTCACGCGGGTTCATGACGACGCCTCGGACTTCCGGCCGCTGGCCCATGTGGCGGGCACGACCGGCCTTGCCGAGGTTCTGGTTCTCGTGATCGATGTTGCCGACCTGGCCAACCGTGGCCATGCACCGGATGCTGACGCGGCGCACCTCACCGGACGGGAGGCGCACCTGCGCGTAGTCCCCTTCCTTGGCCAGGAGCTGGGCCGACGTGCCCGCCGAGCGGACAATCTGGCCGCCCTTGCCGGGGATGAGCTCGATGTTGTGGATCGTGGTACCGAGTGGGATGTTCGCGATGGGCAGCGCATTCCCGACGCGCGCCTCGGCGTCCGGGCCGGCCACGACGACGTCGCCGACCTTCATGCCGTGCGGCAGAAGCATGTAGCGCTTCTCGCCGTCGCGGTAGTGCAGGAGCCCGATCCGCGCCGAGCGATTCGGGTCGTACTCGACGGTCGCAACGCGTGCCGGAACGCTGAACTTGTCGCGCTTGAAGTCGATCCGTCGGTAGTGCGTCTTCTCGCCGCCGCCGCGATGGCGGACCGTCAGCCGGCCCGCGTTGTTCCGTCCGGAGCCGCGCGTCTGCGGCTCGAGGAGCGGCTTGTGCGGCCGGTCCGTCGTGATCTCCTCGAACGTCGAGCGCGTCATCTGCCGCATCCCGGGCGAGGTGGCCTTGTAACTGCGAAGCGGCATGCCTACACCCCCTCGAAGAACTGGATCTTCTGGCCGGGGGCCAGGGTCACGATGGCCTTCCGCCAGCCGGAGATCCGGCCGGTGGTCCGCCCGCGGCGGGTTCCACTCGTCTTGGTCCCGGGCTGCTTCGTCACGACGTTGACGGCCACCACGGTGACCTTGTCCGACTTGTACAGCTCCTCGATCGCGGCCTTGATCTGGATCTTGTTGGCGTCGCGATGCACGACGAACGTGTACTTGCCCCGGGTCGACTCATCGATCGACTTCTCGCTGATGACCGGGCGGAGGATGATCTCCGGAGCGGTGAGGAGGCTCACAGGTACACCTCATCCATCCGGGCGAGGGACGGCTGCTCGATCACGATCGTGTCGGCCTTGATGAGGTCAACGACGTTGAGCGAGTCGGCCAGGATCACCTCGACCATGGGCAGGTTGCGGGCAGACAGCTTGAGTTGCTCGTCTGTGCCCGGTGCAACCACGAGGACTCGACCGGTCGCGTTGAGCGCGGCCAGGATCCCCATGAAGTCCTTGGTCTTGATCCGTTCCAGGGCGAAGGTGTCCACGACGCGGATCGCCTCGTCGCCGAACTTCGCCGTGAGCGCCCCGCGAAGCGCGAGGCGCCGCATCTTCTTCGGCAGACGCTGCTCATAGGAGCGCGGGTGCGGCCCGAAGACCGCGCCGCCGCCCCGGAAGTGAGGAGCGCTGCGGGTGCCCTGGCGAGCGCGGCCGGTGCCCTTCTGGCGGTACGGCTTCTTGCCGCCGCCGCGGACTTCGCCGCGCGTCTTCGTGTCATGGGTACCGGTCCGCCGGCCCGCGAGCTGGGCGGTGACGACCTGGTGGAGCACGGACACGTTCACCGGGGCCGCAAACAGCTCATCGTTGAGCTCGACGTTGCCCACGGAGGCGCCGGTCCGGTCGTAGAGGGTGGTCTGCGGCATCTGTCAGGCCTTCTTCACGAGGATCAGGCTGCCCCGGGAACCCGGGAGGCTGCCCATGACCAGCAGCAGCTGGCGGTTTGCGTCGGCCTTGACGACCCTGACCTTCTTGGTGGTCACACGCTCATGGCCCATGTGGCCGGCCATCTTGAGCCCCTTGTACACGCGGCCGGGCGTGGTGCCGGGGCCGATCGACCCGGGCGCCCGGTGATGATCCGAACCATGGGTCTTGGGGCCACGGTGGAAGTGGTGGCGCTTGATGTGGCCGGCGAAGCCCTTGCCCTTCGAGACACCGGTGACGTCCACGAGGTCACCGTCGGTGAACAGGTCGCTCAGCGAAATCGTCTGTCCGACCTCATAGCCCGACAGGTCGTCCATGCGGAACTCGCGGATCGTGGCGAGGCTCGGCAGACCCTTCAGCTGGCCGGCTTCCGGCTTGGTGAGCTTCTTCTTCTCTTCCGTGCCGAGCTGGACCGCCGCGTACCCGTCACGCTCCGGCGTGCGGAGACGAGTGACGGTATTCGGGGCGACCTCGAGCACGGAGACGGCCACCATCGTGCCATCTGCCTGGAAGACCTGGGTCATGCCGACCTTGCGGCCGATCAATCCGATGCTCATCGCTCGCTGTTCCGGCCC
>Ga0209002_10002746_pt1 | contig 14084 bp, 14 predicted proteins | sample Rifsed16ft2_FD_184010 | JGI IMG/M metagenome (GOLD analysis project Ga0209002, IMG submission 184010) | Soil microbial communities from Rifle, Colorado, USA - sediment 16ft 2 (version 2) | ecosystem: Environmental > Terrestrial > Deep subsurface > Rock core/Sediment | place: Rifle, Colorado...
CTCGTCCCGAAAGGCCTCGGCGACCCCCTGACCATAGAGGGTCTTGTCGTGGAGGACGTAGACTGACTTCGCCTTCAGGTCCTGTGCAGCAAAGCGGGCGCCCACGGGTCCCTGGACGTCATCCCGGCCACAGACGCGGCTCACGTTGGCGTAATTGCGGTCGGTGATCATCGGATGCGTGTTGGCAGGAGAGATCATGGGGAGACTCACGTCGCGATACACCTCTGAGGAGGGGAGCGCCACCCCGGAATTGAAGTGGCCGATCACGAGGAGAACATCCGGATCCGCCACGACGTTCTTGGCGTTGGCGACGCCGACTTCCGGTTTCGCCTGGTCATCGAAGGGGATGTACTGCAGAGTATACCCGAGCTTCTCCATCCGTGCCTTGGCCTCGTCCACGGCCAGCTGGGCTCCCAGCTTGATCTGCTCTCCGAGGGCCGATTGTTCTCCGGAGAGAGGGCTTTGGGTCACGATCTTGATGAGGGGTTTGGCCGCCTCACTTCCCCCTCCCACGACGACCGATCCCAGGATGAGCACCCCGAACACCGTCCCGGATTGGAGCCTCTTCCATGTCCATCTCCTCGCCATCGCGCTTCTCCTTTCTGTTGTCCCGCCCCGGTGATTGGGCCCTCGGCAGCATCAATCTATCAGACCTGTCGCCCGAATTTCAAGGCGTCTGTCCCCTTCCCAGGAGGTGCAGGAAAGCCTGGGTGGCCTGCCGGATGTCTCGTGCTCCGACGATTGCGGAGACGACCGCCACGCCATTGGCCCCCGCACGGATCACGTCGGGGAGACGCTCGAGCGTCATCCCGCCGATGGCGAGGATCGGTATGCGCACCGCCGCCCGGACGGCCCGAATCCCTTCCACCCCGACGGCCGGCCGGCTCGCCGCCTTGGTCCCGGTGGGAAACACCGGTCCGAATCCGATGTAGTCGGCCCCGGCCGCCTCGGCCGCCCGTGCGTCCTCCACCGAGTGGGTGGACACTCCGAGGAGCATCCCCGGCTTGAGGAGCCGGCGGGCCAGGGCGGCCGGCACGTCCTCCTGGCCGAGGTGCACCCCATCGGCCTCCACGGCGAGCGCGAGGTCCAGCCGGTCATTGACGATGAAGCATCCTCCGCGCCGCCGGCAGAGCTCCCGAATCGCCCGGCCCTCCTCGACCAGCACCCGAAGATCCCCGCCTTTCTCCCGAAGCTGGATCATCGGAGCCCCCCCGTCGAGGGCCCCGGCGGCGACCTCCCGGTGCCTCCGGCCCGAAATCTTCTCGTCGGTGATCACACAGAGGGGATATGGGAAGGACGCTGGTTGAGGCACCCGGACCCCCGCCCGCCATACAGCGGGAGGAAAGGTCGCCGGCGCACATGCGGCGCCAGTCGGCAACTGTGCGTATTCCGTGGATCGTCCTACGCTCGGGCGACGTAGGTCCCGGTCCGGGTATCGACCCGCACTCGGGTCCCCACGTGTATGAACAGCGGAACCTGAATGATCGCTCCCGTCTCGAGGGTGGCAGGCTTGGAGCTGCCCGACACGGTATCGCCGCGGACGCCGGGCTCGGTCTCCACCACCGTCAGCTCCACGGTGACGGGGAGATCCACGCCGATCACCTCATCGTGATAGAAGAAGATGGTCACCTCCATCTCCTCTTTGAGAAACGCCCCGGCGCCCCCGAGCTGCGTTCCCGTCACGACGAACTGCTCGAAGCTCTCGACGTCCATGCAGACGTAATCGCCACCCTGTCGATAGAGAAACTGCGTCCTCCGCTCCTCGATCGGGGCGGGAGCCAGCTTCTCGTCGGGGCGAAACGTCCGGTCGAACAGCGCTCCGGTCCGCAGGTTCCTGAGCTTCGTCCGGACCATGGCACCGCCCTTCCCCGGTTTATGATGCTGATACTCGACCACGAGATACGGGGTCCCGTCGACCTCGACCTTGGTGCCGGGGCGGAGATCATTTGCCGCGATCATGAGGTGCCATTTTCCCCGAGAGAACCGGTACCGTCTAGGACTGGGGCTTCTGTTGCTTCGCCAGGGAAAGAGCCGCCTCCAGCCCGAGGAGGTAGCTCGCTGCACCGAAGCCGCTGATCTGCCCGGCGGCCACGGGAGCAATCAGCGATCGTTGCCGGAACGACTCCCGCGCATGGATGTTCGAGAGATGGACCTCGATGACGGGGATTCCGACCGCGGCCACCGCATCTCTGAGACTCACGCTGGTATGGGTGAGGCCCCCGGCGTTCAGCAGGACCACGTCGGCCCAGCCGCGTGCCTCATGCAAACGGTCGATCAGGGCCCCTTCCTGGTTGGACTGGAAGAATTGAATCTCGATCCCCCGCGCCACGGCGGCACGCCGCACGTCCTCCTCGAGTTCGTTCAGGGTCATTGTGCCGTAGATCTCGGGCTCCCTCAGCCCGAGGAGATTCAGATTCGGACCGTTCAGCACCAGTACCCGCATGACGCCCTCACAACGACAGGGATGGACGCCGCCGTTCCCAGCACCGGGGCGGGCAAGGGTGCCCGGACCTTTCGCCCGACCTCACCCGGTTTTCCTTCCCTGGGCGGCCCCAAGCTTCCGAAAGGTGTCGCGCCACGCCTGCAGGACCTCGAGCGGTCCCTTACCCTGCCTCGGTTTGAGCTTTTGAAAGACCGTCCGCCAGGCCTCGAGGAGCTCCGCCGCTCCTCTCCGCTCGGGAGCCGGCTTGGTTTTGAGCTTCTGGAAGACGTGACGCCAGGCCTCAAAGAGCTCCAGCCGTCCTTTCGGCTTGGGACGGGGGGTGGAAGCGGACTTGAGCTTTTGGAAGAGATGACGCCAGGCCTCGAGATGCTTCAGCGCCTCCTCGGGCCGTAGAGCAGTCCCGGGCCGGCCTGCTCCTGCCTGCTCGTGAGCCTCGGCCGCCAGGCGCGCATGAATATCTGCCGCCCGCTCGTGCGCCCCCTGCGCCGCGTAGAGCACCGCCAGGGTCTCCGTCGCCACCGGCGCCTCGACGACCGGGGCCGCTTCGGCGCGTTTCTCCATTCGTCCCGGCGGTGCCCCGGGGGCTGCCGCTCCTTCGCTTGCCTCAAGGCGGGATACGGCCGCCCGGACCTCCTTTGCGAAGGGGTGTAGGACCAGGGCCATCCGGTAGGATGCCAGCGCCTCCGGGATCACCTGCTGTGCCTCGGCGATCTCTCCCAGCGCACGATGGGCCAGGACGTTTTCGGGGTCATATTCCACCACGTGATGAAACGCCGCCCGCGCAGCCAGGAGGTCCCCCTGTTCCTGGTGGGCCCGGCCGAGGACCATGTAGGCGCTCACATACGAGGGATACCGCAGAAGTCCGTCCTGACAGATGCGGACCGCCTCCGCGAAGCGACCCTTCCTCCGGTGCGCATCCGCCAGCTGGGCAAATGCCGGAGAGGACGGGTTCCCCGCGAGCTTCGCCTGTAATTGTTCGACCGTCAGCCGTTTTCGCTTGGCCATTGCCATCCGAAGCTGCGCCTTCATTCCAGTTTCCGGAGCGCCTGTACCGGATCTGCGACCGGCGCTACCGTGACACTGCCGATGTCCTTTGTCAAGATGAAATAGTTCATATTTTCCTTTATCTTCTTGTCATAAGTCATTGCTTCTATAATATGTTCAGGCGATACCAAAAGATGCGTTTGAAGGCCGATCCGTTCAAGCAGCCGGACGATCCTGGCCGGGACCTCTTCGGTGCATAGGCCCATGTGACAGGAGATCCGGGCCGCCGCCACCATGCCGATCGCCACGGCCTCGCCATGACTGAGCTTCCCGTATCCGGTGGCCGCCTCGAGCGCATGGCCGACCGTATGTCCGAAATTCAGGATGCCGCGGACCCCCTCATCCTTTTCGTCCCGTTCCACCACAGCCGTCTTGATCCGGCAGGAAGTCCTGACCACGTGGGTGATCGTGTCCTCCCGTCCGTCGAGGACCGCGCCGATGTGGGCTTCGAGCCATTCGAAGAATTCCCGATCCGCGATCACGCCGTACTTCACCACTTCGGCCAACCCGGCCCGGAGCTCGCGGGGCGGCAGCGTGCCGAGGAGACAGACGTCACTGAGAACCAGCGACGGTTGGTAGAATGCCCCGATCATGTTCTTGGCCTGAGGGAGATTCACGCCCACCTTCCCCCCGACGCTGCTGTCCACCTGGGCCAGCAGGCTCGTAGGGACCTGAACCAGCGGGAGACCGCGCATGAACGTCGCAGCCACGAATCCGGCGAGATCCCCGATCACTCCTCCCCCGAGGGCCACGATGGGCGACCGGCGGTCGAGCCCGAGCGGCAGGAGCCTTTCGTACAGGCTCCCCGCTTCCCGCAGGCTCTTGTGCTCTTCCCCGTCCGGCACGTCCAGGGGCGTGAGGATCACACCGGAGTGTTCAAAGGAGGAGAGGACCGGCTGACCGTAGAGGCGGCCCACGATAGGGTTCGTGATGAGCGCCCCCCGGGCCGAGAGCGTCAGGGGCCGGCAGAGCTCTCCGATCGACGGCAGGATGCGCGCTCCGATATAGATCGGATAGCTCCGGTCGCGGAGGTTCACCGTCACCGTGTCCATCGCTTACGCCTTCAGGACCTCGCGGCGGTGCACCCGCGCCAGGATTAGGGCCGCCACCTCTTCCACACTCAGATCGGTGGTGTCGATGGGTTCACCCACCTGGGCGTAAATGGGAGCGCGCAGTCGCATGACCTCCCGGATCCGTTCCAGCTTGTCGGGAGACCACAGGAGTGGCCGATGCTCCATCCCGCGCGTTCGCTCCAGGATCCGCTCCGGCGCGGCGGTGAGACAGACGATGTCGCCATGCACCTGGAGGCGGCGGAGGTTTTCGGGATCGACGATCGTTCCCCCGCCCGTGGCAATGACGCACCCCTGCACCTCGGCGAGGCGCGAGACCACGGCCCGCTCTACGGCGCGGAAGACCGCCTCGCCCCGATCGCGAAAGATCGCCGGGATGCTCAGCCCCGACTCCTGCTCGATCAATTCGTCGCAATCGTAGAACGGGAGCTGAAGGCGGTCCGCCAGGTAGTGACCGACCGTGGTCTTCCCCGTCCCCATCATCCCGGTCAGCACGATGTTTCGCCCCTGTGGCGCCTCTCGCATCTGCCGCTCCTCAGAAATTGCGGACCGCCTCCACGTACCCGTCAAAATTCCGCTTCATCTCGCCGAGGCTGTCCCCCCCGAACTTCTCCCGCAACGCCGCCGCCACCTCGAAGGCGACCACCGCTTCTCCGATCACCCCGGCGGCCGGCACCGCGCACACGTCGGATCGCTCCACGGTCGCCTCGAAGGGCTCCTTCGTCTCCAGGTCCACCGAGCGCAGGGGCGCGTATTGCGTCGAGAGGGGCTTCATGGCCGCCCGGAGGAGGATGGGCTCCCCGTTGGTCATGCCTCCCTCCAGCCCGCCGGCGTAGTTGGTCTTTCGGTAAAATTTCATCCCGTGCCGTCCCGGCTGCGTCGCGTCGTAAAAGATCTCGTCGTGCGCCTCGTACCCAAAGCGGCGCGCCACTTCGAAGCCGAGACCAACCTCCACCCCCTTGATCGCCTGGATGCTCATCAGTGCCCGCGCCAGGCGGCCATCCAGCTTCTGGTCCCACTGGATGTAGCTCCCCAGGCCGACGGGCACCCCCTCCACGATGACCTCGAAAATCCCTCCGAGGGTTGTCTTGCGGCGGCGCGCCTCGTCGATCCTGGCCACCATCGCCTCGGACGCCTCCCGATCGGCGCAGCGGACCGGCGACGCCTCGGCCAAGGCCTGAATCTGCTCGGGCCCCAGATCGCCGAGGCGGGCCCGGGCATCGCCGATCTGCACCACATGGCTCAGCACTGATATGCCGAACTCCCGCAGCAGCCGCTTGCAGACGGCCCCCACCGCCACGCGCGCCGTCGTCTCGCGTGCGCTGGCCCGCTCGAGCACGTTGCGTACATCGCGATGCCCGTACTTGATCGCTCCGCTGAGATCGGCGTGACCGGGGCGCGGCCGCGTCACGGATGGCCGGGTATCGCGGGCCTTCGCCTCCGCATCGGGCGCCATGGTGTCCTGCCAATTCGAAAAGTCGCGATTGGCGATGGTGAGCGCCAGCGGGGCGCCGAGCGTGTAGCCATGCCGAACGCCGCCTGTGATCACGGCCCGATCCTGCTCGATCTTCATCCGGCCACCCCGGCCGTACCCCAACTGGCGCCGGCTGAGCTCCACGTCGATGTCTTTCGGGCTCAACGCGAGGCCGGCCGGGATCCCCTCCAGGATCGCCGTCAGCGACGGGCCATGGGATTCCCCCGCGGTCAGGTACCGCAACATGGGCGTCCGCTACCTCCTCTCCCCGGGGATTTTTCCGGGCTCGCTCTCCCCGAGGATCGCTCCGGGCTCGCCAGCCTTCTCTGTCGGCTCCGGCTTGGGTTCCAGGGGGGACCGGTCCACGAGATACGCGAGGAGGTTCTGCAGGAAGCGAGGGCCGTCGGCCCATCCGCTCCGTGCCTCCTGGCCGAGATCGAAGGCGATGCCCAGCACGGTCCCCTGCCCCACGGGGCGTTCCGCGATCAGGGGGGAGGCGAACCGGGCCCCGGCGGCCGTTCCGCCCCCGGCGTACCGCGCAATCTCCGTCGCACCCGCCCTCGGATTCAGATCATTGAATGTGCCGATGCTTGCAAACGTCACCCCGCTCAGGATCGGATGGTCCGGCTGCACGGGGATCACCGGTTTGAAGGGGCCGGCTCGCCAATCCTGTTGGGCCCGGATCTCGAAGGGGAGGATATGTGCGGCCGCGTCGTATCCTCCGCTCCCGTACGCGCTCGCCCCACCGCTGATCAGGATGGATCCGCCCTTGTTCAGATATTCCACCAGCTGCTCCCGGACGCCGAGCGGCAGGGCACCGTATGCAACGTTTGAAAGGATGATCAACGCGAATTCAGTCAGCTCGCGCTCCCCGAGCTCCTGCTTGACCTCAGCGCCCGTCCAGCCTTTGACCGTCTCGCCAGGGAGGTAGGACGCGTCCCCCAGGGCCAGGATGAGCTTGGAGGCCTCCACTGCCTTCGGACTCAGCCATAACGTGAGGATCACGAGGAGACTCGCGGTAGCCCGGATCGGGCGGGGTCGCAGCATGTGCTCTCCCTCCTTTGGCCTATGGTAGCGAAAAACCGAGGCCGGGAAAAGTAGAAACGCACCCCCGGAGGGGTGCGTCTCGAGAACCGAGCAACGGACATTCCTAGCGTCGGGCCTGGCGCGCCTCCTCGAGGATCGTCGGCGTGATGAAGATCAGCAACTCCAGGCTCTCGGGTTGGATGTTCTCGGTCCGCCGCTTGAAGAGCCATCCGAGGACCGGGATCTCCCCGAGGAACGGAACCCGGTCTTCCGCGACGCTCTCCGTCCGTTTCCGGACCCCGCCGATCACCACGGTCGTCCCGTTGGCGATCAACAGGCTACTCGTCGCCTCGTTCCGGTTGAAGGGGAAGGCAAATCCCCCGGCGAAATCGATCCGCTCGCCCCGGGTGTCATCGGTCGCCTTGACCTTGAGCGAGACGCGCTGATCGGCGGTGACGTGCGGCGTCACCTTGAGGCTCAGGACCGCCTCCTTGAAGGTGACCGTCGTCCGCCCGGAGGAGTCGACGGTGGTAAAGGGAACTTCCTCCCCCTGTTTGATCTCCGCCTCCTGGTTATCGAGGGCCACGATGCGCGGCGTGGACAGGGTCCGGGCCAGCGACTGTTGTTCCAGCGCGCTCAGCTGCACGTTCAGCCGCAGCTGGTCGCTGATACTCCCCAGCACGAGGCCAATCGCCCCGGCCGGTCCCGCAACCGGCAGGTTGACCGCCGCCGGGATGCTTGCTGACTGGGCCGTGATGGGTCCGACTGGCGCGACCGTGGGTCCCGCCAGTGTCGGCCCCGCGGTGCCGAAAATGTCCGAAATAATGAACTGTCTGCTGGAGGTCGGATTCGCCCGCTGGACGCCCCACTGGATGCCAAGGGCGCGGGTGTGCCGAGCCACGACGGTGACGATCCGGCCTTCGATCATCACCTGCGGGGTGGCCTGGTCCAGATCCCTCAGGATGCTGCGCATCTTTTCAATATTGGCTACCGTATCCTCAATGAGGAGCGAAGCGGTCCGCTCGTCCACCGAAATGGATCCGCGCCTGCTTTTTACCTTGTTCAGGCTCTCGACCACTTTCTTCGGGTCAGCGTAACTCACCCGGAGGATTTCGGTCTGTAACGGCTCCGCGGCCGCTTCCTCCTGGATTCGGACATTGTCCAGGGCATCCTTCCGCCGCTGCTCCTGGTCCCGGCGAATCGTGTCCATCTTGGCGACGCGGATGATGTTGTCCTCCCGGACGAAGCCGAACCCGTTGATCCGCAGGATATTGTCGAGCGCGATGTCCCAGGGGACATCTACCAGGCGGACAGTGACCTTCCCCTTGACATCCTCCCCCGCCACAATATTCTGCCCGCTCACCTCTGCGATAATCCGCAACAGATTGTTGATGTCGACATCTTTAAAGTCCATGGAGAGGCGTGCGGGTGCCTCTGCCGGGGGTGGTGCCGGCGCCGGCGCCGCCGTAGGCGGTGGGGCCGGAGCCGGTGTCGGCTTCTTCTCGGGCTTGGCTTCTTCCGGAGGGGGAGCCGCGGCGGCGACCGGCGCAGGCGCCGTGCCTTCCATGGTGATGCGGATACCCTCGGGGGCCTGGACGACCTCGTGACGGACTTGCCCCTTCAAATCGGCGACGATCCGAACCGCCTTCTCCGGCTCCAGACGGTACTGCGCGGCCCGAATCCGCTGGACCGGACCCGGCAACTGGCGGACATCGAGGACCTTCGTCGCCTGCGGGTCGATGACTGCTCCCGCCACATCGAGGATGAGCCTCGGCGGGGTCCCCACCTCGGACACGTTAAACGTGACCGGCCCGCTCGTCCGTACGAGGATCTCCGCCTTTCCATCCGTGGGTTGATACTCGACAGCCTCTACTCGCCCCTCGGGCCCCGGCGGGAGCGCGGCGGCCGCTGGAGGGGCCGGGGGAGCTTGCGGGAGGGTCTCCTCGGCGCCTTCCTTCGCCGGAGCCGCCGGAGCGTCCGCCGCCTGGGCAACAGGAGCCATCACTCCTCCCGGGGCGGCCTCGCCGATCACCACCTGAAACGGCCCGGGATTCGTCTGCACCTGGTACGGCATGGCAGCGGCCAGGTCCACGACGATCCGAACCACTTTGACCGGTTGGGCCTTGTACTGGGAGGTGCGAATCTCGGTGATCGGCCCACGGGCGCCCGAGGCTTTGGGGACCGCATGCACCGCATTGGGGATGTCGATGACCAACCGGGGCGGATAGGAGAGGGCAAAGGATTCGTAGCTGTCCACGGCGCGGTCCGTCTTGATCACTACGGTCGCCGCTTTTGGACCGACATCCGTCAGCTCGACTCCGGTCACCCGAATGGGACCGACCGACGACGGGGCCACGGCGGAGGGGAGCGCAGTTCGGGGCGCCGGAAACGGGATCGGCATGCCGTCAGGGGAAGTCGGGGGGGCTGCAGCCACAGTCTGAGTCGACCCCGGCGCTGACTCCTGTCCTTGGACGGTCGCGGACGGGACCGGTACGGTCGACATCAGTATCCAAGAGACCGTGACCACACCCACCAAAACCCGTCGCGCCCATCGCAGGGTCTGGGAGGTTGCAAGCCGAGGCATCATTGTCCCTCCTTCTTCTGCTGCTGCTGCAGCTCCAGGCGAATCGTCCGGACCTTCCCCCCTTTTTGGCTGCCTTCGTCCTTCATTTCGATGAGGACTGCGTCCTTGGTGATCTCCCTGACCCATGCGTTGGGTCCAAGTTTGTCATTGACCTTCAGGATGTGCCCGAGTCCGTCGGGCGTCTCCAGCAGCGCAAAGTACTGCTTCTGCCTCTGCTGCCAGACGATGCCCGACAGCTTGTAGCCGCCGATGTCGAGGGCCTTTTCCTCCCTCGGGGGTTCCACGAGGGGGTGGAACGGATCGCGTCGGTCCTTGGGAGTGTAAGAGGCCGGTCCGAGATTCACCGGGGCGTCCGCGGACCCGGGGGCGCCCGGCTTTCCCGGAGTCGGAGCCCCAGCCACCTTCTGCTGGGGGGGCCGGGGGGGCGTCGGGGGCGTCGGCGCCGGGGACTCCGACGAGCAGCTGACGAGCAGCCCGGTTGTCAACAGCAGACCGAGCGCGAGATACCTCATCCTTGGGGCCCTCCCTTTGCTCCGGGCTTCGCCCCAGGTTTCGCCCCCGCCTCCGGCTCCGCCTCAGTCCCACCAAAGGTGAAGGTCGTGGCGGTAAATTCCCCGCTGATCGTCGAACGCTCTGCCGTCAGCCCTGCCGCTCCCGAACGCCGTGTTTCAACCATATCGAGCTTCAGATCCGTGATATTGACGATCCGCTCCATCCGGCTCAGCTGCTCGAAAAATCGTCCCAGGGCATGATAGGTTCCATCCGTCTTGATCCGAATGGGAATCCGGCTGTAGAACTCTTCCTTGGTGGGTTTTCCGGGTTTGAACAAGGTGAAGGTCAGCCCCGCCTCCTGTCCGAGCCGGTTAATCTGCGTGAGGAGAATGGGAATTTCCTTCTCCTCCGGGAGGCGGCGGTAGGCCTGTTCGAGCTGTTTTTCCAGTTCCGCCCGGGCGATCTCGAGCTTGGGAAGCTCCTCGCTGATCCGCTGCTTCTGGAACAGGTCCTGCTGGAGTCGAGCCACCTGCCCGCGCAGCACGTCCCGCTGCTCCCGGGCCGGCTGCATCACATAAAACCACCAGCCCGCCACAACGGCCGCACCCCCGAGCCCCATCAAGAGGTACACCTGCTTCTTCGGCGTGTTGGCAAAAAAGCTTTTGATGTCCATCCTCTCCCCCAGGCGGATCAGCCCGCCACGGTGCAGACGACTTCAAACTTCTTCAGGGGGACCTTTTGGACCTCGGCCTGCTCCGAGACCACAAGCTCCACCTCTCGAACGAGCGGGGCCGTCTTGCCCAGGCGGGTCATGAAATTGGCGATGCCAAAATCGGTGAAAGAATATCCGCGGATCACGAGCCGGTTTCCGGTCTTCGAAATCGAGCTCAGCCAGATCTCATCCGGGAGCTCGTCGTTGAGCGCCTGCATGAGGTGCACGGGGACGCTCTGGGCGGCCAGCAGCGTCTGGATGACTTTGAGCCGCTCCTCCAACAGCTTCTTTTCCGCCTTGAATTGATCGACTTTCTTCGCGACGACATCGAGCCGCGTGATCTCAGCCTGGACGGTCGTGATCTGCCCCTCGAGGCTCCGGGCCTCGCTCGAGACCATCCACCAGAGGATGCCCAGGATGGCCAGGACGCCCAGGGCCACCACGCCGCCGCCGGCGGTCCGCCACTCGCGGCCGGCCGCCGCGCGGGATACGCGTGGAAGGAGATTGATGCGAATCATTTGTCCCCGACCTCCCGTAACGCTAGGCCGACGCCGACGGAGAGCTGAGGGGCGACGTACTCCAGGTACTCGGGATCAAACCGCTTCGAGTCCGCCTTCACGCGGCGGAGCGGGTTGGCGAGTTCGACCGGCAACTCCAACGCCTCGCTGAGGTACGGGATGTGGCGGGGAAGGCGCGCGACGCCCCCGCTGACGAGCATCCGGTGGATGACGCCTGAGGGGGACGCGGAGCGAAAGAAATCGATCGAGCGCCGCACGTCGCCGGCCAGCTCTGCGTTCACGAGGTCAATGGCCGGCTGGCAATCCGCCCCGCTGAACCCTTCCACCTGCCCTCCCAATTTCAACGTCTCTGCCTGCTCGTAGCTCACCCCGAGCATTTTCTGGATCGACTCGTTGTACCGGTTGCCTCCGAGGACGCTGTCCCGGGTGAACAGGAGCGTGCCCCCCCGCAGGATACTGAGCGTCGTCACGGCCGCCCCGACGTGGAGGAGGGCCACGACCTCGTCCGCGCTGACGTCGTACGCCGCCTCGTAGGCATTCGCCACGGCGAAGGCATCCACATCCACGATGGCCACGTTCAGGCCGGCGGACGAGGCGACGGTCAGATACTCGCTGATGACGTCCTTTTTCACCGCGACCAGCAGGACGTCCATCTCCACCGCCCCCGGCGGACTCCGCAGGATTTCGTAGTCGAGATTCACGTCCTCAATGGCGAAGGGAATGTGCTGCTCGGCCTCCCACTGGATCGACTCCGCCAGCTCCTGGGGCTTCATCACAGGCATCTTGATCGGTTTGATGATGACCGAATGGCCGGACACCGCCACCGCCACGTCCTTGACGGCAATCTTGTGCTCATCAAAGATCTGCTGGAGCGCCGCGATCACCGCCCCGCCATCCATGATCGCCCCATCCACGATCGCTTCCGGCGGCAGCGGGGCGACGCCGAGGTGGAGCAATTCCTGCTTCTTTCCCGAATGCTTGAGCTGGACCGTCTTCACCGAACTGGTCCCGATATCCACCCCGAGAAGAGGCCCGCCGCGCTTAAACGCTTTCAGCATAGGAAAATCCTTTCTTCACCCACAGATGATCCGGCTCCCCTGAAAGCCTGCATCAACAATGTGAGGCTATCTAATCCTGGGGTGGGTATTTGTCAAGCAAAAAATGGGCCAACTCCCTTGCCCCCTACGCGGCCCTGAAATCGCGCCCTCTTTCCGCTTTCCACCCCGTCCCCGGGGCAGGACCTGTGGCGATTTGCCCGAAGGGGGGAGGGCCCCGATCTTGGCTGGGATCGGCAAGAGGTTCCCGAATCGTTGAGGGGCATTTCCTCCCACAAAAAAGGAATGCTCTTCAAGGCAGGCATGCCTCCCCGCTGAACCGGGAGGTGCCGGAGACTGTTATCGATCGTTATCTGGGCCGCCAGGAAAGCACTTTCAGGGAGCCGCCACCCCCACCGCCGAGCGGTTCCACGTATTGCTTGATCGCATCGCAGTTGTAGTTCACCTTGGTCCCATTCAATACGCCGACTTCGGTCGCCTCCCCGCTTGGCTTCGGATCTTTGTTGGCAGCGATAATTGCCCCGTGGAGGACCTGACCGTTGCCGCCTTCTATTGCCATTTCTTTCCCACCATAGGCGACGATGAGCCCATGAAATTCAAAGGACGTTTTCAAATTCACCCTGCCAACCATGATCAGAATTCCATACCCCTCGAAGGCGGCCTTATTATTACTATCGGTGTCGGTGCTTGTCGGGTCCCAGACCGTTATTTGGGGCTTGTTTTTCGTTCCCAACTTTTTCGGCGGAGTGTCTCCCGTGATCTTGACGGCACTCGGGTCGTTCATCCAGCCCTCGACCAGGGCCACAACGGCATTCGGATCGTTCCAGAACGGGTCATCGACAGCGGCGTCGTACTTGCGCGCGTCAGGATTTCCTGTGACCGTATTGCCTTCTATAATTACGGTCTTGCCCCTGTGGAAATGGCCGGCTTGGTCATTACACGTCTTCGACTCGTCAAAGCCGCTGATCGTACCGCCGACATCTAAATCATTCCATCCGTTGCTCACCTGAACCACGGCCCCAGGAATCGATGGGAAGGATCCCTGGCTCTGCAATACTGTCTCGACAATCTGTCGGCCGGTCCTGAAGGTTGCCGTGGAGGTCAGCACGATGATTTTGTCGCCGTCAACGGTGTCAGAGTTGCTCGGATCGGCCGGAATGGTACCTCGGGGAAAGCCGTTCTCCGCAGTATTGTTCGAGACTAGTATCGTATAGGTCGCGCCGGCGATAGTCGCATTGCTTCCCGCACCCTTGCCCTTCCCTTTGCCCTTGCCCGCAAGAATGTCGTCCGTCCCGTCCAGAACTGCCGTCAGGGTCAAGGCCTCGAGGGACTTCTTGGCATGCTGTAGCCCGGCCTCGGCCGCGTAGAAGGCCCGTGCCGCCTCAACCTCGTTGGACGAGATCGTCTTCTCGGAGAGGGAGGCGTTCATAAGGGACAATCCCAACAGAGACAGGAGGACCAGCACGAGAAGGGTAATGACCAGCACGACCCCTCGCTCGTCCCGTGCCGGAATCAGCAGTTTTTCAAATCTTCGCATCGTCTTCATGAAAAGCTCTCCTTATCAGTTGAATAACCTGCAGTCATTGCAGGTTTCTCAGCCTCACATCCATCGTCAGGGGAAAGGCCTCCTGCTTGCCTTCCGCGCCTCTCTCCGTCGTGAGCCCGA
>Ga0209002_10002747_pt1 | contig 14083 bp, 12 predicted proteins | sample Rifsed16ft2_FD_184010 | JGI IMG/M metagenome (GOLD analysis project Ga0209002, IMG submission 184010) | Soil microbial communities from Rifle, Colorado, USA - sediment 16ft 2 (version 2) | ecosystem: Environmental > Terrestrial > Deep subsurface > Rock core/Sediment | place: Rifle, Colorado...
TCGGTTGAGCCCGTCACCTCGAAGCCCTTCCGCCACGTGCGGATCGCCCCCTCGGTGTCGTCGAGGACCGCAAGCGCCTCACCCAGTCGAATATAGGCGGGCACGAACCGCTCGTCTTCCGCCAGCAGCACCTTGAAGATGTCCGCGGCCGCACGGGTGCGGTCTTTCTTCAGGAGCGAGACCCCCAGGCGGAGACGGATTCCCATGGCCATGACTTGCTCGAGCTCGCGCTCCTCGGAGCTCACGAGCATGCGCAGCAGCTTCTGCTGCACCGACGCCGCCTCGTCCCACTCCTGCCGCCGTACCAGCAGATCCCTCAGCTTGCGATGGGCCGAGACCGTGGTTTCGGGATCGAGCTCGATGATTCTCTCGAGCGTCGCCCGCGCGCGCTCGTCGACGCCGGCGTCGGAATAGACGTCCGAGAGCGAGTAGAGCGCGAGAATGTTCTCGGGCTCCTGACGGGTCGCCCGCTCCAGAACCTCGGCCGCCTGGCGGAATCGCTTGAGCGCCCGGAGGCTGTCCCCCTTCTTGATGAGGGCGTTGATATGACCCGGATCCCGATCGAGCACCTTTTCGAAGCGGTCGAGAGCCCTCTGATGATGCCCATTCGTCAGGCTTTCGAGGCCGTGGAGGTAGAGGTCCTCGAGCTCCTCGTGAGCGCGGTGGGCCTGCCGTCGGGCGCGATCGCGGGCGAAGCGGCGAGCGCCGCCGGCGATGTCGAAGAGAAGGATCACCCCCGCGCCGGCGCCGAAGCCGGCGAGGAGAACCAGCCACAGCTCGAGCTGGAGAGGCTGAGCCAGGGGAAGTCGCACGGTTACCAGCCCCGCGTTCAAGCGGATGGTCGAGACAATCCACCACACGAACGCGAAGACGCTGAGGATGGTGATGAGAGTCTTGGCTCGCATTACGTCGACGGCGGCGGTTTCCGCCTTCCGTCCTCCTGCACGACTACAAGAGTCATTCTAGCGTGCCTCGTCGAACTCCGCTCCCCCAAAGCTCTCTTCATTTTAAGTCAAAGCGTCGTCGCCGCTCCCACAGTGACTTTCGGCTGATGCCGAGGATCTCGGCGGCCCGCGTTTGGTTCCCCCCCACTTCCTTCAGGACTCGCTCGATGTAGAGCTTCTCCACCTCCGAGAGCGTCGGGCGCTTCTCCCGGCCAAAGGGCCAGTCGGAGCCTCCTCTCTCGAGGAGGTAAGCGGGCAGGTCGGCTCGCTCGATGGCGTCGGTTCGACTCATGAGGGCGCCGTGCTCTACGGCCCCTTTGAGCTCGCGAACGTTGCCGGGCCAGGAGTACTCCTGGAGCGCTTCGAGAGCTTCGGCTGCAAAACGCGTCGGGACCCGCCCCAGGCGCTCGGCCTCGCGGGACAAGAAGAGCTCCGCGAGTGGCACCACGTCGAGGGCGCGCTCCCGCAGCGGCGGCAGTCGAATCCAGAAGACCCCCAGGCGATGAAATAGGTCCCGGCGAAAGAGCTGACGCTCCACCGCCTGGACCAGGTCCGCGCTCGCGGAAGCGACGATCCGGGCTTCGAGCGAGAGCGTGCGACTCCCTCCGAGACGCTCGAACCGCCGGTCCTCCACCACCCGGAGAAGCTTCGCCTGAAGCACCGGGGGAAGCTCGCCGATGTGGTCCAGGTACAAGGTGCCCCGACCCGCCAACTCCAGCTTTCCCGGCTTCGTCGCGGCTGCGCCGGTGAACGCCCCGCGCTCGAACCCGAAGAGCTCGCTCTCCATGAGCCCGGCGGGGATGCTCGGGAGATCCAGCGTGACCATCGGGAGCTGCGCCCGCGGGCCCCAGAAGTGGAGCGCATGGGCGGCCAGGTCCTTCCCCGTCCCGCTCTCCCCGCTCAAGAGGACGCTGGTCGGAGCCTTCGAAAGCCGCTTGAGGAGCTTGACGATCGCGACCATCTGCGGATCCCGGGCGATGACCGTCTCGGCCCCCTTCAGCGTAGACCGCTTCGTCGCGGGCGAGGCGATCATTTCAGGCATATGAGGCGGGTGATGCATTTCAGCTCGCTACCGCCAGACGCTTCGCGTCCCCCCAGAGCCTCTCGAGGTTGTAGTAGGACCGGCTCTGGGGAGTGAAGATATGGACCACGAAGTCGACATAGTCCATGAGAATCCATTCCCCGCGCGGGTAGCCCTCGATGTGCGAGGGCCTGCGCTTCGTTTCCTTGAGCTTCTTCTCGATCTCGTCGGCGATGGTCGCGATCTGGCGATGGCTCCCGCCGGTTACGATGAGAAAGTAGTCGGTGAAGCTCGCGAGACCCTGGAGATCGAGAACCACGATATCGAGGGCCTTCTTGTCACGGGTCGCTTCCACCGCGAAGCGCAGGGCCGGGTCCAACGTGGAAAGGCTGAGCTTTCGTTCCTTCAAAACCTCATCACCTCATCGATAAAGACGATTTTCTCGGATGTAATCCGCTACCGCATCGGGCGCCAGGAAACGAATGGACCGGTTCTCCCGAATCGAAAGACGAATCGCGGTCGAGGAGATATCCAGCATCGGCCGGCGCAAGAACAAAACCCGGGGCTCGGTCCCGGGCTCGAGCTCCGACTCGAGAACTCGGGAGTCGATATCCCCCGGAAGGTCGTCCTGGACGGGCCCGATGGGAAACCCCGGCCGCTCATGCACCACGAACCAATGCGCCTCCAGAAGCTTTTGCCAGCTCTTCCACGTCCGAATCTCCGAGAACGCATCGGTGCCGGTGACGAAGAAGAACCGGCTGTCTCTCGACCCCGTGGCGAGCGCCTCGAGGGTATCGATGGTGTAAGAGCGTCCGCCCCGGTCGAGCTCCAGGCGCGAGGCTTCGAAAAAGGGTTCGCTCGAGAGAGCGCGCTCCAGCATTCCGAAACGGTGCTCGCCCTCCGTCACCGGAGGCGAGGCTTTATGGGGCGGCGTCGAGGCCGGGACGAAGAGCACCTTGTCGAGCCTCATGGCGTCGCGAACCACTTCCGCCGCGCGGAGGTGTCCCAGGTGCAACGGGTCGAACGTGCCCCCGAGAACGCCGATTCGCCTCAACTTCGCTTCTCCACGCGTTCCCCGACCATAACCCGATAGAGCTCCTGCACCATTTCCCGGCAGCCTTCGCCGGTCACCGACGAGACCGCGAAGAAGGAAACGCCCATCTCCCGAGCCGCGGCCTCGAGTCTCGAGAGGCGCTCGCGATCCGAGAGCGCGTCGATCTTGTTCGCGGCCACCGCCGCCGGCTTTTCCTCCATTCCCTGACCGTAGGCGCGGATCTCGTGCCGAAGGGCCTCGAGATCGGAAGCCGGCTCGCGCTCCGAAGCTTCGGAGACGTCGATGAAGTAAACGAGACCCGCGGTGCGGCTCAGATGCCGGAGAAAGCGATCGCCGAGGCCGGCGCCCTCGCTCGCTCCGGGAATGAGACCGGGCACGTCGGCGATGACGAACGAGGCCTCCTCCGCGACGTCCACCACTCCCAGCTGCGGCACCAGGGTCGTGAACGGGTAGTCCGCGATCTTGGGCCGGGCGGCGCTGACGCGGGAGACGAACGTGGACTTGCCGGCGTTGGGAAAGCCCACGAGGCCCACGTCCGCGAGGAGCCGGAGCTCGAGTCGGAGCTTCCGCTCCTGCCCGAGACCTCCCGCCTCGTGACGGCGCGGCGCTCGATTGGTGGCGGTGGCGAAGGAGGCGTTTCCTCGTCCGCCCCTTCCGCCGCGCGCGACGAGCAATCGCTGTCCTTCCTCCGTCAAGTCCCCCAGCAGCTCTCCCGTTTCCTCGTCGAAAACGAGAGTGCCCAGGGGAACCGCGAGCACCAGATCTTCGCCGGATCGCCCGGTGCGATTGGCGCCCTCACCGTTGCGGCCTCGCTCGCCGCGGTAGTGAGGTCGATAGCGATACCCCGCGAGCGTGTTCTGCTCCGCCCGGGCCTCGAGCCAGATCGAGCCTCCGTCACCGCCGCTCCCGCCGTCGGGACCGCCTCGAGGGACGAATTTCTCGCGCCGAAAGCTGGAAACGCCGTTGCCGCCGCGGCCCGCCTCGAGCTCGATCGTGACCTCATCAACCCACATTGGGCCACATTCGCCATTATCGACGCAAAGGGGTGTAGAGGAAAGTAGCAGGAGTTTGCAGAACAGGAGAACGTGTGGCGCGGGCGGAGACGAAGCTCACCCGTTGGCGAGAGGCTCGATGTGGATGAAGCGGCCCCTCTGGCCCCGGTTCTGGAACAGAACGATGCCGGGGATCTTGGCGAAGAGAGTATCGTCCTTCCCCCGACCCACGTTTCTTCCGGGCAGGAACTTGGTTCCCCGCTGGCGCACGAGAATCGAGCCCCCGCTCACCGTCTCCCCGCCGAACGCCTTCACGCCGAGCCTCTGGGAGTTGCTGTCGCGGCCGTTTCTCGAGCTTCCCTGACCTTTCTTATGTGCCATCTCTTCCTCAACCCTCGATTGCTTCGACTCGGAGCGAAGTGTACGACTGGCGGTGTCCCTTGGTGCGGCGATATCCCTTGCGCTTCTTCTTCTTGAAGACCAGCACCTTGGGTCCTCGGTCCTGGGCGATCACCGTCGCCGACACCGAGGCGCCGTTGACGTAGGGCTTTCCGAGGGAAACCTGCCCGTCACGGCTCACAAGCATCACCCGGTCGAGACGAACCGTCTCTCCCACTTCGGCAGCAAGCCGCTCGACCTTGAGGGTTTCCCCGGGCACCGCCCTCTGCTGTTTACCGCCGGTTTCGACGATCGCGTACAACGTGAAGCCTCCTAGGCAAGACTACGGATCCAAGTACTTTAGCGGGCTAGGTGCCTCCTGTCAAGGAACCCAAAGGGGAAGAACGCAAAGGCGCAAAGACTCGCAAGGGCGCAAGGCAATACCCCCTTATTCCCGGTCTTCCTTTGCGTCTTTGCTTCTTTGCGTCTTTGCGTTCGATTTTAGAACATGTACCCGATCCAGAAGTCCGTCTTCCATCCCGGCGCGGTGGTGGCGAAGTCCGTCAGCCGTGACCAGTTAAGGTTCATCGGAAGTCCGAAGAAGTTGAACGTCATCCCGATTCCGAACGAGGCCACAGCGTCATCGAGCCCGAAGCCGTCTGAGATACAGGGCGCCGCGTTCGTCGGCCCGCAGCGGGCTCCGAGGGACGAAAAGCGCCGGTCGCTCGAGAACATCTTGAAGGTCTCGCCGTTGTAGAACGATCCTCCCATATTCACGAAGAAGATTCCGCGGAGCGGACCGAAAAAGCCGATCGGTGTGATCGCGGCATCGATGATGGGGAAGCGCAACTCGGCGTTCGCGAAGAAGGCTTTGTTGCCCACGAACGAGAGGTACTCGAAGCCGCGCATGTCGCCGTTTCCGCCGAACCAGAAGATGTCCGGGTTCTCTCCGTTGCTGAACACGCCTCGGAATCGGAGCGCCAAGAGCCCGGCGGAGGTGAGCTGGAAGTACTTGCGGGCGTCGAGGTTGAGAGTCCGGCGCGACAGGAACGTTCCTCCGGGGGAGTAGGTGAAGCCGGCGTAAACCGTGCTCCCGGCGATGGGGCCGAAGTTGCGAAACCGGGTCGTCTCCTGCACGAAAGCCGCTTCGAGCGGTAGCACCGTCCCGTTCGGGTATCGCTGCGCCAGAAGCTGCACGTACTCCTCGCAGGTGATGCCGGCGGGAAGGCCGATACAGCTCGGGTTCAACGTGGGATCGAGGAACGGATCCTCGAACTGCGTCGACTGCTTGACGATGCCGGCGGAGAGCTCGAAGCGGCGGAACCGGCTCAGGGGATAAATCGAGGCCATGGTCGCGCCCGTAGCCCGGATCGTGGCCAGAGAGTCCTCCCGGGTCTGGATCGGAAGGAAGCTCCCGTAGGGATTCGCGTAGAAGAAGCTCGTGGAGTCGAAGCCCGCGAGGGAGTACTGGAACCTTCCCGAGAGGTTGGTGTAGGAGCCGTAGTACTGCCGGAACTCCCGGACAGAGAGCGCCAGGAACGTGAAGTTCTGATCCCCGAGCACGTCGGAGAAGCTGATGCCGCTTCCCCCGAAGAAGTCTCCGCCCGAAGTGACGCCGACGGCGATGGGCGGCGCCCCGTCCACGAAGAACTTCTCGAAGGTGCTCTTCTTGCGCTTGTTCTCGGAGATGATCTGGTGGCTCACCGGGGGCACGAAGTCGATGACCGGCCCCTCGGTGCGCACGATCATGTCGGCGGTGATCTCCTTGACCGGCTCGTCCATGGGGAGCCGGTAGAGGCCGTAGTTCCCCTTGTAGTAGCTGGTGAAGAGCAGCACTTCCTCTTTGCTCTTGGGATCGTGGACGATGGAGGGGGAGAAGTTCCCTCCGAGGACGTCGGTGTACTGGATGATGTCCCCGGTCTCGAGGTCGAGCGAACGGAGGTTATAGATGTCGTCGTCCTCATTCGAGGTGTAGAACATGAGCTTGCCGTCGTCGGAGAACGTCGGTGAGGCGTCGTCGTGAGTTCCGAAAGTGACCTGCTCCTTCTCCTCCGGCTTTTCGAGGTTCAGGCGATAGATCTTGTCGTAACCGCTGATGCGGCGGCTGTAGTAGAGCCACTTCCCGTCCGGAGTGACGGTGGGGAACTTGTCGAAGAAGTTGTCCTTGGTGACGTTTTCGAACTCCTCCGTCAGAAGGCTGACGCGCCACACGTCAGCGATACCGTCTTGGAGAGCGGTGAAGTAAACCCACTCCCCCTTGGGGTCCACCTGGGGAAAGGCCGCGAGGTCCACGGGAACCTCGATGCGTCTCACCACCTCGCTCTTCAGAGCGTTCACCAGGATGAGGGCCCGGCGTTTCTTGAATCGCCCGAAGAACACGACGTTATCGCCGTCCGGCGTCCAGCACAGGTTCCGCCCGACGAGGGAATCCTCGCCCACGAGCCCCGCGATGTTCTCGAACGCCCCGGTATAACCCGGAGTGAGGTTCTTGATGATCTTTCCGTCCTTCGCCGACATCAGAACGATGTCGAACTCCCCCTCCTTCCGATTCACGCTCATGACGGCGACGATCTCCTTGGAGGGAGACGGAGCGGCGGAGAGCGCCGCCACGAAGTTCCCCTTCATGGGGTTTGGCGACAAGTCCAGGCTGTAGTCGTCTGGAATTTCCTTGTCGCGGAACGGCTTGTACTTCTCGGTGAGCCAGCGCTTCCACTCGCGGTAGAACTCCTCCGGCGTCATGCGGAAAGCCTGCTCGTAGACCTCGGCGCCCACGCCCCCCACCACCGCGCGGCGGAGGGCGAAGACGAACTGGCGGACGCCCTCTTTGCCAAACCGCTCCTCGATGAACTCGAAAATCGACGAGCCGAAGCTGTAGGTGGCGCGCACGAACCCCACGTCGAGCGCCTCGAAGCTCGGGAGCTGGTCGGTCACCGCGGCGTCCCGCACCACCATGGCATCGAGGGGATCCCACTCGTCCTCCATGTACGTCGCCATGCCCTCGTCGATCCACACGGGAACCGAGCGCCGAACCAGCGATCGAGGAATGATGTCGAACTGGAAGATGTGGGTAAGCTCGTGGATGAAGAGCTCCTGGAGCTCGTCGGGCGGATAGTCGATGGGAAGGACCATTCGGTCGCGCGACGGCTCGGCGAAGGCGCCGACGCCTTCGGGGATCTCGATCGGGAATAAATTCGTCTGGGCGAACTCGCTGAACGTCTTATAGAGGATGAGGGGGATGGGAAAGGAGATCTCGTGCTTGAGGTCGTTCGAAACCCGCTCGTACGCGCTCTCGGCGTAGCTCACGAGACGCCCGAGCTCCTGCTCGAACTCCGGATAGTAGTAGACCTCGAAGTGCGGCGAGCGGTAGACCTGCCAGCTGTGCTTGTCGTACTTGACCTTGTTCTTTCCGTAGAACGGCGCGAAAGAGGCCTGTCCGAAAGCGGCCGCGGGAAGCGCCGCGAGCACCGCGAAAACGACGGCCGCTGAAGCTGATGGACTCGGGTTGCTGAACCTCATCGTTTACCTCGCATCTGCTGGGTCCGGCGACTTCGAGCTCGGCGGCGAGGAGCCTTCGGGTCGCAAGGGCTATGGAAGCTCACCACGTCATTTCAGGAGAATCCTCGTGCCGCGGAAAGTCTGCGGCGAGAGGATGCTGAGGAAGTTCGGCAGGAGCCGATCCATGAGCTCGAAGTACGAGGAGAGCGCCGAGGTCTGCTCGTCCCGGCCGTAGATGACCTCCTCGGTGAACCTCTCGCGGTGAATGGTGCGTCCGGTCTCGCCTTCGATGAAATAGAACTCGGCGTTGAGGACGTACCCGGTCCGCTCCTGGAAAGTATTCGAGCGCACCAGCTGGGGTCGATTGAAGGCGTCCCGGGTGTAGCGATCGCTGCGCACCAGGCCCGAGCGCGACTCGGAGCTGAAGGCGAGCTTGCCGGTGACGATCAGCGGATTCTGGTACTCCTCGCCGATCTCCTTCCAGAACTCCTCGTCCTCCAGGAGCTTGTCCTGCTCGAGGTCGATCCATTCCTGGCGTGAGATCTGCTCCTCGCCTTCGGACTTGGCCTTGTCCTCGATCTCCTTGAACTTCTCGAGCATCCCGCTCTGCTCCAGGGTCTTGTCGGAGAAGTCGCCGAGAGGCTCGATCTCGGCGTCGAGCACCTGAAGAGTGCTGCGGGTGCGGAGCTGGTTTCTAAGGAGGCGGACGGTTTCGGCGTCGAGGTCGATGTTCTCGTTGGACTGGGTCGCGAAGCCCGCGACCAGGATCCGGTTGTACTTCTCGACGTCGAGCTTCGCGGCGATGGGAACTTCGATGGGAACTTCGTAGTAGCTGGTGCACGCGCTCGCGAGCGCGAGCAGAAGCGCCGCGGCTCCCGCGGTCCCGAGACCCTCAGTTCGACCCCGACCGGCGGTCGGTGCGCTTCTTTCGCTCATAGGCTTCCCGGAACAGCTCATAGTTCTGCCGTATATATATGTTGTTCGGCTCCAGCTCCAGAGCCCTTTCGTACTGCTGATTCGCCTCGTCGAACTCCCCCATCTGCTCGTGAGCCACGGCCAGGTTGTTCCGGGCGCGGGCGCTCTCGGGGTCGAGCTCGATGGCTTTGGACCACCGGTAGACCGCTTCCTTCCAGAGCCCGAGCTGAGCCACTTCGATACCGAAGGCGACTTGCTCCTTGGCCTCATCGACTCTTTTCTCCAAGGTCTCCTCGGCCAGGGCGGCCGATCTCCAGGCGAGCAGAATCGCAAGGAGCGCGAAAGCCGTTGCGAAAGGATTTTTCGAAGAGGACAAGACTACCTCTCCTCCATGAACGCGACGAACGAGGTTTCCATCACAATCGTGATGGCGGCGGCTAGGGTATGGTAGCCCACGCCCCCGAGGGGTGCAAGCATCGAAGGCGACGGGTGCCTCGGGAGGAGGAAAACGAGGTCCGATCTCGTCTTCTCGGGTATGTCCCGGCTCGATGCGTGGCTTCTCGCGCGAGCAGAGCATATTCCTCTGCGCGATCGGCTCGCCATCCTGAAAGAACAGGAGAGCTACCCAAAGGCCCTGAGGCGGCTCGGCGTGAATCCGGAGGGTCCGCTCGGAGGCCGGGCGGAAGCCGCTTTCGAGCGAATGGCTCGACAGGGCTACCGGCTCCTGGTCCTGGGCGATGCGGACTATCCGCCGCTTCTCGGGGCGATACCGGATCCCCCGATCGCGCTGACCGTCCGGGGGGAGCTCCTCCGTGAAGACGCGCTCGGGCTTTCCATCGTGGGCTCGCGCCGCGCCACTCCCTACGGGCGCGACACCGCTCGGCGACTTTCGAGGGATCTCGCGTCCTTCGGGCTCACCATCGTGAGCGGCCTCGCCCGGGGAATCGATGCCGCGGGGCACGAGGGAGCGCTCGAGGCTTCGGGCCGTACCCTTGCCGTCCTCGGCTCGGGACTCGACGACCTTTACCCTTCCGAGCATCGAGCCCTCGCGGATCGAATCGCCGAACGGGGAGCGATTCTCTCGGAGTTCGACCTCGACGAGCCGCCCCACGCGCGGAACTTTCCCAGGAGGAACCGCATCATCACCGGTCTCACTCTGGGAACGCTGGTGGTGGAAGCGGCGGCGAAGAGCGGGTCTCTCATCTCCGCGCGGCTCGCGCTCGACCAGAACCGCGAGGTGTTCGCGGTGCCCGGTCCGGTCAGCTCGCCCGGAAGCGAGGGAGTACACGCACTCTTGCGGGACGGCGCCCGGCTCGTCACTCGCGCGGAGGACGTGCTCGAGGAGCTCCGGGACGAAGTGCGCGAGGCGTTGAAGCATCGGGCGACCGAGCGGCGAGAGCGGGCGCCAGGTACGCCCAGTACTCTTGACACCGAGGAGCAGGCGCTCGTCACCCTGCTGCTGTCGCGCCACGACGCGCTCGACCTTGACCTCATCCTCGACGAGCTCTCTCTTCCCGTCGACCGCGTGCTCGCGGCGCTCGCGAGGCTCGAGCTCTCGGGCCGCGTCACCCGGCTTCCCGGCGGGCTCTATCACGTGAGACGAGCCTGACGCGAGGGCCTCGCGGCGCTTGAGTTGGCGGGTCAGTTTCCTTCCGCTACACTATTGCCATGCCGAAATCACTGGTCATCGTCGAGTCGCCCGCCAAGGCGAAGACGATCAACAAGTTCTTGGGCCGCAACTACGTGGTGCGCGCCTCGATGGGACACGTCCGCGATCTGCCCAAGAGCAAGCTCGGGGTCGACGTCGAGCATGGCTTCGAGCCCGACTACGTGGTGATCCCGAAAAAGAAGAAGGTTCTCTCCGAGCTCAAGAGCGAAGCGAAGAAGGCGGACCACATCTTCCTCGCGCCCGACCCCGACCGCGAGGGCGAAGCCATCAGCTTTCATCTGGCGGAAGAGCTCGGCGGACGCGACAGCAAGATCCAGCGAGTGCTCTTCAACGAGATCACCAAGAAAGCGGTCGAGGAAGCTATCAAGAATCCGCGGGAGATCGACAAGGACAAAGTCGACGCCCAGCAAGCGCGCCGGGTGCTGGACCGGCTGGTGGGATACCAGATCTCCCCGCTTCTTTGGGAAAAGGTCCGCCGGGGGCTTTCGGCGGGCCGGGTGCAGTCGGTGGCGCTTCGCATCGTCTGCGAAAGGGAGCGGGATATCCAGGCTTTCCAGGCCGAGGAGTACTGGTCGGTCGAAGCCGACGTCCAGGGGAGCGAGCCTCCCCCGTTCGTCGCCAAGCTCAGCAAGATCGACGGCGAGAACGCCGAGCTCAAAGACGAGGCCTCAGCGAAGTCGGTGGTGAGCGAGCTCGAGAACCTCCCGTTCGTCGTCAAGAAGATCACCGCGAAGGAAAGGCGCCGAAGGCCGGTTCCGCCGTTCATCACCAGCAAGCTCCAGCAGGAGGGCGCCCGAAAGCTCGGCTTCACCGCGAAGCGAACGATGATGGTGGCCCAGCGCCTCTACGAAGGCATCGAGCTCGGTCAGGAGGGACCCGTCGGGCTCATCTCCTACATGCGCACCGACTCCACCCGGATCGCCGACGAGGCGATCGAAGAGGTGCGGCGCTACATCGGCGAGCGCTACGGAAGTGCGATGCTTCCCGAGAGGCCGAACTTCTACAAGAGCAAGAAGGGGGCGCAGGACGCGCACGAGGCGATCCGGCCTACGTCGGTATTCCGCGACCCGGACTCGGTCGCTCCCTATTTGGACCGGGACGAGCTCAAGCTCTACCGGCTGATCTGGACCCGGTTCGTTGCCTCGCAAATGCCGCCCGCGGTATTCGACGAGACCATCGTCGAGATCGAGGCGGGGCGTTTCCTTCTGCGGGCCCGGGGCTCGGTGATGAAGTTCAACGGCTTTCTCGCGATCTACGAGGAAGGTCGCGACGAGGAGCCCGAAAAGAAGGAGCCCGCAGTACAGGCGAACGAGGACAGCGACGAGCCGGACAAGGACGACAGCTCCGGAAAGCTCCCGCAGCTTTCCGAAGGCGAGAAGCTCGCCCTTCTCGCGCTCCGGCCGGAGCAGCACTTCACCCAGCCTCCGCCGCGATTCACCGAGGCCTCGCTGGTCAAAGAGCTCGAGGAGAAAGGCATCGGCCGGCCCTCTACCTACGCCAGCATCCTCTCGGTCCTCGTGGACCGGCAGTACGTCCACAAGGTGGATCGCAAGTTCCTTCCGACCGAGCTCGGGTTCCTGGTGACCGATCTGCTCGTGGGAAGCTTCGCCGACATCATGGAGATCGAGTACACCGCGCGCATGGAGGAGCAGCTCGACGAGATCGAGGAAGGCCGAGCGAACTACCTCACCACCATCGACGGCTTCTACCAGAAGTTCAGCAAGGACCTCACCGAAGCCCGGGAGAAGATGACCAACGTCAAGGCGATGGAGATCCCGACGTCGGAAGTCTGCGACAAGTGCGGAAAACCCATGGTCATCAAGTGGGGGCGCTTCGGCCACTTCCTCGCCTGCTCCGGTTATCCCGAGTGCCGCAACACCCGCGAGATCCAGAACTACGCCGACAAGGAGTCCGCGGATCCCGACGTCTTTCAGGACGAGACCTGCGAGAAGTGCAGCCGTCCGATGGTGCTGAAGAAGGGCCGCTACGGGCAGTTCCTCGCCTGCTCCGGCTACCCCGAGTGCAAGAACACCCGGCGGATCCTGAGAGGAAAGGACGGGGCGCTCGAGACCAAGCGCGATCAGCTCCTCGACGAGAAGTGCCCGAAGTGCGAAAGCCAGCTGGTCATCAAGCACGGCCGCTACGGGGAGTTCACCGCCTGCAGCAACTACCCCGACTGCAAGCACATCAAGCAGAAGGAAGTGGGCGTCGCCTGCCCCAAGGACGACTGCAAGGGCCAGGTGGTGGAGAGGCGCTCGCGCCGGGGGAAGGTCTTCTTCGGCTGCAGCGAGTACCCCAACTGCGATTTCACCAGCTGGTATCGGCCCGTGGGCGAGCCCTGCCCCGAGTGCGGCTATCCGGTCCTCTTCGAGAAATCGACCAAGCGGGACGGGACGTTCATCGCCTGCACCGGGGAGGGCTGCGGCTACCGAAGGAGCCCTGAAGCCGAGGCCGAGCCCGTGGCCGCCCAAGCTTGAGCCCCGTCGTCGTCATCGGCGCTGGACTCGCGGGCGCCGAGGCGGCTTTCCAGCTTTCCCGGCGCGGAGTCGAGGTTCGCCTCTTCGAGATGCGTCCCTCGAAGCGGACTCCGGTCCACAAGACCTCGCTCTTCGCGGAGCTCGTTTGCAGCAATTCCCTCCGCTCGGACTCGCTCACGAACGCCCATGGACTCTTGAAGGAGGAGATGCGGCGGCTCGGCTCGCTCACGATCGAAGCCGCTCTCGCAAGCCGCGTCCCCGCGGGCCAGGCCCTCGCCGTGGATCGAGAGGCCTTCTCCCGGCGGGTGACGGAGAGAGTTCGTGAGGCCCCGGGGGTCACGGTGGTCGCGGAAGAGGTGACGGAGATTCCCGAAGAGGGCACGGTGATCGTGGCCACCGGACCTCTCACGTCGGAGACGCTCTCGGAATCCATCCTCCGGTTCACCGGAAGCGACTACCTCTACTTCTACGACGCCGTGAGCCCGGTGGTCGAGGTTGACAGCATCGACTTCGAGAAAGCATTTCGCGCTTCCCGCTACGGGAAGGGCGGCGACGACTACATCAACTGCCCTCTGAACCGCGAGGAGTACGTTCGCTTTCACGATGCCCTGCGCTCGGCCGCGAGCGTGGATCTGAACGCCATCGACAACGCCCTCTACTTCGAGGGGTGCCTTCCGATCGAGGTCATGGCCTCGCGCGGCGTCGACACCCTTCGCTTCGGCCCGATGAAGCCGGTGGGGCTCGCCGACCCGCGAAGCGGAAGGGAGCCCTACGCCTGCGTTCAGCTCCGGCAGGACAACCTCGCGGCGACGCTCTACAACCTCGTCGGCTTCCAGAACCAGCTGAAGTGGGGAGAGCAGAAGCGCATCCTGCGGCTCATCCCCGGGCTCGAGAACGCGGAGTTCTCCCGCTACGGCATGATCCACCGGAACACCTACATAAACTCTCCGACGGTCCTGGAGTCGACGCTCCAGACCCGTGCGCGTGAAGGGCTTTTCTTCGCGGGGCAAATCTCGGGCGTGGAGGGATACACCGAGTCCGCCGCCTCGGGCATCGTCGCCTCGGCGGGCTTGGTCGGGAGGATCCCGATGAGCTCTGACCCGGCAACCGACACCTCGCCGGCGATCGTCGCGATGAC
>Ga0209002_10002750_pt1 | contig 14070 bp, 30 predicted proteins | sample Rifsed16ft2_FD_184010 | JGI IMG/M metagenome (GOLD analysis project Ga0209002, IMG submission 184010) | Soil microbial communities from Rifle, Colorado, USA - sediment 16ft 2 (version 2) | ecosystem: Environmental > Terrestrial > Deep subsurface > Rock core/Sediment | place: Rifle, Colorado...
CTTTGTGTCTGGTGTGTCTTCTCCACGCTCTTTACAGGCTGGACAGTTGATTGCAAATTCAATGTGATCGTCTGCGGTATAAGATTTCCACTCATAGTCTCGCTCTTTAAGAAATTCTTGTAGATTGAAATTTGGAAATCTATGTTCGTAAACTTCTATTTTTTCTTTTTCTTCGCTCGCATCCATTCTGGTATATCTGCCTTTTCTAAATATCCAAGTAGTGGGGAAAAGAAAGTCATTTTTTTAAAATTTACAATAAGAGTAAGCGTGATGTCTGCATCGTTCGAGCGATAGATATCAATATGGAATCTTAAAACCCCCGCATATTTTTCATAAGGTGTTTGATTAAGAGTAATAACGAGATCTGCGATTCTGACTTTTTCATAACACTCACTAATATTTCTAGCTCGAAGAAGCTCTTTTAGTTCTGGCTCATTTGGAGGACGTTGGGCTTGGGCTCCGGTCCAAATAGCGACCTTATGGACCATCGCGAGTGTTTTAAGAGACCGATAGACCTCTGTTTGTTCGTGCCGATGCTCTTTGTTGCCTGTCCCAGTAAGAAGATCCGCATAATCGATGATAACGAGATCGGGTTTTCTACCATGTCTTTGGAGTTCGACAATTTTGTCTGAAATATCTTGTACCGTGTACTTCCAATGCTGATTAAATGGGATGAGATCTAACCGAGAGGTGTGTCTCTTCCCCACAGCGTCTATTTCCAGGCGCTCTTCGTCGGTTAGTTCATCTTTCTCAAGGCGTGTGAATTCTATACTTGTGATACGGCTTTGATAACGAATGATGGTTTGTTCGGTGGTCCCCTCTAGGACGAAATGAGCAACGCGACCAAAGCGTGTGAAGAGCGCAGCACAGCCCATGTGTACCAGCCCTATGCTTTTTCCACCCTTTGCATGGGCAAGAAGAATCCCAAGTTCACCCTTTTCTAAACCGCCACGCAGCATGTCGTCTAATGGACGAATAATTGTAGGAATTTTATTTCTGGTTTCAGACTTGAAGAGATAAAGTTGTCTTTGTTCTTCGAATTTTTCAATTGGGATTGAAGCGTCTTCTCTAAAATTAATAGAATAAAGATCCCCCATACCATCCATTGTGACCTGATACGCTTCGTCTGGTTTACTTAAATTCCAAAGTGTTTGGGCTCCCTGAAAGACCGTAATAAAAGCACATCTCTTCGCGTATTCGGTCATTTTATCTTTGACGAATTCAATGTCTGCAACGGCGAGTTTAATTTCAAAAATTTTTAAGATGAATGATTTATAAAGGCGACGGCGTGAGCGTTCAATTTTGACCGTGAAATGATCTTCTATCTCAAGATAGCTTGGTGATTCTGGGTGGGTTTTTATTTTTTCCTTAATTCTCCCAAAAAGATATCTATGGGCATCTGAATAAAGCTGCTCTTCAGGAATGTGTTCAATAGTCTTGAGGGCAAATCCCGAATCAGCCAGCATAAGTGCGAGCATCCGGTTTTGAAATTCAAGTCCGAAATCGAAGGCGTAAAGCTCTTTGCCCATAAAAAATAATCAAACTCTGTTTCTGGCATTTTCTTCGTATGAGGCTTTCCCTATGTCAGCCATTACTCCATCGTAATAGCGTTCGTAGTGTTCAACACCTCTAAACAAAATTTCTTGAAACCCAGGCATGAATTTCCTTTTTACAAAAGCCTTGTGGACACAGGCGGCAAGCATCGGGATCTTCAAATCGTTTTTATTAGCGTAGGCAATGGCGTTTTCAATCATTGTCAGTTGGTTTTTATTTTTGGGGACAAGTTCGTCGAGCCCAAAATAGAAATGTCTGAAAGAATTCCATTGCTCAAGAAATTTTTTGACCGATTTTAAACGCTCATCAAATTCGATCATCCCCTTAATTTTCTCTTCCGCTTGTTGTTTACGGTCTGTGAGGTCTTCGGCTTTGAGGTAAGAGGTAAGCACTATTTTCTCTGCAAGATCTGAGAACTTTTTTGTGAGTTTTTTTGTTTGGGTTTCAAAATCAAGATTCTTTGGCTCCGAACGCTGCATCGAAATCACCGACAGGTGTGGGCTAAACCGCATTGCTCTCTCCTATATTTTTTGATTATTTGTGAATAGTGAGCGTCAAACTTCTTCGCAGGTATTTGCCTACCTCGGATATGCGAGACTGGGGCATCCTCGACAAAAAGTTTTTCAAACACATCCCTTTCCTTTTCGGTAAAGAGCGACCTAATCGTTAGGTCAAACTCGATTTCTTTTTGCGCCGAATCGGATCTACCACAGAAGATTGAGCTTTCAGTCTCAACCTGTTTTCTTTTTTTCTCTTTATTGTAAATATTTATCAGGTGATTCATCGCGGCTCGATAAATGAAAGTGGCGAGCCTCGCTTTTTTTTCGTTTTTGAATTTCCTGATTGCGATTAGTGCTGCAAGTCTTGCTTCTGAGAAGAGGTCTTCTTTTGTGTAAGCCCCAGTTTCGTAAAATCTCGATGCAATAGACCATAGTAGCGGATCAAACTGCGCTATCATGGGTGTAAGCCCTCCCGAACCCAATTGATGAAGTCCGATAGTGAATCGGAAAGATTAATGATTCAAGGATTTTTTAGCGAAATCTTAAAACTTTTTTCTCTGCGGTAAGTCATAATTCGTTCAACGCTGTGGCTCTGTAAATGCTTTTGCCCAGTTAAAAGAAAATCATAAACGTCTGCTTTCTCTTTCCCAGGAAATTTTCGGAGTGCTCTCCCAATGCCTTGAGTGGTTTGAATCTCTGTTTTTTGGAAACGCGCATTGATCAGAGTATTGATACTGGGGATATCGATTCCTTCTCCAAAAATTGCCGTGGCTATCAGGCACGGAATTTTTTTCTCAATAAATTTCTTTTTCACCTTTTCACGCAGCTCCAATGGATCGTCACCGTTGAGATAGGTCGCTTTAGGAATGAGTTCTGCGAGAACTTCCCCATGTTGTTTACGTCTTACGAGGATGAGCGTTTGTTTTTCGCGCTTGATCTCATCAATGGCGATGTCCGCGATAATCTTGTTGAGTGCGTAATCTTGGACAATCAGATTGTAGGCGGTCTTGTAATCACAATTGCGACGTGGGGTGTCATATTTTATTATATGAATGTGAGGTCGGACAAGATAACCAGCCTCGATCAGATCACTCGCGGTTTTTGTGTAAATGACGTTGGAGAGAACCCCGTGCATCGCCATGTCGCTTCCATCGGCTCGCAAGAAGGTGCCGGTGAATCCGTAGCGGTAATAAGCTTCTTTGCACCATTGGTTCAGTTTTATGTAGCTCTTGGCAGCCGCGTGATGAAACTCATCACAGATCAGCATCTTAAATTTTTCAAAGACTTTGCGATCGGTGTGCATGATTTTTTGGATATTGGAAACAACGATTAGTTTTTTTGAAAGTAGGTTGTTGGTGACATTGTTCTCCCCAAACCATTCGCTGAAACATTCCGTAGCTTGCTCCCTTAGCCCGGTGTCTGGGACCACGAAAAGAGTAGGTACTTTCTTTTTTTCAATTACCATTGCAGCGGTGCAGGTTTTCCCACTTCCGACTGCCATTAGGAAAACCCCACGAGGTTCTGTCTCTGAAATTTTGGCGGCTTCGAGTTGGTAGTCACGAGGAGCGAATGGGATGGCCATTTTCAGCGTCAAGGATGCCCGTGGCGGCGTCCTGGTATCTTTTTCATGGTAGGGGATACCCTTTTTAGCCAGAAAGGCTTTTACGCGAGAATAGAGCCCAGTGGGGAAGTGATCGTCTTTTGACAAAAGCCGAATACGGCCATCCCAATACGGAATGTGACGCCTTGCGAAATATCCGCCAGGTGCCTCATAAGAAAGTAAGTCTGATATTTTTTTTCGTATTTCAAAATTAGGACATTGGATAAAAGAATGTGTGTTGCTCAAAATGATTTTTATGTCGTTCACTTTTTCAATCCGAAGTGAACACCTATTGGATATTCATGAAACTGACAAGATTATTGAAGGTCTCAAAAAGTTTCTTTACTCGTTTTTCTGTAAGAGCATTTTGATGATTGAGCTTAGTGAGTTCCTCTCCACATTTTTTAAGAATTTGAGTGTTCTCTTTATCTTTGATTTCTAGCTCCTGTCGTTTGGTATCTAGGGCTTGAATCTTCTCGTCACGCTCTCTGAGCCTTGTAAGAAGATCTTGATTTTCAGCTTTTTGCTCTTTGATGATCTGTTTTAATGTCATTGTTCCAACCCCTTAGCGATTCTTTATATAAAGAATCCTAGTTGGTGAGAGGGGGAGTAGGCAAGGGCTTTGCTTTAGTAATTCCAGATATTGCCCAAAAATAGCATTTCCTAAAACTTTTTCCTGTTCGTCTTTGGAGTTCGGAAGCTATTGCTTGGGAGCGTCTTTTCAAAAACTCAGCGTCAGCCGGGGCTTCAAAGAGATGCTGAACCAATTTCTGTGCCTTATCATTGTCCCACGCTTTGATGCGAAAAATCTTCCAACCATCGTTTCTCAACCATTGGTCTTTTACTATGTCTTTTGTTTTTTGAAGTGACTTATCGTGGCTCGGATCATCTACCTCAATTGCAATTTTTCGAGTTGGATAAGCGAAATCAATAATAAAACCTTTATAGGGCAAATTTTGGATGTATCCCATCCCGTCAATCTTCCTTGGTAAAAATTTTTTCATCCATCGTTCGCTGTGTGGATCTCTTGCGTTGAGGCTCCTTGCAAATGCCCTAAGTGGTTTGGAAGAAAAGCTTTTGACCGCTTTTTTGACTTTGTTTTTTCTTCGCCTGGTTTCGCTTACTATTTGCCACAAAGATTCCTTATGTTTGTATTTTTCCATCGAGATCAGCTTACTCCCGATCCTTGTCAGGTACTTTCTTCTCTCTTGTTCTTCTCTTGTTTCCATTTGACAGTCCTCAAGCATATACCTGCCATATACCTGGAAATTAGAAGATCTTTAAGATCAAGCTAAGATAACAAGCAATTAACAGTTCTTTTTTGTAGAGCATTCACAGATCGAATAGTTGTGTTATCCAACTTTCCCATAGCTAATAGCTTTAGGGTGATTATGGCATCATTGGCTTTCACAACTTCTCTTCTCTGTTATTCCTATTGGGATAGGTTCTTCCAAGCGTGGCCGTGGAGTATTGGCCGAGAATTTCTTCCCCCTGCATTTGGAACTTCATTTCCCCCATCCCATATTGATCCTAGTTTTACGAATTATTGGATCAAGCCCTCGCTGAGAATTGCTTCTCAGAACTTAGAAGGTTCTACTGGGATGTCTTTTACTTGCCAAGTGGGAATTTCAATAAATTTATTTTTCCTCGATATATTTTATTGCGTCTTCCAAAGTTTCTTTATCTCCACTGGCTTTTCTGAAAGCTATGAGAAACGCGCTCGCATAGGCTGAACTCCAGATGGGCCACTGGTTAGAGGGCCAAGCTTCTCCTGGGATTGTAATTTTTGGTGGAGTTTCTGCTTTTTTCAACTCAAGAATTCTTTTGAGCCGCTTATTTAGAAAAATAATTTCTGAACGGGTTGTGTCTTGGTAAAGCTCTTTAATAGTAAAATATTTTTTGGTGGAATCGACTTTCATTTTTAGCCTTCTTTTACGTCGATAAGACGTGCTTGAAAATTTTTATTACTGTTATTATTAATTGGTGTTTGGTGCCAACAATCGTCACAGCTAAACCCTCTGGTAACTTTTGGGCATTGAGCGAGTAATTCTCTGAAACGAGCATTCGCCTGGTCAGCGGTTAATTGGGCAAGTGTGATCTCTTCACCCAATGGCGGGATATAGTCAAAATCCTCTGGTTTAAATGGATTCTGCCAGTCTATCATTCAATCCCAAGTTCTTTTTTAAGTTCGTCTGAAGCGCACTCTTTGCCGTCTTTGACAACGAGCCTCCCTTTGTCTCGTAGAGCTTGTAAAATCTCATCCTTGGTTATCGGTCTTTCTTTTGATCCAAAATCTTTTCCAAGATGCTCTTCGAAAAACTTATCTGGATCGTTTGCGTTGTGCCAAAGTCCCCACACCATCACTTCTGTGGGGAATGCTTTCATCAATCTTTGTTGATTCTCACCGTCTGCTTTTTGAATCAAATCAAAAACCAAATTTGAAAAGCAGTGAGTATAACTATGCTGCCAGTAGTAAAGCTCTTTAATCGCATCTTCGATGGTTGTGGGTATCATTTATGAGTAAGCCCCCAAATCGATGTGCCATTTGTCTACAATATTATCGAGAGCTTGTCTTTGTCCTGGAGTGAGGGAGCCAAATTCGGTGCAGGACTTCTCAAGTGATTCTAAAAATTCAGAATCAAATTTTGGATGCTCTTCTGCCCAAGCCAAAGCCGCCTGAATATCGTCGTAGTCCGGCGAGACCTCGGCTTTTATGGGAGATAATAAGCCATTCTTTTCTGGTTTATTTGGATTTTCTATGTACCCAACAAATTCTTGAATTTTTCCAGGCTTGAAAATTTCTTTTTTTATGATTGATTCTACCATCGCTCGAAGGAGATCTGGATACCAGGTTCTCGGTAGACCACCAAGATATTCTCTAAGCTCTTCGTAGTTTTTAAATTTGTCACTCATTTTCTTCTCTTTCAAGAGTCACTTCAGCTAAAAGATGTGCGATACAGTTCGTATTGGTCGCAATCTCCTCAAGTGTCTTCCTAAATTTATTGGTTTTTACGATTTGATCCAAAAGCTGTTCGCCAAATTCAACGATAAGTCCATTGCCATTTTTTTTTGCTCCTTCAATGTGTTCAATAATTTCTTCTTCAGTAAATTTCATGCTCCCTCGTGATATGCCCACTTGTTTTTAAACTCTGCGAGATTGGATTGAATTTCTCTGAGAAGTTTTTCAACCTCCGCGAGTGTTTTGAGATTTGCGGCTCCATAGGCTGCGAGCATTCTCACCTCTTCAACCCAATTTGCTTGGGATGTCATTTCATCTAACTTTTTAATTGTTTCTTCAGCAGTCATATTCACGTTCTTTGTAAGGCTTGTATCCATAAGAATTTAAGTTTGAAAAGGAACCCCGATGAAAGTCAAACCCTCATCGGGGCTTTGTTTATTCATTACTGCCATTCCATAGCCCTACGATGCGATCTCATACCGTTGCGGTACGCTCCGTTACTGCCACTACTGTACGCGCCGGTACTTTCCCCCCGCTCCCTTCCGGTCCTGCCGCTCCGATACGGGCCGATCCAATCCCTGCCTCTTCTTGCCCTTTCGCTCCACTTCTTTCCATTTCTGCCACTACTCTACAATCCAGTTCAGTGCTTTTCGGTACTTCCCGTTGCGCTCCCTTCCGGTTCTGCCATTCCCCTACATTCCTTTCCAGCCCTGTACACTTCGCGACTTTCCGGTTCTGCCATTCCATTCCTATTCATTCCGATTCTGCCGCTACACTCCGATACGATCCTATCCTTGCCGATCCCGTGCTAGACAATCCGTACCGATTCTGCCCTGCCGTGCCACTACAATACGCGGCATTACCGTCGCCTACGGGACAAGCCTTTCCTATCCTGCCATACCGTGTCGTGCCCAACCCTTCCGGTCCAGTACGTTACTGCCATTAGGCTCGTGCGACTTGAAACATTCCATAAGTGTTGCCACTTTTTTCAGGTCGATTCTCATGAAGACCAACATGAAAACCTGCGTTCTCGTAAAGATTAAGGAGCTGTTCTGGTGAAATAATTTTGGCGTTGTATCTAACATTAAATGCGACCGACCACTCATCATATCGTGCTCTGTAACGAAGATCTGGCTTTTTGTTTCCAAAATTCCCAACTCGCACAATATCCTCTTGCATGACCGGCTCACTAGCTTTGATTGGCACAAGCCCCTCTTCGTTTCCAATGACGAAGAATGATCCAAGTGCTCTTGTCATAGAAATGCCTTCTATCCAGCGACATGCTGAAACGGCACATTTCTTTAAGCCAGCGGCGGGAATCGCGTGTTTCCCGTCTTTGGTTTTGTACATGCTGGCTTCGAATTCGGCGTGTGGATTTCTAACCTCTCTAGCGCCGGTTGCTTTCTTTTGGTGCTTGTCCGCCATTTGTCGTCTTGATTTGGTGGTGAATTTTTGGACTAGCAGTGGTGTTGTGCCTTGAAGGGTAATTTTTGCTTGTTTAATTTCTATTGGTGGTATTTGCAGCGCCTCTTGTGTTTTGGTAGCTTTTGTTTTTGGGGTTTTCATTTTTTATCCTTTTTAGTTTTAGTTGATTTTTGTTACACGAAACATTCCGTTACAACCGCCTCTTTCGTTGCGATTTTCCATAAGACCGACATAAATTCCGGCGAATTTATAGAATTCAATAATCTCTTTTTTTGTAATTTTTCTAGCATCATATTGGACATCGAAGGTGACCGACCATTTGTTATATCTAGCTTTTATACTCATTCGCTTTCTCCTTTAGATTTTTATTTTTGCGATTGCTTTAACCACTGGAGCAAACGCCTTATAGGTTTCGTATCTTTTTTTCCAACCCAGAAGTTCTTGATAGGCGTTTTCAACTACTTGTTGCCAGAGATCCTTAGAAGCTTTTATTTTGTCTACTCTAACGTATGCGCGTTCTTTTTTGATGTAGACGCTATGAAACGCTTTAACTGGTTTTTCATCGATAATCGTTACAAGACAGTCAATCATATTTCGAGCTTGATGAAGTCTCCATTTGCTCGCGGCGATTGTATTATCCCAGTCGAAATATCGGTGTATTGGAGAAGATGGGGGACTTGCGGACTTAACTATCTGATCGGGTGTACATTTTCCACCGAATGTGTGATCCAAAAAATGTCCAATTTTATTTGCATCCGCATTGGTGAAATGAGCGTGCGCTTTTGCTTTGTACTTCATAGGCTGGACTTATTAGCAGATTGTGATGCCGCAATGCAATATAATTTATATAGAGTGGTAATTTTTAGATTTTTTTGAATGTTATGGCTTGTTTACACATGACATTTGTCTTACTAACAGCATACGGGAGAAGACATGGAGCCTGTGTCCTTGTAGTCAAAAATTGTAATGAGCATACTCCAAAAAATTGACGAACTGATTCAATCAGTGCTCTTAAAAAATTCAAGTGCAAAGATCGCTCAAATTATTCTTGGTCCAAGAGAGTATGGTGATGTTTGCACTGAGATAAATTCCTCGGCGAGGTATACGCAAGAGACCAGCTCTGTCGGTGCAGTGATAACCCATCGTGGAATACCGATCAGGATTGATTCACGCGGTTCTGTCGCGATTGATGTGGTGCCCTTCCCACATGGGAGCGATAAATTTCCAGAGTTGGCTGTTGAATTTCCAGATCTCGATAAAATCGACTTTTATTCAGAACTTGAGAAGTCTTTAGAGGTCCAGTAAACTCTTTTGGAACTTCAACTTGGAGGATTTAATGGATCAAAAAGAACTTTTAAAAGACGTACACGATAGGCTCGATGTCCCAGGACTTTTGAGCGATATGCTTGATAAAATCTTGGAGCCAGCTCTTCAGAAAATTGTTGATGACACTTCAAACAAATTTGACGATGTGCTTATGAAGGCGGTTTACCCGCAGCTTGAGGATGAACTGAAGGTTCAAGCTCAGGCGTATTGGGATAAACTCGGAGCGTAAAAGTTCGAACCGTGGCTCACTCGTAAAAGGGTGAGGTTCTGAGAGGTAAATGGCCACAATGACTCTCCTGAAGTGGGATAAGAAATTCGCTGTCCGGGACGCATAGGCCCACACCCGGATTCTTTATATAAAGAATAAGGCTGATAACATGCGGATTCTGTTGATAGAAGACGCACCAGAAGAGGCAAAACTCTTCCAGATTATTTTTTATGATCATGAGGTTTATTGGTGTGGGTATGGGCGGTCTGCTATCGCTACGATTAAAACTCACGAGCAGCCAGGTTATGTGGTCACAGATTTGAATATGCCACAGATTACTGGCTGGGACATTGTAGATGTTGTTAGGGCTCGCTGGGCAACGGTTCCTATTTTTGTGTGGACTAACCAGATATCTGAAGAAGCTAAATTCAAAGCTAAACAGTACGGTGTTCTACTTGTTCAAAAACCAAACGACATTGATGATTACGGGCGAATTCGGTCCATTTTAGAAACTTCTTCTGTATGAATCAGATACTTCGGTAATTCGTTGGGCGATTTTATTCAAGATAAGTTTGTCTAGTGTGTCTGTTTTGATGAGGGACATGAGATCGTCTGCGTGTTTTTCAATGAATTTATTTGCGATGTGAGACGCAATCTTCTCATCAATTTTGTCTACGATTCGATAGTTAAGATCTCTGTTCTCGTAGAAGTTAAAAAATTTCTCTGTGAGTGTTTTTACAAATGGCATCTCAGAGATAATCTCCCCAAGTTTGTCGATGATTTCGATTTGTTTCTCTTTAACAAAATTTTCAAGCTGTTTTTTGTGTTTTCCTGTAACGATTAGCATTTTATAGTCCTTTCGATTTGAGGTTGAAATAAATGGCGAACCAACCGGCGATAATACTGACGGTTGACGCAAACATACTGATTCTGGCGAGCCATTTAATCTTTTTGTGATTGGTTTGTCGTAATTGCCACCATGAGATGGCAAACGAGCCTCCACAGATGGCTCCGAGCAAATAGTTGAAGGTCCAGCCGATCATGCTCTCTGCCTTGAGTATTCTATGAGTGATTTTTCAAGTTCTTCGTAAAAGTTTATGTCCATGACAAGTTTGGTTGGTTTGAACGGTGTTTGTCTTTGGAAGACGCCACTTCGTCTTTTGGTTTTTTCAAATTTGATAAATTGCATTGTGAATCGTGCTTCTTTTATCGATGTGATGGATAATTTTGTGGTGACCTTGAGTGGTATTGGGAGATTAACTTCTTTAGCAGCCTCCCCGGTGCAGATATACATTTCGAAAAGAACTTTGTTTCCATCTTTTATGGTCGCTTTATTTTGACAGTCTGAAAGAATAGAGATGCTTTGTAAGAGGGACTGATTTGGCCTTCTGACACGATACGGTTTTAGGGCGGTCGTGGCTCCATTTATCTGGAAAAGTTTTGGCTTTCTTAGCTTCTTGACTTTAAGCATGGTGTCTTTTAGTGTCTTTCAAATGTCTTGTCAAGGCAATACACTTTTGGTAGAAGGACTTTATGAAATCAAAGTCATATAGAAAACGGATAGTGTCCCTTCGAACCGGGAAAGATACTTGGGATGAGTTAGAGGTTTTTCTCCCAGAGCGATCAATCAAGAAGGATTATAGTTTATCAACTCGAATTGAGAGATCGGTGATAGACAAGTTGAGGGAAGATAGTGGTTATGGCTCTTGCCCTTCGGACATGACTCGAATGGTTTTGCGCTGTATTTCGATCGTTTCAAGTAAGAAGCGAAGACCGATTGATATTTGTCGTAGTATGCTTTTGGGTGTGAAATGAAAAATCCAATGGAACATGCGGTAGACACGTTGACAGAATGGCTTTGGAGCAAAGCTAGAGCTGGTGCGCTTACGAATTATACTGAGGCTGGCGCTGTTATTGGTCTTGATCCGCAAAGTCAGATTCTCTGGGGGATTCTTGGCGAAATTTCAACAAGATCGTTTTATGAATACGAGGTTATGCTTTCCGTGATTGTTGTGAATCAAAAAGAAGGATATCCAGGCGCTTCTTTTTTTACGCTCGCAGAAGAGCTGCACAAAAAAGACATCGACGAACCAGATAGGCTCCCGTTTTTTTGTTCAGAGGTCCAGGGGGTTTTTAGAAAGGCGAATCCATGATTATTCATGATCCTGGCAATGAAGCGACAATCAATGAGATTTATGTTTTTCTTTCTGTTGATGCGGGCGGTGAGGGAATTGTTGCCACTGGATCGTCTACTGGATTGATGATGCCGATGTTTTTTGCGAATCATCGAACACTTGAGTCGGCCAAAAAAGCGGTTAAAACCTTCTCTCCGAAGGGTAAGAAGATTCGAATAGCTAAATTTTCTCACAAGGAAATCATTGATGAGTTTACGGTGTGATTGGTGTGGGAGTACCAACACCGAAGAGACGCAGAATGCGGAAAGGATTTATTGTCATCGATGCAAGAATTATTGGGTGATTCCCGCTGCCCCAGTTCAACAAGAGTTGGTGGCTGATTGCGTTCAAGAAAATTTAGATTTTTATTTAGAATTGGAGAAAAGCATAAATGATTCGAGATCAGAGACAAATGACCAAGCAACATTTTCTGACGCTGACAAATCAGCTTAAAAACATGCTCGGTCCATATCGTGGAGCGTCTCTCACGAAAGCACAGAGACAAAATCTTTTGGAGAATGTGAACGATTACCTTGTTTTTTTTGAAACAACACTCAAAGAGGTTTGTGATATGGAAAAAAGTATGGTGGAGCTTCTCACTGTCACCGAACAGGCAGAATATAACACGATAGATTTCTATGAAGAGCTAAGAAGGAGCTTTGAGCTATGACAACTCGAACCGATCAAGATATTGAATGGGTGTGGGAGAAGGTGAAGGCTCTTCAAGAGATAATTGAAAAGAGTGGGCTTGAGATTGAAAAGTTAAAGAAGACCTTGAGGCATATTCAAGCAATGGCTGGGAATCCTGATCCGGTTGAAGGTTGTCGTTCAATCATAAAGAGGGCTGAAGATGCGTTGGGTGGTAAAGACATTGCGTTTTAGATACCCGAAGTTTCTGTTAGATTTACTGAGGTTGCCGTGTCGTTTCGGGATTCATCGGATGGTCCCGATGACCGAAGAGCGTTATTCGGAATTTAAAAAGGGATTTGTTAGAACTCCTGGTCGCCACAAAGGGTGTCTTCATTGTTGTTATATGGTGAGATTAAAAGAGGTGGTTTCGACCTGGGAATCTGTCCCACCTACTAGAATTTCACCAGGGGATTTACAAGGCTAAATTTTTACGGTTCTCAGAGCTACGACCTTAACGACCTACACGACCTATGTGGCTTTATGAGGCTGAAAGACAGACCCAAATTAAACACGCCCGTAGTCATCGGCGTACCTGAAAATGTCGTCTAGTTCTGGAGTAGAAACCTCATAGAGTTTCAAATCTGTTTTCGCTGCGATTCTATGGACCATGCCTGGGGCGATTTGAACAACGTCGTCTGGTTTTAGGGCTCGTTTTGATAGCTCGTGCGGATCGCTCCCACCAGCTACGAAGAACTCTCCTTCTCCACTTTCAACGCGAATCGTCTCATGTTTTTTGCCGTGGACTTGTAAAGACAGCCTGTGACCGGCTTTTATGAAGAGTATTTTTCCGACGTAGTGCGCCGTGTGAGCCCAAAGTATTTCAAATCCCCAAGGTTTAATGGTCTTCATGGTAATCTCTTTCTGTGGGATAATTTAATCATTACCGTGAAATATAAACTTACTCAGGTCTTTTGTCTTCAGTGTAAGGGCACCTTCAGGGTGTTGAAGGTACGAACAGAACATTTTTGTTCTTTGTTTTGTAGGTCAATTAATAATCCGAATGACGAACTCGTAAAAAAGTATCGTCGCCTTTGGGCACACGATTCGTACAGGGATAAAGATGCCGAAACATATCAACAACGGCGATTGTCTTAAGTGCGATGAAATATTCGCAAGATACCCAGGTTTCCATTTTGGTCTTAGGAGCTGGTTTGAAGAGATCCAGACGAAAGATCCATCGGCGCATGTCTCTTGCGCTGGTCGTGGTCGAATAGAGCAAGAGGAGTATTTCAAGAAAAAGACCTCCAGGGCTCACTGGAAAGAATCTGCCCACAATTATAATGCGGCTCTCGACGTTTTTCGCTTAACGCAACAAGGTGCCTCTTACGATCGTTCTTGGTTTAAAGACACCGTCGGTATTGCGGTGGAGATCCATAATTCTTTTGTCCCAGACTTTCATCTTGAGTGGTATGGGGCTCCAGAAGCCAAATTTAAAGAACTTCCTCATGTCCAGATTTATCAGTGGCGAAATTACGTTAGGCTTGGTCTTCTCCATCTCGTTGAAAAAGAAATCTGAAAATTTTATTGTCTCGTTTGTATAATACTGTAGAAATAGGTTGGATCTTGACTAGACGGCAGAGGTGCCGATTGGTGTAAGCCCGATCTAAGTTCACCTCTGCCGTTTTACTTTTATG
>Ga0209002_10002755_pt1 | contig 14062 bp, 9 predicted proteins | sample Rifsed16ft2_FD_184010 | JGI IMG/M metagenome (GOLD analysis project Ga0209002, IMG submission 184010) | Soil microbial communities from Rifle, Colorado, USA - sediment 16ft 2 (version 2) | ecosystem: Environmental > Terrestrial > Deep subsurface > Rock core/Sediment | place: Rifle, Colorado...
GGGGTAGGAAAACCCCGCCTACGTTAAACAGACAAGGCGGTAACCCCACCTTGTCCTTCAGGTTGAACCCCGCCTATGTTTTTACCCCTTAAAAGGGGAGGACTAAGAAGGACTCAATTATCTCCGTAGAATATTTTCTTATGCGGCCGCCAGGCCGGAGAAATCAAGTTATTGGTATGTAGATTCTCAAGCTGCAGTCTCCCCCAGGAGATGGTAAAATTCCCATACCGGTCATTGATCTTATCCATTGCCATAAGGGCCAGCTGCCTTTTTCTCTCCTCCCAGAATAAAGAGAGCTGGCTGGCTTTGTGAGCTAGATTGGAGACCGAAACCCCGACTAAGCGCACCCCTTGGGTTTCGATACTATACTTGTCCAAAACTCTGTTGGCGGTTTGATAAATCAAGCCTCCGTCAGCGGTGAATCTCTTCAAGGTAGTCTGCTCACAGAGGGTCACAAAATCAGGTTTTCTGATAATCAGGGTTATGGTCTTCCCCTGGCAGCTGTCGTTCCTTAATCGGCGGGCCACCTGTTCAGAAAGCTGCAGCAGGTATCTTCTGGCCACTTCTCTGTCATAAGTGTCCTCTTTCAGGGTGCAGGAGTGCCCCATGGATTTGGCTGGCTCTTGATAAAAGTAAGGGGCCACCGGCGAGTCATCTTCTCCTTTGGCCATCTGGTGCAAGTAGCGGCCCACTTTGCCAAAACGCTTTTCTAAAATTTTCACCGGAAATCTGGCCAACTCCCCGCAGGTTCTGATCCCCCAGACCTTCAGATAATAGGTCAACTTGGGACCAATGCCACACAGCTCTTCGGGGGGTGTTTTCTCCAAGACTTCGGTTACTCTTTCCTCAGATATGACCACTAATCCGTCTGGTTTTTGCATATGGCTGGCCAGTTTAGCTAAGAGTTTATTGGGGGCAATGCCAATCGAGCAGGTGAGGTCAGCTACTTCGTCTCTGATCCTTCTTTTAATTTTTTGGGCCAAATCAGTCGGCTTGCCAAAAAGCCTCTCCGTTCCAGTAATGTCTAAAAAAGCTTCGTCCACAGAAAAATTTTCAACCAAGGGGGTGAACTGCTCATAAATCTCCCTTAATTTCAGAGAAGTGGTCACATAGTTGTGCGCATCACAGTGCACAATAATGGCCGGGGGGCAGAGTTTTTTTCCTTCGGGGATGGTCATACCGGTTTTGACTCCGTATTTTCTGGCTTCATAAGAGGGACAGGTGATTACTCCTCTGGAATTGGGGTTGCCGGCTACCAAGACCGGTTTCCCCTTCAGGAGGGGATTGGTGGCCTGGGCCACCGAGGCAAAGAAGGCGTTCATATCAATATGCAGGATGGTGCGCTCGGCCATAGGCCTAAGTCCTATAGATTAAGTCCAGGTCTGGAGGATAGACCAGCCAAAGTCCTCTTCGGAATAGCAGATTTCAAAGAAGTTGTCCGAGGTGTCCACAATCCCGAAATGATACAGCTTGTATTTGCCAGCCGGGGAACTCCACTGTTGGGTGACCCGGGCGATTTTATAGACCCTCTGCCGCCATTTGAAGGAGAGGGGTTTGATCTGTTTTTTATTAAATACGGCTAAGACCTCAATCGGCTCGGCGATGTTCTGGTACATACCCAATTATCTGAACATATGTTCACTATAATATACGGCCGGGGCCCCAAAAAGTAAAGGGAAAATTTGGGGAATTTTTTTAGGGAAAGGCTCTGGTTATAACTCGGCTTAGTAGCCAAGGGACTGCCCGGCTAAGGCTCTCCCGGACTGCCACTTTAGGAGATGTCATACGAGGTGTCAATTTCTTATTCAATAAGCCTGGGGGACCTTGGAATGCTATACCAATCGGAACCTGCCTTTTAGTTTGCGAGTAAGTTTATATTTGAATCTGAAGAATCCGAAGTCCAGATCACCCTTTAGACTCTTGACCCAACGAATCGAAAAGCCATCTCTTCCCTGCATAGCTCGATTTATCCGGAGAAATTGACAAAATTTCCTTCTCTTGCCACTAGTTGACACTATCAATCATAAATACTAATTTGCTCCATCAACCAGTTTTCTAATTCTATGTCTTTCAATCCAATACTGACACTTGGTCAAATGACCGATAAACCCAAAAAGGCATATTTCGGCAATTGGTTTGCTTTTGAAAATATGGTTGTGGTAAAGATAATACTAAACCTTGAGCAACAGGAGGTGCAATGACAACCTGGATCTTCTCCAAGCGGGCCTCTGAAATGGAGACCTCTGCCATCCGCGAAATCCTCAAAGTCACAGAGCAGCCAGAGGTAATCTCTTTTGCCGGAGGCTTACCTGCTCCAGAGCTTTTCCCGGTGGAAGGGATAAGACGCGCCTGTCAGGATGTCCTGGCCCAGTATGGGCCCAAATCTCTCCAGTACAGCCTTTCCCTGGGAATCCGCGAGATTCGACAGTTTCTAGCCCAGAGATTGAGAAAAAGGGGAATCGACGCAACCGAAGAAAACATCCTGATAAGCGGAGGCTCCCAGCAGGGATTAGATATCATCGGCAAAGCTTTTTTAGATTCTGGCACAGTGATTTTATGTGAGAAGCCGACTTATCTGGGGGCCATTCAGGCTTTCAGCGCTTACCGGCCTGTTTATGTGACCGTTGAAATGGACGAAGAGGGGATGATTGTTGACCAGGTGGAAGAAAAAATCAAGAAGTACCATCCCCGCTTTATCTACACTGTGCCGACTTTCCAGAACCCGACCGGCCGGACTCTATCTTACCGAAGGAGAATTCAACTGGTAGAGCTGGCCAAGAAATACAGCATCCCGATTGTGGACGACAATCCCTATAGTGAGTTAAGATACTCCGGAGAAGAGATGCCCTCTATAAAGGCTATTGCAGGTGATTGGGTGATTCAACTGGGGACATTTTCTAAGATTGTCTCTCCGGGCTTGAGAATAGGCTGGATAGCAGCCTCTCTGGAGATTATGCCGGTCTTAGAGAAGATGAAGCAGGCTTTAGATTTGCACACCAACACTTTCTCGCAGTATGTAATATGGGAGTACTGTAAGGAAGGCCGCCTGGAAAAACATATTGAAAAACTGAAAGATGCTTACCGCTTAAGAAGAGATGTGATGCTGGAGGCCATGGAAAAGTATATGCCAGAGGAGGTCTTCTGGACTAAACCAGAAGGAGGACTTTTTCTGTGGGTGCATCTGCCAGAGGGGACTAATTCCACTGAACTATTGAAATTCGCTATAAAAAGTAAAGTGGCTTATGTGCCAGGTAACGGCTTTTTTCCCAACCCTGGCGGGGAGAACACCTTGAGGATGAACTTCTCCAATGCCTGTGAAGAAAAGATCAGGGAAGGGGTCAAGAGATTGGCAGAAGTCTTTAAGGCGCATATCGAAAGACCGGTTAGCCTGAAGGTGTAAGAGTATAAGAAAGATTCGGGTTATGCGGTCAGGTAACAGTTGCGCAAAGCAGGCCTGACCGCTTTTTTATGTATAGAGCTACGTATCCTAATCAGGCAGGTTATCACCAAGCTCAGAAAAGTGTATTATGATCATAAGACTCAGTGACAAAATCTATCGGACGCTTTCTACTCCAATTTTCTTTGTTGCTACGTTGCTATTGATGTCCTGCGATTCGAATCCAACAAAAAGCTATAGAGAGAGTCTCAACTGGAGGACTTTTAACACTGCCAATACAGGTGGCGGCCTTACATGCGATAGGGTACGTAGTATAGTAGCTGATAAGATGGGGAATCTGTGGTTTGGAAGTTGCGGACTGAGCCGCTATAACGGTTCAACATGGGAATCATTCACAAACACCGGTAACGCATTTCCTTACTCTATTTATTCAATTGCCATCGATACAAGTGGAGAGCTATGGATTAGTTTGGTTGAATATTTTACTGATAAGGGGTTTATATTCCGGTTCGATGGAACTAAATTTACGGAGATTGATCCTGATTCAGAGATTTTTGGACATAAGGTGGCTTGGCAGATTGCTGTGGATTCGGCTGGTGTTATTTGGTTTGCCACTCAGGGCAGAGGAATCATCTATTATGATGGTGCTTCGTGGGACAGTGTTAAGCAGAGAACGCCCTTCAAGGTTAGCGACTATATAACCAGTGTTTTTGTTGACCGGGATAACATTAAATGGTTTGCGAGCGGTTCAAAACTCGTTAGATATGACGACATTAATTGGACGAATTATATATCTCCAGGTCCTATTCATTGCATATCACAAGATTTAGATGGACTGCTATGGTTGACGTCTCTCTCTGCAGGGGTATTTAGCTATGATGGTTCAACTTGGACTGTCTACGATACTGTAAATAGCGGTTTAAGTTCCAACTATGTTCTTGAATGTGCTACAGATCGAGATAATACAAAATGGTTTACGACTGACAACGGGGTATGCAAATTTGATGGCACGTCTTGGCAAACTTTCACGAGCAGAAACAGTGGTTTGGTAAGCAACTACGTTTTGAGCGTGGCGATAGATCTTTCAAATCATAAATGGTTTGGTACATTTGAGAATGGGGTGTCTGTTTTAAAGTAGGAAGAAGCATGGAAAAGAAACTCCTCCTCGGCAACGAAGCCATCGCCTACGCCATCTATCACTCCGGCGCTTACGGGACTTCTTATCCCGGGACTCCTGCTACTGAAATTCAGGAGACTTTAATCCGACTTTATAAAAGGCATCCAGAAGCTATTAACTTAGCCCGCTGGTCCATCAATGAAAAGATTGCCCTGGAGCGGGCTATCGGTTTATCCTTTGCCGGCAAAAGAGTGGCAGTCTCCTTCAAGCATGTGGGATTAAATGTTGCCTTAGACCCCTTTATGAGCGCTGCTATTGTGGGAACTCCGGGCTTAGTTGTAATTTCAGCGGATGACCCAGGGATGCACTCCTCCCAAAATGAGCAGGATAGCCGGGTCTTGGCAGACTTTGCCCTGGTTTTTTGTATGGAGCCATCCAATTCTCAGGAAGCCTACCAGATGACCAAAAAGGCTTTTGAAATCTCCGAGGAATTGGAGCTGCCGGTAATGCTGAGAATGGTCACCCGCACCTCGCATGTCAGGGGTAACGTAACCGTAGGGGAAAGGCCGGAGCAAATCTATGAGCACAAAGTTGTTAAAGATCCAAAAAAATGGGTAGTCCTGCCCGCCTTTGCCCGGCCCAATTACCTGAAGCTCTTGGAGAAAAAGCTCCCTTTACAAAAAAAACTCTCTGAAGAATCAGAATTTAACCAACTGGTCTTACGGGGGAAAAAGAGAGGCATCATCGCCTGCGGCAACGGATTTAACTACGTTATAGAAGAAGACGACGGAGATTTTTCCTATCTGAAAATCGGGACATATCCTCTGCCTCTTGAAAAAATCAAGAAGCTGGCCGGCTATGTTAAACAGCTGGTAGTAGTGGAAGAGGGGTATCCTTTTGTGGAAAAACAACTCCCCTTGATTCTGTTTGACTATATGAAAATTCAGGGCAAACTAGATGGAACTGTTCCCCGGGCCGGAGAGCTACAGCCTAGTTCCCTTTATAAGCTTTTTGACGGACAAAAACTGGCTGAGCCCAGAAAAGTTCCGGCCCGGCCGCCGGCTCTGTGCAAAGGCTGTCCCCACGATGACACCTTTTATGCGCTGGAAGATGTACTGGAGGGAAAAGAGTATTACGCCTTCAGCGACATCGGCTGCTATACCCTTGGTCTTTTGAAGCCGCACCACATCGGGGATGTGGTGGTCTGCATGGGGGCCTCTATTTCCGGTGGAATCGGGGCAGCCGAGGCTGGACTACCCAACGTGATTGCGGTCATAGGCGATTCCACCTTTACTCATTCGGGCTTGACTGGTTTAGCAGAGGCGGCTCACAACAACTCTAAACTGACAGTCTTCATTCTGGACAATTGTGGAACTGCCATGACCGGCGGGCAGCCTACTTTGACTCCGGACCAGACTTTGGAAAAAATCGTGGCTGGTCTGGGAGTCCAGCCTGAGCATCTGAAACTTATCACCCCTTTGAAAAGATACCGCAAGACCAATTCAGAGATTATCCAGAAGGAGCTGGAGCATCCTGGTTTATCGGTGATTATTGCCAGAAGAGCCTGCGTGCAGCTGAAGAAGGATGCCAATGATTGAGAATGCCAATCTGGTCATTGCCGGAGTAGGGGGACAGGGGGTGGTCTCTTTAGCTCAACTTTTGTCTCAACTGGCGGCAGATAATGGTCTAAATGTCAAGCAGTCCGAAGTCCACGGCATGGCCCAGAGAGGAGGCTCGGTTTCGTCCCACGTCAGATTCTCAAAGAAGCCGATTGCCAGTGCCATCATAGCCCCCCAGGAGGCAGATTTCGTCTTAGGCTCTGAGCCTTTGGAGACTCTGCGGGCTTTAGAGTTTCTGAAGCCGGACGGCATTGTGATTACCAGTTCCAACAGCCTGGAAAATCCGGACCAGATTCCCGACTATCCCCTCCGGGAGGAGATTTTAGGGGAAATCAAAAAACACAAAAATATCATCATTGACTCTCTGCAGCTGGCCAAGAGAGCCGGCAATCCCAAGACCGAAAGTGTGGTCTTATTCGGAGTTTTGGCTCCTTTTCTAGAGATTTCCAAGGAAGAGATAGAAAGATATATTCATTTAGCTTTTGACCGAAAGGGTGATATGGTAGTTAAAGCCAATCTAGAGGCCTTAGAGCTGGGGAAGAGAGAATTCGCTTTTAGCCAGATTGAACAGATACTTGAAAATGCCAGCAGGCAAAATCGATATACTCTGCTGGAGACAGAAGTCTATCAGATTTTAGAGCTTTTAGACGTTTCTCTGCCAAAGTTTCACTTCCTTTCTCTATCAGAAATAGAGCAAAAGAAACTCTCTGAGAAAGTGAAAGGAATACTCTCTGAGTTTGCTTCTGAAAAAGTTGTCCTAAAGATTGTCTCTCCTGACCTCAGCCACAAGCAAGATATCGGAGGAGTCATATTTCTTGAGAATGACACCCCTGCTGTTAACAGTAGTCTGAAGAACCTGATTGGCCAGATTCGGGAGAGACTGCCGCAGGCAAAAATCAAAGGGGCTCTCCTGAGCGAGTTTGTCCCTCATTCTACAGAGTTTGGCCAGGAATTGCTGTTGGGAATTAAGCAGGACCCAGCCTTAGGACCAGTGGTTACTTTTGGCGCTGGCGGAAGCCAGACTGAATTCTATGCCCAGAAATTCGGAAGTCAGGCCAGCTCCATTCGCTCAAGTTATAATTTAGACCAAGGCGATATTTCAAAGATGATCTCAGAGACTGCCTTGGCAGACATTCTCTGCGGAAGGACCAGGAAGAAGAAAGTATTAATATCAGAAGAATCATTAGTAACCACTATTGAAAAGTTTGCGGGCTTAGCCGAGCGCTTTTCTGAAACGAATTCTTCTTCTGGTTTTGTTATCACCCAAGCCGAAGTAAATCCTTTTGCAATTAGCGATCAGAGGCTAGTGGCGTTAGATGCCCGCCTGCAATTCGCGGTAAAAAAAAACAGAATTTCCTCCCGCCCAATCCATAAGATTAAAAACCTTCTTTATCCTGAATCTGTTCTGGTAATCGGAGCCTCGGCCGAGAAGAAGAATCCGGGCCGGGTTATTCTTCAAAATCTCCTGGAAACCGGCAAAATACCACAAAGCAAAATCTATCTGCTACACCGTTCAGCCTCACAGATTGACGGCTGCCAGGCCTTCGATTCTTTAGACAAAGTTCCACCGGTTGATTTGGCCATCATCAGTGTGGAGGCCCAAGCGGCCGGAGACCTTCTGAGGCAATTGCTGGAAAAGAACAAAGCCCATTCAGCCATTTTGATTCCAGGCGGTTTCGGTGAAACCGAAGCAGGCCGAAAACTGGAAGAGGAGTTAAAGGAGTTGATCAGTTCATCTCACTTTGACTCAGACGAAGGCATGCTGGTCAACGGCGGTAACTGTTTAGGGATACTATCCCCCTCTTACAATAGCTTCTTCATCGCCAAGTACAAGCTCCCGCTAGTCGAGGCCAAGTTTCGTAATTTAGCCAGCATCAGCCAGAGCGGGGCTTATCTGGTCAGCCAGATTTCAAACTTACAGGGACTAATTCTCCCCAGCTATGCCATCTCGGTTGGCAACCAGATTGATCTGACCGTCAGTGATTATTTGGAATTTTTGAGTCAGGATGAAAGAGTCGATGTTTTCAGCATCTATCTGGAGGGATTTAAACCGTCTGACGGAAGAAAATTTCTGGAGGTAGCCCAAAGAGTAACTCAGTCAGGCAAAAAGATAATTTTCTATAAAGCGGGCCGCACCCAGTTGGGTGAAAGGGCTGCCTTTTCTCACACCGCTGCTATTGCCGGAGAATATCGGGTTCTAGAATCTGCCCTGCCCCAGGTCGGAGTGACAGTCTGTCAGACGTTAGAGGAGTTTGAAGACTTAACCAAGTTGGCAGTCTTCTGGAGTAAGAAGAAAATCTCTGGCAACCGTCTGGGCATACTCAGCAATGCCGGCTTTGAATGCACCGTAGCTGCGGATAACCTCAAGGGTTTGAAGTTAGCAGAACTTAGTAACTCTACCTGGCAGAAGATTAAGGAGCTTCTGCCGCCCGGAATTGTCGATCTCCACCATCCGGTTGACGCCACCCCTATAACTGACTCTGAGAAATTTGCGGAGATTGTCAGGGCATTACTGGAAGATCAATCTGTGGATGTGGTCTTGGCCTCCCCCCTTGCTCCTACTCAGGCTTTGGAGAACCTGGCGCCTGGCCCCGGGTACCCAGAAGACATCTATCGCCCCCAGAGTCTGCCCATGCGGTTGATTGAATTAAACCAGATCTCCCCTAAGCCGATTCTGGTCTGCCTCGATTCAGGTCCTTTGTACGACCCCTGTGTTAGGCTCTTAGAGACTGAAGGAGTCCCCTGCCTGCGGAAGATTGATCGGGCTTTGAATGCGCTACAGCTTTTTCTTAGTTGAGGGTTAAGTAGTCGGACCGAATCAATACACCTACTCCTCTGCCTCCAGCTTTACCAAAATACTTTCCCTGAAAATAAAAAGCCCCGCCTATTTCCAGCGGGGCTTTTCTTGATGGTCAGAATTTAGCTTTTCTTAACCACATTGGAGGCCTGAGGACCTTTTGGACCTTGAGTGATTTCAAAACTGACTCGGTCCCCTTCTCTTAGGGTCTTGAAGCCTTTGTCTGAAATCGAACTGTAGTGTACAAATACATCCTGCCCGCCACCGTCCTGCTCAATAAATCCAAAACCTTTGGACTCGTTGAACCATTTGACTTTTCCGTCTGCCAAACTACTTTCACCACCTTTCAAAAACTAGAGGTTAATAATAAACCCACCGCCATAAGCGATGGGTGTGACTAAACTTTTTCCTAATTGATCAACTGACAAAATAATCTACCAACTTACTCTGTATTATTATAATCTATTTAATCTATTTGTCAAGTAAAATCTTAACCAGCCGGACAGAATCCTTCTCTTTTTACATAAGAGGCACCTCTAATGCTCCGATAGTTTCTAATCCGTTGTTAGCCTTTAGGATAAATACCTTAATAGGTAACTTGAATCGGCCCGGGTTTGACCCCTTTCATCCCCCATCAAGTACCGTAACTGGTTGCTTCCCTTTAGATTGTGTCTTTGTGACGCCAAGCAAGGACAAATGGCCACGTTCGAGCAGGGCACTTTTTTTTAGAGAAGGAGATAATATTATGCGTCCATTTTTGATTCTAACAATAATTGCTATAGCACTCGTGGTTGTAATTTTGGTTATAGTTTTCATTCTGCCCGAACGCATCAATAGGTAGAACTTTCAAACTGGAGTTTACAATGCCTTAAACGGAGTTTCACGAACGTAGCCTAACCTAGTTTAAGCACGTGCCGACGGTCATTCAATCCTCATGTGCTCACCATCTCATTAACTATCACAAATCGCAAGTCAAATGATAAAGAAGAATGTCCTATGGATGTTTTGAAGACAAGAATTCCGGTAACTGTGAGCGACTCGACGCATTGTCTGGGAATACCCCCAGTCTAAACGCGCACAAGGGGTATAGTAAGTCATCAAAAACCTTTGGTTCCGTGTTCTTCACACTGAAAATTAGACTTAGGCCGACAGTGTCAGGTTGGGTACGTTCGTTTGATTATTAGACTTGCAAGTGCCGAGATGTCCAAGGAGAATAGTTGCGCCCAGAGACAATTACTGATGCTGCGTACAAAATCTCAGCCATAAATGTGAAGGGAGAGTGACTCGCTTTCACTCTCCCTTTTGAACATAGGTACACCCGGGAATTATTTCAGCAGAGTCATTTTTTTGGTCTGCGAGAATTGTCCAGTTTTCAGACGGAAGAAGTAGACACCCGAACTTACCGGTTGGCCACCGTCATTGGTCCCATCCCAGACAATGGATTTATGCCCTGCAGACTGATAATCTTCGACCAAGGTTCGTACCTTCTGGCCCCGGATATTGTAGATGGTAAGTTCCACCTTGCCCTCTGAAGCCAGAGAGTAGAAGATTGTGGTCCGAAGGTTAAATGGGTTAGGACTGTTCCCCAGAACTGTTGTAGCGCGGTTCACATTCTGTAGTTCTGGTTGTGGGGTGAATCCTAAGCCAGCAGCAGAGACACCCACACCGGGTAATGCCAGACAACCTGCCCCAGGCTGGCAGCAGTCGTCAAATTCAGCGTTCAACACGGCTAATGCATTTACTAATTTGTTAATAGTAGTAGTCCCGAAAGCAGGTATCAAGATCGGATCATTTGGAGCCATGCTAAATCCGAATTCCCCACTGAGTACGCGATCGGCTGCAGTTAATACTTGGCCAACCGTCTTACCCAAGAGACTGTCTGCAACGCAACCCGCATAAACCAGATCTGCCAGAGAAGGGCAAGTAGCAACCTTCAGGGAACATAATAGACCGGCATCATTATAGGCGACATTCATGGTGGCATCAACCAGTTCCCCTGCCAGGGTACCCGCCGAACTGATTAGCGGGTTGACTTCATCGGTACTCAGAGGCTTGGGAGTTCCGCTTTGTGGGAGGAAGAGCTCCACCATCAGACCAGAAGTCAGCACCAGAGCGTATCTGAGATCCCAATCATAAGGCCCATCTGGGTCACCTAGCAATATGCCATTGGGGAAGACGCTGTCGAAATATTTATCCCGAATAATGTCAGCACATCCAGGCCCGTGGCATCCCCAATTTGGCGTACAGTAAAGGCAAGATTCCGGTACAAGACGGTTTCCAAAATCGAAGGGCCCCACTACAGTTGAATCCGTAAAATCAACCAGTGCGGCAAAACAGAGGCTCTCCGGGGTAGTGTGCTCCCACTGGCTTGAAGGGAGATCTGCTTCTTTGATGCAGTAACTACCAGAATTCACAACAAAGCAGTAGTGGCCAAAATTATCTGTCACCGTGTCCTGCGGAGCTGAACAAACTTCCGAGCCGGTCAGGCTCATCCCCCACTCTGGGATGCCGTAGTCATCGCCATCTTGGACCCCGTTGCCGTTCTTGTCATAAAATTTGGTGCCGCAAATCTGATATCGGTTACCGAAGTTATAGGGACCTTTCTCTGTGTCAGAACTCAGAACCACAATCCCACCAAGGGAGGTAGGAGTAGTGTGACTCCAGTTAACGTTATTGGGAAGACCAGCTTCGGTCACGGTGTATGTGCCAGCTGTTACCAGAAAGCCGTAATCTCCGAAGGCACCGGTGGTTGTGGTCTGGGGCAGTATAGTGCCGGAAGAAGTGCCACTCAATGTAATCGGCCAGCCAGCTAGCCCAGGCTCACAAACCAGGTCATCCTGAATACCATTGGCATTCCGGTCAAAGAACTTTCTTCCGAAGAGACGTATCTGTTTGGGTCTCTGCCGAACTTTGAAATTATCGGTTTTGCAATACCTCTCTATGAAGCCGAAATAAGCGTGAGGGTCGCTGGGATTGTAGCGACACAAAGGTGTTATCCAGGCTTTGTATTCTCCTCCGTTGTTGGGAGTATCCGCGTAAGGCATCAAGCGGACAGAAATTCTACCTGTGGCCGGATCGCAATTGACGAACGGATGCTGACACGGATTCAGAACATTTTGATTCCCTCCCGGTTTTAGACATATATAGGAATTGCCAGCTGCCGTGCCTGATACCACAGCCGACATGACTCCATTGGCGTTGACCTTAACCCTTCGGCACTGGATGGGGTCACAACTTAACAGCACCTTGCCAGAGGGGTCGGTAACCTGGAAAACATATATGCTATCATCTGACAAGGGTAGCCCTGGTCCGGAGGGTGTGTGAGGCCCGCCGCTCAGATATACGTCGTTTTTGTCCAGGTAAATGTTTCCGTTCACCTTGCCGCAGGCAGCCGTCGTGGTCCAGACAGCGCCAGTTATCTGTTCTGGACATTCAGCCATGGCCCAGTTGACAACGCTGATGGCCAGCAAAATGCCAAGCACAAGTATCCGTCTATACATTTTTGACCTCCTTTTTATGTAGACATTTAAGGTTTTTTGTGCCAGTTAGAAATTTCTTATCTTTCAGGATACAGAATGTGAGGGGTGATGAACACGACCACCTCGCTTTCTTCCACAACCTTAGAAGTGTAACTAAATAAATAACCCAGAATTGGTATGCTACCCAGGAGAGGAATTTTCCTTTTCGTCTCTCTCTGATTCTTCTGCATCAGTCCTCCTATGACGAGTGTTTCTCCCTCTTTGACTCGCACCTTGGTCTTGACGCTTCGCCTGCTGACCACCGGCAGCCCGGTGGCGCTGCTGGCCTCGATTACGTCGCTGACCTCAGGCATGACATCAATTGTAATTTCTCGATTATCCGATACGTAAGGGGTGATGTTTAATGATACCCCTACTTTTATGACCTCCAACCTTTCATAGGGATAAGAAACAGAGCCGGTCAACAGGGTATAATACTGGTCTTTTCCTACGAAAATGGAAGCTGGCTGTCCCTGTAAAGTTGCCACTTTTGGATTGGCACGAATCCTAACTTTCCCTTCCCGAACCAGCGCCTGTAGCGAGAGGTTGCCATCCAGGGTCCAGCCCCCGGATTTTTCCCCGGTCCGGCCGAAGAATAGCCCCAAAGTGGTATCTAAGATTTGTGTCAGAGGGGCTATTACTGAAAAAGAGCGGCCTGGTTTACTGCCTGAAACGGAACCGCCCACTCCCAGGCTTTTAAGGGCATCCTCAGAGAACTCAGTGACTAAAACCTCTATCATCACTTGCTGGGGAGCGATATCTATCTTTGACAAATCTTCTCTGACCCTCTGAATCACTTCGGGCGAGGCTGTGATTGCCAAAGTATTTGTCTCTTCGTCGACCTGAATGAAGGGTTCATAAAACTTGGACAAAAGCTTTATGCAATCTTTGGCTTTAAGGTAGTTAGGGGTTATAAGCTCAGCTCTGCTTAGAAGAGGAAAGGAGGAGTTGTCCGGATGAGCTGTACCCACCAAGTAGTAACCTTCCATTCTCCGGTAAGTGAATCCCAGGGGGCTTAAGATTCTCTTAAGACACTCCTCTAAGGGGAGATTTAAAAGTTCTAAGGTGACTAACCCTCTTACTGATTCATCTGCAATGATTGGAACTCCTGTGGCAGCTGAGATATCCTTAAGGGCCTCCCGGATGTCGTAATCATAAAAATAGTTAGTAACCAGTTTTGTGGCGGTCTCGTCTGGCGGTGGCTCAAGTAGCGTCTCTGAGGCCGGTGAGGGAATCACAGTCGCCTGCTCTTGCTCTGGAGTTGCTTCTTCCTGGGGGTTTAGACTGGGGGTGTCACTTTCTTGAGCTAAGGCTGGAGAGGAATAGAATTGAGGATAACCCTCGTCGGCTCTTTTATCTTCCCAATGGACTGATTCTTTTCCTACGAACCCAATGCGACCGGCTGGGGCAGAAAGGCTTAGATTATCATAACAGTAGACCTGCCCAGGCAGGCAAACTATGACAAAACATACCCACACCAAGCGGGAAGCTAGAGTCAATCGAAGTGCTTTTTTCATAGGTTTCTATTTTATAACAAAGGCTTTCTGTGCTTGAACCAAAGTCTTCCCCCCATACTCCACGTCGATTTCAGCCACATACTTCCCAGCATGCAAC
>Ga0209002_10002758_pt1 | contig 14053 bp, 15 predicted proteins | sample Rifsed16ft2_FD_184010 | JGI IMG/M metagenome (GOLD analysis project Ga0209002, IMG submission 184010) | Soil microbial communities from Rifle, Colorado, USA - sediment 16ft 2 (version 2) | ecosystem: Environmental > Terrestrial > Deep subsurface > Rock core/Sediment | place: Rifle, Colorado...
TCCACCCTCGGTAGTCGGCCCCAGGATCACGTGCAGGTCCGGCCCATTCGTCACCGAAAATTCCTCGAACACCAGGAACGCGCTCCCCGATGCGTCCCGGCCGAGCTTCGCCGTGCCCTTCCCGTGGTGGCCCGGCGCCCCATCGCGGAACATCCCGCTGGAAACCACCACGGGCCCCGCCGCACCCGGCCCGGTGTGGCTCCCGGCCAACCACGATTCGCCCTTCATCCGGAAGCGCGCGTCCATCGAATCCGGCTCTATTTAGCCCTTCTGGTCCGCTGTCCCCTTTTCCAACCTCTCGGGCGGGGGACGTTCCCGGGCCGACGGCGGGCGTCCACTCTCACGGAGGAAACCCAAGTCGATACGTTTATCGGCCGTCCTCCGCGTCGTGACGTCGGTCCCGAGCGTGAGCGACGAATCGCCTCGTACCTGTCCCGTGTGTGGGGTCGAGAACCCCTCCGACGCCGCGGAGTGCGGGGCCTGCGGCTTCACCCTCTCCGAAACCCTTTCGACGGACCGGGTGGACGGCCTTCTCGACGACCTCCTCGAGTTGTCGAAGAAGCCCGGCCCGAACACGACTCCGCTCGAGCTCGAGGGGCCGGAGGCGGAAGCCGAGGCCGAGGTCGACGAAGCTCAGGCGGAACAGCTCTTCGACTCCCTCCTCGTCGAGATCCAGTCTCCGGCGCCGGCCGCCCGGCCGGCGGAACGAGCGTTCGTCCACGAGGACTTCGGAGGCGTCGAGCGGATCCCCGTCCTCGCAACCCCGGGGGAGACGGAAGCCCGGAAGCTGCCCGCCCTCTCCGGCCGCCTGCTCGACCTCGTGACCCTCGGCAGCGTCGCGGGCCTGATCCTCGTGTTCCTGGGCTTCCGAATGTGGACGAATCCGTTCGACCTTTCGAACCCCCTCCCGGTCGCGGCCTTCGCGGGGGTCGCCATCGGCGGCATGGCCGCGGGGATCCTCCTGTTCCACGTGTCGAACGGCGCGGTCGCCCAGGGGGACCGCCTCGTGAAGCAGGGGCGGCACCAGGAAGCCCTCGCCCAGTACGACCGGGCGATCCGGATGGTCCGCCGGCCCTCGTATGCGTGGACCTCCCGAGGTGTCGCGCTCAAGTACCTCGGCCGCCTCGACGAGGCCCTCCGCTGCCACGAGAACGCGATCCGGCTGGACCCCGAGAACTCCGTCGCGTGGACGAACCTCGGGAACGTGTACTTCAAGAAAGGAGAGCTCGGGAAGGCCCTCGAGTGCTTCGACAAGACGATCAAGATCCAGCCGAAGTACGCCATCGCGTGGAACAACAAGGGGGTCGTCCTCGCCCGGATGGGCCGGTTCCAGGAAGCGGACGCGTGCCACGAGCGCGCGACGAAGCTTCGTCCCGAGTACGTCGCCGCGTGGCTGAACCGTGGCGAGGTCCTCGCCCGGCTCGGCGCGCGCGAGGAAGCGCAGCGGTGCCTCGAGCGGGCGCGGTCAATCTCCCGGGGCGCGTCCGCCTAGACGGCCGACCGCGAGGACGTAGATCTCGGAGGACCGCGCGGAGGAGGCGCCCGGCTTCACGCCCTTCACCGCCTCGAAGTGCTGCGCCGCCCTCTCGAGGTACGTCCGGTATCCTTCACCCTCGAACACCTTCACGAGGAGCGTCCCCCTCGGGCGGAGGGCGCGGACCGCGAACCCCAGGACGGCGTCCGCGAGGTCGAGGGATCTCGCGACGTCGTAGGAGTGGTGGCCGCTGATCCGCGGACTCATGTCGCTCAGCACGACGTCCGCGGGCCGGCGGAGGGCCTCGAAGATTCGAGCCTGCGTCGCCGGCGCCAGGAAGTCCCCCGGAAGGAACTCGACGCCCTCGAGCGGGGCCATGCGGACGAGGTCCACGGCCAGGACCCGCCCCTTTGGCCCGACGCGCTCGCGGGCGATCTGGGCCCATCCGCCGGGCGAGGCCCCGAGGTCCACGACCGTGTCCCCAGGTCGGAAGATCCCGTACCGGCGGTCGATCTGGGACAGCTTGATCGCCGCGCGACTGCGATAGGCCTGGCGCTTCGCGGCCCGATAGAAGGGGTCCTTTTTCCGCGCCTTGATCCAGGCCTTTCCCATGCGGGGACGCCCATGCAGGGCGGCGGCCATAACGATTTGGATGGCCACGGGGCACGGCCCGGCCCGGCGGGCGCCGGCTTAACATGTTAAGCCGGCAGACGGCGCCGGCGGCGGAACGCCTCGAGGGTCCCGCGCGTGATGTCGACGTGGCCGACGGCGACCCGTACGCCGAGCCGGCGGAGGCGGTCCCCGAGTTCCTCGGCATCGGCGGGAGGCAGGACGAGGACGGACTGGCCGATCCAGACGACGCCCGGGCGATGGATGAAGCCCTTCTCGAGGTAGCGGATGCGGCCTTTCGCTTCCGAGACCCGAACGCGGCCGAACACGATCTGGGCGACCTGGGCCGCGACGGATCTCGCGGAGCCCGACACGTCGTACGACAGCAACATCCTCTCCCCCTCGTATCCCTCGATCGTCATGCTCCTTAGTATGGTGTAGCTATATTATAGCTTTTCCTCCGGGTCGGTGAATCCGGAGTCTGGTTAAGATGTTAAGCCGGCGGGGAGACCAAGGCTCTCGCTCGCGTCCGCAACGGATTTGGTTAACATGTTAAGCCGGCGGGAAGGCGGCCGACCGGCCTCTCGCGGGCCCTCGCAACCCTTGAAATAGGCCCGTCCGCTTCCGTGGCCCCGTGGTCCGGACCTACGCGGAAGCGGGCGTGAGCCAGGACGAGAAGGCCGCACACATCGCGGCCCTCGTGTCCGCCTTGACGTATCGGCGTCGGGGCGCACACAAGCCGCTCACGAGGATCGGCCACTTCACGGGTCTCGTCGACATGGGCCGCTGGGCCCTCGGGCTGTGCACGGACAGCGTGGGCACGAAGCTCCTCGTCGCGGATGCGATGCGGCGCTGGGACACGGTCGGGATCGACTGCGTCGCGATGAACGTGAACGACATGATCTGCATCGGCGCGGAGCCGATCGCCTTCGTCGATTACGTGGCCATCGAGTCCTACGATCGGGAGAAGGTGAGGCAGATCGGCGTGGGCCTGAACCGGGGGGCCGCCATGGCGAACGTCTCCGTGATCGGGGGCGAGATCGCGGTCCTCCCGGAGGTGGTCCGCAGCTTCGACCTCGTCGGGACGTGCTTCGGAGTCGTCGAGAAGCGACGGATCATCGACGGCCGCGCGATCCGCCCGGGGGACGTGATCCTGGGGCTCGAGTCGACGGGGATCCACTCGAACGGACTGACGCTCGCCCGGCGCGTCCTGCGGGATGCGGTCCTCACGGTCTTCGACAAGGTCGGGGGCACGGGCCGTCCGTGGGGCGAGGAGCTCCTCCGCCCGACCGCGATCTACGTCAAGCCCGTCCTCCGCGCGCTCCGCCGGGCGAGGGTCCACGGGATGGCGCACATCACGGGGGGCGGCGTCCGGAATCTCGCGCGCCTGAAGCGCGGCGTCGAGTTCCGCATCACGGACCCCCTGGATCCGCCGCCCGTCTTCCGGGAGCTCCAGTCCCTCGGGGGGATCGAGGATCGGGAGATGTACCCGACGTTCAACATGGGAATGGGGTTCGCGATCATCGCGCCGGAATCGGACGCGAAGGAGATCCTGCGCGCCCTCCGTCCGGACGTACGCGGCCGCGTCGTCGGCGAGGTGCGCCGGGGCCGCGGGGTGAGCCTCCCGGGGCTCGACCTCTCGTGGGAGTCGTACTAGCTCGAGCACGGTGGACCCATGCGCCTGGCCCTCCTCATCGACATCGACGGCACGCTCCTCGACACGCTCGATGCGATCCTCGAGGCGATGAACCTCGCCTGCGCGGACCTGGACGTGGGCCCGCCCTTCCGGCCGGACGAGCTGCGCCCGATGATCGGCATGCCGGTGCAGAGGCAGCTGGCGGAGCTCCGTTCGATCTCCGGCCCTCCGGCGGACGTCTTCGCGGATCGATACTACGAGCACTTCACGCGGATCGTCGACCGGGGCGTGCGCCCCTATCCCGGGGTGAGGGAGACGTTCCCCGCCCTCGCGGACCGTCCGATCACGACGATGTCCACGCGCCGCCGGCACGAGGCGGCCCACATGCTCCGAGTCGCGGGCCTCGACTCGTACTTCCAGACGATCGTCGGGGGCGACGACGTCCCGCGGCCGAAGCCCCACCCGGACCTGCCGCTCCACGGGGCGAAGGCCCTCCGGGTCCCCCCCGCGCGGTGCGTCGTCGTCGGGGACAGCCCCGTGGACATCGCGGCGGGCCGGGCGGCGGGCATGCAGACCCTCGCCGTGACGTACGGATACGGAGACCGGACCGCGATCCGCGAGGCCCATCCGGACGGCCTGATCGAGCGGTTCGACCACCTGCCCAGGGCCCTCGAGGACCTCGAGGCGGAGGCGTGATTCGTCCACGCGGCCTCCTTACCCTTCGACCGCGGAGGTTAAATCGGGATTCGCTCCATCCGTGCTGCCATGCCGGAACTCGAGGTCCACGACAAGCTCATGCCCCTCACGGAGGCGGTCCGCAAATTCATCCCGGACGGCATACGCCTCCGCGGATGTGGAATCGGCCTGAAGCGCCCCATGGCCTTCGTCTACGAGGTGATCCGCCAGAGGCGGCGCGACCTCACGTTCCTCCTGAGCGGCTGGACGGAGGATGCCGACCTCATGATCGGGGCGGGCTGCGTCGAGAAGCTCGAGGGCTCCTACCTCGGGCTCGAGGCCTTCGGCCTCGCCTACTGCTACCGCCGCGCGATGGAACAGGGCATCCCGCGGACGATCCTGATCGAGGAGTACTCGAACTTCGGGATGACGATGCGCTTCATGGCGGCCTCGATGGGCCTCCCCTTCATGCCGATCCGCTCCCACCTCGGGTCCGACCTCCTGCGGGTCGAGTCGTTCCGCCACCCGAAGGCGGTCGTCCTCGACGATCCCTTCGGCAGCGGCGCGAAGGTCGCCCTCCTTCCGGCGTGCCCGGCCGACGTGGCGCTCCTCCATGCACAGCGCTGCGACGAGGAAGGGAACGCGCAGGTCTGGGGGCAGCTCGGGGACGACCTCTGGGGCACGCTCGCGGGGAAGCGGATCCTCGTGAGCGTCGAGGAGGTCGTCCCGACCCGCGTCGTGCGGCGGGACCCGAACCGCACGATCGTCCCGGGCTTCCGGGTCGACGCGATCGTCCCCCAGCCGTGGGGCTCCCATCCGTACCAAGTCCAGGGCTACTACGACGCGGACGCCCCGTTCCGAAAGGAGTACGCGGAGAGGAGCGTCACCCTCGAAGGATGGGAGGCCTGGGTGGCCGAGTGGGTCTACGGCGTCGAGGATCACGAAGCCTACGTGCGGAAGCTCGGGGAGGATCGCCTCGCGACCCTCCGGGCGAAGAAGCTCCTCAGCGGACGGGTGAACTATGGCTACTGAGGCCTCCCTCGCGTCCGAGCCGGGGTACAAGCGGACGGAGCTCATGGCGATCTGCGCGGCCCGCGAGGTGCGCGACGGGGAGATCGCGTTCATCGGGACGGGCCTGCCGATGCTCGGAGGGATGCTCGCGAAGTACACGCACGCGCCGCACTGCATCATGGTCTTCGAGAGCGGGGTCGTCGATGCGCGGCCCACGAGGACGCCCCTCTCGATCGGGGACGCGTGCCTCGTCCCCGGGAGCGTGATGCTCGGCGGCCTCACGGAGGTGTTCGGGCTCATCCTCCAGCCCGGCTACGTGGACGTCGGATTCATCGGCGGGGCCCAGATCGACCGGTTCGGGAATCTCAACACGACGGTCATCGGAGACTACCGACGGCCGAAGGTGCGGCTCCCGGGGAGCGGCGGAGCGAACGACATCGGGTCCCTCGCGAAGCGCACGATCATCATGATGAAGCAGGACGCGAGGAAGTTCGTCGAGAAGGTCGACTACCTCACCACGCCGGGTTGGATCGATGGCCCCGGCGGCCGCGAACGCGTCGGGCTCCCGCGAGGGGGCCCGTCCGTCGTGATCACGGACCTCGGCGTGTACCGCTTCGCGGACGACACGAAGGAAATGTACCTCGAATCCCATCATCCCGGCGTGAGCATGGACGACATCCGGATGAACGTGTCCTGGGACCTCCGGATCGCGCCTCGCGTGCGAGAGACGAAGCCTCCGACGAAGCGGGAGCTTCGCGTCCTGCGCACGAAGTGCGATCCCCAGGGACTCTTCCTCGGATGAGGGACGATGGGGACGCGGAAGAAGCCCGGGCACGGGAGGGCAGCGAAGGCCGCCGCGCCGACGTCCACGGCGCAGGGCGCGGCCTCAGCCACCGGACGGACCGTGAGCGGGCGGCCGGTCGACGTCGTCGTCCCGATGGCGGCGCGGGATGCCGCGTCTTACCTGGAGGCCATCGGCTTCCCCGACGAGCCGCCCTACACGCGTGGCATCCGCGCGACGATGTACCGCGGCCGCCTGTGGACGATGCGCGAATACGCGGGTTTCGGGACCGCGGAAGAGGCAAACCGGCGGTTCCGATACCTCCTCGCGCAAGGGAACGAGGGCCTGAGCATCGCGTTCGATCTACCCACGCAGATGGGATACGACAGCGATTCCCCCATGGCGCGGGGCGAGGTCGGCCGCGTCGGGGTCGCGATCTCCTCGATCGAAGACATGAAGATCCTCCTCGATGGCCTCCCGCTGGACCTCGTGAGCACGAGCATGACGATCAATGCGACCGCCCCCATCCTCCTCGCCCTCTACGTGTCGGTCGCGGAGTCGCGGGGAATCCCGCGTCGCGCGGTCCGAGGCACGGTCCAGAACGACATCCTGAAGGAATACGTCGCGCGGTCCACGTACATCTACCCGCCCGAGGCGTCCATCCGGCTCGCGATCGACGTGATCGACTTCTGTTCCCGCGAGGTCCCGAAGTGGAACGCGATCAGCGTGAGCGGCTACCACATCCGCGAGGCCGGCGCGACGGCGGCGCAGGAGCTCGCCTTCACCCTCGCGAACGGGATCGCGTACCTCCAGGCCGCGGTGGAACGGGGCCTCGACGCGGATGCGATCGCCCCGCAGGTCTCCTTCTTCTTCAATGCCCACATGGATCTCTTCGAAGAGGTCGCAAAGTTTCGCGCGGCGAGGCGCCTGTGGGGCGCGATCATGCGGGACCGTTTCCACGCGCGAAAGCCGGAATCCTGGGCCCTCCGCTTCCACGCCCAGACGGCGGGGGTCGCGCTCACGGCCCAGCAGCCGGAGAACAACGCGGTCCGGGTCGCGATCCAAGCCCTCGCCGCGATCCTCGGCGGCGCGCAGTCCCTCCACACGAACAGCATGGACGAGGCCCTCGCCCTTCCGTCGGAGAAGGCCGTCCGCCTGGCGATCCGCACGCAGCAGATCCTCGCCCACGAGTCCGGCGTCGCGAACACGGTCGATCCCGCGGGCGGCTCCGCGTATCTCGAGGACCTCACGGATCGCATGGAGTCGGAGGTCGAATCCCTCCTGCGGGAGATCGACCGGCGCGGGGGGATGCGGAAGGCGATCGAGGCGGGATGGGTCCAGCGTCAGATCGCGGAGTCCGCGTACCGATACCAGATGGACCTCGAGCGGGGAGAACGGATCGTCGTCGGGGTGAATGCGTTCGTGGAGGAGACGGAGTCGATCCCCGTCGCGCGGCTCGATCCGAAGCTCGAAGCGGCCCAGGCGCGCCGCCTGAAGGCGTTCCGCGCAGGTCGGCCGGCCGCGCCCGCCCGGCGGGCGCTCCGACGCCTCGAGGAGGCCGCCCGTTCCGAGGGGAACATGATGCCGTCCATCCTCGAAGCCGTCCGCGCGAAGGCGACCCTCGGGGAGATCTCCGACGTCCTGCGGTCCGTGTTCGGCACGTACCGGCCGAGGCAGGAGGTATGATCGGGCCCCTCCACCACGTCGGGATCGCCGTGCGCAGCCTCGAGGCCTCCCTCGCGACGTACAGGAGGCTCGGCCTCCCGGCCGCATCGGTCGAGGAGATTCCCACGGAGGGCGTGCGGGCCGCCTTCCTGGACGTCGGGGATGCGCGCCTCGAGATCCTGGAATCCCTGCGACCCGACGGGGTCATCGCGCGGTTCATCGAGCGCCGCGGGGAAGGCCTCCACCACGTCGCCTTCGCGGTCGTGGACATCCGGGAGGAGATGAGCCGGCTCCGCGACGCGGGGTTCCGCCTCGTCGATGAGGCCCCTCGACCCGGAGCCCACGGTCGTCAGGTGGCGTTCGTCCACCCGAAGGCCGCCCACGGCGTCCTCGTGGAGCTCGTCCAGGATTCAGCCGGGACCCGGGAACGTTGAAATAGGTCCCCGCAAGTCGGAAGCGCGTTGAAGATTGACGAGTTCCACGACGCGAACCGGAAGGTCGTCGGCCGGACGGTCCTCCACTTCGACGCCGTCGAGTCGACGAACGACACGGCGAAGGAACTCCTGGAGGCTGACGTCGAGGAGGGCCTCGTGGTCTGGGCGGACCGACAGGTCACGGGACGCGGTCGTCACGGCCGGGCATGGGCTTCGCCGCCGGGCGGGCTCTACGCGAGCGTCGTCCTCGCCCCGGAGGCGCCGGACGCATGGGTGCTCGGACTTCTCATGGGGATGCCCGTCGTCCGCGCCCTGCGGCACTTCGGGGTTTTTGCGGGCCTCAAGTATCCGAACGATGCGATGTACCAGGACCGCAAGATTGCGGGCATCCTCTCCGAGGGAGTGTACCGCAACGAACGCCACTTCATCGTCGTGGGCGTCGGAGTCAACACGAACCTGGACCTCGATCGACTCCCGCCGGAAGTTCAGCCGAAGGCGACGAGCCTGAAGCGAGAAGTGAACCTCTTCGTCGCGAACGAAGAGTTCCTGGACTACCTTCTGTCTCAGATGGACGACCTGTACTCGCGCTACCGGAACACGCGGATTGAATTCCTCCTGAAAGACTACCGCGGCCAGTGCCAGACGATCGGGAAGCAGGTCCGCGCGAAGACGCCACGAGGGACGGTCGTGGGACGGGCCTACGATCTCGCGCCGACGGGCGCTCTCCTGATCATGGATGATCGGGGGACGAAACACGAGTTCGTGGAAGGAGACCTCGAAGTCCTCCGATAACGTCTCGGAGACGTCCAGGCCCGAAGGGTTAATGCCGGGAAGGCGCGTTCGACGCGGTCATGGTCGATGAGCGGACGGACGACCTGCGCCGCCGAAAGGCCCTCGCGCGGGAGGGCGGCGGGAGGGATCGGGTGGACGCGCAGCGGGCGAAGGGCAAGCTCACCGCGCGGGAGAGGCTTGATCTCCTCCTGGACCCGGGCTCATTCGTGGAGACGGATCCGTTCGTCGAGCACCGCACGTCGGAGTTCGGGATGGACAAGAAGCGGATCCCGGGCGACGGCGTCGTCACTGGATGGGGCACGATCGACGGCCGCACCGTGTTCGTGTTCTCACAGGACTTCACCGTGTTCGGCGGCAGCCTCGGGGAGATGCACGCGAACAAGATCGTGAAGATCATGGACCTCGCGATGAAGGTCGGCGCGCCGGTCATCGGCCTGAACGACAGCGGCGGCGCGCGGATCCAGGAGGGCGTCATCAGCCTCGGCGGATACGCGGAGATCTTCTTCCGCAACGTCCTCGCCTCCGGCGTCGTCCCGCAGATCAGCGCGGTCCTCGGGCCGTGCGCAGGCGGCGCGGTGTACAGCCCCGCGATGACGGATTTCATCGTGATGGCCAAGGGGACGTCGTACATGTTCATCACGGGCCCCGAGGTGATCAAGGCCGTCACCCAGGAGGATGTCACCTTCGAGGGCCTCGGTGGGGCAATGGCCCATGCCGAGAAATCGGGCGTCGCGCACTTCGCCACGGAGGACGAGAGGGTCGCCCTGCGGACGATCCGCCGCCTCCTGAGCTACCTGCCCTCCAACAACGTGGACGATCCTCCCGTGCTCGCGTCGGAGGACGACCCGACCCGGATGGATTCGGAGCTCGCGACGATCGTCCCGAAGGAGCCCGACAAGCCCTACGACATGACCGACGTGATCACGCGCGTCGTCGATCGAGGCTCGTGGCTCGAGGTCCACGAGCACTGGGCGAGGAACATCGTGATCGGCTTCGCACGGATTCAGGGACGTCCGATCGGCGTCGTCGGGAACCAACCGAAGGTCCTCGCGGGCACCCTCGACATCGACTCTTCGATCAAGGCCGCGCGATTCGTGCGCTTCTGCGACTGCTTCAACATCCCCCTCCTCACCTTCGTCGACGTGCCCGGCTTCCTTCCCGGGACCGCACAGGAATATGGCGGGATCATCCGGAACGGCGCGAAGCTCCTGTTCGCGTTCAGCGAGGCCACCGTGCCGAAGGTGACCGTGATCACGCGCAAGGCCTACGGGGGCGCGTACGACGTCATGTGTTCGAAGCACATCCGCGGGGACTTCAACTTCGCATGGCCGTCCGCGGAACTCGCCGTGATGGGCCCCGAGGGCGCGGTCTCGATCATCTTCAAGAAGGAGATCGAGGACGCAAAGGATCCGAGGAAGCGGGAGGCGGAGCTCGTACGGGAATACCGCGAGCGCTTCGCGAATCCCTACGTCGCGGCGAAGATGGGCTACCTGGACGACGTGATCGAACCGGGGGAGACCCGCCCCCGGGTGGCGAACGCCTTCGCCGTCCTCCGGACGAAGCGCGAGTCGCGACCGCCGAAGAAACACGGGAACATCCCGCTGTAGGCGGGTTCGCGATGTTCCGGCGACTCCTGATCGCGAACCGCGGCGAGATTGCGATTCGCGTCGCGCGGACCGCCCGGCAGCTCGGGATCCACTGCATTGGCGTGTATTCCGAGGCGGATCGCACGGCCCTCCACCGCCTTGCGATGGACGAGAGCGTGGACATCGGACGCGCGGCTCCTGCGCAGAGCTACCTGAACGTCGAAGGGATCTTGAGGGCCGCGGAGGCGACCGCCGCGGAAGCGATCCATCCTGGCTACGGCTTCCTCTCCGAGAACCCGGGCTTCGCGAGGCGATGCGAGGAGGAAGGCATCGTCTTCGTGGGTCCGCCCGCGCGGGCCCTCGCGCTGTCCGGAGACAAGATCGCATCGCGAACGGCGATGCGCGAGGTCGGGATCCCCGTCACGGCGGGCGTCGACCGCGTCGTTCGGACGGTCGAGGATGCAGAGGGCCTCGCGGCGGAACTCGGCTATCCGGTCCTCTTCAAGGCGACGGCGGGCGGCGGGGGGATCGGGATGTCCCGCGTGGATCGTCCGGAAGACCTCGCGGCGGCGTTCGAATCCGCCGGCTCCGTCGCGCGCGCGAACTTCGGGAATCCCGATCTGCTCCTCGAGAAGTACGTTCGGCGCGCGCGGCACGTGGAAGTCCAGGTCCTCCTGGGCGAGGGAGGCGAGGGCGTCGGCTTCGTCGAACGAGAGTGCAGCGTGCAGCGCCGCCACCAGAAGCTCGTCGAGGAGACTCCGTCGCCCGCGGTGACGCCGGCCTTGCGGCGAAGGCTGATCGAAGCGGCCGTCCGAGGCCTCCGCGCCGTCGGATTCCGGAACGCGGGGACCGTCGAATTCTTGCTCCACGGCGGACGGTTCACGTTCAACGAGGTGAACGCGCGCCTCCAGGTCGAGCATCCGATCACGGAAATCGTCACGGGGGTGGATCTCGTCCACGAGCAGCTCCGGATTGCGGCGAGAGACGGCCTCGGCGTCTCGCAATCGGAACTCCGCTCGAGGGGCCACGCGATCGAATGCCGCATCAATGCGGAGGACCCGCTCCGCAACTTCCTCCCATCGCCGGGACGGATCGTCGGCTACGCCGAACCGAGAGGGCCAGGCCTCCGGGTGGACAGCGGCGTCGCGGCCGGCTCCGACGTGCCTCCGACCTACGACTCCCTCGTCGCGAAGCTGGTGGCACATGGACGCACACGGGACACCGCGATCCGGCGGATGCAGCGCGCCGTCGACGGATTCAGGATCCACGGCGTGCGGACGACCTTGCCGTTCCATCGGGCGCTGCTCCGGGAACCCGCCTTCGCTCGAGGCGCCCTGTGGACGACGATGGTGGCGGACCTTCGGATCGTCGAGCGGTTGAAGAGCCGCGGGCCCTGGGAGGAGACGGTCGCCGCGATCGCCGCCGCGCTGGCCGTTCAGGGACGCCTGGCGATGGGTCCGGCGCTCGATCTTGGGAGGAGCTCGATTTCCCGTTGGGCTCTCGCCGGGCGCCAGGAGCGGTTCGGAGGAGGTGGGCATGCGGTTTCGCCTCGTCGTCGATGGTGACCCCCACGATGTGGAGGTGACCTCGGGCGCACGCGGGCTCGAGCTGAAGATCGACGGGGTCGCGTACCGAGCCGAGGCGAAGCGGACGGCCGACGCCGTCGTCGTGCGGATGGGACGGAAATCCATTTCGATCCGCCTGTCCGGGGACCGCGCGATCGTCGATGGTTCCGCACATCGGATCGAGGTCCCCGAGGTCGCCGATGTCGACGTGCAGGCACCCGACCGGGTCGCCGCGGGTTCCGCTCGAATGGCGGAGGTCCGACCGCCGATGCCCGGGCGCATCGTGCGGATCCTCGTGCAGGAGGGGTCTCGCGTGAGGAAGGGGCAGACCCTTGTCGTCCTCGAGGCGATGAAGATGCAGAACGAGATCCCGGCGCCCGCGGACGCGATCGTCCGAGAAATCCGCGTCGCAGAGGGCGAGTCCGTCACCGGGGACCGCGTCGTGGCCTCGCTCGAGATCGTGTGATTTTCGGCGACCCCAGGATGTGCCGCAACCGGTCCCTCTTCGTCCGCAGGTATCGGACGTTGTCCGACGTCGCGTAGACCTGAAGCGGGATCCGGCGGGAGATCCGTACGCCGTACGATTCGAGTTCCTCGATTTTGGCCGGGTTGTTCGTCATGAGCTGAACGGACCTGACCCCGAGGACGCGAAGCATGCAGGCCGCGCACTTGTAGCTACGCAGGTCCGCGGGGAAACCGAGGACGCGGTTCGCGTCCACCGTGTCGAGGCCGTGGTCCTGGAGGTGGTACGCCGCGACCTTGTTCGTGATCCCGATCCCACGGCCTTCTTGCGCGAGGTACAGGAGGATCCCTCGAGGCGCGCGGCCGAGCCTCTTCAGCGCGGCGTCGAGCTGGGCGCCGCAGTCGCAGCGCTCGGATCCGAAGACGTCGCCCGTCATGCATTCCGAATGCAGGCGCACGAGGACGTCCTCGCGGCCCGCGATCCGACCTCTCACGAGCGCGACGTGTTCCTCCCCCGTGAACGGGCACTGGAACGCATGAATCCGGAAGGAGCCGTGTCGCGTCGGGAGGCGCGCGGGGACCGTGAGGAGGAGGTTCTCGCACAGCTCGGGGGCCCTGCGCTTCATCGGCGGCGCTCGCATGGCCCCGCTCTATTTAAGAATTCGGCGGTCCGTCGTACGGTCGCCAGGATCACCGACGAAGCTGCGCGACGATCAAGGCGGGAGCCGCCCCGATCGCCGTGGCGGTCTCGAGGGCGAGGCCCCGACCCGTCAGGTCGAAGTGGTACCGGGCGAGCGGGTACACGTCTCGGTCGTCGAGGCCCCGCGGACCGAGGCCGAAGACGAGGAGGATCGAGGTGCCGTGCCTCAGGAGGCCCGCGAGGAGCCTCGCGTCTGCGGCCTTCTTCGGGTCCGGCCGGTTCGTCGTGACGACCGGCTCACCGAGTTGGGGCGGAAACCCTCGTTTCGGGAAGTCGAACGCGTGGAAACGCCCGAGGTCCGCGAGGTCCCTGAGGTAGCGGCCGCCTTCGCCGATCGACGTCGTCCCGGAGACCGAGATCGCGATCTCCGCCGGCGTCGCGAGGTCTTTCGCGTACGGGAAGCCGAACGTCGCCAGGTTCGCGTCGAAGGCCAGGGCCACGGGGGCGGATCGTGCGATCGCGCGGCGGTGGGCCTCTGCGAAACGCACCCGGTCGTACGAGTTGTAGAGGCCTAGCGTCATCCGACCGAGGGCCACGGCTGTCGATGGCTGCGGCGCTATTTTGAATTACCCCGCCGCCATGGCGGGGCCGTGGAGTTGTTCCACTACACGATCGACGGGGGCCGCCTCGCCGGGCTGCCGGGCCCCGCGTACATGGAGTGGG
>Ga0209002_10002762_pt1 | contig 14042 bp, 13 predicted proteins | sample Rifsed16ft2_FD_184010 | JGI IMG/M metagenome (GOLD analysis project Ga0209002, IMG submission 184010) | Soil microbial communities from Rifle, Colorado, USA - sediment 16ft 2 (version 2) | ecosystem: Environmental > Terrestrial > Deep subsurface > Rock core/Sediment | place: Rifle, Colorado...
CCGGCGACCATTTCAACGACTGGTCACGAGAGGCCATGTTGTACACACTGGAGCTTTACCGGGAGCGCGGCTGGCCTTATTACGGGGGCGGGGCGAATATCGAAGAGGCCCGGCAGCCTTTAACCTTGGAGCATAACGGCAACAAAATCGCCTTTATTGGCTGCAATGGGAAAGGCGGCAGCTATGCCTCGGCCGACGTAGACTATCCAGGGGCAGTGGGCTGCGATTACGAACTGATGGAGACGCAAGTACGCGACCTGGTGGCGCAAGGTTACCTGGTGGTCGCCACCTTCCAACATAACGAGGTCTACACCTTCGTCCCGCAACCTACCCTGATCCGCGATTTCAGCCGTATCAGCGGAGCGGGGGCCACCATTGTAAGCGGCAGCCAGGCGCACCAATCACACGGGGTTGAATTCCCGAGGGACGATGCGATAATCATGTATGGGCTGGGCAACCTCTTTTTTGACCAGCGCGGCGTGGTGGAGTATGGCGATCAGGCCCTGATTGCCCGGCATGTGATTTATGATGGGCGTTACATAAGCACGGAATTATTCACTATCCAGTTCGTAGATTTCGCCAAACCGCGTTTCATGACGATGGAAGAGCGACAGGCCTTCCTTTCGTTGATCTTCAATGCCAGTATTTGGCATGAGGGCGAATAGTCGAGGAGAAACCATGGGACTAAAACCAGATCATTGGATCGAAAAGATGGCTCGCGAGCACCGCATGATCGAGCCCTACGAGGTCAACCAGGTGCGAAAGGGTGTGATCTCCTACGGCGTATCCTCGTATGGTTACGACATTCGCGTGGCAGACGAGTTCAAAATCTTTACCAATGTGTTTTCTGCGGTGGTGGACCCCAAGAACTTCGACACAAAATCCATGGTGGATTTCAAAGGGGAAGTTTGCGTCATCCCGCCGAATTCCTTTGCGCTGGCGCGCACGGTGGAATATTTCCGCATTCCGCGCGCCGTGCTCACCGTTTGCGTGGGCAAGAGCACTTATGCGCGCTGCGGCATCATCGTAAATGTGACGCCGTTCGAGCCTGAGTGGGAGGGTTACGTCACCCTTGAAATTTCCAACACCACGCCACTGCCGGCACGCATCTATGCCAACGAAGGCATTGCGCAAGTCCTGTTCTTCGAAGGTGACGAAGAATGCCGGGTCTCATACGCCGACAAAAAAGGTAAATACCAGAAACAGCAAACTATTGAGCTGCCAAAGTTATAGATTTGCTGGTCGGGGAGCTATCCGTCACTCATCTTCAAGAGTGATGAATGGCTTGATGGCCTCATAGGTCCGCGGTCCAATACCTGGCACTTCTTGCAACTCTTCCAAGCTCGAAAAAAGCCCGTGAGCTTCTCGGTAAGCGATGATGCTATGTGCCAGTGTGGGGCCGATCCCCGGCAGCTGATCCAGGTCGGCAAGGCTGGCCGTATTGAGGTTGATGGGGAAAACAGCAGTGGGTTCAAGACCGGTTACCGGGAAGGCGCCAGTTGCGACGCTCGGTTCGGCCCGGGTAGGCGCGGGCAGCAGCGTGATCGGTTGGCCGCGGCGGGGCGCCACCAGCAGCAGGATCAGCCCGGCAGCCGCCAAGCCGCACACCACGCCGTAGGCGATCCACCAGGCTGGCTTCAAATTTAGATCCTGATTTCCCCTGGACATGAGTGTGATTATACGTGGATCTGCAAGCTACATCGTATAATCTTTCTGCCAGACCGTAAAATTAACAATGGGACTTAACCTCACTAAGAAACTGATCCAAAGCCATTTGGCCGAGGGTGTGATGCAACTTGGGGAGGAGATTGCCATCCGCATCGATCAAACGCTTACTCAGGATGCCACGGGCACGTTAGTGATGCTAGAACTGGAAGCCATGGGGTTGCACCGCGCCCTAACAGAAGTAAGTGTCCAATACGTCGATCACAACCTCATCCAGGCAGACCATAAGAACCCAGACGACCACTTGTTTTTGGAAAGCGCCGCGGCGCGGTTTGGGTTGTGGTTTAGCCGCCCGGGGAATGGCGTGAGCCATCCCGTTCACATGCAAAGGTTCGGCGTACCCGGCAAGACCTTGCTGGGATCAGACAGCCATACGCCAGCTGCCGGCGCGCTGGGCATGCTGGCCATAGGCGCCGGCGGCTTGGATGTAGCCATGGCTATTGCCGGCGAGCCTTTCTACTTGAAAATGCCGAAGGTGTGGGGTATCAAGGTGGTTGGCATGTTGCCCGATTGGGTGAGCGCCAAAGATGTGATCCTTGAGATGCTGCGTCGCCATAATGTGGATGGGGCGATTGGCAGCGTTCTGGAATACTATGGCCCCGGCTTAAGTGAGCTAAGCGCCATGGATAGGCATGTGATTGCCAACATGGGCACCGAATTGGGGGCGACTTCGACTGTGTTCCCATCCGATGCCGTAGTGCAAAGCTTTCTGGTGAGCCAGGGACGTGGGTTCGAATGGGTGGAATTGAAAGCTGAGGCAGATGCGACTTACGACCAAGAAGAAGAAATCGATCTTTCTACTTTGGAGCCCTTGATAGCGTTACCCAGCAGCCCCGGTAAGGTACACACAGTGCGCGAAGTGCGTGGAGAGAATATATATCAGGCCTACATCGGCTCTTCCGCCAATCCTGGCTATCGCGATTTTGCTATGGCGGCCAAGATGGTGGAAGGACGCAAAATTGCCGACGGTGTGTCGTTTGACATAAACCCCACCTCGCGCCAGTTACTGGAAGAGCTCATTCGTGATGGCCATCTTGGCTCGCTTATCCACGCCGGTGGGCGCCTGCACCAGGCTGGCTGCAATGGATGCATTGGCATGGGTCAGGCCCCGGCCACAGGGCGCAACAGCTTGCGCACTGTGCCCCGTAATTTTCCTGGTCGCTCTGGTGAAAAAGAAGACAGCGTTTTTCTATGCAGCCCAGAAACAGCCACGGCTTCGGCGCTCAAGGGGGTTATCACTGATCCGCGTACTTTGGATTTTCCCCAACCAAAGATAGACGTGCCCCGACAGCGAATCGTTAATCACGACATGCTCAAAGCCCCGTTGCCAAGAAGTGAAGCCGAACAGGTGCAGTTGGTAAAAGGCCCAAATATCCAGTCTTTGCCATATTCACAGCCCCTCCCTGGCCGGCTAGAGATCCCCCTCTTGCTCAAGGTAGGCGATGATGTTTCCACCGACGAGATCTTAGCGGGTACAGTGAAAGTGCTGCCCTTCCGCAGCAATATTCCATTGATCAGCCAATTCACATTTGAAACTGTTGATGCCACCTATGCCGCTCGCGCCAAGGAACAGCGCAAGGTAGGCGGCCATGCCGTTTTGGGCGGGGAAAATTATGGCCAGGGATCCAGCCGGGAACATGCCGCTATCGCCCCGCGCTATTTGGGTCTGGCCGTGGTTATTGCAAAGAGCTTTGCCCGCATCCACCGCCAGAACCTGGTGAATTATGGCATCCTTCCTATGCTGCTCAAGTATCCTTCGATTTACAATTGGTTGGAACAAGGCGACACGGTTATTTTGAATGGGTTGCGAACCTGGTTGTCGCTTTCCCAGATTGGAGACGAACTCGAATTAGAAGTCAAAGATAAGGATATGAAGTTCATCGTGAATCACGATCTAAGCCAACGAGAGAAGGCCTTAGTGTTGGCGGGTGGATTGGCAAACTGGGTGCGCGATCGCCAACAATTCATGGAAATATAGTGACAGGCACACTGCTAAACATCGTTACCGTGTTGGTCGGTGGCACCCTGGGATTGGTCTTTGGGTCGCGGTTACCCGATCGCCTCCGCCAGACCGTAGTGGCTGGGCTGGGTTTGTTTACCCTGGCTTATGGACTGGTCATGTTTGCGGAAACCCAGAATCCGATCATCGTGCTGGCAGCCTTGTTGTTCGGTGGGCTGTTGGGTGAGTGGTGGCAGATCGAGGCCGGGTTGGCCCGTTTGGGGGCCTGGCTGCAAAGCCGGTTCGCTGCTGACGCCGAGGGCGGCAGTTCCCGCTTCGTGCGCGGTTTCCTGACAGCCTCCTTGGTCTTCTGCATCGGCCCCATGACCATCCTCGGCTCTATTCAGGATGGTCTGATGGGCGATTTTCGGTTGCTCGCCATCAAATCCGTCCTGGACGGTTTTGCCAGCCTGGTGTTTGCTACTACATTGGGGATCGGCGTGTTATTTTCCACGCTGGTTATTTTGATCTTCCAGGGAGGCTTAAGCCTGCTGGCCCAGCAAGCCCAAGCCATCTTCACTGAGGCGATGATCGCCGAACTGAGCGCCACGGGCGGGCTTTTGCTGGTAGGCATCGCTATCAGCAGCTTGTTCGAGTTAAAGCCCATCCGCGTAGGTAATTTTCTACCGGCGTTGATCTTTGCCCCGCTGATCATTGCTATGCTAACTGCTTTAGGAATCCCCTTTATTTTCTAGGGCATGGGCAAAGAAAATCCCCTGTGGAGAAGGGGATTTTGTTTCTATCAGCAATTGCTCCCTAATTGGATTCCGAAACCGCTAAAGTGTCGTCGATCGTTTGTCGTAAAACTTCGATGGATTGGTAACCGGCAAGCACTACCCCGCTGATCACATAACCAGGTGTGCCGGTGATCCCATAGGCCGAAGCCTGGGCATGGGCTTCTTCAATCACCGCCAGCTTTTCATCGCTCGCCAGGCACTGAGTAAACGCAGTGACATCCAGACCATTTACCTGCCGGGCAAACTCAATCACGCGCTCCTCCGTGTAGCCACCAACATTACCGCTGGAAAAGTTTACCGGCGCAAAGATAATGTCGTGGTATTCCCAAAAGTAGTTTTGGTCGGCAGCGCAGTAAGCGCCTTCGGCCGCCTGCAAAGACTCTGGGCCTAACAAGCCAACCACCTGAAAAGTGAACCTTACTTTGCCCGTGTTCACATATTCTTCAATGACCGATTGTTCGGTATTGTTGTATGAGTTCAAACAAAACGAACACTGGAAATCGACAAATTCGATCACGGTCACCGGGGATTCGGCCGATCCAAGGCTGACCCCATCCTTCTGGTTATAGGTCACCGAGCGCGGCCCACCAAGCTGTTGGGCAAAGATCAATAAGACGGTGAGGACCACGGCTGCTACCGCGAGGTACACCAGCCACTTGAGCTGAGATTGGCGCTCTTGGGTGCGGCGGCGATCCAACCGTGCCTGGCGTTTACTGCTCTCCATGCTTCAATTCCTCCATTGCTTGTATTACATTCCTATAGACCGGCACCTTTACGTGCCAGCACTTTATCTCATCGGGATGAGGAAGTTTAACAGAGATTTTCCCGCGGACCAGTCTCACTTTGGGTTTCTTTGTTAGGGTTAATCTCTCCGTCGTCGGTTGCCCCGACTGCTTGCTAGCTTGGGATGATTTTTATCTAGCGCTCAATGAGCCAATGAATCAATTCAGATCGAACTGGTACACGGGGAACTGCTCGCCAGTAAGACTGAAAGCCAGTTTTTTGTATAAGGCCAACGAGGGAGCGTTATTATCTTGCGTGTTTACCGTCAGCAGGGTTCCTTTGCGATGCAGCACTTGCAACTGAACGTAGCGCACCAGAGAAGTGGCTAAGCCGCGGCCCTGAAAGCCCGGATGTGTAGCCAGCCTGGCCAGATGCAGCCCTTGCGCGCCCCGAGTGCTGATCTGAAAGGCAAGAATGCGCCCCTTGTCTTCGATCACCGTGGCCAGGCCAGCCTGTTTTAAAGCCAGGCTTACGGCTTCCCTTGAGTTCTGCCAGAGTAGGGCAAAAGCATTGCGGTCGACGTCGACCACACCGTCTACATCGCCTTCCCTCATGGGCCTAAGGTTCGGCGAGGTCCGAGATTCGGCCGGCAAATCAGATGCGTCAGGCCGCCAGGCGAGCACAACGACATTGTGTGTGCGCTTAAATTGGTTGGCAGCCAGCAGGTCACGGAACCAATCTTGAAGCGGAATGGCGGCTGCCTGGCTGACCGGAAGGTCACGGAGCTGGGAGAGCGCAAGAGGCCAAAGAGTTCCCCAGGCCTCATGCAGATTGAAGCGATGGGCTGATGCAAACAAGCGTATCCAGGCAACTCCCGGTGGTTCTGGTGGGCAGGCCAGGGCTGCCAGCAACTCGTCTCCGGATTCGACAATCAGGTAGGGCTTCCTCCCCAACCAATCCAACGGCCGGCGCCAATCCAAATGGCGGTGCACGTATGCTTCGAAATGCAGCAGGTTAGCTAACCGGCTGCGATCCACTTCGATCGCTGAGCGGGGGCTGAGGACTGCGGGAACAGTCATCATTTTTCTACTTTCTCGGATAATTTGCCATAAAGAATTGGCCTTAAGAAAAGGTCGAGTCTCAAGGCAACTTACCTTTCATGGTGAAGCGTTCTCTATTCAAGAAGGCCCAACAAGCCTTCGGCTAGCGCACGCAGTTTTTCTTTAGAGATTTCCCTGAGGTTTTGAGCTAGCTCCAAATATTGGCGATTTTCAGGATCGGCGATGAATTCTTTGAGGCTGCGCGGCAAGTTGCCTAATTCCTGTTCTGCCCGCTGGTCAGCTATCCATTCGCCGACTGGCCCACTGGTATCAGTGAAATCTTCAATGCTATATCCCAAGCTGTTGGCTAAGTGCTCCAGTTCGGGCAGAGGGACCGGTGTCTCGCCGCTCTCATAGCGGCGGATGCGGCTGGTCGAGATCCCTGTGCGTTCGGCCAGGTTTTTCTGGCTTAGATTCTTTTCGGCGCGGGCTTGGCGCAGGATGGCACCCACCGTGCGGTGGCGCAACCCAAGGAGCTTCTCAGTTTCCAGGTTCTGGGTCGGATGCGGCTCTCCGGAAACGATTTCTTCGGACCAAAAATGGGTGATGGGAACGCGCAAGAAGAAGGCAAGCAGTTCAAGCTCGGGCAACGAGGGTGAATTCAACCCCTGCTCAATGGAGCTGATGGTGCTGCTGGAAACTCCGATCACCGCGCCCACTTCCTTCATGGATTTCCCCGCGGCAATACGGGCATCGCGCAGCAGGACACCTACGATTTTGGAGCGGATGCGGATGGCTTGGTCTTGGCTCATAGTAAGGAACTCCCTGTCATACTTTTAGTGATCCCGAAGGAGGCGTGCTTTCAATAATCCAAATAATGTGCGATCGATTGATCGCCAGGAATTCGCTTTTCTTCAATTCCACCGAACCATCGAGATTAAAGATCTGCACATTGGTGATAGCAAGGAACAACTCGTTGGAATTCAACGCATCTTTTATCCGTTCATTCTCACGGACGTGGAGGTTACCATGGATCCTGTTATGGGTGGTTTGGATAATGACTGGGTATTGCGTTGTGTTAACTAAAGGCCGAAAGCCGCTTTCTTGAGCCCTTTTACGGTCATCCATCGTGTTTCCTGGGCGGCAATGCCCCTAAGGCATCCGATAACCTTCGCCAGAAAGAGTCACTATAAGTTCTGGATTTTTAGGATCCTTTTCCAGTTTTTGACGCAGGCGCGAAATACTCACCCACAGGATCTCCTTTTCTTCACTATACTCTGGCCCCCAAACGTTGCGCAAGAGCTCGTCCGCAGTCAGGGTTTTGCCTGCATGGCGGGCGAATTGCAGCAAGAGGCGGTACTCCGTAGCCGAAAGCGAGACGGGTTGGCCGTTGGCGATCACTTCGGCTCGAGCGAAATTGATGCTTAAATCTCCGCGCGTAAACGTGGGTTCCGAAAATTCCGACGTTTGCTTTTGTGCCCGGCGCAATACTGCCTGGACGCGGGCAATAAGCTCGTTGGCCGAGAAGGGCTTGACCACATAGTCATCTGCTCCCAGGTTAAGGCCGCGGACGCGGTGCTCTTCATCCCCTTTGGCGGTCAGCATAATTATGGGAACAGTCGAGAATTCGCGGATGCGTTCACAAGCCTGAAAGCCATCCATCTCCGGCATCATCACGTCCAGTAGAATGAGATGGGGCTTTTCAGCCACGGTCAGATCCACGGCTTCCTTGCCGTTGGTTGCTTTAATCACTTCGAACCCCTCTGTTTGAAGGTTCGCCTCAACCAGGCGCACAAAGCGGGGTTCGTCGTCAACTACTAGAATGCGAGTAACCATAAAATCTCCTGACTAGGCGGGTTGAGGAAGCTTTTGTCGAGGGAGGGTGATGATGAATTCCGCTCCCGCCCCCTTGGCGGACTTCACATGAATTTCTCCATGATGGGCTTTGATAATTTGATCGCAGATATAAAGGCCGAGGCCGCTGCCGCGAACTTTATCTTTGGTGCCGGCGGAACGAAAAAACCGCCTGAATATGTAGGCCAAGTCTTCTTCGGGGATACCGGGGCCACTATCCTGAATGCTGAGCTTCACCTGATCTACAGAAGATTCCATTGAAATCTGTACTGGGCTGTTGGGCGCATATTTGGCCGCGTTCCCCAGGAGGTTGTCAATCACCTGCCCAAGCCGTTTGGGATCTCCCTCTACCAGGTAGTCCGACCCTTTGGTTTTCCAGTGTATGTTCAAATTGGGATAGCGGCTTTGCAAACGTCCAACGTTTTCTTCAACTAACGAAGCCAGATCCACGCTACGGAATTCAACATCAAAGGTACCGGATTGAAGGCGGGAGGAATCCAGCAGGTTATCCACTAATTCGGTAAGGCGATCGGTCTCCTCGTCGATGATCGCCAGAAATTCAAGCTGGGTGGCTGCATCCCAATGCGTGTCTTTGCGCAACAAGGTGGTGGAATACCCCTTGATAAAGCCAAGCGGTGTTTTTAGTTCATGCGAGACGGTGGCAATGAATTCGGACTGCATGCGCGTCAGCCGCCGCTCGGCTTCCAGGTTGGCGACGCGGTCCACCAGGCGCTTATGTTCCATGACCTGGGTAACGTGGGCAGCAATAAACTCGGCCAAGTGTATCTGTTCTTTCGTGAAAGGCGGCCCCCCAAACCTGATGAAGACCAGTGCGCCGATGCACTTGCCGCTTAGCAGCATAGGCAAACCCAGATAAAAGCGCTGTTGCAGCCGATCTGCTTCCGGCTTCGTATCCGGTTGGAAAAGCGAGTTACGCCCACTGGTAAAGGCCTCGTTAGCGGCCACTTCGCCCCAGGCAGAGTCGGCTTCCGAGGAGCGGCCTCGGCCAATCGCGCGGGCAAAGGCTGGTTCCAGGCTGCCCTTCTCATTCACCAAATAAAGCACGGCATTATCGAAAATGAAGACGGGACGGGCCAGCTTGACGATATTTGCCAGGGCTTTATCAAAGTCCAGGGTTTCAGCTATCGCGCGGCTGATTGCATAAACGGCTTCGAGCTCGTTCGGTTGCAGGCTGCTTGCGTCAGGTTTGCGGGTGTTCACGCTGGGCTCTGGGCAACCGGAAGGCTAAATGAAAACCGGCTTCCCTTTCCGGGAAGCGACTCGACGACCAATTTGGTGCCGTGGGCTTCCACGATCCGTTTGGTCAGGGTGAGGCCAATGCCAGCTCCACCCGCCCTGCGGGTGGAAGAACCATCCAATTGATGGAACGGTTCGAAAATGTCTGCAACTTTTTCCGAAGGGATACCCACTCCGGTATCAGCCACTGAAATCAACACGCGGCGACCATCAAGGGTGGCGCTCAGGTGCACGCGGCCGCCCTTTTGGTTGAATTTGATGGCATTGTCCAGCAATTGGCCGATTGCCCACTCAATTTTGGTATGGTCAGCCTGAACTGCCGGCAGATTTTCTGGTATCTCGTGGGTTAGGGTAACGGAGGCCGCGGCGGGTTTGGCGCGGGTTTGAGCAATCAATGGGGGAATTAATTGCTGGAGTTGAAAGCGGGCTGATTCCAGATGCAGGCTTTCCACTGTGTCGAAGGACATGAAAAGTAAGTTGTCGATCAGACTGCTTAGCCGATGGTAGGACTTCTTTAAGACATTTACCGCACTGCGTTGCTCATCACTTAATGATCCTAACGCCTCGTCGGAAAGCAGATCAATATAGCCGACCATATGGGCGAGGGGAGTTCGCAATTCGTGGGATACGTTGGAAATGAAGTCGTTTTTCAGGCGGTTTAATTCGGTGAGCTTGTCCAGGGCTTCCTGGAGCTCAGCGGTGCGCTCCTGGACGCGCTGTTCCAGCAACAGGTTGCTTTGGCTTAACGCTTCCTGAAGTTGGGCGATTTGTTCGGTGATGGCGGCATCCAGCTTGGTGCGTTCGATGAGACCCAGCTGGATCAGCGCTTCCCCAAGAAGGATGCGTTTTCCCTCTTCCGCACGAAGCTTTTTTTGGTAGGCAAGAGCACTTTTTAAATCGTCATTGGTTAACAAACCCTTTTCAACCAGGCTGTCACCCAGGCGCGGCACCAGGATCTCCGGTGCCAGGGGGCCGGTCATGCGTGGTTTGTGTACATTTAAACTATCCGAACCTGCCAATGTCTCCTCTAGCTTACCCTTGGGTCAGTAAAGCGAACGCGCCTTCCATAGACGTGCGCCACCCTCTGCATGTGTAACCCATGTCGACTCTTAACTAGCTTTCATTTTAGAAAGTATACATGAGTCAGGCAAACGGGAAAAGCGTACAAACTTCCCACCAGATCGGCTTGAAACGTACACGTATTCATCTAAGTCTGGAGACAGAGGCCGGGTTATAATTGTTTTTTCTGTTCCATCCTCTTGGTACATAAGGATCCACTGTGGCCAAAAGTACATCGATCAAGCCAATAGACATTGGCGAACAAATGCGTTCGGCCTATCTCGATTATGCCATGAGCGTGATCGTAGCGCGTGCCTTGCCCGATGGGCGGGACGGATTAAAGCCAGTGCACCGCCGCATCCTGTACGCCATGTTCGACATGGGCATCCGTTCCGGCAGCAGTTACAAAAAATCCGCCCGTATTGTGGGCGAAGTATTGGGAAAATATCACCCCCACAGCGACGACGCCGTCTACGACGCTATGGCGCGTATGGCGCAGGATTTCTCCATGCGCTACCCCTTGATCGATGGGCAGGGAAACTTCGGCTCCATCGGGGGCGATCCGCCGGCAGCCATGCGCTATACCGAGGCGCGCCTGCACTCCATGGCGGAAGAATTATTAGCCGACATCGATAAAGACACGGTGGATTTTGGCGATAACTTCGACAGTTCGCTTAAGGAACCCCTGGTCTTGCCGAGCAGGCTGCCAAATCTGCTGCTTAACGGATCTTCCGGGATTGCGGTTGGCATGGCCACCAATATCCCGCCGCACAACCTAGGCGAGCTGGTCGGCGCCCTACGTTATATGATCGACCATCATGGCAAGGCCGACGATATAACCATCGAAGATCTCCTAAAATTCGTGAAAGGCCCGGATTTTCCCACCGGAGGCATCATCGTTGGCCTGGACGGCATCCGTGACTTATATGGTAAGGGCAAAGGCCAATTGCTGGTACGCGCTAAATCCCGCATTGAAGAAAGTACCCGCGGGCGCATGCGCATCGTTATCAGCGAGATCCCTTACCAACTGAACCTCACAAACCTGATTGAACGCATCGCTGAACTCGTACGCGAAGGCCGGCTGGATGGTATCTCGGACTTGCGCGACGAATCCGACCGGGACGGTCTTAGCATCGTGATCGAACTCAAGGCGGGCGCCGAGCCGCGCATGGTCCTCAATCGATTATACAAATACACTCCCTTGCAAGGCACCTTTGCCGCTCAATTCCTGGCCTTGGTGGATGGCGAGCCGCGCCTTTTGTCGCTAAAGCGCGCCCTGCAGATCTTCATTGAGCATCGCCAAGTGGTTATTACCCGCCGCTCACAGTTCGAGCTGGAAAAAGCCCGCGCCCGCGCTCATATTTTGGAAGGCCTGCTAAAGGCGCTGGCTAACTTGGACGCAGTGATCGAAACCATTCGCAAATCGAAGGATGCCGAAGCCGCCAAAACCGCCCTGATGACGCGCTTCGAATTGTCCGACAAACAATCGCAGGCTATTTTGGACATGCAATTGCGCCGCCTGGCAGCCCTCGAGCGCAAAAAGATCGAAGATGAGTATAAAGAAGTCTCCGCCCGGATCGATTTCCTGTTGGACCTGCTCAAACATCCAAAAAAGATCCTGGCCGTCATCAAAGATGACCTTGCCGAGATGGAGAAGACCTATGGCGATGAGCGCAAAACAATTATCGATGCTGAAGGAAAGGGCCGGGAAGACCTCACTGAGGAAAGCCTCATCGCCGATGAAGCTGTGCTGGTTAGTATTACGCTCCAGGGCTACGTCAAACGCGTAGCCGCCAAGGCTTTTAAAGCACAAATCCGCGGGGGATCTGGGGTGCGGGGTCACGCAACCAAAGACCATGATGAAGTTGTCATCCTGACGCCCACGCGCACCCTGGAGACCCTTTTGTTCTTTTCTGATCGTGGCAAGGTTTATTCAGAGCGCGTTTATAGAATACCGGAAGCAGACCGCACGGCGCGCGGCACCCCGATCATAAATATCCTGAACCTCAGCGCCGGTGAGACAATCACGGCGGTGGTACCAGTACCGGATTTCAAGGCAGCCGAGTTTTGCATGATGGCCACTCGCCACGGAAAGATCAAGCGCATGGCCTTGAGCGAGTTTGAGGCGGTCCGGCCATCCGGCTTGATTGCCATGGGTTTGGATAAAGGCGACGCACTGGGGTGGGTGGGCTTGGTCAGCAGTAAGGACCAGATCATCTTAGCTACCCAGCAGGGCAAAGCACTGCGGTTTTCGGTGGGGTTAGTGCGACCTATGGGGCGGCAAGCTGCCGGGGTGCGGGCCATTAACATCAAAGGCAGCGACCACCTGGCTGGCATGGAAGTCGTGGAGCCGGGGGGCGATTTGCTGTTGGTCACCACCAAAGGTTATGGCAAGCGCACGCCGTTAAAGCAATATGCTGCCAAGGGGCGCGGCACCAGCGGTATGCTGACCATTGATGTCAAAGCCCTCTCAGTAGTGGGTAAGATCGCCGCGATCCGTGTGGTGCAAAGCGCGGATGAAGTAACCCTTATTTCCGCAGCAGGAGTGGTGTTGCGTACCCGAGTTAAGGAAATAAAGCAGGCGGGGAGGGCAACCCGGGGTGTACGGTTGATGCAGTTAGCTGAAGGGGACAGTGTAGCCACCTTGGCGCGAATTTCTGCTGCGGAAATGAAACGCGCGGGTGTATCGACGGAGAACGGGAAAAACGAAAAATAGAAGAGCGTTTTAAAGCAAACAGGCTTGACTCGAAAAGTCAGGCCTGTTTTTTTAGGCACTAGCCAAGGGGAATGGCAATAACGCCGGTGACCAACAGAAAGAAGGAACCGACGATCACCACCATGAAAAAGAACATTAAGGTAATGATGAATCGCTGAACTGGAGTCATGCCCAAAAAGCCGGTCTCTGGCTCCGGGGATAATTCCATTTTGCTAGTCGTCTCGATCTCATCGAGGAAACTGTTGGTATCTTCTTCCTTTAGAAAATCGTCCAGCATCGCGCCCTCCAAGGGCTTTGTTAGTGTAGCTTATTTCAACTGACTGTCAACCACAGGACGCAATTGGATCGCGCCCATTTGGAAGACACGTAATTCGCCCGAGGGAAGGCGAAGCCTGAGGCTGCCATCGGTTGCCAAGCTGTGCAATTGCGCTTCGACCACGCTGGTGCCTGTTTCTAAACGCACAGTTTGGCCCAAATAAGCTAGCCGGCGCTCCCAGGCTGGGATGAACTCGGGGGAGTCCAGGCGGGCTTTCAAACGGGTCAGGTGTTCCAGCACCGAGCGGAGCAACTGGAAACGTTGGACCGGTTTGCCCCACGCCTCCTCCACACTGATAGCCGGGAAGTTAATCGCCTCGACCGGTGGCACAGATTCGGGTGCAATATTGATGCCAATGCCCAAGATAAGCGCCTGCAGCCGGTTATCAACCCAATGGGCTTCAACCAGGATCCCGGCTACCTTTTTCCCATTCAGCAGCACATCGTTGGGCCACTTGATCTGCGGCACCAGCAAATAAAGGTCTTCCAAAGCCTCACACGTGGCTAAGGCCCCTAAGCCCGAAGCTCTCCCAAGCTGAGCCGTGTCCGGGCCAATGTCAGGGTCTAACAACAGGCTGAAAGCCAGCGCGCTGCTTGCTGGGGTAAGCCAACGGCGG
>Ga0209002_10002765_pt1 | contig 14030 bp, 12 predicted proteins | sample Rifsed16ft2_FD_184010 | JGI IMG/M metagenome (GOLD analysis project Ga0209002, IMG submission 184010) | Soil microbial communities from Rifle, Colorado, USA - sediment 16ft 2 (version 2) | ecosystem: Environmental > Terrestrial > Deep subsurface > Rock core/Sediment | place: Rifle, Colorado...
AGAAACATTACTGGGTGGGTGGGACATACGACCTGCAACCTCGCTGACCGGTCGGGGGCACACGGGGCGCAATCCTGTGTCGCACGGTAGCCATGTGGCGCAAACAGCAGACGTGGCCCGTGCAGGCCACGTCTGCCTTACCGAGGGGAGAGTGAGAAGGAGGGTGGGTGAAGACCGACCTGAGGAGACTGTCCGCTTTAGGCGGATATTCTCCCTAGAAAGGAGGTGATCCAGCCGCACCTTCCGGTACGGCTACCTTGTTACGACTTCGTCCCAGTCACCAGCCCCACCTTGGGCGCCTGCCTCCCCGAAGGGTTAGCGCAGCGACTTGGGGTGTTGCCGGCTTCCATGACGTGACGGGCGGTGTGTACAAGGCCCGGGAACGTATTCATCGCCGCATGCTGATCGGCGATTACTAGCGATTCCGGCTTCATGGCGGCGGGTTGCAGCCGCCAATCCGCACTGAGAGCAGCTTTGATGGGATTAGCTCCGGCTTGCGCCTTGGCGACCCTTTGAGCTGCCCATTGTAGCGTGTGTGTGGCCCCGGACGTAAGAGCCATGCTGACTTGACGTCATCCCCATCTTCCTCGGCGTTTTGCGCCGCTGTCCCGCCAGAGAGTGTAACTGGCGGCGGGGGTTGCGCTCGTTGCGGGACTTAACCCAACACCTCACGGCACGAGCTGACGACAGCCATGCAGCACCTGGGCTGGCTCCCTTGCGGGTCCCCCTCCCTTTCAGGCGAGTACCACCAGTCCTTTGAGCCCGGGTAAGGTTCTGCGCTTAGCATCGAATTAAACCACACGCTCCACCGCTTGTGCGGGCCCCCGTCAATTCCTTTGAGTTTGAGTCTTGCGACCGTAGTCCCCAGGCGGGACCCTTAGAGCGTAAGCGTCGGCACGGGAGGGGTCGGTACCCCCCATACCTAGGGTCCAGGGTTGAGGGCGTGGACTACGCGGGTATCTAATCCGCTTTGCTCCCCACGCTTTCGCGCCTCAGCGTCAGGATTCGCCCAGGGGGCCGCCTTCGCCACGGGTGTTCCTCCCGATATCTACGCATTCCACCGCTCCACCGGGAATTCCGCCCCCCTCTACGAACCTCAAGCCTGATGGTATCGCAGGACCTCCCCGAGTTGAGCTCGGGGCTTGCACCCACGACCTGCCAGGCCGCCTACGCGCCCTTGACGCCCAGTAAATCCGGATAACGCTCGCCTCCTCCGTCTTACCGCGGCTGCTGGCACGGAGTTAGCCGAGGCTTTCTGACCGGGTACTGTCCTTGCTCCTCCCCGGTCACAGGGCTTTACGACCCGAAGGCCTTCATCGCCCACGCGGCGTCGCTGCGTCAGGGTTTCCCCCATTGCGCAAGATTCCCTGCTGCTGCCTCCCGAAGGAGTCGGGGCCGTGTCTCAGTCCCCGTGTGGCCGGTCGACCTCTCAGTCCGGCTACCCGTCGGAGCCTTGGTGAGCCGTTACCCCACCAACTAGCTGATAGGCCGCACGCCCGGCTCCCAGCGAGCCGAAGCCCTTTGCACAGCTACGTTGCCACAGCTGGGCACATGCGGGATTAGCCCCGCTTTCGCGAGGTTGTCCCCCACTGGGAGAAAGGTTGCGTACGTGTTACTCACCCGTGCGCCGCTGGCCGCCCGAAGGCGACCCGCGCGACTTGCATGCATTAGGCGCGCCGCTAGCGTTCATCCTGAGCCAGGATCGAACTCTCATGTATGTTATCCGATGTCAGTGTGAGAACTGTGCCTCACCCTGTCCCTTCTTCTCACTCTTCCCTTGGTAAGGTGCATCACCCCCGCCCTTCGGCAGAGGCGCGCTCTGTTATTGAGCCTTCTCACTATAGCAGGTTCGCCTCATCTGTCAAGGCTCGTTGGCGGGCTCTCTCGCGGCCTCGTCCTCGAAATGACGTACCAGTCACCCGATTCCTGCAACCTAACCTTACTATAGCAGACCGCGCATTTCTGTCAATTGATTCCACCGTATAGGCAGAGGTGGCACCCATCGAGTCCGTTCGATAGAAGCGCACGGCGCGATCGGCCGGCAGCAGGAACGACGTTCAAGCGGCGCTGCCTCCCGCCTCCTTTGCTTGGGAGCGGGCGCGGCTCTGTTTCGACCGCTCGGGGATCCGCCGCTCTCCGCTTGCCAAAGCAAGTTCCAGTGCGGCAGCCGCGATCTCCAACGGGTCGTGCTCCCGTGCCAACTCCTCCACCAGCAGGGCATACGGCGCTCGTGGTCCCGTCCGAAGGGTGGCTCTGAGTTCATCCAAGAACGCCTCGCGTTGGCGCGCCGCGATGTCGCCCGGCGCGGGAAGCCGCATTGGCTTGAGTTTCTTGTGGATTTGACTCTCGATGAAGCGCAGGAGGCGGGTCTCGCGCGGGGCCACGAAGGTAATCGCCTCACCCTTACGCCCCATGCGGCCAGTGCGGCCGATCCGGTGAATATAGGCATCTGGATCGTCGGGGATGTCGTAGTTGATGACATGGGTGACGTCTGGAAGGTCGAGGCCGCGTGCCGCCACCTCTGTCGCGACCAGGATTTCTATGCGATTCTCCCGGAAGCTTTGCAGGACGCGTTCTCGCTGCGGCTGGCTCAGGTCCCCGTGGATGCCGTCCGCAGCATAACCGCGGGCCTGCAGCGCGCTGGCGACCTCGTCTACCGCGCGCTTTGTCCGGCAGAAGACAATGGCGGATCGCGGCGTCTCTAGATCGAGCACGCGGGTCAGGGCTTCGAGTTTGCCGCTCTCGGCAGTCTCGTAGTAAACCTGGTGAGTCTGGGGAACTGTGCGCTCCTCCCGGGCAATGGCGATATAAAGCGGCTCGCGGAGGTAGCGCCGGGCGAGAGCCTCTACCCGGGGCGGGATCGTGGCCGAGAATAACGCGGTTTGGCGTTCCTTGGGCGTCTGCTCCAGGATGAATTCGATGTCTTCGAAGAAGCCCATGTCCAGCATCTCATCGGCTTCGTCGAGGACCACAGTGCGGACACCATCCAGGCGCAGTGTCCCTCGCCGGATATGGTCTATGACACGACCTGGGGTTCCGACCACGACATGCACGCCCTTGCGGAGGCCTCGGAGTTGGCGGTCGTAAGCCTGGCCACCGTAGATCGGCAGGACGTCAATGCGACGGAAGCGGCTGAGGCCGAATGACGCCTCGGCAACCTGCATGGCTAATTCTCTGGTTGGGACAAGCACTATGGCTTGCACTGCACGGTTGCTTGGCTCAATGCGCTCAACGATGGGGATTACAAACGCCGCCGTTTTGCCTGTGCCCGTCTGCGCTTGAGCGACGACATCCTTGCCCGAGAGGAGGAGAGGGATGGTCTGAGCTTGAATTGGAGTAGGCTCTTCGTAGCCGAGCTCCAGGATCGCCTGCATGACCTCACGGCGCAGATCAAGCTCCTGGAAGGTGGTCATTGGAGCAATTCCTCCTAGTTATTCGGGTGGTGGGGTGTAGGGCGGATGACGACCACTGGATTGGCGCTGGCACGCACGATCTTGCTTGCCACGCTGCCGAGGGGCCATCGTCCCGGGCCAGACCGCCCGTGGGTGGCGATGATCGTCACAGCGCCTGGAGTCCTTGCCGCGTACTCGATGATGGCTGGCCCTGGGTCCCCAAACCAGACCTCCCATTGCACGGTGACACCCCGCGAGCGGAGGCCGTCGGCGGTCGCCTTGAGGTCTCTCAGCGCGGCAAGCTCCGCGTACTGCAAAAGGTCCGCGGGATAAGGGTAGAGCTGGGGCCCGACGGAGTACGGAGGGCCCTGCGGCAGTATACGCAGCAGCATAACTGGAAGGTCCAATGCTTTCGCCAGGTCCTCGACGAGCGGAAGGGCGTTCGCCGCGAGATCGGAGCCGTCCAAGGGTACGACGAGCGACTGCATGGGCGTCGCCGGCTCGGCTGGCGCCGCTCCGGGTCGAACGAGGAACAGGGGCGTTCGGGCGCGCTGGACGAGCCGGTCCGCCACGCTGCCGAGGAATAGCCGTTGCACGCCTGAACGCCCATGCGTGGCGAGAGCGATCAGACCGAGGGTCTGTTGCTGCTCATACTCCAAGAGCGTGTCGGCCGGGCCATCGCCGCCATAGAGGACTGTCGTCTCGGCTGTTACGCCTTCCTTTCGGAATGGGCCCGCCTTCTCCTCGAGGTACTCGTGGATCGCCGCTTCGGCACTCTGCTGGAGTTGGTCGAGCGAAGCGCGGTGCTCGGGACTCTCCACTCGCAAGTGGTCTGGGGCGACTACGTACGCGAATACCACGCTGGCCTTTAACCCCTTGGAAAGCGACAGCAGGTAAGGGAGCACGGACTCCGCCACGGGAGAGCCGTCAAGGGGGCTGAGGATCGTGCTGGTCATGGTGCGGCCTCCCTGGTGTGCTGGGCTTCGAGCGACGGGCGGACGATGAGGACAGGATGAGGACACGACCGGACCACGTAATCGGCCACGCTGCCCGATCGCGGTCTCTCCGAGTCGGCGCTTCCACGAGTCGCCATGACGATGAGCGCGCCAGCCCATCTCGTAGCGTAGTCGACGATCGCCTTCCCGGCGTCTCCGGACAGCAGTTGCCCGTGCGCCGCCACGCCATCCCGCTCCAGTCGCCTCGCCACGCTGTGGAGGTAGGACCACGTCGCCGGCTCAGGGCCATCAAGCGGCGCTTCCAGATGGACATATGTGGCCTCGCCAAGATACAGCGGAGATCCAGCGAGGACAGCCTGGACCAGGGTCACCCCCGAGCCGAGCCCGCTGGCCAGGTGGCGGGCTATGGGTATCGCGTTCTCGCCGAGTTGCGATCCGTCCAACGGTACGATCACCTCGGACAGCGCACCGGCGTCGTTGGCGGCCTGCTGAGGGCGGTAGGGGTGGAACAGCAGGACCGAACAGCGGGCGCTCTGCAGCACGCGGTTCGCCACGCTGCCGACGCCTCCTTGTCGCAGTCCGGCCCGACCGTACGCGGTCATGGCGATGAGCGTGGATGAGCTCCTGTCGCCGTATCCCGCGATGACATCGGCAGGCTTTCCGTAGCGCAACAGCGCCTCTGCCGTACAGCCTTCGCTGCGAAGTTGGTCTGCTTTTCGTTTGAGGTACGTCAGGGCGCCTGATTCAGATCGCCCTTCGATCCCGTCAGCGGACATCCAGTCTGATTCTGGAACGGTGAGACGGTCGGGATCGATCACGTGCAGGAGCGTCAGCATTGCGGGGAGACCGGTGGCGAGATACTGAGCAAAGGGCACTACGCTCTCCGCGAGCTGGGAACCGTCCAACGGCACCAGGATCCGTTTGATCAACGTCGCCTCACCTGATCTCCGGCATTCCTACGACTCAGCGAGCGAAAGCGCCGCCGATTCGCGCAGACGCTGCAGCGCCTGCTGTTCCAGCTGCCGGATCCGCTCTCTGGTCAAACCCAGCTCTTCGCCGACCTCCTCCAGCGTACGCGGGCGGTCGTCAAGGAGCCCGAACCGCAGCTCCAAGATAAGGCGCAGTCGGGGCGCCAGCTCCTGGACGGCGGCCAGCACGTGTTCGCGGGCCACGTGCCGCAGCGCCAGCTCGTCGGGCGACCACGGCGAGGCGTCCTGGATGAAGTCCTGCAGCGTGCTCTCTTCGTCCTCTCCAACCGGGCTGTCCAGCGACACCGTCCCCTGCCGCTGGCTACGTAGCTGCTCTACAGCGCTCGTCGACCAGCCCAGGTCATTCGCCAACTCCTCGGCGTTTGGCTCCCGACCGAGGTAGGCCCACAACCGGCGTTCAGCGCCGTTGAGGCGCTGGAGGCGCTCTCCCACGTGCACCGGCAACCGTATCGTTCGCCCCTGGTCCGCGAGCGCTCGCCCCGCGGCTTGTCGGATCCACCATGTCGCGTACGTGCTGAACTTGTAGCCTCGGTGCGGCTCGAACTTCTCCACCGCTCGCATGAGACCGATGTTGCCTTCCTGGATCAGGTCAAGCACGGGCAGCCCGCGCCCGGCGTAGCGCTTGGCGATGCTCACCACGAGCCTCAGGTTAGCGCGCGTCAGCTCGCCGGTCGCCTCCCGCCCCTCCTTCTCGATCCGCTCCCACCAGGCTTCAAGGGCTTGCCGCTGAGGCTCCAGGACGGCGGCGGCGGCCTTCGCGGGAAGCTCCCGGCCCACGCTGAGCTGCTCCAGCTGCTCGATCACCTGCGGTGGCAGCAAGCGCGACAGGTGCGAGACCACCGCAAGTTCCCGGGGCGCCGTCGTTTCGTCTCCGTGCAGGCGCTCAGCGACTCCCCTCGAAAGCGCCTCAGGCAAGGCCCTGTCAAGCACAGCGCGCACCTCAGGCGAATAGAGGCCACCTTCGCTGCCGATCTCGCCGACCAGGGCCTCCAAGAAACTCCGCCGAGGTAGCAGTTCCAAATAGATAGCCGCGGCGAGCTGGGACGTCGTGGGTGGGCTGGCTTCCTTGTCTTCCCACTGATGGCGGAGCTGCTTGAGTAGCTCCCACCTCTGGACCGCCAACCCCAGCGACACCTCTTGGAGGCCCGTCAACAGCCGGTATTGGCCAATGGAACGAAGATAAGCCGCGACAGCATCGCTGAGCTCTTCGACCTGCCGCGGCTCAATCTCCGGGTCACGGAACGCGGCGTCTCCGAGGGTCAACTCGTCTTCCGCCGCTTCAAGGGATAACCGCATATCTTCCTCTGTCATCTGTTCGCAGTCGTCCGATTTGAATGAGCAGGGCTGGGGTGGGTAGACGACCTCACGTGGTCCGTGGCTCGGGCTGCAACACGCTCATGGGGTGACGCGCCTGGGTGATGGCCCAGTCCACGATCACTGCCACGAGTGATCCCACGAACGCTGTCACGAGATGAACGCCGCCGAAGGCGAGGTCGATCGTCAGGAACTCTCGCAGCAGTATCTCCGCCACGAAAATCCCGAGGAACGGGTACGCCGCGACCCGCCACGGCAACTGCGGCAGCTTCCCCGGCAGCAGGTCATACCACAGGATACCAAGCGCGTACGAGAGTACGAGCATCATGAGCAATGTGCCAATGTCCATAGCGACCTCCTATTCACCCACGCCCCTCAGTCCCTGCTCATCCAACTGACACCTTAGCCCACCACTGTGCACCGAACGTGAAGACGCTGCTTGGCTGCATGAAGACATCATGAAAGCGGGCGCGAGCGGCCACGTGCCCTGGCGAGCTGGCCCGATGTGCAAGCGACCGAGATGGTTCGCTGGAAGCTACTCCCACGCGATCGTGCCCGGCGGCTTGGTTCACGACAGTAATTCAGCGAAGGCCTCGACGGTAAGGCCCGCCAGGCGAATCAAAGCACGCAGGGTGCCCCTTGGCATTTCCCGTCGATGCACGGGGATGCTGAGATGACGCCCGTCCCGATGATAGAGGATGGCGTGACTACCCTGCCAGTGGTGCAGAACGAACCCCGCTCGCTCGAAGGCTTGAATCGCTGCCTCAGGCCGGACGACCGGCAGTTGGGGCACTAGGCTGGCACCTCTACCTCAACGTCAATCTCTACTTCATGCGTCTCCAGCCTGAGCGGAAGACCTTCGTCGGCTCGCTCGTGTAGCAAAGCGCGAATTTCGTCGGCCACGATGTCCGGGGTCTCCGTGGGCAGAGGGAGTCCTTTGTCGCGCCGGAGCTTTAGGATCCCGTCAATCGCTTCTTGGATGTTGGCGAGCGCGCCTTCTAGACCATCGCCCTGGCTAACGCAGCCCGGGAGTGCCGGGCAGACGACGGAGTACACATCGCCCTCCTCGGGCAGCAAAACAACGGTGAACTTCCTCCGACCCTTCATTGCCTTCTACTCCCACTCGATCGTGCCCGGCGGCTTGGAGGTGATGTCGTAGACGACGCGGTTGATGCCGGGAACCTCGTTGATGAGACGGTTGGAGACGCGTGCCAGGAGGTCGTAGGGGAGCCGTGCCCAATCTGCGGTCATCGCGTCCTCGCTGGTGACCGCGCGGATGGCGAGCACGTTGCTGTAGGTGCGGTCGTCGCCCATGACGCCGACCGTGCGCACGGGTGTCAGCACGGCGAACGATTGCCAGAGCTCGCGATAGAGGCCCGCGGCGCGGACCTCGTCCAAAAGCACCGCATCCGCCAAACGCAGCGTCTCAAGGCGCTCCCAGGTGACCTCGCCGAGGATGCGGATCGCCAGGCCGGGGCCCGGGAACGGCTGGCGCCAGACCATCTCTTCGGGAAGACCCAGCTCCAGACCCACCTCCCGCACCTCATCCTTGAACAGGTATCGGAGCGGTTCGACGAGCGTAAACGACATAACATCCGGCAATCCGCCCACGTTGTGATGGCTCTTGATGCGCGCGGCTGCGTTCGCTTCGGTGACGGCGCTCTCGATGACGTCGGGGTACAGCGTGCCCTGGGCGAGGAAGTCCACTCGCCCCAGCTTGCTGGCCTCCTCCTCGAAGACCCGGATGAACTCCTCGCCGATGCGTTTACGTTTCTCCTCCGGGTCCGTGACGTTGGCAAGGCGAGTCAGGAACCGCTCGGTGGCGTTCACGGCCACGACGTTCATACGCAAGTTGCGCGCGAAGGTGTTGAGGACCTTCTGCGCCTCTTGAAAGCGCAGGAGGCCGTTGTCCACGAAGACACAGGTCAACTGGTCGCCGACCGCCCGGTGCACGAGCGTCGCTGTGACCGCCGAGTCGACCCCGCCGGACAGGGCACACAGGATGCGACCATCGCCCACCTGGCGCCGGATGTGCTCCACTTCTTGAGCCACGAAGTTCCCGGACGTCCAGTTGCCGCTGCAGCCGCAGACCTCGTAGAGGAAGTTTCGGAGGATCTCCTTGCCCTGTGGCGTGTGGACAACCTCTGGGTGGAACTGGATGCCATACACGCCTGCGTCGTTGGCCATCGCGGCGATGGGAGAGTTGTCGCTGAACGCGAGGGTGTGGAAGCCCGGGGGCAGCTCTAAGACCTGGTCGCCGTGGCTCATCCAGACCGAAAGGTCGGTGGGCAATTCGTTCCAGAGGGGTGCGTCGCCCTGCTGGTGAAGCACGGCATGGCCGTACTCGCGACGCTGCGCCGGGGCAACCTTGCCGCCTAGCTGGTATGCCAGGGCCTGCATTCCGTAGCAGATGCCAAGGACGGGCGTCTTCCCTGCCAACACGTGGGGCGGGATCAGGGGCGCCCCGGGATCGTAGACGCTGGCGGGGCCGCCGGAGAGGATGATGCCCTTCGGCCGCAGGCTGGCGATCCGCTCCGCGGAGGTGTTCCAAGGTAGGACGTCGCAGTAGACGTTCAGCTCGCGCACGCGCCGGGCGATGAGCAGGCTGTATTGGGAGCCGAAGTCCAGAACGACCACTATCTCACCTGGCTCAACGCCCGCGGGCGTGAATTGGCTTCCGCTGACCGTGCGACCGGTGCGTGCCTGCGCCTCGCCGAGGTAGGCTGTTTGCTCGACGTGGTCGCTGACTGCAGTGCGGCGGCCAGGACTTGCCTGACCAGCAGGGAGAGAGGATCTGTCCATCGTGTCACCTCGCGGTCTGCCTGCCACGGGGCAGGCGCCGCCTCTCGGGAGGCTGTAAGGCAGACTAGCACCGGTGCTATACTGGCGTCAAGGTATTCTTATGCCTAAACCGGCTCTTGTCCACAATATCTAGCGCCCACGACGGACTCACACCACTATATGAGCGACACGGTTGTGGCGAAAGACATTGCCGCCGCCGCTGCCATCCTTCGGGCTGGCGGCGTTGGTGTCTTCCCCACGGACACTGTGTACGGCGTCGGCGCGCACGCCTTCATCGAGGCGGCCGTGCGGCGCATCTACGCCGTCAAAGGCAGGCCCGCGGACAAGCCGCTGCAGCTGCTCCTGGCGCGGGTTCAGGACATCGAGTCGGTCGCCGAGCTCACACCTGAAGCGCGCCTTCTTGCGGCGCGCTTCCTCCCTGGTGGCCTCACCCTGGTCCTGCGTCGCCAGCCCGTCGTACCGGATATCGTGACTGCGGGTGGCGACACCGTGGCGGTGCGCGTGCCGGACTTGCTACTCCTCCAGCGTCTCATTGACGCGGTCGGTGCACCCCTCGCTGCTACCAGTGCCAACCGCTCCGGCGAGCCCGCTCCAGCGGACGCTGATGAGGCGCGTGCGGCGCTGGGAGACCTTGTCGACTTTGTCCTCGACGGCGGCTGCTGTCCAGCGGCGCAAGAGTCCACCATCGTCGACCTCAGCGGCCACGAGCCCCGCCTGCTGCGCGCCGGGGCTGTGCCCGTCGAGGCGATTGAGGCAGCATTGGGTCGCCCGCTCATTCCGGCTCGGCATGACTAGTCTGAAGGGCAAGGTCGCGGTTGTCGCCGGAGCGACCCGTGGCGCCGGACGCGGTATCGCTTGTGCCCTGGGTGAAGCAGGAGCGATTGTCTACTGCACGGGGCGCAGCACGCGGGGAACACGCAGCCAAGGATCAAGCGCGACGGACTCCCCTTGGGACTTATCAAAGCGTCCCGAGACGATTGAAGAGACCGCCGAGATGGTAACCGCCCGCGGCGGTATCGGTGTTCCCGTTCAGGTGGACCACACCATCGAAGACCAGGTCAAAACGCTGTTCGATTTGGTAAAGCGAGACCAAGGTCGTCTAGATATCCTGGTTAACGACATATGGGGCGGTGATGAGCTGTTCACATGGGGCAAATCGTTCTGGGAACTCTCGCTGGAGAAGGCGCGGCTCATGCTGGAAAGAGCTGTCCTTTCGCACATCATCACCAGCCGTTATGCTGCTCCTCTCATGATCGAGGCCGGACAAGGGCTCATCGTGGAAATCACTGATGGAGATTCCTTCGGGTATCGGGGCGACCTCTTCTACGATCTCGTGAAGACGGCGGTCATTCGCCTTGCCTTCGCTATCGATAGGGAACTGCACGAGCACAACATCACATCGCTCGCGCTCACTCCTGGGTTTCTGCGCTCGGAAGCCATGCTCGATTACTTCGGCGTCACCGAACTGAACTGGCGCGAAGGCGCAAAGAAAGATGCCAACTTCATCGCCTCCGAGACGCCGTTCTTTGTAGGTCGCGCCGTTGCGGCGCTCGCCGGTGACCCGCAGGTATCAAGGAAATCGGGGAGGGTCTTCAGCTCCTGGAGCCTCGCAGAGGAGTATGATTTCACCGACGCCGACGGACGACAGCCGAATTGGGGCAAGCACTTCGAGCAGACGTACGGCAAGCGGACCAAGGCGATCGATGGGACATTCTATGAGTATTGGTTTGAAGAGCCGTAACCTGGAGGGGTAAATGCCCTACCGCGCCCTCCTCTCCGACCTCGGCGGCGTCCTGCACGTCATCCCTGAGGAGCGGTTCCGGACCACGGCCGCCCGCTTCAACCTAACCCGCCACGACCTATACCAGGTCCTCTACAGCAGCCTCGCCTGGCGCCAGTTGGAGGTCGGCAACATCGACCTGTGCGAGTACTGGCGGCGGGTCGTGCTCCAGGCACCGTCGCTTGCCGCCACGACCCACGAAGGGCTCGAGGCGCTGCTCTTCGGCGACGACTGGGGCCTCGACCGAGCGTTGCTCGCGGCCTTTGCCGCGCTCCGGCCGCGCTGCCGCCTGGGCATTCTGAGCAATCACCACCGCGAGATGCGGCAGGAGTTGGCGCAGCGGGGCATCACGACTCTCTTCGATGATATCGTGATCTCCGCGGAGGTGAAGGTCGCCAAGTCCAGCGAGGACGCCTTCCGTCTGGCGCTGCAGCGTCTAGATGTCCTGCCCGCCGAGACCGTGTTCATCGACGACAACCCGGAGAACGTGTGGGTGGCCCGAAACCTCGGTATAACCTCCATCGAGCACCGCTCAACTGAGGATACCCTCGCCTCCCTCGAAGGCTATTTCCCCCTCCTCGCCCAGCCTTGACACCCCTCGGCGGGCATGGCACCATCCCGCCATAAAGCCTGCCCTGAGCCTGGCGAAGAGCCTGCCCTGAGCCTGGCGAAGGGTTCAGCCCCGACGAGGGATCCATGAGCGTGGGCCCGAAAGAACTCGTCGCCCCTTCGGCCCGCTACAGCGCGGCTGTCCTACGCGAGCTGCGGTCGGCGTTTGGCGATAGCTCACTGCCGCTCTACGCCATGATGCGCTACCACCTGGGCTGGGAGGATGTCGATGGGCGTCCTGCCGAGGTGGGAGGGAAGGGCCTTCGGCCGCTGCTCTGTCTCCTCGGCTGCGAGGCCGCTGGCGGCGACTGGCAGCGGGCCCTGCCCGCGGCGGCAGCCCTCGAGCTGCTCCACAATTTTACGCTCGTCCATGACGACATCCAGGACCAGAGCGACCGGCGCCGGCACCGGCCGACGGTCTGGTCCCTCTGGGGAGCAGCCCAGGGCATCAACGTCGGCGACGGCCTGTTCGCACTAGCCGAGCGCACCCTCTTGCGCCTGCGGCAGACGACCTCTGCCGAAGTCGCCCTGGCAGCAGCCGGCATTCTCAACGACGCTGTCATACTCGTCTGTGAGGGGCAGTACATGGACATGGACTTCGAGGGTCGCGTGGACGTCTCGCTGCCGGAGTACTTGGCTATGATCGAGCGCAAGGCCGGTGTCCTGATGGGCGCTGCCGCCGAGCTTGGCGCGCTTATGGCGGGCAACGAAGGCGCCCGCGCGCCGCTGCGCCGGTTTGGCCTCGCCCTCGGTGTTGCTTTTCAGATGCGCGATGACCTCCTCGGCCTTTGGGGAGATGAAGCGGTGACCGGCAAGTCCGCCGAGAGCGACATCCGCCAGCGCAAGAAATCGCTCCCCGTCGTCTGGGCTATGACACACGGGCCGTCTCTCCCGGTCAAACGCTTGCGCGATCTCTACGGACGCGCCGGTTTCAGCGAAGCTGACGTGCACGAGGTGCTCGAGTTGCTCGAAGAGGCCGGCGCGCGGAAGGCGACGGAAGAGTTGGTTCTGACCTACTCGCGTCAGGCCATCGAGGCGCTCGAGGGCCTCTCATTGCTGACCGGTCCAGCCGCGGAGCTCGCCGCGCTCACACAGGCCCTCGCTCGCCGCGACATGTAGCCTCTAGCCTGTGACTCGAAACCCGCTGCATTCTCGCGTGAGGGGTAGCTGCCCGGTTCATGGTAACTGATGAATCGCTGATGCCAACCACAAGGGGGGCGCGCCGAGGGGGCGAAGCCCCTTATATCCCCTCTACCCTTGCGGGAGATCGAGGTCCGCCTTTGGAGGAGGGTTAGGGTGAGGGGCATACCTGCTATCATGGGCGGGCGGGTGGCAGAACCGCGCTCCACGGTTCTTGCGCCAGAGGTTCATAACAAACAGAAAAGACGGTTCGCAATTAGGAGGGGCCAATGGCTGATGACACGAAGATCCTCTTGACCGAGGCGGAGCTGCCTGAGCGCTGGTACAACATCGCGCCCGACTTGCCGGCGCCGTTGTCGCCGCCGCTGCATCCAGGCACCGGCCAGCCCATCGGCCCCGAGATGCTGGCGCCGCTGTTTCCGATGGGTCTGATCCTGCAAGAGGTCAGCCAGGAGCGCTACATCCCGATCCCCGAAGAGGTGCGCGAGATCTACAAGCTGTGGCGTCCCACGCCGCTCTATCGTGCCAAGCGCTTGGAGAGAGCCCTCGATACGCCGGCTCACATCTACTACAAGTACGAGGGCGTGAGCCCGGTCGGCAGCCATAAGCCGAACACGGCGGTCGCCCAGGCCTACTACAACAAGCAGGAGGGCGTGCGACGGCTGGCTACCGAGACGGGAGCGGGCCAGTGGGGCAGCGCCCTCGCCTTCGCCTGCAACCTCTTCGGCCTGGAGTGCAAGGTCTACATGGTGCGTGTCTCCTACCAGCAGAAGCCCTACCGGCGCTTCCTCATGGAGACCTACGGGGCAAGTATCGTCGCCAGCCCAAGCCAGGACACGAGCGCCGGCCGCAAGTTCCTTGCCGAGGACCCGGAGAACCCGGGCAGCCTGGGCATGGCCATCAGCGAGGCTATGGAGGATGCGGCGGGCCGGGAGGACACGAAGTACTCGCTTGGCAGCGTGTTGAACCACGTGCTGCTGCACCAGACGGTTGTCGGCGAGGAGGCGCTGGCCCAGATGGCGAAGGCCGGGGAGTACCCCGACATCGT
>Ga0209002_10002772_pt1 | contig 14012 bp, 15 predicted proteins | sample Rifsed16ft2_FD_184010 | JGI IMG/M metagenome (GOLD analysis project Ga0209002, IMG submission 184010) | Soil microbial communities from Rifle, Colorado, USA - sediment 16ft 2 (version 2) | ecosystem: Environmental > Terrestrial > Deep subsurface > Rock core/Sediment | place: Rifle, Colorado...
GATGACAGGCGCAGACGGTATGATGATGCAGACCCCTGTTGATTTCTCCGACACAACGCGCATGCTCGGTGCAAGTCCGGCACTGCTGCAAGGAAAAATCCTGCGCGGCGGCATGGGAACGGGCATGCCGATGTGGGGATCGATATTTACCGAAGACCAAATCTGGGATTTGATTGCGTATCTATACTCTTTTCAATTCAATTACTTACCTTATGCACCACCATGATTCCCTGAGCGGAGCGAAGGGTCTCTGAGATAGTCGTAGAGACCCTTCGCTGTCGCTCAGGGCGACATACGCAAAGGCGCGTATGGTGAGGAAATTATCATCAAGGAGAGTCTCGATGAGTAAGAAACACAGGAAGCAAAAACAAAGAAAATCCTTTCCGTGGCCGTTGGTTGTATTCGGCGGGATTCTGCTGATTGTTGCTGCGTTTTTCTTTGCCAATCAAAGCGGAGATGGCAGTGGAACACCATCCATTGCAGTGGATCAGCAAAAGATTGATTATGGTGATGTAAAATTCAACGTGGAGAAGACCTTCACCATTAAAATCACAAACAAGGGCGACGGTACTCTGCGCTTCAAAGAGGATCCGTATATCGAAGTTCTGGAGGGCTGCTGACCTCCCCAATTAACCATCGGTTCGATGGTACTAAAGCCTGGTGAAAGCACTATCGTCCAATCCAGTGCCTTCATGATGCATGAAGGCATGGGCGGTCCGCACAACTTCGGTGTTCATTTCAAAACAAACGATCCTGTCAATCCCGATTTAATTGTGAATGTATTGTCTAACTGGATTCCATAGACATTTACCCTCTTTGTCTGCCTTAATTTAATCTTAACATTCACGCGAACACGGTTGTGTTTAGTGGTATATTCTGGTGGATTAAATTTACGCGGAAACTTAAAGAGGTGTGATGACTTACAAAAAACGAAAATCATCCATTGATCCTGTCATTATTGTTACTCTTGGCGTTGTGTTTGTCGCAATTGCAATCGCGCTTTTTGTGTTTCAACCTAATTTAACGTCCATTAACTTCGCCAGCGGCTCTGGTGTTATGAGTCAACTCATCGTAGCTTTCATCACCGGCATCACCACTGGCGGGTTAAGTTGCCTCGCTGTGCAAGGTGGTTTGCTGGCAAGCTCGCTCGCGCATCAATTTGAGCAGGATTACCTTGAGCAGATTGTAAAAAATAAAAGGAAAAAACAAAGTTCGGCCTCGCGCTCTAATTCAGCATTTCCCATTTTTCTTTTTCTTGTCGCAAAAATAATTGCATACACTTTACTCGGCGCGCTTCTCGGCTGGCTTGGTTCGTTTCTCACACTCAGCCCGATGACCCGCGCCATGCTCATGATCGCCATTGGCATCTTCATGGTCGGCAACGCGTTGCGCATGTTCAACGTGCATCCGTTCTTCCGTTACTTCTCGATTGAGCCGCCAAAATTCATCACGCGTTACATCCGCCGCACCGCCAAGGGAACAGATACCTTCACACCGCTCTTCCTTGGTGCGCTCACGGTTTTTATTCCGTGCGGCATCACACAAGCCATGATGGCAACCGCGCTCGGCACAGGCAGTGTCGCCATGGGCGCCGCGCTTATGTTTGCCTTCACGCTTGGAACCAGTCCCGTCTTTTTCATCGTCGCATATTTGACCACCGAACTCGGCTCACGCCTTGAAAAATTCTTCATGCGCTTTGTTGCCATCGTTGTTTTGATTTTGGGATTTGTGACTCTGGATGGCGGACTCAATGTATTGGGCTCTCCACTCTCGTTTCAAAATTTAACCCGCAATTTGATCTCGTCCGAAAACATTTCTTCGTCCCAGGCGAACTCTCCTCAAGTCATCGCGGACGGTGAACTCGTCCTCAACGTCAACAACGGCGGATATTTTCCGAGGACCCTCAAAGCCCCCGCAGGCAAGGATTTCACTTTAAACCTTGTCACGGATAAAACCTATTCCTGCGCGCGTGACTTCGTCATCCCCGCGCTGGACTACTATGAATTATTGCCCGATACAGGAATTGTAAAAGTGACCATCCCCGCCCAGAAATCAGGCTCAACTCTGTTCTTCACTTGTTCGATGGGGATGTATACGGGGCGGATCGTGTTTGAATAAGCATGATCAACCCGCCGTCCTTTGCGAAGCATCCTGTGGACGGAGGCGGGGACGCCGCCGAGAGCAAGAGGAATTACTCATGATCAAAAAAACCTTCAAAATCCCCGACATGACCTGCTCCAATTGCGCCATGAAACTCGAATCCCTTGAGGATACGCTCGAGGGGGTGAAGGAGATCAACGCCAGTTATCACAGACTTGAAATGGTCGTTGAATATGACGAATCCAAACTCACTGACGAGCAGATTATCACGGCGGTAAAGAGGAAAGGCTATCAGGCTATAGCAGCGTAAGAAGTGTATACAGGAAACACAGTACACAAGTGGACATGGTAAAAATACTTGTTTACGTGTTTACCTGTCTACCTATTTCCGTGTTTACTTACTTCCGTGTATACTCCCACCATGCCAAAATATTACACTCCCAAGGAAGCAAATGAAACTCTCGCTATCGTCCAACCAATGCTGGAAGAAATGATGGCGATAGGGGAGAAGATCCGCGCGCACCAGCCAGAGCTATGGGACCTTGTCCAAAAGTCTGCAGGCAATGGCGGAAACCCCAAATTAAGCAAACTTCTCACAGAATTTGACCATCTTGATTTCCTCCTCCATCAAATTCAGGATATGGGGATCGAAGTCAAGGATTTGTCCATTGGGCTAATAGACTTCGTCGCTTTGCGCGATGGCAGGGAAGTTTATCTGTGTTGGAAATGTGGCGAGGACAGAATCCAGTTTTGGCACGAGATCGAAACGGGCTTTTCAGGCCGTCAATTGATCGATTGGGAATAAACCGAAAGTTGTCTCGGGCAAGCGGTATTTGAGAAAGCTATAAGAGCGCAAACTCCATACTCATCAAAGACCTTGTCGCTCAAACAACAAGGTCTTCTTATTTTGCAGGAACATCCCGCAGGTCAATAAAAATAACACACGACGATTGTTGCCAACTTGTTTACTTGTCTACCTGTTTACCTGCTTACCTGTCTACCAATCTACCCCAAGGAGCATAAATGAATAAAGGGATCTTATATGGAATTGGCGCGTACGTTGCATGGGGCTTTTTCCCGATTTATTGGAAAATGCTTCATCACGTCCCTGCCATTCAATTGATCGGGCATCGTATCATCTGGTCATTTATACTTTTAATCGTTGTCATCTTCTTCACCAAACAATGGACGGTCTTTCGCAAAACCGTAAATGCCAAAGTTTTGCGCATCTATACGCTCGCAGCCCTGCTGATTGGCGTAAACTGGTTTTTGTATGTTTGGGCGGTCAATGCAAATTTTATTGTCGAAACCAGTCTCGGTTATTTTATTAATCCACTGCTCAGTGTGTTGATGGGTGTGATCTTTTTCAAAGAACGTTTGCGCTTTGCGCAATGGATTCCCGTCCTCCTCGCTGCAATTGGCGTAACCTACCTAACCTTTGTATATGGCCGCTTGCCTTATATCGCACTGTCTCTTGCGCTGTCATTTGGCTTGTATGGTCTCGTCAAAAAACTTTCACCGCTCGGCTCCCTTTATGGACTTACCATTGAGACAGGAATCCTCTTCATTCCCGCGTTTGGCTATCTCATTTTTATGCAAGTCAATAACACCGCTGCATTTCTCAACACAGGTATCACCTCAGATCTGCTCATGATCGGCGCGGGTCTTGTCACAACAGTTCCCCTGCTCATGTTTGCTTCCGCGGCGCGTTCGATTCCATTATGGGTGGTTGGCTTGCTTCAATACATTGCGCCGACACTTCAATTTCTGATCGGTGTTTTCATTTATAAGGAACCGTTCAGCCATAATCAATTAATCGGCTTTGGAATAGTCTGGGCCGCGCTCCTTGTTTTCCTTGTTGAAAATTACCTCGCCAATCGCACACCTGTTGAACCCATTCCTGAAATGGGAGAGGGCTAAATAAAGCCTTATCTTTTGAACAGGTTTGCATCAGCGCTCCATCCTACGCCGAAAGATTCGACAATCCTACAGGCAGATATCCACACTGATTCAGCGCATCTCACCGCTGTTGGCTGGTCACCGTTTCGACGCGGTTTGTGGACTACATTGAAGCCCATCCGTAAATCCAGACGATAGACAGTGAATCCAATCGGTTTTGGGATAAAATTATCAATGGATATGAAAAGATTTTCCATAAAATAGCTAAAGCGAGGCTGTGATGATTAACAAAAAAAAGGGTGTGATCGGCATTCTGACTGGGGGCGGTGATGTACCGGGATTAAATCCCGCGATTCGTGCAGTAACGATCCGTGCTTTGCGTGAAGGGTATCAAGTAATTGGTATCCGCCGCGGCTGGGGTGGTTTAGTGGATATCATTCGTGATAAGAATGCCGATAACAGCAATAATTTTCAGATCCTGACCGAGGAGATCGTCAATCGTGCAGGCCGAACAGGCGGTACATTCCTGCACACTTCGCGTACAAATCCGGGAAAGGTCAAGAAGGAGGATGTCCCCGGTCATTTGCAGGATAAGTATGCTGAAGATAAAAATGACCTGACCTCGGAAGTGCTTAAGAATCTTGATTTTCTGGGTATAGATTATATGATTCCCATTGGGGGTGACGATACACTCAGTTATGGTGTGCGCCTTTATCATGAAGGTTTTAAAGTGGTTGCCATCCCAAAGACGATGGATAACGATGTGCCAGGGACGGATTATTGCATAGGCTTTAGCACCTGCGTAACCCGCACCATTTCACTGACCAACAGCCTGCGGACAATCGCTGGTTCGCATGAACGCTTTATGGTTCTTGAAGTGTTCGGACGTTATGCCGGATTTACTGCCATGCTGCCCACAATGGCCGGAACTGCAAACCGTTGCGTTATCCCTGAGTATAAATTTAATATTGACCACCTGACGGAATTGCTGGTTAAAGATCGCGATGCCAATCCCAGTCATTATTCTGTGTTGCTTATTTCAGAAGGAGCCATGTATGAGGGTGGTGAAATGGTTTTTAAAGACCGCTCCACGGATGCGTACGGTCACGCCAAGTTGGGAGGCATCGGCGATCTGGTTTCAGAGCGGATCAAGGAAATCTCTCCGAAATATAGCAAAGGCAAGACGGTTGATGTGATCAACCAAAAGCTTGGTTATATGGTGCGAGGCGGCGACCCGGATGCAATCGACTCGATCGTTCCAATGGCATTTGGCAACCTGGCGCTCGACCTTGTATTGGGCGGCATCCATGGCAGGCTGGTGGTTTTGAAGAATGGACGCTACGACAATATGCCTTTGGATATTGTGACTTCAACCAAAAAGCTTGTGGATGTCAGCCGTTTTTATGATACGGACCGCTATCGTCCAAAGTATGAAAATTTTGAGATGAAACCGCTGTTTATCATGACCAGCGAGGTATAACTGTCACGTAGTTTTATTTGCATGAGTAATTACACTGAATCTGATGACAACTGTCTTTTTATGAATAGATGCGAATTGGTTATAATCACCAGAATAAATTAAGGAGTGTCTAAATGAATTTTACAATGTGGAAGAAGGCGTTGAATGTAATTCCCGATGTTTCAAAGGATGAATGGGATCGCCTGGATGTAATCTCCAAGTGGTTGATCTCCACCCGCGCGGCGGTTCTTGTAATGACCTTTATTTCCGCGTCACTGGCAGGCTTGTTTGCATGGCGTGACGGGGCATTTAATGTTGGTCCCTGGCTTGCCCTTGCCTTTGGATTGATCATGGCACATGCCAGCAATAATATCTTCAATGATTACACCGACTTTGTGCGCGGCGTGGATAAGGATAATTACTATCGCAATATCTATGGTACACAGCCGCTTGCCAATGGATTGATGACCAAGCGCCAACACCTTACATATTTTGCAATTACGGGATTACTTGCCTTAGCCGCAGGCCTTTATCTGATCTTTGTAAACTCCAATGACCCGCTGATTTGGATTTTGCTCGCTTCTGGCGCTTTCTTCGTCCTGTTCTATACATGGCCACTCAAATACATTGCCCTTGGCGAAGTGGCAGTCCTTCTGGTTTGGGGACCCTTGATGATAGGCGGTGGTTATTATGTGCTGGCTCATCAATGGAATTGGAATGTTGTTCTTGCCTGCCTCCCATATGCCCTGGGTGTGACAACGGTGATATTTGGCAAACACATAGATAAACTTGACAATGATAAGGTCAAACGAATTCACACCTTGCCAGTCGTCATCGGCGAGAAAGCCTCCCGCTTTACGGTGCTGGCCATGATGGTCATCCCCTATTTTTTGACGGTATATTTAATAGCGATAAATTTTTTCACCCCGATCATGGCAATTGTTTTTCTTGCCATCCCACAATTCCTGCGGGTGTATCCTGTATTTTTGAAACCCAAGCCTGAAACCCAGCCTGAGGGACAGCCTGGCTGGCCGCTTTACTTTGTCGGTTACGCTTTTTACAATAACCGCAAATTTGGCATGTTGTTCATGATTGGCTTATTGCTGGATATCCTCCTGCGACTGCTTCCGTTCACGCAAAACTTCTGGCGGTAATCTTTAAATCGGGAACAGACCTCGAAAGACGAATGTCTTTCGAGGTCTGTTTTTTCATTCCAGATAAATGCGTTCGGGCAGATTGGGGATTTCTCAGGCATTGGGAGAGTATTGAATATAACTTCATCGGTTCATCGTAAAAGTGGAAGGGTGTGTATTCATTCGTCGCTTTATTTATCTTCAGAAAGATGAAAGCGATGCATAAAACGGTGAAAAATTGGCGCAGCCAATACGCCAACGGAAGCCAGCAAAATCACGCCAGAATATAAGGCATAAAAAGATGCAAATATTTTTCCAGCAACTGTCTGTAATGAAGCAACCGGCCCCATCCCCCCGAGGATCATGGATGCATTCAGCAAAGAATCAATCCACGAGAGACCCTCGAGGAAATGATAACCGATCATCCCAATAGCCAGTGAAAATGCCAGCAGGATCAATCCCGTAATTCCATTCAATACAAGTCGTTTGACGAATACCGACCGCTTGGCTAAGGATTGCTTGTGATGCTCGTACATTCGACCTCCATTTCATGAAAACATTTATAACGTTCTTGTTGCTCCCCCATCAACATCGAGGATGGCGCTCCAGCGCTTTCAGGGCATCGAAATCATGGCATCCCATGATCTTACGGATGTTCTCCAGCGGCATGTCCATTTCACGATGAAACAAAATCTGTTGCAGCCTCAGGAGCGACTCCTCCCCGTAGTAACGATAGCTATTATTACCCACGTGGGATGGCTTAAGCAGTCCGATGTCATCATAGTGGTGAAGGGTGCGGGGTGTAACGCCTGCCATTTTTGAGAGTCGCTTTACAGTGAACATGGGGCTACTATAAACCCTAACGTAAGGTTAATGTCAAGAGGTTGCAGAGGTGTGTTGTATACCAAAGAGGTAAGCAAACTTTACTATTGCCCCAATTCTTCTTCCGTGGGAGGTTCAAAGGACTTTGTCCAAATTTCCAGATTTTCTTTAGTAACAATAAATGCGCCCGGTGGCAGATTGGCATTCCGTCTCCAAAGTCGATCCCACAATTCATTGAAACCGACATTCAGGTAGCTTAATTCCACATGTGCGCCCAGCGCCTCGGCTTCAGTTCGATATTGGATTCGCTCCGCCTGCGACCAAAAGCCCCACTCCAGGATCACATTAACGCCAAGAACAAGCGCGCGTTTGGCCACGTCCCATTGAATCGATTCGATGGGTGAGCGCAAACGGTCTAATTCGGCAATATCTGTGGTATCAGCCAGGATTTCTGCAATCCATTCGTCGGGCGATAAGCGCATGGCTTGGTGGGACGCCTCCAGTTGTCTGGCAAGCGTTGTTTTGCCGGAACCAGGCAGACCACAAATCAGGAAGAGGGTTGCTTTGTTTTTTTGCATACTCTGCAAATATGGAATGGCGCTTGCGGTAAAATTAGATTAATGCAAATTATACATGTAGATGAACATTTACTCATCGTTAATAAGCCTGCAGGACTCTCCATCCTGCCTGATGGTTGGGATAAGAATGCGGCGTATCTTGTCAAACTGTTGGAAGCGCAATACGGAAAAATATGGGTTGTCCACCGCATTGACAAGGTGACCAGCGGCATCGTCGTCTTTGCATTGACAGCCGAGTCACATCGTTCTCTGAATATCCAGTTTGAAAAACATCAGGTGGAGAAAATTTATCATGCCATTCTCACTGGCGCACCCAAATGGGATGAAAAGATCGCGAAATTTCCATTACGGGTGAATATCGGTCATAAACACCGTACGGTGGTTGATAACAAAAGCGGAGTCCGCGCTGAGACGAGATTCAGGATTCTTAAACGGTACCAAGCCTCAGCATTGGCGGAGGCGGTGCCGATGACAGGGAGAACGCATCAGATCCGGGTCCATGCATATGCGTTGGGTCATCCGCTGTTGGGAGATGTCCTTTACAGTGCGCCAGAAACAGGGATCATCCCGCATCCGGCGCTTCATGCTTACTCATTAAAGTTCACACATCCAAACACAAATGAGGCGATGAACTTTAAAACAGAATATCCGGAGGATTTTCAATCCGCTCTGGACATGCTGGGAAAGAAATAAGCCAATGCGAAATTATGGTATATTTTAGTCAGGAGCAATGCTATGAATGAACGAATCCTAATTATCGAAGATGACCAGGCAATTCTCAAACTTTTGCAGCGTGGCTTGGCGTATGAAGGTTACACGGTGGACACAGCCGTTGATGGGCGCATGGGTTTGATCGCTGCGCGCGACCACACACCCGATCTGGTTGTCCTGGACTGGATGCTGCCCGGTATGGACGGCTTGGAAGTGTGCCATCGTTTACGGACCGGCGGTTCGATCCCGATCCTGATGTTGACTGCGAAGGACACAGTGCAGGATCGGATTCAAGGCTTGGATGCGGGCGCAGATGATTACATGGTGAAGCCTTTTAATTTGGATGAACTGCTTGCGCGGGTACGCGCTTTGTTGCGACGCACTCAGCCCGAGCGCATTCCTATTTTAAAATTTGCTGATCTTTCGCTTGATACCGGTTCGCGTCAGGCTTCACGTGGAACCCGGGTTGTGGCGCTCACGGCAAAAGAGTATGAATTGCTTGAGTTGTTTCTGCGACATCCAAAACAGGTGTTGACTCGTGAAGTAATATTTGACCGAGTATGGGGCTATGATTTCGGCGGCGAAAGCAACGTATTGGAAGTGTATATCCGTTATTTGCGTCAGAAGTTGGAAGGTGGTGGCGAGGTGCGTCTTATCCATACCGTGCGCGGCGTGGGATATGTGATGAGAGAAAATCCGTAATCCGTAAATTGGGTCTTATAAACTCAGCACATCGCGCTCAGGACTACTCGACCACCAACCGTAAACCGTAAATCGAATGTCTCTGCGCCTGCGCCTAACTTTGCTTTACTCAACATTCATGGGTGGAATTTTGCTTATCTTTGGCGCAGCCGTTTATGTTCTCGTTAACGTAATATTGCTCAATCAAGTGGATACCATGCTGGAAAGTGTGGCGCGTGATATTACACAGGTTACCAAGGTTAATTCGGTGGGGGAGTTGAGCCTGATCAGCCTGCCCCCATTGGATATGACCTCAAACGCCTACGTACAGGTTTGGGGACCGGATGGGAGTTTGGTTGCGACCTCTCCCAGCATTGGGGCATTATCCCAACCCCTCGATCCGATTGGATTGAAATCTGGTCTGACCTTCTATGAAGATTCCTACCTCGATGACGCCCACCTGCGGGTGTTGAGCGTTCCCCTTAAGTTGGGTGATCGGGTAATTGGAACATTGCAGGTAGGCGCCAGTTTAACAGTAGTGGATGCAACACGTAATAACCTGCTTTCGACCATGGTTGTTATTTCAGTGCTGGCAGTTTTGCTGGCGATGATTGGGTCCTGGGCAGTCTTGGGACGCGCGTTTTTTCCTTTGGAAGCGATCACAGAAACAGTGGATCAGATCAACCGTGCTGATGATCTTTCGCGGCGCATCCCGTATCAGGATGAGACGGAAGATGAGGTCGGCAGTTTGGTGGTCTCATTCAATCAAACCCTTGAACGTTTGGAATCTCTTTTTACTTCACAACAACGCTTTCTGGCAGATGTCAGCCATGAATTGCGCACACCATTAACGGTTATTAAAGGCAACGTGGATTTGATGCGCCGCATGAAGGCGGCGGACGAAGAATCGCTAAGCAGTATTGACCAGGAGGCGGGCCGGCTCACACGTCTGGTGGGCGGACTACTGATGCTGGCGCAGGCGGAATCTGGCAAACTTACCCTCAACTTTGCGCCGGTGGAATTGGACTTGTTGCTGACTGAAGTCTTTACGGAAATGCGTGTGCTGGCCGGCAGTAAAGTCCTTGTGCATCTTAATGATATTGATCAGGTCATGGTTAATGGAGACCGCGACAGGTTGAAGCAGGTTTTATTGAATCTGGTTGCGAATGCAATTCAATATACACCACCGGGCGGGGATATTTTCCTTAGCATTTCCAAATTGGGTGACCAGGCGCGTATCATCGTCCGTGATACGGGGCCGGGCATTCCCGCAGAAGACCTGCCTCACATCTTTGACCGTTTTTATCGCGCGGAGAAATCGCGCACGCGTTCTAAGACCAGTGGATTTGGGCTGGGACTGTCCATTGCGCATTGGATCGTCGAGCATCACGACGGACAAATCAAGGTTGAGTCAAAACAGGGGAAAGGAACGACCTTTGTGATCTGGTTGAAGATATTGAAGTGATCAACCATTTTACTGTATCATGCTAAGTGCGCTCTTTGCCCGAAGCATTTCCGAAATATCGAAAACCGAGACCCTTCGCTGCGCTCAGGGTGACGCAATATTACGGCAAGCTCAACCTTTGATGGGCTTGTTTGCACAGACTGACCCCATATTTTTCATACCATTCATTTAACGCAGTGCTTGATTCAAGTCCGCTTATTGCGTCATAATAAATGGGTGTGCCATATTGTACGTATCTTTTCGTTTGAGCAGACCATGTCCATTCGGCGTGCTGGATGATGCCAATGCCGCCGTTGTAGCCGGCCATGGCGAGGTGTGCGTCGCCGTTTGCGAATTCGAGGGAGCGTGCGAGGTAGGCGAGTCCGCGGGCGGCATTGGTGTTCGGGTTATAGGGATTGTCAGTTGCGAGAAAATGAAATGGCATCACTTGAAAGAGTCCCATCGCACCGGCGCTGGAGACGGCACGCGGATCCCCACAGGATTCGATTTGCATGATGGTGGCAACCAGGTTCGGGTTAAGATTCGACGCAGTCGCCCATCCAGAGATAGAGTCAGCCCAATGTTGGACTTCCATTCTAAATATGGGGGAAATGCTGGTTGATCTGGAATCGGGCGGCGCAGCTGAAGGAAGCAGTAAAGGGTTGGCTTTCCATGCAAGGGATGAGAGCATTGCGCTGATAAATATGACGGTGAGTGGTACTATTGCAAAATCAGGCAAACAGCCGCTCCTTTGATCGTACTGGGTCGCGGCTGTTTGCCAAACTGATTTTGTAGAGCGAGCGCGGGGCATGTTTATTTTCTCTTTTCAGGTTATTGGAGCTGGCTCGAAATAAAGTATTGAAATTTTGTTACGCGGCGAAGTCGCGATCTCAGTTCTCTGAACTGCGCGCATTATAAGAGACGGGGTGATACGTTGGTTCAGGTGGAATGAAAGTAGATGGTTGTGAGTTGATGGACTGTTTGGGCGCCGGGCTGAAGAAGGATGGGGAGTTGACCGGCCGGTTGGTCTGCGATGCGGGGTGCAGAATAGGTTGATTTACAGGTTGATTGACAGGGCGCTGAGCCTGAGTTTGAAAGGACGGGCTCGCTTGCGGTTGTGAATTGTATGGGTGTTGGGTTTGATATTGGCTTTGGTGGGATTGCGCAGTTGTGAAAATGCGGTCACCGGCGAGAGAGAAAGTGCCGATGATCAGCAAGCGTACCATCCAGACCATGACAGCCACGAAAATGGGCACAGCCTTGGTAAGCGTTTCCACGCTCAATACAGCACTGGATTGCAGATTGCCGTTATTAAAGATCGCGACCGATACGCCCCACCAGGTCAATGTGGCGTTGAAGCCGGCCGCCAACAACCAGGCGCCAAAGAGATAATACACTTCGGCAGGTTCGTCACGCCCCTGTTCAGGGGTGAAAATGCGGGCGATGCCGGCAAAATCGATCCCGCAGAAGGCGATGGCCAGGATGGTTGCCCAGCGGAAGCCTGCGAATTTCAGGTCACCGAGCATGTCATGCAGGGCATACTGTGTGGTGCTGAAATTGAAGATTTCAAATGCCAGCAGGGCACTGAGGATCATCACGCCCCAGGCCGCGCCGCGGTTGAATTTTCTGTTATGAACTAGGCTGTTCCACAAGTTTTTCAAGCCATCCCCAACTGGATAACGACGGGTTGTATTCATTTCGACCTCCTTGTCGAGTAAGTAAGGCACATTTTAGAACACATGTTCTAAAATGTCAAGGAGGAAAATTTCTGGCTTTTCCTGAGGAACATCAATTCTAAGATTTACCTGTTTGTAGACTCTGCGCTGACACACCGGGGTAGATCATTAATCAAAGTTTATCCGTTCTCGCTATTGAAAATTCCGTTCAAGGTTTCTTCAATATATTCTTTCAGGACGGAGAAAGGCTGTGCGCCTTCCATTTGACTCCATTAATGAAAAAGGTTGGAGGCGCGCGGATACCAGCCGCTTCCGCCTGCACCGCATCCTGCTAATATCAGGTTGCTAATCTTAAACTTATGTAAACATCATAAATGAATTCAGGTTTTTCGTTATAATCAATTCCATGGAACGATTAAAATCCCATCGAAATCTATTCAAGCAGATCCTTGCCATACTCATCAGCGGATTTGTGTTGTTCCTGGCTGTGATCCTGGTCTGGATGATGGGCTATCAACTGGCGTACGCAGGGCGGATTTTCCCCGGTGTTTCCGTGGCAGGCGTGGACCTTTCCAGTCTTTCCCCTAACGATGCCGCGATGAAATTGAGTCAAACCTTATCCTATCCCATTACGGGAAAAGTCCTGTTCCGCGATGCGGATAAAATTTGGGTTGCCTCCCCCGCAGAATTAGGCATGGTCTTCGACCCCACGGCCAGCGCCTTGGCCGCTTATTCTTATGGACGAAAAGATGGTTTGTTCACAGCGCTCGCAAATCAGATCAGCGCTGGCGGACTTGGATCAGACGTTGCGCCCGTTGTCATCTTCGACCAGCGCGTGGCATACTCTTATTTGCAAAATATTGCGGCACAGGTTGATCAGTCAGTTGTTGAAGCAAGTTTACGCTTGGAAGGAACGAACGTCGTTTCAGAGCCAGGTCGGTTGGGGCGTTCGTTAAATCTGGATGCCACTTTAATTTATCTGGGCGCGCGGTTGCAATCCTTCCGCGATGGGGAAGTGCCGCTTGTCATTCAGGAGACTTCTCCAAAGTTGATGGATGTTTCATCACAGGCAGAAGCCGCCCGCCGCATTCTCAGCCAGCCATTGACCATTACCTTGCCAAATTATCGCGAGGGCGACCCCGGCCCGTGGACCTTTGATATTCCCGTCCTTGCAAACATGCTAGCCGTGACTGTCCTTGAAAATGGTGGTGCCACAGAAATGCAGGTTGGGCTTAACCCGGATGCTTTGCGTGCTTCCTTGAATGACCTCAAAGTTTTGGCCGACCGCCCATCCGCCAATGCCCGCTTCCTCTTTAACAATGAAACGGGGCTGATCGAACCCATTCAAGCCTCTGCCATTGGGCGAGTCATGGATGTGGAAGCCAGCATCGTTGTGATTAATGCCTCTTTATTAAGAGGCGAGCATAGCGTTGCCCTCAGTGTTTCAGAACAAACGCCTGCCGTTGCAGATACAGCCAATGGCGCGGAGTTGGGAATCACCCAACTTGT
>Ga0209002_10002773_pt1 | contig 14010 bp, 13 predicted proteins | sample Rifsed16ft2_FD_184010 | JGI IMG/M metagenome (GOLD analysis project Ga0209002, IMG submission 184010) | Soil microbial communities from Rifle, Colorado, USA - sediment 16ft 2 (version 2) | ecosystem: Environmental > Terrestrial > Deep subsurface > Rock core/Sediment | place: Rifle, Colorado...
TAAATTCAGAACCAAGCTTAGTGAAGGGATAGATGCTAATGACAAGAATGACAACAGCAATAATGATAGTCGTCTTTTTAAACCTCAACACGATGTCTATAGCGGGTCTGTAAATATAGATCAAAAACCTTGAGACAGGATTCTTCTCTTCGGGCATGATGCGCCCCCTTATGAAATATCCCATAAGGACAGGGACAAGGGTAATGGATAAGAGCGCCGCTGCAGCCATAGCAAAGGTCTTTGTATACGCAAGCGGCTTAAACAGACGGCCCTCCTGCGCCTCAAGGGTAAAGACAGGGATAAAGGAGACTGTAATTATAAGGAGAGAGAAAAACAGCGGAGGTCCTACCTCTTTACTTGCCTCAAGAATTATCTCCCATCTATCTTTCTCCTGAATCATGACTCCTGACTTATGACGCTTTTCAAAGTGCTTATGGGCATTTTCTATCATAATGATGGCTGCATCTATCATCGCTCCAATGGCTATAGCTATGCCGCCAAGGCTCATGATATTCGCATTGATCCCAAGATAATACATCACGATAAACGATATCAGGATGGCTACAGGCAGCATAAGAATGGCAACAAGGGCGCTCCTGAAGTGGAGGAGGAATATGATACATACTAAGGATACAACAATAAATTCTTCGATGAGTTTTTCCTTCAGTGTATCAATTGCCCTGAGGATCAGGTGACTTCTGTCGTATGTGGTATTAATCTGAACTCCCGGCGGGAGGCCGGGCTTTAGTTCCTCAATCTTCTTCTTTACATTCCTGATCACATCGAGGGCATTCTCGCCAAACCTCATTACAACGATGCCGCCTGCAACCTCACCCTCTCCATCCCTTTCTACAATCCCCCTTCGCTCATCGGGACCAAGCTCAACACGCGCAACATCCTGAATCCTGATAGGCGTCCCGCTTTGATCTACCTTAAGAACGATATTCTCAATGTCAGGCAGTTTCTTTATATAACCAAGCCCCCTGACCATATACTCGCGTTCCGATAGCTCAACAACCCTCCCCCCGACATCAACATTTCCCATCTTTATAGAGTCCACTATGTCTTTGAGAGCAATGTTGTAAGTAAGTAATTTGTTGGGATCTATGTTGACCTGGTACTGCTTAACAAAGCCGCCTATAGATGCTACTTCAGAGACTCCGGGGACTTTTGCAAGCTGGTATCGTACATACCAGTCCTGTATACCCCTGAGTTCTGCGAGGTTGTATCCCTTACCTTCTATGCTGTATTCAAAGACCCACCCAACTCCTGTTGCATCCGGTCCAATAGACGGGGTTACACCCTTCGGAAGCTTTCCTGCTGCAAAGTTCAGATACTCTAAGACCCGCGAGCGGGCCCAGTATATATCAGTACCATCTTCAAAGATGATATACACAAAGGAGACACCAAAGAAGGAAAAACCCCTTACTACCTTGCTTTTAGGCACTGCAAGCATTGCGGTAGTGAGGGGGTACGTAATCTGGTCCTCAACTACCTGCGGGGCCTGGCCCGGATATTCTGTATAGATTATGACCTGAACATCAGAAAGGTCAGGGATTGCATCAAGAGGAGTTTTATATAGCGTCCAGATACCCCATATGATTGCAAAAGCGGTAAAGAGGAGGATGATGAATTTGTTTTTTATGGAAAATTCGATGATTTTGTTAAGCATGGTTAACTCAGAAAAAGGGGGTTGTTAATGGTTATGAACACCCATCCCGCCAAGTGCTGTCTTTAGATTGCTCTCTGAATCAATCAGGAAGTTTGCAGAGGTTACCACTACCTCTCCTGCCGTCACCCCCTTTAGTATTTCATAGTAACCCTCTCCCTTTGCCCCCACCTTCACATCCCGCGGCTCAAACCTGCCGGCACCTTTGTCTACAATCACCACCTGTCTGACCCCTGTATCAATCAGGGCTGAATCCGGAACCGCTACGGCATTAGAAGCAGTTTCAACCTCCAGTTCAACATTTACATACATCCCCAGTTTTAATTTATGAACCGGATTTCGCAGCTCAAACCTTATCTTTGCGGTTCTTATCTCTGCACTCCCTTCAGGTGTATAGGTAATCGCCCCGAGGTGGGTATAAATATGTTCTACAGCAGCCATATACACATCTACCGGGGAATATGAAGGGGTAATCTTCGCCATCTGGCCAATCCTTACAAACGGTAATTCGTACTCATACAGCTCTCCATAAACCCACACAGATGTATGATCTATAATCTTAAAGAGGGATTCTCCGGCCTCGATCCGCTGTCCCTCAACAACCATCTTTTCCGTAACACCTCCATGAGCAGGGGCGCGGATGGTCATTGTCCGGGTGATCTTCCCCTCCTCTTCGAGTCTCTTTATCTGGTCATCTGAAATATCCCAGTATTTAAGGCGTTGTCTCCCTGCACTCAGGATGGATTCAGTACTACTCCTCACCTCCGGATAGGGACTCCCCTTTACCTTCTCTCTTTCCCTGAATGCCAGCAGATATTCCTCCTGTGCAGAGACAAGCTCAGGGCTGTATAACTCCAAGAGGGGCTCATGGTGTTCAACCATCTGATCTGTCCTGTTTAAGTAAAGCCTCTCCACCCAGCCGCCGACCTTGGCGTTAATGTTGAAAACCTTTGTCTCATCAGGGTCAACCCTCCCTACGGTCCTTATAATCCGTCTCAGAGAGCGCCGTTTAACTACTTCTGACCTGACACCTGTCTTTTGAATCTTCTCAGTGCTGATCCTGACAGTTCCAGGCGCTTCCTCTCCTGCCGCTGCCTCATTTTCACCTTCATAAACAGGTACATAGTCCATTCCCATGTCATCCTTCATTGGTGTTCGTGAGGTAGCAGATGGGTTCATAGGACTACGGTAAAATAAAATCTTTTTCTCTTTTGTTACAGTGCCGGTTTTCATATTTACGCCTGCAGGTATTACATAGAACATCATAAGCGCACCGATACCAATACCGATAATTAAGCCTGCTGCAAGAATTATAGATGGACTATTTTTTTTCATATGAAAATCCCCATTAAAGCAACTCCTCGCCAACTACACGCTCTAACGATACCAATCGCTTATAATAAGTAATTACTGCGCCTATATAATCTATCTTTGTCTTTTTCAACAACCTCTCTGTATCCAGCAGCATGAGAAAGTTTACCTTCCCGCTTTGATAGTTCTTAAGGGCTGATTCAAAGGAGAGCTCTGCCTGCGGAAGCAGGCTTGTCTCGTAGAGGGTCCTGATCTTGTCAGCAGTCTCTGCCTTAACCACGCCCTCTTTGACCTTAGCGTTTATCATGTTCTCTTCTGCTTTGAGTTTTGACCTGATTGCATCAGCCATATTCAGACCTTCCTCTACCTGGTTGTTATACTTTACCCTCCACACAGGGATGTTTATCTGAAACATGGCATCCCAGGCATCGAACCTTCCGTCCCGCTGAATCGGCGCTATCCCCAGCATAAAGTCAGGGTAATAGTTCTTCCTGGCAAGTTCAACCTCAATCTTTTTAACTTCCGCTTCATACCTCATAATTTTGAGGATAGGATTAACTTCAAGTGCCTTATTTGTCAGGTCGCCAAGCTGCAACTTAACTCTTTCTTTCGGTAATTCTTCTAATGAAGTAAAAAGGGTATTATCATCCTGCGGCCTGTTTAATATGGACTTCATTTCTGTCTGAACTACATTCTTTTCCGCTTCAAGCTCAATCACTTCGCTTAAAAGCATGGTCAGTTCGACCTGGGCTTTTATGACGTCCTGCTGGGATACGTCGCCAATGGCATATTTGGTCTCGGCAATTCTGATCATATTGGATAACAATCCTTTTAACTCTTCAAGTGTCTTTATTGATTCATCCAACAGCAGATACTCATAGAATGCCTCCTTGACCATTGTAATGGTCTCAAGTTCCTTTGCCCTTACTTCGGCCTCTGACATTATGACTTCTAATAATGCAATTCGTTTTCCCAACTGAAGCTTGCCGGGATATGGCAGCATCTGGCTTACCTCGTACCGCGTCTGCATAGCATTGCCAGGTGTTGGAAAGGGGTTTTCCCTTGACAAATCCATCATCTCTATCCTGAGTGTTGGATCATCCAGTACCCCTTCTGCCCTGGCCCTCGCCTCCTTAGCCTTTACATTCTGACGAAGGGCGTTAATTCCGGGATTGTTTTCTTTTGCCTCCCCGATGATTTGTTTAAGAATAAGAGTGTCTTCAGCAAAAACTGTCGTGGGAGGCAGCAGGGTCAAGAGAGAAATGAATATTGCCTTATAAAGCATATATGCGTAAATATATTCTACAGACCGTAGAATGTCAAGTAAAAAAGATGACTTTCGGGTAGTTGAAAATACACGTCTTATTATTTACAATAATAAGATTAATGAAAACCCTTTTCTCTTTATTGCTTACCCTTATAACGATATTGGTTGTTATAGTTGCAGGTACAGGACTATGGGTCTACAAGTTATCAAAGGAAATTCCTGATGACAGTGTCATAAGAAATTTCAAACACGATGCCGCAACAATAATATATGACAAGGATGGAAAGGCCCTGATAATATTCAGGGAAGATAAAAACCGGATATGGGTACCGCTTTCAGGCATATCAACAGCATTGCGGGAAGCCCTGATCGCCACTGAGGACCCTTACTTTATGCGGCACAGCGGGATTGATTACAGACAGACGTGGGAGTCTGTAAAAGACAACCTCAGGGTGTGGCAGTGGGTAAGAGGCGGGAGTACGATTACGCAACAGGTAGCAAAGAATGTCTTTCTCTCAAATGAAAAAACAATTTCTCGTAAGATAAAAGAGTATTTTCTTGCAAGACGGTTGGAAAAACTGCTTCCAAAGGAAAGGATCATCGAGTTATATCTGAACGAAGTTGGATGGGGCTACGGGATATACGGGGTAGAGCTTGCATCCAGATTTTACCTTGACAAGCATGCAATCGCCCTTAATCCTTCTGAATCTGCCTTTCTAATCTCAATGCTCCGCAACCCTGCCTCCTATAACCCGTATAAGAATTTTGAAAAAGTGATAAATCGCAGGCAGTTAGTGCTGAAGCTGTTACTCAGGCATAAGCTTCTTACTGAAGATGAGTATAATGAATCCCTCTCATATAAAATAGAGCTTCGAAGGGAAAAGAAAATAAGGCAGTTCACCCGTATAGGCCTCAGAGAAATTAATGACATGGGAAAAGTGTTGCCCTGTCATACACAATTGATAAGAGATTATTTATTAAAGACACTGGGATATAATATGCTCTATGATGTTGGAATTGATATTCGTTCGAGTTTGGATGAATTGATACAGCATCAACTTGAGAACATTATAAGAGAAGTTGAGCAGGAATACGAGGAGGATTCAGGTAATAGTAACAAGCAGCAAAAAGAACTTTTACTGGTATTAAATAAAAACAAGGTCAGAGCTATTGGCTGTACTACAAGCGGAATGAAAGCAGCAGAGCGGATGAAATGGCTCGGTAAACCATTTGACAGCTACCAATACAATGTTACTTCAGATAGAAAAATATTGTGGAATGATATATTATTGATTGATACCGGTGGTGAAAATACCTTGTAAATGAAGAAATAATACGTTAAAATGGGTCAATTTTATCTACTGAAAGGAGAATATAACCGTGTTTAAAAGAGGAACTCTATTTCTTGGTTTTTGGCTGTTAGTAAGTATATCCGTTTTGTCTGTAACAACACCATCATATGGTGAACTCACGTCTGATCAGATTGCTGCAAAATCAGAAGATGTTCATCCTGGCTCCGATCAACAATCAAAGCTCACCTTTATCATCCGGGAGGCTGACGGGGCAGAGAGGAAGGTAGTATTACGGCGCTACTGGAAAAACTATCCAAAGGAATCCGATATTGACTCCAAGGTACTTGTATTCCACGAATATCCCCCGGACACAAAGGGCACAGCATTTATGGTATGGACTTATAAGGCATCACCACAACAAAAACCGGAGGATTTGTGGATATACCTTCCTATTCTGAGGAAAGTCCAGAAGCTTCCTGAACACCCGGATGAGATATTCAGCGGCGCTAATCTGAAACCTTCTGATATGATACCGAGGGATGTATCTCTGGACAAACACAAACTGCTGCGTGAGGAAACCATAGAAAATCAACAATACTATGTTGTAGAAAGTACGCCAAAGGTTAAAGTTCCTAACTACACTTACGGTAAAGTTGTTAAATGGATAAAAAAGAATGATTTCCTCAAAGAACGTATAGACTATTACGATACTGACGGGGCATTGCTTAAGAAACAGCTTATTACCTGGAAGAAGATAAAAGATGCATACGTCTGGGAAAAGGTCGTACTCACAAATGTAAAGACTGACGTCCAGACCATCCTGAATATCAGCGATGTTGAAATTAATACCGGCCTGACAGATTCGTCCTTCTCAGAAAGGACCATGTCGTCCGGCAGGGTGAGGTAACCTCAGGGAGAGGGGAAGGCCTGTCCTGAGAGAAGGCGAAGGAGTGAGGGTGGGGATCTTCGTATGAAGAAATCAGGCCTGCAAAAACGGCTTATCACATCTATCCTTGCAGTCAGTTTTGCTGCAGGCTTGATCGTACTGATAGTAGTGTACGTCACCGGCCGTACTGCACTGAAGACAAGTATAGGCGGAACCTTCCGTGAGCTTGCTGAAACAGTAAGCAGTACTATTGACCTCTCTATCGAACATCACATCGAAGAGTCCAAATTACTTGTATCAGCACAAAGCGTTCTCTCCGCTATAGAAGATTCAAATCTTATCTATGAGGGAGCCACAAATCAGGAAATCGAGAAGAGGATACAGGAAATAGAAGCCAGATGGACCGGAGGTGTTGGCGTTAATGCCTATCTTTTTGAGGTGTTAAATAACAGGGCTACCAATTATCTCAAAGATTTTGCCGCAAGCGGTGAGAAGGGCATCCACAACATTATATTGATCACGAATGAGAAGGGGGCTGTAGTGGGCGCAACAGAAAAGCCCCGTCATTACTACTATGGCAGTCAGAAGTGGTGGCGTTCTGCTTATAACAATGGTATCGGGAGTACCTATGTCAGCGACATATATCTGAACGAAGAGTTCGGCGTTAAAACCCTTGACATAGCAACTCCTGTTATGAAAAGCGGCAAGGCAATTGGCGTCATCCTTATGTCACATAATGTTGATTCCTTTTTAAAATTTGTTGCCGCCACGAAGGTCGGAACTACTGATAATGTCATGCTCGCCAACTCTGATGGGACAATTCTGTTTTCTCCTGCTACCGGTACTAAGGAGCTTCAACTTGATAAGGGACTTCTTCAGGAAATATCAAAGGAGCAATCAGGATGGGTTACTACAAGGGCAGATGTGACTTACCGTGGAAGACAATCAATAGTAGGTTATGCACCTGTTAAGATTACCGCAGCCCTTGGAAAGGAAAATATAGACGGAAAGCGCTGGTATGTATTTACGAGCCAGGATCCGGGTGAAACATTTATGCCTGTATACTCCCTCCTCCTCCGTATTGGAATTGCGGGTCTTGCAGGCGCCGGCCTTATTGCAATCCTCGCATATCTTACTGCCGGCAAGATTGTCAGACCTGTAAGAGAGCTGCAGAAGGGCGCAGAGCTAATGGGTACAGGTGACCTCGATTACAGGATAACAGTGACAACAGGAGATGAGATAGAAGACCTTGCATCTAAATTTAATGATATGGCATCGAAACTGAAGCTATTCTATATAAAGCTCGAAGAGATGGTTAAAGAACGGACAAGGGAGCTTGAGCAGAGAAATGAAGAGATATCCATTCTCTATTCTACTGTTACAACTTTAAACCAGTCCCTTGACCTTGACATGACATTTACAGAGTCATTAAAGACCCTGATTGAGGTAATGAAGGCTGAAGCGGGTGCTATATGGATGCTTGACAATAAACGGAGGAGATTTGCAATAGTGGCGTCACAGGGCATTGATTTAACCACCGCACGTGAACAGAAGATGTCTGAGATATTTGAGTTTATCGGAGACAAGATTATCAATCATGGCAAGATGTGGGCTTCAGAGAATATTACAGTAGATGACCGGCTTGAGAATATCAGTATATCTGAAGAAGATTTCATATCCATTGTTGGAATACCGCTTAAATCAAAAGACAAGGTACCGGCAATAATGTTTCTTCTTTACAAGAATATCAAGGCGCTGACATCAAGAGAAGAAGAGATGCTGTCGTCAATAGGAAGTCACATTGGCATTGCTATTGAGAACTCCCTCCTGTTTGCCAAACTCTTAAGGCATGACGAACCTGAGATAACATAATAAACCTCAGGCTCACAAATACTATGTAATCAGAAAGGAAGGTTGGCATGGAACGTATCTTCGGCAAGCCGCTCATTACACAGAAGGCAATAGAAAAGAGGATCAGGGAACTGGGGGCTAAGATAACTGCTGATTATGAAGGAAAAGATCTGTTAATGATCTGCCTGCTTAAAGGGGCATATACCTTCTTTGCCGATCTTGTAAGAAATATTCAACTTCCTGTAATGGTAGATTTCATGATGGTATCGAGTTACGGAGAGAGGTCTGCATCTTCCGGTTCGATAAGTATTATTCAGGAGTTATCCTCCTCTATAGAGGGTAAAGATGTCCTGCTTGTTGAGGATATCATTGATTCAGGACTGACCCTTGAGTATATATATGAAACACTTCAGGCAAAAAGACCCAATTCTTTAAAATTGTGTGTCCTCCTTGATAAAGCTGAGAGAAGGAAGCACGAGGTACCAATGGAATATATTGGTTTCACCGTCCCAAATAAGTTCATAATAGGTTACGGCCTCGATTATCAGGATAAATACAGGAACCTGCCGTATATTGCAATACTCGACAAGAGTGATTAAAACCGGCACCCTTTACATAGTCAGCACTCCCATAGGCAACCTTGAGGATATTACACTCAGGGCATTGAAAGTTCTGGGAGACGTCCGTATAATCGCAGCAGAAGATACACGTCATACTCAGAAATTACTTCACCACTACGATATACATACCCCCCGGACCAGTTACCACGACCATAATAAAGAGGAAAAATCTGAAATACTTATAGCCAAATTAAAAGAGGGTAATGATATTGCCTTAGTTTCTGATGCCGGAACTCCCGGTATCTCTGATCCCGGATATTACCTTATCAACAGGGCTATAGATGAGAATATAAAGATTACACCAATCCCGGGCCCTACTGCATCTATAGCCGCACTTTCCATCTCAGGACTCCCAACTGATGCCTTTGTCTTTGAGGGCTTTCTGCCTGCAAAAAAAGTGGCGCGGCAGAAAAGGCTTAAGGAACTTGCATCAGAAAGGCGCACCATTATCATGTTTGAGACACCCCGGAGGGTGTCTTCATCTCTTGAGGACATTTCAGCAATTCTGGGTGACAGGAGGGTAGTCCTTACAAGGGAGCTTACCAAAATGTTTGAAGAGGTCATAAGGGATAAGGTTTCCGGTGTCATAGATAAAATTAAAGGAAAGAGCCTCAAGGGTGAGATCACCATAATAATAGAAGGCGCTCATGAAGAAATTATTACTGACATGGCAGACTTGAAGTCTTATCTTGAAATGTTGATGCTGAAGGAAGGGCTCAGTTTAAAGGATGCAGTCAGCAAGGTCTCAAAAGACCTGAATCTTCCGAAAAATCAGGTATACAGAGAGGCGCTTAAGATACAAAAAACCGCTCTTTAACAGGCCCAATCCCTAATTCGCCGATTATTCATAATTGTATCCCGCTACCGCCTTATGCTAAAATAACATCATGCGAAAAAAATCCTTGAAAGAAACCAACCCGTATTTAAAAGACCCTAAAAAATACGAAGCTTCACTGATCATAAATGTCATAACCTCTTCTGCAGTCGAGGGCATCAAATCTCAACGGCCTTAGACTTGATTGATCGTTCGATAATCTCCTCAAAGAGTCTCTCCATCAGTCTATAGTCCCTGTTCAGGCCGTTGTTGATTGCCACAAAATATTCTTTTTTCTTCCTGCCGGTAATATCTTTGAAATTCAGCATCGGCAGTCCTGCCTGAACTGCCATGAGTGTCGAAAGAATCCTCGCCACCCGTCCATTTCCTTCCCGGAAAGGATGAATAAGAACCAATTCAACATGCACTTCTGCCAATGCCTGAACAGTGCGTGCCAGGAATTTGAATTTGCACGGCGTGTGCTTGCGGAGTGGGCCTTTTTCGAACTCTTCCATCAAGAAAGGGATCTGTTTTGTAGCAGCAAAAGGGAATTCACCCTTGCTGATATTCACCTTGATGCCCCGTACCGTGCTTTACTTTCTTTTACCCGAAATCCGATTTTCTTTTCCTTCGGTTCAGGCGCAGCCATGAGCTGACGGATCGCATCAAAAATAACTTTTATCTCAGTGTCATGTTTTTCAATCTTTCGTTCAAGTTGCGCTAAGTTATGAGCAAGTTCTTTATGCGTAGACAGCATTTCTCTTAGTTTGACAAATGCACGCATGATTGCGATATTAACCTGAACGGCCTGCTTGCTTCGAAGAATACTTGAGAGCATGGCTACACCCTGTTCTGTAAAGGCATATGGAGTAGCACGACGGATACCGCCCCAACTTGAAGTCACAAATTGTGACTTCAAGTTTGTAAACTCTTGATTTGTAAGCTGAAACATAAAATCTTCCGGAAACCGTTCTCTATTTCGTTTAACAGCCTGTACCAAAACCTTTGGCTCTACGCCGTAAAGTTCCGCAAGATCTACACTTAGCATTACTTTGTCGCTGCGAATCAAATAGATTTTTCTTTCGATCACTTCCACAGGGATAAGAGCCTTCATCAGCACCTCCTGTTTGAGGTCACAAATTGTGATCTCAAATCTGCAACTTCTTGATTATTAAATTAAAACATAAAATCAGGGCGTATCACACTTTACTATACCTTATTTCTCAAAAACCGATCCCCTTCAGGTTTCTCTTGATCAGTATCTCCAGTCTTGCGCTCTCTGCAAACTGTGCCACAAGCTTTGCCGTAAGCCGTTTCATCTTTGCATCAAAAGGCTCGCCGTCATCCTCAATATCTTCAGCGCCGACGTAACGGCCGGGTGTGAGAACATAGCCATGGGCACGGATTTCTTCTGTGGCGGAGTTTTTGCAAAAGCCGGGGATGTCTTTGAGGAAGATCAGCCCGAGGACGACATGCTTGTACTCCGCAGGGTCCATGTGTCCCCGCATCTTGTCCGCCGCCTGCCAGAGCTTTTCCTCAAAGCCGAGGTTGGCGCCGTTGGAGCTTTTATTGTTTCCTGTTTTTTTCTGACGAGCCATTATACCCTTCACTTTACGGAATATAGGCAAATTCTCGCCATATTTTACACGTTACATACTTTTATGCAACATGCATAATTCACTTTTTCGCTTTACTTTTATGCCGTTTCGATTTAATAATGCAGGTATAGCATATAGTATGAAAGGAGTAAGAGATGGTGAAAAGGTTATTTGCGATAAGCGTAACAGCATGTTTTCTTCTTATAGTAGCAGGGCTTGCATTTGCTGCTACCGTACCTATGGTTGGAGATAAGGCTCCTGACTTTTCCCTAACTGCAATAAAAGGGGAGAAGGTAACTCTGTCTCAGTACAAAGGTTCGGTGGTTGTTCTGGGTCTGTTCCACATCTGTGACCCATGTATGAATCAGGCAACAGAGCTGCAGAAGTTACTGAATGAAGGGAAGACGAAGGCGGTTTTCCTGGGGGTTAACACTGCGGGTGACACAAAAGAGGATGTGTTGGCGTACCTGAATCAGTTCAAGACGAAGATCACTTTTCCGTATATGTTAGACCCTGCAAAGGATGTGAACAAGAAGTATATGCAAAGACTTATGCCGACTGTTATTATAATAGACGGGGATGGGGTTATCAGATTCAGGGGTTCCACGACACCTAAGGATGTGCTTCTCTCGGAGATCACAAAGATAACAGTTAAATAGAAAGAGGAGTGCTATCCCATCATGAGCCATGAAGAAAGAAAGAAGATGAGCCGGCAAGAGACGGGAAGGCTGCTGGAGAGTGTAGGCAGACAATTAATTGAAAAGGGTGAGATAGAGCTCCGGGGAAAGCGGATAACTTTACCTGAAGATATTGAAGTCGAAATTGAGTATAAGATAAAAGATGGAAAGAATAAGTTTGAGATAGAGCTGAGGTGGTACGGTGGCCACCCTGGTACAAACGCCCACGTCCCAATGGGGACAGAATTAGATTCTGTCCTCAAGGCAGGTAAGGATGTGGTTAAGATAGCAAGCCTTGCTGATTGTTCACCATGGAAGACAATCCAATTCACCTACCCGACAAGTTCTGACCAGGCAATCCTGATAATTTTACCTGACATGGAAGTGAGGGCTTACTCTACTGTGTGTACCCATAAAGGGAAGTCCCTGCTCTGGGATGATCAATTAAAGAGGCTCCACTGTCCTGCCCATGATGCAGTCTTTAGTGCGGAGACTGGCGAAAAGATAGAGGGACCAGGGGGACAATTTTTGAAAAAGATCCAATTGCAGATTGAAGAAGGCAATATTTTTGCAGTTGGAATTGCACGGGGGGATTAATGTCAGATGTGTATTGCCTTACCTTCGACCAAATGGGCCGCCTCTTTTATAACCTCTGACAGTGTTGGATGAGGGAATATAACATGTGAAATATCTGATGCCATTGCCTCAAGTGACATGGCTATGGAAAGTCCGCCGATGAGTTCTGATACCTCAGGTCCTATCATGTGAACACCGAGTATTTCTCCGCTCTTTTTGTCTGCAACTATCTTAACAAATCCGGCCCCATCATCACCGGATATTATGGCCTTGCTGTTTGCTGTGAAAGGGAACTTTGCTGTGCTTATTTCATATCCCTTTTCCTCTGCCTCCTTCACCGTCAGTCCAATGCCGGCAACCTGCGGATAGGAATAATTTACACGCGGGACTAAATGCAGATTCATTGCCGGAGCCTCTTTCCCTGCTATATGGAGAGCGGCCAGTATCCCTTCCTGTGATGCCTTATGGGCCAACAGCGGCGGGCCGGCAAGGTCTCCAATAGCGTAAATCCCTGCCTTCGATGTCTCATATCGTTCATTAATCTTAACAAATCCGTTTTGAAGTTCTATGCCGAGGTCTTCAATACCTGTATTGGTTGTTACAGGCCGCCTGCCAAGGGCAACAAGCATCCTGTCAGCAGTCAGCACTTCTTTATTATCATTCTTTCCTTTAATACCTGCATGTACCTTTCCATCAATAACTGTAACATTCTCAACCGTAGTTTCAGTAAGGATCTTTACCCCCCTTTTGACTAAGGTCCGTTTAAGTATCGTACTAATGTCCCTCTCCTCAAACGGGAGGATTGAGTCTTTCATCTCTATGATAGTAACATCGGTGCCGAGTGTATTATAGAAACCGGCGAACTCAACGCCAATATCGCCGCCTCCGGCAATAATCAATGACGAAGGCAAATCCTCCATCTGAAGGACCTCATCACTTGTAACTACATATTTGTCATCAAACGGTATCCAGGAAGGTCTCATGGTACAGGAGCCTGTTGCGAGAATGACATTATTGCTCTGTATCCCGCCTGCCTCATTGCCTTCTTTCAAAAGAATAACCTTACCAGGCGCTGTAAGTCGTCCCTCAGCCTCTATCAACTCCACTCCATACTTTTTTAAGAGTAACCTGACACCATTGTGCAGTCTGTTAACAACCGCGTCCTTTCTCCTGACAATCTGAAGAAAGTCAAAACCTATATCACTGACCCTTATCCCGAACTCCTGGGACTTCTTACAGAGATGATACAAATGTGCAGAATAAAGGAGAGACTTTGTAGGGATACACCCCCTGTGCAGACAGGTGCCGCCTGCCTTATCCTTTTCAATAAGGCATGTCTTCATCCCAAGCTGTGCGGCCTTAATTGCGGCAACGTAGCCGCCGGGGCCGCCGCCTATGACAGCGATGTCATAATTTCTTTCCATATTCAGCCGTCTCCTGCTAAGTGGT
>Ga0209002_10002775_pt1 | contig 14005 bp, 8 predicted proteins | sample Rifsed16ft2_FD_184010 | JGI IMG/M metagenome (GOLD analysis project Ga0209002, IMG submission 184010) | Soil microbial communities from Rifle, Colorado, USA - sediment 16ft 2 (version 2) | ecosystem: Environmental > Terrestrial > Deep subsurface > Rock core/Sediment | place: Rifle, Colorado...
CCGCCAGCGCCTCCGCCGCCGCCTCGGTCTCACTCGGAGCCGGAGTCGAGGGCGCGGCCGGGGGGGAAGCGAAGGCAGCGGGAGCGATGGCCATGGAGCCGAGGAAGGCGCGGCGGGTGGGGCGCGCCGCCCTCTCACCGGGAGGTGGCACCGGCTGGTCGCGGTCGCTCATCGGAGCCTCCAAAGGCAGGGGGGCTCCCTTATAGCACGCGCCGGTAGAATCCCCGCCATGCCCCCGCCGCTGCCGCCCTCGGTCAAGGCCCTCGGGCTCGTCAGCCTGCTCACCGACGTGAGCAGCGAGATGATCTACCCGCTGCTGCCTGCCTTCCTGACCGGCGTGCTTCGAGCGGGCCCCGCCATCCTCGGTCTCATCGAGGGAGTCGCAGAGACGGTCGCCGCCCTGCTCAAGGTCGTCTCCGGACGCCTCTCCGATCGCCTTCCGCGGCGCAAGCCGCTGGTCGTCGCCGGCTACGGCCTGTCCTCGCTCGTGCGCCCGCTGGTGGCGCTGGCGACGGGGCCGGTCCACGTCCTCGTCGTGCGCGTGCTCGACCGCGTGGGCAAGGGCGTGCGAAGCGCCCCCCGCGACGCGCTCCTCGCCGAGGTCACCGCCGCCGATCAGCGGGGGCGCGCCTACGGCTTCCACCGGGCCATGGACCACGCGGGGGCGGTGGCGGGGCCCCTCCTCGCGGCGGGGGCGCTCCTCGTCACCTCCGACCTGCGTGTCGTCTTCGCGCTCGCCGCCGTGCCCGCCCTTCTCGCGATGGCCGCGCTCGTCTTCGGTGTGCACGAGCGGGAGCGGGAAAGAGAGCCGCCCCGCGCGGAGGCGGCGCCGCGGGGCACCGACGGCAGAAAGGGCAGCCTCAGCGCGTACCTCGCCGTCCTCGCCCTCTTCACACTCGGCAACTCCTCCGATGCCTTCCTGCTCCTGCGCGCGCAGGAGGTGGGGGTGGCAGTGGCGGCGATCCCGCTGCTGTGGGCTTTCCACCACCTGATCAAGGCCGCCGCCAGCACCTTTGGAGGGACGCTGTCCGACCGGGTCGGTCGCCGAAGCACCATCCTTCTCGGCTGGGGTGTCTACGCCCTCGCCTACGCGGGCTTCGCCCTCGCCCGGACGCCGCTCGCGATCGTGCTCCTGTTCGCCGTGTACGGCCTCTTCCATGCCCTCACCGAAGGGCCGGAGCGCGCCTTCGTCGCCGACCTCGCGGCAACGACCGCCCGCGGTAGCGCCTTCGGCCTCTTTCACGCGATCAGCGGTCTCATGCTCCTGCCCGCCAGCCTCCTCACCGGCCTGCTGTGGCAGCGCTTCGGGGCGGCGGTGGCCCTGGGGGCGGGGGCGGCCCTCGCCGCCGCGGCGGCGGCAGGTCTTCTCCTTTTCGTCCCCGAGCCCTCCCGCACCAGAGGTTGACCGAGGGCGTGACTTCAGTCCAAGCTTGGCGCGCCCGACCCCGATCCCGTGTGAGGTGAGACATGGCCATCGCCGCACCCAAGCCCAGCGGGTCGATCGACTTCGGACGCGCGATCGGCTTCGTGACGGACGATCCCGAGTGGCTGAAGAAGGTCCTCGTCGGGGGCGTCTTCGCGCTGCTCTGCGCGATCCTGGTGGGCGTGCCTTTCGTGTTCGGCTACGTCGCGCGTGTCCTCCGGCGCGTGGCGGCGGGAGAGACGCGCCCGCTGCCGGAGTGGGACGATCTCGGCGGGTTCTTTGGCGACGGCGTGCGCCTCTTCGGCGTGCAGCTCGTCTACTCCCTGGGCGCCTCGGTAGTGATCGGTGTCCCCGCCCTGATGGCGGTGCTCGTCCTCGCCGGCCTCGGGGCCGCCTCGGGGGACGCGGGCGAGGCGCGGGGGCCGCTGGCCCTCCTCGCCGTCCTCGGGTTCGTCGCCCTCTATGCGGTGATACTCGTCGTTGCCCTCGTGCTCGCGATCTACCTTCCCGCCGCGCTCGTGCGGGTGGCGATCCGAGAGAGCTTCGCGAAAGGGTTCGCGGTGCGGGAGATCTTTTTCTTCATCCGGGCCAACCTCGGCAACTACGCCCTCTCCCTCGTCGCCTACCTGGTGGCGGCCTTCGTCGCGCAGTTCGGCCTGCTTCTGTGCTTCGTGGGCATCTTTCCCGCGATGTTCTGGAGCTATCTCGTCGTCGCCCACGCGCTGGGCCAGACGGTGAGGCTGAACCCGACTTCGCTTTAGGCCCCGCCCCGCTCCGCGAGAAGCGAGGCCAGCGTTCGCTCGCCGACGGCGGCCCGGGCCGCGTCGCGCAGGGTGCCCAGAAACCGCCAGCCGGGGCCGGGGAGCTCCTCCGCCCCGACCGTGAGCCGGTGGCCGAGCTCCACGAGACGCGCGAGGGGGATCTTCTCCGGAGGCAGAGCGAGCGTGAGCCCCACGTCCTCCGTCCCGCGCGCGCGCACCTGGTGGATGAGCCTGGCCTCCTCGAGCCTGGCCGCGAGCTCGGCCACCGCCTCCAGCCGCAGCTGGAGCTGCTCCGCGAGATCCTGGCGGCTCACGGGCTGGCCGGTCGCGAAGGCCCGCCCCACCGCCGCCATCAGCGGCACCAGCCACTGCGGGTCGGCGACGGCGAGCCCGCGCGCCTCGGGCCGTTCGAACTTCCTCCCCTTCATCGCCTGCAGCGTGAACGCGAGCTCCATCCCGAAGAGCACGATCACCCAGGTGAGATAGAGCCAGAAGAGGAAGAGGGGGACGAGCCCGATCGCCCCGTAGAGCTTGAGATACGGCAGCGCCTTGCCCACGTAGAGGCCGAAGCCCCAGCGCGACAGCTCCCAGAGTCCCGCCGCGACGAACGCCCCCCAGGCCGCGGGGCGCCAGCGCACGGCGGTGTTGGGCATGAGCTTGTAGAGCAGGAGCAGGAGGACGAAGCCACCACCGATCGAGCGGAGGCGAGCGGAGCCGAGGGGGGGGCCGACGATCGGGAGCGGGCGCAAGGACCCGAAGGCGATCTGCGCGAGCCAGAGCACCACGAAGAGGACGAGCGGCCCCAGCGTGACCGCCGCCCAGTAGATCACCACCCGTGACAGCGTGCCCCGCCCCTGGGGGGCGCGGTAGATGCGGTTGGCGCAATGCTCGAACGAGATCAGGAGCCCGAGCGCCGCCCAGATGAGGAGGAGCAGCCCCACGCCCCCGAGCGCGTGGTAGCTCAGGCTCGACACCGAGCGGATGATCTCGAGCAGCTGCCGGTCGAGCTCCGCCTTGAAGGCCGTCGCCTCCGCCGAGGCTCCCTGGACGCCGTAGTCGAAGAAGGCGTAGGCGGCCTGCTGGAGCCGGAGGAAGGCGGCGTCGAGGTCACCGAAGAGGCGGAAGGCGAGCATGCTGATCATGAGGAGGGGGACGAAGCTGAAGATCGTCCGGTAGGTGAGGGCGGCCGCCATCTGACCCGCCTGGTCCTCCCGGAGCTCGCGGCTGCAGTGGCGGGTGAGGTCGACCGCGAAGCGCAGGAACCGCTGGGCTCGGTTGAGCTCCGCCACCGGGTGCGTGATCAGCCAACGGATGTAGGCGCTCACGCCGGCGATGGGATCCATGGCGGGGATTATCCCCGAAGGGACCGGGTGGTAGAATCACGCCGCCGTGTGAGCGCCTCTCCCCTCCTCCTCCTCACGCCATCGCTCGCGGCGGCGGTGGAGCTGCCCCGCCGCTTGGCCGCGACCGGTCGCGCCGTGGCCGGCGTCTACGCCTTCAAGGTGCTCGACCTCGCCCGGGCCCTCGCGGAGCCGGTCCTCCTCGGTCGCGGCCTCGCCGCCTGGGACAGCGGTCACGACGCGCTGCTCGCGGCACGGCTGCTGGGCGAGGACCCGGGGGGCGGGCTCCGCATCCCGCCGGAGATGCCGCGGGCGCCGGTGGCGGCGACCCTCGCCCGCACGCTGCAAGCGCTGCGGCGGGGCGGGGTCTCGCCCGAGAGCCTGAAGGCCTTGGCCCGTTCCACGGAGAGCGCTCCCGAGGACGTCGAACGGCTCCAAACCCTGGCTCGCCTGTACGAAAGATTCCACGACGCGCTCGAGGGCCGCACCGCCGACCCCGCGACGATCCTCAAGGCGGCGAGCGAGGGCCTGGCCTCCGCCCGTTGGCTCGAGGGGGCGGAGGCCCTCGTCGTCGACGACCTCGAGCTGGACCCCGTCGAGCTCGACTTCGTGAGGGCGCTCGGCCGGCACCTGCCCGTGCGCGTGCTGCGCCGCGAGGTGCCACCGGGATTGCGGCCGGCCTCGTCGCGATCGCGCCTCGCCATGGCGGGGATCGCGGAGACGGAATGGGTCGACACGCCCCTCGCCGCCCTCGCCCCGCCGGCGCCACCGGCCTCGCTCCTTCGCCTGCGGAAGGGGCTCTTCGAGCCCCCCGCCGGCGCCGCGGCCGACGACGGCGCGGTCGAGCTCCTGACCGCCCCTGGAGAGGCGGCGGAGGTGCGGACGATCGTGCGGCGGCTGCTTCGGGAGGCGGGGCGGGGCGTCGGTTTCGAAGAAATGGGCGTCGTCCTCCCGCGACCGGAGACCTACGCCCCGCTCTTCACCGATCTGCTCACCCGGTTGCGCATCCCCCACCGCCTCCATCCCTCGCTCCCGTTGCGCTTCGGCCGCTCGGCGCGGTCGCTGCTGCTCCTCTTCCGGTGCCGCGGCCTCCGGCGTCCGGCGGTCATGGAGTTCCTGACCTTCGCCCCCATCCCCTTCCGCGAGCTCCTCGGACCCGACGTGGAGGCGCGACCCGCGCGTTGGGACCAGACGAGCCGGGAGGCAGGCATCGTGTCCGGCCTCGAGCGCTGGATCGTGGGCCTGCGCGCCTTCGCGGAGGCCGAACGCGAAGCGGCGGCGAGGGAGCCGGGCGAGGACCGCCGCGAGCGCCGTCTCCGCCACGCCGCGGATGCGGAGGCGCTTCTACGCGTGGTCGAGCTCCTCGGCGGAACCCTCGACAAGCTCTCGGGCACGGCCTCCTGGCCCGAGTGGTCGGAGCGGCTGCGCTCGGTCTACGAGGAGTGGCTGGGCCCCGAGCGCGACCGCGAGGCCGTCCTGGAGGTGATCGCCGACCTCGGGGGGCTGCGGTCGGTGGCCGCGCGCGCCCCGTGGGCGGAGATGGAGCAGGTCGTCGAGGCGCGCTTCGAGTGGGAGCGGCTCCCGCTCGAGCCCTTCGAGGCTGGCGCCGTGCACGTCGGCGCCCTCGACGCGATCGCGGGCCTGCCCTTCCGTGTCGTCGCGATCCCCGGCCTCGTGGAGGGCGGCTATCCCGGCGTCTTCCGGCCCGACCCCTTCCTCCTCGACGTCGAGCGCGAGGCGCTCGCGGGCACGGCGCGTCAGCCCGAGCGCGACGCGGGGCCGGCGCGCGAGGGATCCGCTGGCGCGAAGATGGCTCGGCCGCGGCGGGTCGCGGCCGGTCAGCTAGCCCTCTTCGGCGACCTGGGCGAGGCCGCGCCGTCTCCGCAGATCGGGACACTGCCGCCCCTGCCCACGACGCAGGACCGCCTGCTCGAGGCCCGCCGCCTCTTCCAGCGCGCGGTCGGTCAGGCCACGGAGCGGCTCCTCCTGTCCTACCCGCGCGCGGACGCCCGCACCGGGCGTGAGCGGCTGCCGTCGCTCTTCTTCGCCGCCGCCGCCTCGACGCTCCACGGCCGGCCGCTCGCAGGGGCCGAGCTCGGTGCGCTCGTCGTCGAGGACGACCCGGCGACGCTGGCCCTCGAAGACGCGCTCGACGCCGGAGAGCGCGACCGCATCCGCCTGCGCGGCGACGAGCGCTCGGCCACCGCCATCGCCGCCGGCTCGCTCTTCTTCCGCCAGTCGCGCCTCGCGAGCCAGGCCCGCTGGTCGGGACGCCTCACGCGCTACGACGGCCTCGTCACCGAGCTCGGCGAAGCGGAGCGGAGCCGGCTCGACCCCCTGAGCGCCCTTCACCCCATCTCCGCGAGCCGCCTCGCCACCTACGCGCGATGCGGCTTCATGTACCTCCTCCAGCACGTGCTGCACCTGCAGAAAGCACCCGAGCCCGAGGAGCGCCGGCGGCTCGAGCCGCTCGAGCGCGGCGACCTCTTCCACCGCGTGGCGGAGCGCTTCCTGCGCGAGCGCCGCGACCGCGGCGAGCTGCCGCTCATTGACGACGAGAGGGCGCGCGCCCGCCTCCTCGAGATGGCGGAGGAGGCGCTCGAGGGCCTGGTCAAGGGCAGCCCTCCTCGCTTCACGCTGCTGTGGACGCGCGAGAAGCGCCGCTTCCGCGAGAGCATGCTCGGCTGGCTGGCGCGGGAGGCGGCGGCGGCGGATAAGGCGACACCCGCCCACTTCGAGCTGAGCTTCGGGCTCGGGACGATGCCGGACGGGATCGAGCCCCACGACCCCGAGCCGCTCGGGATCGACCTCGGTGAGGGGCGGACGCTCCTCATCTCGGGCAAGATCGACCGCATCGACCGCCGCGAGGAGGGCGGGCTCGTCCTCCGCGACTACAAGACGGGCAAGGCGCCGCGGGACGACGGCGGGATCTTCCGCGGTGGCAAGCAGCTCCAGATCCCCTTCTACGTGCTCGCGGCGGGACGGATCTTCCCTTCCGAGCCCGTCGTCGAGGCCTTCCTCGACTACGTCGACGGGGGGCGACAGGTGGCGTTCCGACCCGAGCTCGTCCGCGGCGAGGCCTTCCGAACCCTCCTGCGCCAGCTGGTCGAGCTCATCGCGGGGGGCGTCTTCGTCCAGGAGCCGACCGCCTGCGACTGGTGCGACTTCACCTCGGTCTGCGGGCCGAAGGGCCTCCTCGAGCGCCGCCAGCGCTTCAAGATCCGCGACGCCTCGCTCCAGGCGTTCTTGAGGCTGAGGGACGTGGGATGAGCTTCCGGCCCGTCGACGAGGAGGCGAGGGAGAGGGCGCGCGTCGACCACGCGACGAGCCTCGTCCTCGACGCGGGGGCGGGGACGGGGAAGACGACGCTCATCGTGGAGCGGATCGAGGCCCTCGTCCGCGCCGGGACCGCCCGCCTCGACGAGATCGCAGCCGTGACCTTCACCGAGAACGCGGCCACGACCATGAAGCTGCGCCTGCGCGAGCGGCTCGAGCGCGCGCGCGCCGGGAGCGGGACGTCTCCCGCCGAGCGCGCTCGCGTCGAGGCCGCCCTCGAGATGCTGGAGCGCGCCGCGATCTCGACGATCCATGCCCTCTGCGCTCAGATCCTGGAGGAGCGGCCGCTCGAGTGCGGCGTCGTGCCCGGCTTCCGCGTGGCGGACGAGGCGGAGGCGGACGTGCTGTTCGCGGAGGCGTGGGAGGCATGGCTTCTGGAGAGGCTCGTCCAGGGCGACGACGTGGTCCTCGAGGCCCTCGACCGCGGCATCCCCCTCGAGGGCGAGGGCTGGGGCGAGCGCGTCTCGCTCCGGGGCCTGGCCCGCGTGCTCATCGACCAGCGCGACCTTCGGCCCCTCGTCTCCGAGGGCGGCTTCGATCCCGAGGCCGCCCGCCGCGAGCTTCAGGAGAAGGCGGCCCGCGCCCGCGCTCTCGCGGCGGAGGTGAGAGAGGGCGACGCCCTCGCCGCCCAGCTCCGGCTCCTCGCCGACCACGCGGAGGCCTCGCGCGTCCTGCGGGACGAGGAGCTCGTCGCGCACCTCCTCTCGCTCCGCACGATCCCGTCCAACTTCGGCTTCAAGCCCAACTGGCCCTCGGCGGAGGTCCTCGCCGAGGGCCGAAGGGTCGCCGCCTGGACGAAGGAGGCGCGGGCGGCCTGGGCCGCCGGGCGCGGGGCGGATCTCCACGGCCGGCTCGTCCGTGCCCTCGCCGGCGTCGCCTCGCTCTACGAGAGGCGGAAGACCGAGCGCGGGGTCCTCGACTTCCTCGACCTCCTGCTCAAGGCCCGGGACGCGCTGCGGGACCGCCCCGGCGTGCGCGCCTACTTCCGGCGGCGCCTTCCCATCCTCCTGATCGACGAGTTCCAGGATACCGACCCTCTGCAGGTCGAGATCGCCCGGCTCCTCGCCGGGGAGCGTCCGGGCTCGCTCGTGGTGGTGGGCGACGCCAAGCAGTCCATCTACCGCTTCCGCCGGGCGGAGGTGCGCCTCTTCCGCGAGCTCGCCGCGCGCGCGGAGACAGCGAGCGGACAGGCCGTCCTCCGTCTGACGCAGAACTTCCGCTCGCGCCCCGCGATTCTCCGCTTCGTCAACCGCGTCTTCGCCGAGCTGATCCAGGCCTCGGACGACGCGGACCAGCCGGCCTACGGGCCCATCGAGCCGCCCCCGGGCCTCTCCGACGAGCCCTCGGTCGTCGCCCTCCGCTTCCCCGCCTCCCCGAACGCGGGCGGCGACGATCTCCTCGAGGCGGAGGCACGGGGCCTCGCGAGCTTCCTCGCCGACGCCGGCGGCGGTGCTCACCAGATCCGCGATCCGCTCTCGGGCGAGACGCGGCGGAGCCGGGCCGGCGACGTGCTCGTGCTCGCGCGGCGGCTCACCCGGATGCAGCCCCTGGAGGAGGCGCTCGAGGCCGCCGCCTTGCGCTTCACCGTCGAGGGCGGCAAGTCCTTCTTCGACCGCCAGGAGGTCCACGAGACGCTCGCGGTCCTGCGGGCGATCGACGACCCCTCCGATCGCATCTCCCTCGTGGCCGCGCTGCGCTCTTCCTTCTTCGGCGTCAGCGACCGCGACATCGTCCTCTACTCGCTCTCCGGGGGGCCGCTCTGGCAGGGCGGAGTGGATGAGGGACGGCCCGGCGGCAAAGCCCTCGCCCCCGCGACACGGCTCCTCGACGAGCTTCACCTCTCTCGCCTCCGCCTGAGCGTCCCCCTTCTCCTCGAGCGTCTCTACGACGAGACGCGCATCCTCGCCGCGCTCACCGGCACACGGCGGGGGGAGGCGCAGATCGCGAACCTCGAGAAGGTGACGGCCCTCGCCCGCCAAGCCTCCGAGCTCGGGGCGCTCACGCTGCGCGGATTCGCCAACCTCCTCGCGGAGCGGATCGAGAGCGCACGCGAGGAGCCCGATCTCCCCGCGACCCGGCCCGGCGATCCCGACACCGTGCGCATCCTCTCCATCCACAAGGCCAAGGGGCTAGAGGCGCCGATCGTGGCCCTCTACGACACCGCCGACAACGCGCGCGTCAGCGCGGACACGGTGCCCCTGTGGGAGACGGGCCAGATCGCGATCGGCTTCCGCTTCGGCTGCCAGCCCGCGGGCTGGGAGGCGCTCGCCAAGCGCGAGGAGAAGAAGGCGTGGGCGGAGGGCCGGCGTCTCCTCTACGTCGCCTGCACCCGCGCGCGCGACCTCCTGGTCGTGCCCCGGCCGCCGCTCGACGCCCGGCTCGGCGACTTCTGGCGGGACCTCATCGAGCGGCTACCCGCCGCCTCCGACGCCGACGTGGGCGTGGTGGACGTGGAGACGATCCCGGTCCCGGAGGTGAGGAGCCAGAGGGCGGAGCTGTGGGCCCTCGCGGGGGCGGAAGGCGGCGACACGGTCGCGAGTCGCTGGGAGGCAGAGCGCCGGGAGCGGATCGCGCGGGCGGCGGAGCGGCCGCTCATGCCCGTCTCCGCGACCCGCCTCGCCGCGCGGAGCGCGCCCGCACCGGTCGCCGCGGTCGGCGGCGTCTCCGGGCGGGACTTCGGACGCCTCGTGCACCGGCTCCTCGAGTGGGTGCCGATCGAGGACACCGACGCCGGCCGCGCGGACCGCGTCCGCGCGATGGCGGACTCACTCGCCCCCTCCTTCGGGCTCGATGCCGAGGCCGCCCGCCGCGCCGCCGCGGAGGCGGAGCGGGTGCTCGGCCTTCCCGTGCTCGACCGCGCGCGCCGCGCGCGCCGGGTCTGGCGCGAGCTGAGCCTCGCCTTCCCCGACGCCCCGCACCTCGTCGAGGGGGTCGTCGACCTCGTCTTCGAGGAGGACGGCCAGCTCGTGGTCGTGGACCACAAGACGGACGCGATCACGCCCGAGCAGGCCCTCGCCCAGGCCGCGCACCACGCGCCGCAGCTCCAGCTCTACGGCCGCGGCCTCGCCCAGGCCTTCGGGATGCCGGTGCGCGAGCGGCTGGTGCTCTTCACCGCGATCGGCCGGGCGGTGCCGGTCTGAGGCGAGCGATGGCCTTGGCTCCGGCAAAACGGTGCGATGAGAGGTGGTTGCGGTGCAGGCTTGACTGCCCGAAGAACAGGCGCAAACGCGCCGGTAGGCCTTCATGAGGTTCTCGAAGCGCACGCGCTATGTGGTCGGCGCTTTGTTCTTCGGGGGAATCGGCTATCTGTGGTACTCGGTCTCGAGAAGCATGCCTTGGTGGGCGTTCTGGTACTTCGTCGCGCTTTGTGTTGCACTCGTTCTCGTTGAGGTGCTGGTCCGCAAGGTCCTGCTACCGCGGGGCGTGTCTGAGCGCTTCTCAATCCTGCTGGAGCTCCTCTTTGCGGCGGTAGTTGCGGCAATGGCGCTTTGGTTTGGGTCAAGCATCTACCCTGGCCATTTGCGCTGACGTGTACCGGCGCAATGGGAGTTGGAGGGCTGGTTCCGGGGGGGGGGCGCTGACGGACCTCGACAACCCCTTTGGGTGAGTCGTGGAGCGGCGAGCGCGCTCTGGGTCACGCTGATCGAGTGGCGCGAGTCAGTGGAGGACACACCTCCGGCATCCGCCGTTAGGCTGCGCGGCTCGCGGGCGTCCTAAGCGACTTTGCGCACGAGGTACGCCAGTCGCCGCTGCGGATCGAGGTAATGCACCTCGAACGGCGGCCGCTTCGCCGGACTGACCACGAGGCGGTGGGAGGACATCGAGGTGGGCGGGCCTGCGGCCGAGGTAGACTTCGGCCGGCGTAGCGCCCTGCCTCGCCTCCCGTGGGACATTTCCCGAGCGGCAGCGGCCGCACTACAGCCTCCAGCCCGGTTCCGCATCCTCAGGCTCGATCGACGCAACCGCCCTCCACACCCTCGTGAAGGCCACGCACCTCCTCGGCCTCGCCCTCGCCGAACGGTTCCGTGAGTACCGCGACTCTACATGGAGTGTGCCACGCGCCGCGCCCCCTCGCGGTCCCGGTGGCGGCGAGTCGCATGGTAGAGTCCGGCCGATGGATCGCCCCTTCTCGTGGTCGGCCTCGCGCCACGAGACCTTCGCCACCTGTCGGCGCCGCTACTACTACGCCTACTACGCCGCCCTCGAGGATCCCGAGGTCCGACGGCTGAAGAAGCTCTCCGCGCTGCCGCTGTGGGCGGGGAGCGTCGTCCACGACACGATCGAGTGGTTCCTCCGGAACCAGGACGCCATCCCCTCGCCGGAGGACCAGGAGGCGCTGATCCGGCGGGTCGTCCACACCGGGATGTTGTCCGACTGGCGGGAGAGCGAGCTGGGGTCGCTGCGCTTTCGTCTGTTCGAGCACGAGTACGGCGCCCCCGTCGAGCAGGAGGACAAGCGGCTCGTCGTGGGGACAGTGATGCGGTCGCTAAGGAACTTCTTCCAGAGCGACACCCTCCGCCACGCCCTCACCCTCGGGCGCGCGCGCTGGCTCGCCCTCGAGGACCTCGTCTCCTTCCACGTCGGGGACATCGAGGTCTTCCTGCGCATGGACCTCGCCTACCGTGAGCACGACGGGCGGGTGGTGATCGTGGACTGGAAGACGGGGCGGGGCGAGGGTCGCTTCAACGAGGTCCAGATCGCCGGCTACGCCCTCTACGCGACGGAGCGGGGCTGGGTGGGGGAGCCAGAGGAGATCACGACCGAGCTCAACTACCTCGTCATCCCGAGGGCGGTGCGCCGCGGGGTCACGAAGAAGAAGGTCGAGCACGCGCGGAACTTCATCGCCCGCAGCGCGAAGGACATGCGCACGCTCCTCCTCGATCCGGTCGGAAACGTCGCCCGGCTCGAGGACTTCCCGATGATCGACCGGCCCAGCACCTGCCGCCGCTGCAACTTCCGGCGGCTCTGCTTCCCGCGCGCGGCGGAGGAACAGCCGGCGCGGCCGGTGGCGGCCGTCTAGCGCCCAGGACCGCCGGTCGCCTTAGATCAAGATCAGTGCGCCGGCTGCGGCTCCGGGGCGGCCGGCCCTGCCTGCCTCTGCCGGAGCATCTCGCTCCGCCGGCGCAGCAGCGCGGCCACGATCACGAGGACCTCGAAGGCCACGAAGCCGCCCACGTAGGTGTAGCCGCCGGAGCCGAAGCCGTAGGAGTGAAGCCCGGTGCCGAGGACGAAGTTCACGCCGTACCAGGCCATGAGCACGAGCAGGTAGCCGAGGATCCCCCCCACCGCCATCCCGAAGTCCTTGATCCAGCCCACGAAGCGCCCGTGGAGGACCGCCAGGTAGCCGAGCAGGGCGATGAGGGCCCAGGTCTCCTTGGGGTCCCAGCCCCAGAAGCGGCCCCAGGAGTACGACGCCCAGACGCCGCCCAGAAGAGTCCCCACCGCGAGGAAGAGCGTACCCACCTGCAGCGCGCGGTAGAGGAAGAGCGACAGCGTCTTGAAGAGCCCCGCCTTGTCCGGACGGAAGAAATAGAGCCCGAGGTTGAGGTGGGCGATCCCCATCGCCAGTGTGAAGGCCGCGTAGCCGAGCGTGATCGTCAGCACGTGGATGGTCAGCCACATGTTGTCGCGCAGCACGGGCACCAGGGGGCCGATCGAGCCGTCGAGGATGGGCACGTTGTCGGCCAGGATCAGGCAGATGACGGCGAGGGCGGAGGCGCAGGTCGCGAAGTACCGTGTCTTGTAGACGCCCTCGAAGATGAGAGAGAAGAGCACGGCGCCCCAGGCCACCCAGACGACCGACTCGTACATGTTGGTGACCGGAGGACGACCCGAGATCATCATGCGGAGGATCATGCCGTAGGCATGGGCGAGGAATCCCACCGCCACCGAGCCTGTGCCCACCCAGGCGGCTGGGCGCGAGCCCAGCGGGAAGCTCGCCAGCAGGGCCAGGAACCCGAGGAGGTAGAACAACCAGGAGAGGCGGAAGGGCTTGAGGCGGTTGTAGTGGACCTCGATCCGAAGATTCTCCGCCGCGGGATAGACACCGGGGGCGAGCTCGGCCAGCCGACGCGAGAGCGCCGACGCCGCGCTCTCGACCGCGGGTCGGTCTCCCTCGCGGTAGGCGACCACGAGCGCGGTCAGGAGCACCCGCAGGCGCTGGACCTGCGGGATCTCGCTGCGCTCGAGATCGGCGACCGAGAACCAGCCCGCCTGCGGGTCGTTTGGATGGGGGATGATCCGCAGCGCCTCGCCGGAGAAGATGCCGCCCATGAGCGAGAGGGAATCGTAGAGGTCGGCCAGCTCGCGCTCGACGGGGTCGAGGCGGGCCTCGCGGTCGGCGCGCAGCTTGCCGTGGACCTTCTCCACCGCGCCCAGGAAACCCTGATGTGAGGCGAGCTCCTGGAAGGAGTAGCGGTCCTGACCCTCGGGCAGCCCCGCCGCCTGGCGCAGGCCGGCGTGGGTGACCCGGACTATGGGCTCTTCGCGCCAGCGGTCGGGGGCAGCGAGCATCGCCAGGACCCACTCCGTGGGTTCGAGGGCCTTGACGCCCTCGAAGCCGAAGGGCTTCGCCCCCGTCAGCCTCCGCGCGGTTTCGCGGGCGAAGGTGTCGAGGGGCTTCGAGCGCCCGCCATCCTGGATGGCGATCCCGCGGAGGGGTGCTATCTCAGGCCCGGCCGGAAGCAGGCTCGGCAGGCCGAGGAGGAGCAGGGACAGGACCGGCAGGCTTCGCTTCATCAGCGTTCTCCCGTGCGCGGTGGGCTTCGAGGGCCCGCGCCGCCTGGCGCTTCGCCAAGTAGGGCTTGACATAGAACATCCACACGATCCCGACGCCGATGAGCGTCGTGCCGAGGTAGACGAGGGGCAGGCCCGGGGCGCGGGCCACCGAGAAGATCGACATCATCGGCGTCCCCTCGACGAAGGACGACTGAAAGAAGATGTAGCCCCGGTAGTGCAGCGGGTGGTTCATCGAGATGTGGTGCTCGGAGATCCCCTGCTCGGGGTCGTCCACCCTCACCCAGCTCTCGTAGGTCGCGGCCATGTTCGAGCCCGGATACCTATCGGAGTTGAAATTGAGGAGCGTCACGCGGAAGGGCAGCGCCACCTCCGGCGAGCGGTAGGCGAGGGCCAGCGTCTCGCCGGAG
>Ga0209002_10002776_pt1 | contig 14002 bp, 13 predicted proteins | sample Rifsed16ft2_FD_184010 | JGI IMG/M metagenome (GOLD analysis project Ga0209002, IMG submission 184010) | Soil microbial communities from Rifle, Colorado, USA - sediment 16ft 2 (version 2) | ecosystem: Environmental > Terrestrial > Deep subsurface > Rock core/Sediment | place: Rifle, Colorado...
GCGGCCCGCACCGTGGCCAGCCAGTTCGTGCAGGGTCCCATTCTCTATGAGGTAGATCGTCAGGGGCAGGAGCGGACCTTCCGCTCAAGCAGCGGCGGTCTCGCCCTCAACATCCCGCTGGCCGTGCTCGTGGACCAGACCAGCGCCAGCGGCGCCGAGGTCATTGCCGGCGCCATTCAGGACGCCGGACGAGGCCCGCTCATCGGCGAGCGGACCTTCGGCAAGGGGTCGGTCAACAACGTGCGGGAGCTGTCAGACGGCTCTGCGCTGTATGTCACCGTCGCGCGCTGGCTTACTCCCAAGCGACGTGCGATCGAGGGAGTGGGCCTCAGCCCCGACATCGAGGTCACCGTCCCGGCCGACCAGGTTCTCACCGACGACCCAGTCCTTGCCCGAGCAGTCAAGTACCTCCAAGAGCAGGCCACGCCGACAACATGGGCCCTGCCCCGCTCCGAGCCAACTTCGCCGCGGACGCCCGTCTTCTCTGCAGCGTTCTCGTTGCTGCGCGACCTACTAGGACCGCGTCTGACCGGGCGGCTTTGAGGTATCTGTCAGGGCTGCACTGTTGTTGACAGAACTGCTATAATGGGTGTCGCAGCCAAAGCTCCGGCCGTCCGCAACGTGGCCGTCAATCGGCAGGCCACGTATGAGTACGCGATCCTCGAGCGGTACGAGGCGGGGCTGGTCCTCACAGGGACGGAGATCAAGTCCATCCGTGTAGGCAGGGCGAACCTGCAGGGCTCGTACGCGGCCGCCCAGGACGGCGAGCTCTGGCTCCACAATTGCCACATCGCCCCCTACGAGGCCGGCGGTGTGTGGAACCAGGCGCCGGCGCGACCACGCAAGCTCCTCCTGCACAAGGACGAGATCCGGGAGCTCGCCGAGGCGGTGGCGACCAAGGGTCTTACAATTGTGCCGCTGCGGCTGTATCTTAAAGATGGGCGGGCCAAGGTTGAGCTCGCTCTCGCGCGCGGTAAGCGCCAATACGACCGCCGGGAGGCTATCGCGAAAAGAGATGCCGAGCGAGAGATCGCTCGGTCACTGAGACGGCGGTCGTGAATATGGGGACGAAAGGGTTCGACAGGGGAGGTACGCTACAGGTTGCCGGCCGAGCTGCCGTTGACTCGTAAATCCGACGGCGAAACAACAACTGGCGAACGCGAATTCGCTCTCGCGGCCTAACCGCCGCGACGTTTCTCTCAGCCACCCCCTGACGGGCTGAATAGAAGCGACGATTAGTCGGGGCGCTGCGTCACCGACGCCGATACGGGACGCCTAAGACCATCGGCTGACCCGCAGGGAACCCGGTCGGCGGGGGTCCTCAGGGCGAGAACAAAGCGCCGACTACGCCGGTAGACGCCTCTAGGGGTCTCTCTTGGACGGGGGGTTCGATTCCCCCCCGTCTCCACCAGTACATATGTTCGAGCTCCGTCCTTGGGACGGAGCTCTTTTGTGCCTGCAACTCGTGTGGTGGAGTCGGGGTATAGGCACGAGGGAGTCGACCTCCGCCTCACCCCACAAGCGAGTATCAGTATCGAACTTCCTGAGGGCTACCAGCGCCCCAAGTCTGCCCCAGGTCAGAAACGCCGAGACCCTGGGCCATTTGCTTCAGACCTCACGCTCCTCGCCATTCTCAACGTCGGGGTGACCGGCGACGCCTGCCGGCCGCAAGCCTCCCGGGACGATCCTGTACGAGACGCCGGAGTTATTAACAATGTCCGGTATCGACATCCGCGTTGGCGTTGACATACATAGGGCTACCATGTATCATACCTCTATGTAGTCAACTCATCCGATTTCGTCGAGATCCGCTGGGCAGGAATCATGGACATCAACAAGGATCTGGTAGCCGCTTCCGCGACGCCGCTGATTCTGGCGATCATCGCCGAGGGGGACACATACGGCTACGCGATTCTGAAGCGAGTAAGCGAGCTGTCCGGGGGCGAGCTGCAGTGGACGGACGGGATGCTCTATCCGGTGCTGCACCGGCTCGAGCGGCAGGGGTATATCGAGGGGAATTGGGGAAGCTCAGAGAGCGGCCGGCGTCGCAAATACTATCGGATCACCAAGCAGGGCCAGGCGCAATTGACCGAGCAGCGAGAGCAGTGGCAGATGGTGGATACGGCACTGCGCAACATCTGGCTCGCGATGTCACTCCCGGCCGGGTCGATCACACCGATTCCGCAAAAGGATTGAACCAATGACCGTAACCGAATCGCGGGATCCACTCGAGGCGCAGATCGAGCAGTGGCGCGCTTACCTGCGCCGCCGTCAGGCGGTCCACCCCGTCGACGTAGAGGAGTTGGAGGACCATCTCCGAGGACAGGTGGCGGCTCTCGTGGCGGCGGGCCTCTCGCCCGACGAGGCGTTCCTCATAGCGGTCAAGCGGATGGGCGCGCTGGACGCCATCTCGAACGAGTTCGCCCGCGAGCACTCGGAGCGGCTCTGGAAGCAACTCGTCGTCGCGCCTGACATCTCCGGTGAGCCGAGCAGCAAGGCGCGCAGCGAGATGCTTGTCGTGTTCACTCTGGCGCTGATCGCCGCCGTGGCGGTGAAGCTGCCCACGCTGTTCGGGCTCGATTTCAGCGAAGGCGAGGACCTGCCGTTCTACATCCGCAACTTCAGCTTCTTCGTCCTCCCGCTCCTCACCGGGTACTTCGTCTGGAAGCGCGGGTTGAGCCGGCGCACCTGGGGGTGGCTGGCGCTGGCGTTCGCCGCCGCGGTCCTGTTCGCCAACGTCTACCCCTCTGAGGAGAGCAGCACCCTTAGCGACACCGAGGCGCTGACGGCGTTGCACCTGCCGATCGCGCTCTGGCTCGCCGTTGGGATTGCCTACGCGGGCGGACGCTGGGGGCAGACCGCCGGCCGGATGGACTTCGTCCGGTTCTCCGGCGAGCTGTTCATCTATTACGTATTGATCGGGCTCGGCGGCGGCGTGTTGATCGCCTTCACGATAGGCATGTTCGCGGCGATCGGCGTCGATGCGGAGTGGGTGGTCCAGGACTGGCTGCTGCCCTGCGGAATGTTGGGAGCGGTGATGGTCGGTTCCTGGCTGGTAGAGGCCAAACAGGGCGTCATCGAGAACATGGCGCCCGTGCTGACGCGCCTGTTCACTGCGCCGTTCGCCGTGACGATCCTGGTCTTCCTCGCGACACTGGTGTGGACCGGTCGCGCTATCGACATCGAGCGCGACGTCCTCATTGCCTTCGACCTGCTGCTCCTGCTCGTCCTTGGTCTGTTGCTCTACTCCATCTCCGCACGGGATCCCGAGGCGCCTCCCGGGGCCTTCGACCTGGTGCTGGTGCTGCTGCTGATCAGCGCACTGATCGCGGATATGGTCGCCCTCGCGAACATCGCGGCGCGGATCTCGGAGTTCGGCTTCACCCCCAACCGCGTGGCCGCGCTCGGAGAGAACGTCATCCTGCTGGTGAACCTCGGCTGGTCCGCGGCGCTCTACCTGCGCTTCCTGCGCGGCACGAACTCCTTCTCCAGGATCGAGCGCTGGCAGACGGGTTACCTGCCGGTGTACTCGATCTGGGCCGCGATCGTGGTCATCGCCTTCCCGCCGCTCTTCGGCTACGGGTAAGAGTTCCCCCGCCGCTATCGACCGCCTTCTTGGAGCTGCCGCACCAACGTTACCGATGGCCTCCGCAGGCGCGCCTGCTGCTCGTTGATGCACACCTGTTCAGTGGCAGAGAGTAACGGCTCACGCGAGTACTGTATCTGGTCCAGTGACCGAAAGTCAGCGGCCGCAAGAGTGAGCGCGCCGTTGCACGAACCGCAGCCAGCAGTCGTGCTAAACTGATCACGTAAGGCCGACGGCGCCGCGACTAATCAGGGATTCAAGCAGCGTTGGTCGGAGATGCACCACTTCTCGAGCCTGGCCGGTCCTGCGGCGGCGGCCCGAATATGAATGGGGTGAGGTAGGAGTGGACTCCCCCCCATCTCCACCAAGCCGACCAATCTTCTTGGTCAGGCAGCGGTTCTGGTCCGAGCACCACACAGGCAGCGTTTGTTGTCCGCTGCAGCGCGCCAGCCAGCAAAGAGCGAAACGGCGCGGAAGGTCTGATCGCGCCTACCAGTCTCGTTCTCAGATCCACGAATACTTCCTCAAGCAGGGGAGCGATGAGGCGTCTTCGCTCATGCGGGCTTGCCAGGCGTGTTCCACGTCCACCCGGAAGCAATTCGCGATGACTTGCTCGTCGCCGGACATCTTCTCGACGAAGTTGACAGGGACGGAAGGCACGCCCGCTGCGTCAACTGCTCTGATGCCAGGACAACGCAAGAAGCGCCGCCCGTCTGTTCCAGGGCCTTCTCCAGCAGCGATCCACGACGCAGCGTTCACGGCTCCCTCCCAGCGGTCACACGGATAAGCCGTCGCCCGTAGGTCCTTGGCGCCTTGATGGCTTCCTCCTAAGGCGAATTCCCTTGACACCGCAAGAGAGCTTCCATACAATGCCCTGCGGAGATAAGATTGAGCGAGTTGATAGATATAAGAGAATCACTGGCACCTTGTTATGGCTGATGACGCAGGCGTGACGCCGCGAGCAAGCGAGCCTTGGCTCAGCATCCGAGAGGCGAGCAGGCTTCTCGGCGTTTCTTCGTCTACCCTGCGAAGGTGGAGCGACAGGAAGCTGGTTGCCGTCTTAGTGACGCCTGGAGGACACCGCCGCTATAGCAGAAGCGCAATAGAGGAGCTCAGGCAACGGCTGGGCTCGCTCCCGTCGCCTGCCTCTGCCGTTTCCCGCTCCTTCTCGCCCCTAGACTGGCGAATGCCGTCGGAGCAAATCCTCGCCCAGCGCTGGCACGCGTCCTTCGCTTCATCCGAGATAGCGCAGGAGATGCGCACTGCTGGGCAACGCCTCTTGGGCCTCCTCATCCAGTACATCACGCGACGCAACGATGACTCACGCTTCCTGCAGGAGGCCAAAGAGGTCGGCGCGATGTACGGCGTCTCCGCCATTCGCGCCGGCGCCGGCCTGTCAGCGAGCATCGAAGCGTTCCAGTTCTTTCGCAAGTCGTTCTCACGACTCGCACTCCAGGTCCCTCGCGTCGCCCATTCCTCCGACGCCGACGAGATCGTCCGCCTCACCCACCGTGTCGATGAGTTCATGGATGCCGTGCTCGGAGGCATGGCCGTGGGCTACGAGACACAAGGGGGAGCCCTGCAGTTGCCATCTGCGGTCGTTTCTCCCGCCGCGGAGGAATGAACTACCCATGCGATTGGCGGTAGTTGGGATAAGTCATCACACCGCGCCGCTCGAGGTGCGCGAGCAGATCGCCCTTGCTCCCTCTCGCCTCTTGGAGGCACTCCACCAGTTGGAGACGAAGGTAGTCGAGGGGATCATCGTTTCGACGTGTAACCGGGCTGAGCTCTACACCGTGCTCGACGAAGGCGAATGCCCGGAGGCTCTTTTTGAAGCGCTAGTCCCCGAAGAAGCGCCGCTACGCCGATACCTGTTCGTCCTTGAAGGCATAGAGGCCGCTCGTCACCTTTTTTGCGTGGCCTGCGGCCTGGATTCGCTCGTGTTCGGCGAGTCTGAGATCCTGGGTCAGATTCGTCGAAGCTGGGAGGCGGCACAAAAGTGGACGACTGCTGGCCCGGTAACCTCGCGGCTCTTTCATGCAGCCGTCACCGTCGGCAAGAGAGCGCGTTCGCAAACAGACATAGGCCGCTTTCCCGCGTCTGCTGCCTCTGCGGCGGTGCTGCTCGCGCGCCAAGCGTTTGGGACCGGTCTGGTGGACTGCACCGTCTTGGTCCTTGGGGCTGGGGAGGTGGGGCAGGGGGTGGTCCGCTGTCTCGTTGACAACGGCGTACGGCGAGTGCTGATCGCCAACCATCATGTCGAGCGCGCCGAGGCGTTGGTGGAACGCCATCAGGCTGTCTCGGTCCCCTGGCCGGTCGGTCCGACGACGCTGGCCCAAGCCGACATCATCATCAGCTGTACCGGGGCGCCCGAGACCGTCCTCAGTGCCGAGGATACAGCGAGAGGCGCCGCCCTGCGCCAAGGGAAGCGTCAGCAGATCATCGACCTGGCCATGCCTCGCGACGTCGAACCGGAGGTTGCTCGTTTGCCCAGCATCGATCTGCGTAACGTTGACGACCTGACGGCCGTTCTGGAACAGACGCGGGCGAAGCGCCAAGAGACACTGCCGGGCGTCGAGAAGATCATCGAAGAGGCCACCGACGGCTTCGCAGGGTGGCTCCGGGAACGCTCGGTGTCGCCAACCATCAAGCACCTGCGCGAGCTGGCGCGAGGCACGTCTGCAGCCGAGACGCAATGGGCCCTGGCCCGTCTCGCTCATCTATCGCCGAGAGACCGGGGCGTCGTGGAGGCTCTGGCTTCCCGCCTCACGAACAAGCTGCTGCACACTCCGACGGTAAGCCTGCGTCGAGCAGCGAGAGAGGGACGTGGCGAAGAGTACCGCGCCGCCATAAGCGACCTCTTTGCCCTCCAAGAGGCCGAATAGGGACGGAAGAGCGAGCGGAGGAGACATGCAGACGAGAAGTCAACGCCCTGCCGACACCGAGGCGCCGCCCGCGCTGTGCGTCCAGTTCGCCTTCTTTGCCGTGGACCGGCAATGGCGCCAGCTGCCGGAAGAGGAGCGACACCAGGCCCGCTGCGCCTTCGCTGAGGCAGTCCGCTCGGACAGCCCGGCTGTCGAAACGGTGGGCTATAGCACGCTTGGCTTGCGTCCCGAGGCCGCTTTCTTCCTGTACCGAACGGCATCGGCCGTTGAGCCGCTTCAGGAGAGCCTCAGTCATCTCCTCTGCACGAAGCTCGGCGGACACCTGGAGCTGCGGGATGTCCTTTTCGGTCTTGTCCGACCGTCGGTGTACGCGCGTCGCCCTACGCCTCAGGAGCAGGCGATAGGCTCCGGCGCGAGCGCGAAGTACCTCGTGGTGTACCCGTTCACGAAGACCACTGAATGGTACCTGCTGAGCCAGGAGACCCGACAGGGGATGATGAACGAGCATATCCGCATCGGCCGATCGTATCCTTCAATTCGCCAGCTCTTGGCGTACTCTGCCGGGCTTGCCGACCAGGAGTTCATCGTGGCCTACGAGACAGACCGCCTCGATGAGTTTCAGGACCTGGTGACGGCGCTGCGCGCTACGGAGGCGCGCCGGTACACGCTGCGAGACACCCCCATCTTCACCGGGGTGCATCGCTCGCTGGAAGAGACTCTGGCGCTCCTGGGATAACCAAGGAGAGGGAGAAGCCGTGATAGCTAAAGACAGTCCGCTACTGGCTGCCGCTCGACGCGAGGCGACTGAGTATACGCCTGTCTGGTTCATGCGTCAGGCGGGGCGAAGCTTGCCGGAGTACCGGCGCATCCGGGAAAAGTACGACTTCTTCACCGTGTGTCAGCAGCCAGACCTCTGCGCCGAGGTCACGCTCCAGCCGGTGAAGCGTCTCGGCGTCGACGCAGCGATCCTTTTTGCTGACATCACGACGCCTCTGGTCGGCATCGGCATCGAGGTCGACCTGGTCGAAAGCGTCGGACCCGTCATCGCTGCTCCCGTCCGCACCGTTGAGGACCTGGCTCGCCTGCGCGACCTGGAGCCGGAGCAGGACTTGGGCTACGTCCTCGAAACGCTTCGCATCCTCCGCCGCGAGCTGCCGGAAACGGTGGCCTTGATCGGCTTCGCGGGTGCTCCCTTCACCCTTGCCACCTACCTGGTGGAGGGCAAGCCGTCGCGAGACTACACGCAGGTGAAGACATTCATGTATCGGGCACCGGAGGTGTGGCGCGCGCTCATGGAGCGCCTAAGCGCGATCACCATCGCCTATCTGCAGGCGCAGATCCAGGCGGGGGCGCAGATCGTCCAGTTGTTCGATAGCTGGGTAGGCTGGCTTGGGCCGGCAGACTACGAAACCTACGTCCTGCCCTACTCTCGGCGCATCTTTGAAGCCCTTCGAGGCCAAGGTGTGCCGCTCATCCATTTCGGCACAACGACAGCGGGGATATTGGACTTGATGGCCTCGGCTGGCGCAGACGTAATGAGCGTGGACTGGCGCATACCGCTGGACGCCGCCTGGAAACGGGTGGGAATGGAGATAGCCATTCAGGGGAACCTCGACCCCGTCAGCCTTCTAGCGCCCCGAGAGGTGCTGTGGTCTCGCGCCGATGACGTACTGCGGCGAGCGAATGGAAGGCCAGGCCACATCTTCAACCTTGGGCATGGGCTCCTTCCCCAGACCAACCCCGACGAAATCGCCGCCCTCGTGACATACGTCCACGAGCAGAGCCAGCAGTACCGATCACAGGGGGCAGCATGAGCCTTCAGGTTGTGATTGTCGGCGGCGGCATCACGGGGCTCGCGGCTGCGTACGCCCTGCAAAGGCAAGCGCAAGAGCGCGGCCTGAATATGGAGTATACGGTCCTGGAAGCTGCCGACCGCTTTGGGGGCAAGGTAACGACCGATTACCAGGACGGTTGCGTCATTGAAGGTGGCCCCGATTCCTTCCTCACCCAGAAGCCGGCGGCGCTTCAGCTCTGTCGCGCGCTCGGCCTGGAGGACGAGCTCATCCCGATCCAAGAGCACCGCCCGAGCAGCTACATACTGCGGGGTGGCCGCCTGCATCCCCTGCCGGAGGGGATGAACCTCCTCGCGCCCACCAGGCTCGATGCGCTCTGGCGCACCTCGCTCTTCACCTGGCCGGCCAAGCTGCGCATCTTGTGGGAGCGATTCGTCCCCGCCCGATTGGGCGAACAGGACGAAAGCCTGGCGTCTTTTGTCGGCCGCCGCCTGGGCCGAGAGGCGCTCTTCTTCCTGGCCGAACCGCTCTTCGCCGGTGTGCACGTCGCCGAGGCAGAACGGCTCAGCATGGCGGCCGCCTTCCCGCGTTTCCCTGCGCTCGAGCGCCAGCATGGCTCGCTCACGCGCGCAGCCCGCGCCCTCGGGCCAGCGGCGGGACAAACGCCCGCAGCGAACCCCACCCCTGCCTTCCTGACACTGCGGGACGGCCTCGGGCGGCTCATTGAAGCGCTCGCCTCCCGACTCCAAGGAGACGACCTCCGGCTAAACGAGCCAGCGGAGGCTATCGCGCCCTTGGACTCAGAGCGATTCACGGTACGGTTGCGGAGCGGCGCCTCCCTTACCGCCGACGCCGTCATCGTCACCACGGCAGCTCCCTCTGCCGCCGGCCTGCTACAAGACTGGTGGCCCGACCTGGCGCACCACCTCCGCCAGGTCCGCATGAACTCCAGCGCCACCGTCTCGCTCGCCTATGAGGCCGGCGCCATCCAGCATCCGCTCAACGGCACGGGCTTCCTGGTCCCACGAACCGAGTCTGCCCGCATCACTGGCTGCACCTGGACCTCGGCCAAGTTCGCCCACCGAGCGCCAGACGGGATGGTCCTGCTTCGCGCCTTCGTTGGTGGGCCTCGGGCTGCGGAGCATGTCGACCTGGACGACGACGCCTTGACTGACATGGTCCGCAGGGAGTTCCAGCGGATCATGAGCATCACTGAGGCCCCCGCCTTCTCGCGCGTCTACCGCTGGCGGGAGGCACACCCCCAGTACGACGTCGGTCATCTCGAGCTTGTGGAGGCCATCGAGCACCGGTGCCCGCCAAACCTTCGGCTGGCGGGGGCGTCCTACCGTGGGCTGGGGCTCCCGGACTGCATCGCCCAGGGCGAGGCCGCCGCGTCAGCAATACTCGAGGAGCTAGCGAGGCTTCCGGTGGTAGTGAAAGGAGGGAGGTCTTGACGAACGGCTACGCACTTCGGCCGCTGATGGTCTATTGGGAGATGACCCGGGCCTGTGACCTGGCATGCCAGCACTGCCGCGCCGAAGCGATCTCCTCGCGCCACCCCGATGAGCTGACGACTGAAGAGGGCTATGCGCTTCTGAGGGAGCTTGTGCGTTTCGGAGAACCCCTCCCGAACTTGGTGCTCACCGGCGGCGACCCGCTCAAGCGCCCCGACGTCTTTGACTACGTGTCCTATGCTCGGGGACTTGGCTTCAACGTGGCAATCACGCCCAGTGGGACCACCGGCCTCACGGAAGAGAAGCTTCGGCGTTTGCGAGAGGCCGGAGCGTGGATGCTGGCCCTCAGCTTGGACGGCTCCACTGCCGAACGGCACGACACCCTGCGGGGAGTGCAAGGTAGCTTTGCTCAGACCACCCAGGCGGCCCGTTGGGCCAGGGCCGCCGGTTTGCCGCTGCAGGTCAACACCCTGGTCTGCGCGGAGACGCTGGAGGACCTGCCCAGCGTGTACGCCACGGTGAGCGACATCGGCGTCACCCAGTGGGCCCTCTTCTTCCTGATTCGGGTTGGCCGGGGCGTGGTGCTCCGAGAGGTGAGCCCGGAAGAGGCAGAAGGCGTCATGCGTTGGGTTGCGAGCATGTCTGCACGCTCGCCCTTCCGCATCAGGACCACCGAGGCGCCTTTCTACCGAAGGGTAGCCCTCCAGCAAGCCACGGCCGCGCGGAGAAACGGAGAAGCGTCCTCCAACGCAGCGGATGCTCGGCGCGCCTTCGGCGTGTGGGACGGCAACGGCGTGATGTTCGTCTCGCATATTGGCGAGATCTATCCAGCCGGTTTCCTGCCGTTGGTGGCGGGCCACGTGCGCCGCGATGATCCCGTGGATGTCTATCGTGAGTCGCCCCTCTTCCTCTCCCTACGCGACCCAGACCAGTGGCGGGGCAAATGCGGCCTCTGTGAGTACCGGCAGGTCTGCGGGGGCTCGCGCGCGAGGGCCTACGCCGCCACCGGGGATTACTTGGGCAGCGACCCGTTGTGCTCGTACCAGCCGGTCGCCCCTGGTCAATCGGTGCTCTCCGCCGCGGAGATGTGAGATGGTAGTCGCTAACAAAGCTAGCGACATGTCGCAAGCCACTGCTGTCCTGCTCACGGCCTTCGGCACCCCACGGAGCTTCGACGAGGTGGAGCCGTTCTACCGCACCATTCGCGGGGGACGCCCTCTCACGCCGGAGCTGCTCCAAGAGTTGGGGGACCGCTACCACCGCGTGGGCGGGACCACGCCGCTACTGAAGGTCACCGAAGAAGTGGCGCACGCCCTAGAGCGTCAACTCAACGCGAAGGGAGAGTCGGGGTACAAGGTCTACATCGGGATGCGCTACTGGCACCCCTTCATCGCCGAGGCAGTGCAGCAGATCGCCGCCGATGGCATCTCACGGGTCATCGGCATGGCGCTGGCGCCCCAGTACTCCACCATGAGCACCGACGGGTATCGGGGCCCTATGGAGGACGCGCTACGAGCGTTGCCGCAGCCTCCGTCCGCACGCTTCGTGGATAGCTGGCATGCAAACCCGCTTTTCATCGCGACGATAGCGCAGCGCATCAAGGATGCTTTGAAGGGATTCTCTTCCGGGAACGGCGACGGCGTCGAGGTCGTCTTCAGCGCTCACAGCCTGCCGAGCCGCATCCTGCAGGTCGGTGACCCGTATCCCCAGGAGCTGCGCCAAAGCTGTGAAGCGGTGGCGAAGGCGGTCGGTCTCTCGCGCTGGCATTTCGCCTATCAGAGCCCAGGCCGGACCGGCGAGCCCTGGCTGGGCCCGGCTGTTTCGGAGACGCTGGGCAAGCTGGCGAGCGAAGGAAGGGACCAGGTCCTCCTGGTCCCCATCGGCTTTGTCTCCGACAACCTCGAGATCGTCTATGACATTGACGTCGAGGCCCAGGAACTCGCCCAGGGGCTCGGTGTGCACTTGGAGCGGATCGAGATGCCCAACGCCTCGCCGGCCTTCGTCGCTGCGCTTGCCGAAGTGGTGCTGCACGGCACAGGGGCACGTCTGCGCGATTGCGTGTTGTGAGGGCTACTCGAGAGGGGACCAAGATGCCCAGCCCCCCAGGGTCCATCGTTATCGGCACCCGCGGGAGCAAGCTCGCCCTCGCGCAGACCGAGCTCACGCGAGCTGCGTTGCTCGCCGCGCATCCCGAGCTCTCCATCAGCGTTCAGCACATTACGACGAAGGGCGACGTACTCCGGGACACGCCTCTGGCTTTCATCGATGACAAGGCGCTCTTTGCCGGCGAGATCGAGCAGGCGCTTCTACGAGGCGAGATCGACCTGGCGGTGCACAGCACCAAGGACCTCGCCTCGGAGTTGCCCGACGGGCTCGTCATCGCTGCCTATCTCCCGAGGGCCAACCCGTTCGACGCGCTGCTCTCCCTGCGGGGCCAGACCCTACGGGATCTGCCGCCGGGCGCCCGGGTTGGGACAAGCAGCCTGCGCCGCGCGGCGCAACTGCGGGCCGCCCGTCCCGACCTCGAAATCGCCGACCTGCGCGGAAACGTCGATACCCGCTTGCGCAAATTGTTCGAGCTACACCAGTTCGATGCGATCGTGCTTGCGGTAGCGGGCCTGGAGCGGTTGGGTGAGCTGGCACGGGCTGCCCAGATCCTCGATGAGGAAACTATGCTGCCGGCGGCGGGCCAGGGCGCCATCGCCTTGGAGGTGCGGGCCGACGACGCGGGGGTGCGCCAGCAGCTCAAGGCGATAGACGACCAGCCGACGCGCATTGCCGTGACAGCCGAGCGCGCCTTTCAGCAGGCCGTCGGCGCAGGGTGCCACGCCGCCGTCGCCGCTTATGCCTGGGTGGCTGACGGCGTCCTGATCCTGCGCGGGATGATTGCGGCGGTCGACGGCCGAACTGTGAAGGGTGCGGCCCAGGGTCATGTGGAGAAGGCCGACGAGCTTGCTCACCATCTGGCCGGAGCGCTACTTGAGCAGGGGGGCTCGATGCTCTTGCAGGAACTCGCCGGTGAATGAGGCGTCCGCATGCCCGTTCACTCGCCGGCGTATCCTGATGACCCGGCCGCGCGAGCAGGCGGCGCCTTTGGCCGCGACCTTTGTGCTCTTCGGGCAGTTGCCAGCAATGCCTGGTCCACTCACGAAGTCACCATAAGCACCTCCTTCACTCTCCTTTGTGCATCGAGGGCGGCATGGCATCGCCGCGTCGTACGACTCCGTCATGGATCAGATGCCGGGAGACTTAGCCATGAGGCGGGTCGGCATCGCTCAAACGCTCGCCAAATCGTTCTCACTCGCCGAGCAGGATCAGATGCGGGCGATTCTTCCCCGCGTATTTGGCGACCGAGGAACAGCGACGTCAGGCTGGGCACCGAGCTCTTCGGGATTCAGAACCCGGCCTGTTGCCAAGAAGCCATGGTGGGCTTTCTGGACGAAACGATAGCCGAAAGGGTCCGATCGCCTAGTCAAGGAAGTCCATAAGCTGCTTGCTTCGAGACGGATGCCGCATCTTGCGCAGGGCCTTTGCCTCGATCTGGCGTATCCGCTCGCGCGTCACTCCGAATTCCTTGCCTACCTCTTCGAGCGTGCGGCCACGACCGTCCTCTAGCCCATAGCGGAGGGTCAGCACCCGCTGCTCTCGATTCGTTAGTGTTCCTAGGACTACGCCGATCTGGACGCGGAGCAGGCCATGCGCGGCGGCCTCTACGGGCGCTTCCGCTGACTTGTCCTCAATGAAATCTCCAAGTCGAGAGTCTTCCTCCTGGCCGATCGGCGTCTCGAGAGAGACCGGCTGCTGCAAGAGCTTCATGATGTCTCGGACCCGCTCCGGCGGGATCTCCATGCGGTGACCGACCTCCTCGCTCGTCGGCTCCCGGCCGTACTCTTGCACGAGCTCGCGCGTCACCCGCGCTAGTCTATTGATCGTGTCTGCCATATGGACCGGTATGCGAATCGTACGGGACTGATCAGCAATTGCTCGCGTGATCGCCTGGCGAATCCACCAATGGGCGTACGTGGAGAACTTGTAGCCCCTGCGATAGTCGAACTTCTCGACAGCCCGCATGAGACCGCCATTCCCTTCTTGGATGAGGTCCAAGAGCTGCACCCCTCGACCGAGGTGCTTCTTCGCGACGCTCACAACTAAGCGGAGGTTTGCTTCGGTAAGCCGCCTCACCGAACGTTCTCCCTCCTCACACACCTGGTCTAAGGTGATCTGCGTAGTCGAGCTGTCGATCTCCAAAGTCAGGAGCTGAGTGGTGGCACCATGGAGCACCTT
>Ga0209002_10002777_pt1 | contig 14001 bp, 10 predicted proteins | sample Rifsed16ft2_FD_184010 | JGI IMG/M metagenome (GOLD analysis project Ga0209002, IMG submission 184010) | Soil microbial communities from Rifle, Colorado, USA - sediment 16ft 2 (version 2) | ecosystem: Environmental > Terrestrial > Deep subsurface > Rock core/Sediment | place: Rifle, Colorado...
CCCCGCCGTGAACGTCGCGCTCCCCCGCATGAGGCCGTACACGAGCACGCCGACGAGCAGGCCGACGAGGAACGCGAGGGCGACCTTCACGAGCTTCGAGAACAGGATGCTCCCGATGATCGCACCGACCGCGGCAAGGATGAGCCCGCCGAGGTACCCGAGCCCCGCCGCAGCACCGAAGAGGAAGCCGACGACCGATCCGAGGAGCGCGCCGATCATCGACATCACGCTCGCCCAGATCCCGTGCCCCCAGAACGCGAGGGCGAGGCCGACGAGGATGAGGACCGCGCCGATCAGAATCCCCGCCTCGGGGAGGAATTCGAGACCCGGGATCGTGGCCATCGTCCCGTTCGATTCGGCTTCGGACTATAAAAAACCAGCGCGGGGATTCTCGGGGCCCGCACCTCACCCGCGGCCGAACACGTCGTCCGCTCGCTTCTCGATCTCACGCACGGCCCGCTCGTCGACCACGCCCGCGGGCAGGAGATGCGCGCGGACGTTCAGGTCGTCGTACGTGAGCACGTCGATCACGGTCGGGATGCGGATCGCGTCCCCCAGGACCGTCACCGTGCGGAGCGGGAGCTTCGCGACGATGTTCATCCACATCTGCTTGTCCGGAACCCCCGCGAGGGCGCTCTCGACGTCCGACGGTTCCTTGAGCGACATGACGAGACGGTTCGCGAGCTGGCTGCGGACCTCGTCGTCAATCCTCGATGGCCGCTGGTCGATCAGGGCGAGGATCAGGTTGAACTTCCGCGTTTCCCGCGCGAGCCGGCTGAAGATCGAATACTCCGCGATCCGCGGATCGAGGAACCTGTGCGCCTCCTCGAGGAACAGGACGAGCCTCGGGTAGTCCGCGGTGTGCTCCGTGTACAGGTCGAACAGCCGGCGGGCGAGGACGTTCGCGATGAAGAGGTACACCATCGGGTCCGTCCCGTAGTCCCCGAAGTCCAGGACGATCGACTTACCGGCCTTGATCAGGGAGAACATCTGACTGAACGCGTCCTTTGCCCCCGGCGTGACGAACGGGAGGCGCTCGAACCGAGCCATCCGCCGCTGGAGCGCCTGCAGGACCATGAGATGGAGCTGCCCGCCCTCCACCTCGTCCGCCGTGGCGACCTTCTCGCGGATCGCGGTGACGAGGTCGATCTCCCTCGGTCGCCTCCGGTCGATCTGGAAGACGTGGTCGATCATCTGCGGTGTGAGGTCCTGGAACGCGATGATCAGGTCGTTCGGAGTGATCTGGTTCGCATCGAGGGCGAACGGGCGGGCCTCCGTGTTCTTCGGGTCCAGGGAGAAGATCTCGACCTTCCCCGGGAAGAAGTACTTCAGTCCTTCCGTGCCGTCCGTCTTGCTGAACACCCCGTACTCCCCGTGCATGTCGAAGATCATCACGCTCCCGGCGTCCTTCGCCAGGATGGCGGTGCACACGAGCTTGTTCAGGATCGACTTCCCCGTCCCCGTCCGTCCGAAGATCGCGAACGGCTTCTCGACGAGCTTGTCGAAGTCCAGGTGCACGTAGAACGGCTCGACGCCCGTGATCGTGCCGAGCGGGGCGGAGGTCGGTGTGGTCTCGTAGATCCGCTCGACGTCCTCCCGGGCCGCGTGCCGGCACGAGGAGAAGTAGGGAGGGATCGTCTGGGGTTCGCTGAGCCGCTTCGTCTCCCGCTCCACGAGCTGAATCATGCGGAGCTTCGCTTTCGAATAGAAGATCGGGCCTCCGTATCCCTCGTGGGTCTCCGGTCGCGGCACGACGACGTCGCTGATCGACGAGCCCGCGAGCTGGTCCGCGATGTCGCTCGGTTCGTTGATCACATCCTCGACGAGGCAGTAGAAGTCGTACCGGGCGCCCTCGACGATGACCGGGTAGGCGATCCTCAATTCCTCGGGGTCGTGGAGCTGGAGCTTCGCGACGAGGCCGTCGATCACGGACGCCGCGACGATCTCCCCGATCTTCATCGGAGATCCCTCGCCACCCTGTCGAGGTATTCGTGGAAGGCGCTCCGCTTCCTGCCTTCGACCTGCGTGAGCCCATCGAGAATCGTGCGAACGTCCAAGCCCATCCCCAGCGCCGCCTTGATCACCGTCTCCTGATACACGGGCCTGAGATGGCGCACGGTCACCGCCATGCGATGGGCCTCAATGAGCGGGAGCGGATATCCGACGGACAGGAGGCTCTTCGCGTACGGGGCCAGCTGGCCGAAGGCGAAGTTCGGATCGTCGCGGAACGTCCCGAGGTCCACGCGGAACCACTTCCGCGCCTGCGGATGCAGTCGCGCGTAATAGATATCTCCGTACAGGAGGCCCGCCTTCGCGGCCTCGGAGGCCTTCGGCGCCCGCGCGTACGCGAGGGAACCCGCCGGTAATCGAGACTGGCATCGGGCCATGAGGTCTTCGTCCGTCAGGACATGCCCGAACGAATGGAGCTGGCTATCTTTCGAGATGCCTACGAGGACATGGCCCCGCTTCTCGCACAGGGCCACAAGGCGCTCCATGAACGTGAACTGCTTCGGGAACTCGGACAACGTCCCATCGACCGCGACGATCGCCCCTTCCGTCTCGTCCACGAAGTTGATCGCGACCTGCCCCTCGATGAGCCGCCGGTATTCGTTCACCATGTCCCGCGGTTGGTTCTCGCCGGCCTCCTGGGTGAATTCGAAGAGGGCCCTGTGGAGATCGTCCTGCTTCGAGACGAAGTCCTCGAATGTCGAGACGCCGACCATTCGCTGTACAAGCCTCCAGTCGGCGCGGCGGAACGCCTCCCCGTCGAACGTGTACCTCAAGAGCCCGACCGTGATGAGGGCGAGCCACCAACTGGAAAGGTTCAGCAGAAACGAGTAGGACCCGTCGACCGCGATCATGTCCCTCGCGTCGTCCGAGGCATGGAAGACGTGGAACTCCGGGACGTCTCCGGGAGGCAGGGGCACGTCCCGGTGGTGCTTCACGAGGAGCTCGAGCTCCCGCCGCATGTCGTCCACGTAGCTCATGCGAGGATTTCCACCCGGGACTCCTGCTTCGGGGTCATCGTCACGCGGATTCGCCCGGGGAAGCGGTCGGCGACCTCCGCGAGGTGGGTGATCAGGATGACCTTCTCGAACACCTCGCCCATGCGGAAGAGCTTCTGGACGAAGAGCTCCCGTGAGACCTCCGTGTCGAGGGATCCGAGATCCCCCTCGTCGATGAAGAGGGTCTTCATCCGGCCGAACGTGCGGCCGACCTGGGGCATCGACGCGAGTTCCTTCGCAATCGCGAAGCGCAGGGCGGCGTTGATCTGGGTCTTCTCGCCGCCGGAGAACTCGGCGACGTCGTGCCATTGCCCGTCGACACCTTGGACGAGGATCCGGATTCCATGGCCCCGACCCTCTTCGTACGTCTCGAGGCGGATCCGGCTGAACCGGCCGTCCGTGAGCTCCGAGAGGTTCCTGGAGGCTTCGATTTCCAGCTCGGGCAGGAGCTGCTCGACCGCGTACATGACGACCCCGCGCTTGTGGAACACGCGGTTCACGAGGACATCGTGGATGTCGAGCTCGACACGGAGCGCTTCTCGCTCCCGCTCTGATTCGAGGAGTCGCTTCGCGTCCTGCTCGAGGGCCGCAATCTGCTCGGCGAGGGCCTTCGACTGCCCCTCGAGCTGGTGCAGAACCCGCCGCTCCGCTTCCATCGCGGCCTGCAAGGTCTCGAGGCGGGCGCGAGATTCGAGGTAGGCCGCTTGATCGGGCTGGAGTCGGGCGATCGCGTCTAGAAGGCCGGCCCGCTCGGCCTTCAGCGATGTCCGCTGAAGTTCCAGATCCGCGAGGCGGCTGGGGACGTCTCCGACCTGTCGCAGGAGCGCCGTGAGCTCGTCCAAGCGTTTTCGCTTCTCCGACTTCTCCGCGACCCGTCGCGAGACATCGTCGAGGCGGGCGCGGTCCGCCTCCGTGAAGGGGGCGGCGTCGAGCTGCCGGAGGGCCTCGATCTTCGCGTCGTCGAGAGGCTGGAGGAGGCGATGGCTGTCGTCGGCTTCTCGCTTCAGGTCCTCTTTGAGTTCCTCGAGCTGGCGTCGGTATTCTGTCAGGACGAAGGAATCCTGGTCGATCGAGGCGACCTTCTCCCGCACGCGAGCGAGGGCTTTCATCGCCCTCCCCCGTTCCTCCTGCAGTTCCCGCACGAGGTCTGCGCGGTCGGCAAGCCACGTGAGCTCGCGCTCGATCCGCATGGTACGCTCCTCGAGTCGGCCTTCGTCGCGCAGGGCCGAAAACGCCGTGTCGCGATCGATATCCGTCCGGAGGCTGGCGATCTTCCGGTGGAGGTCATCGATCCGATCCTTGATCTCATCCCTCCGCTTCTCGTGCTGCGTCCTCGCGAGGTCGAATTCCCTCTGGGCCGCGCGGGCGGCGAGATCTCGCTGTTCGCGCAGTCGCAGGGCCTCCCTCAGCCGCTCCCCATCCGACCGGAGGGCCTCCAGATCTTCCACGGCCTTTTCCAAGGGTGAGCGCTCCTCCTCGAGTTTCGCCGCGATCTCTCCCTGGGCGCGCAGCTGCGCGGCGCGAGCGTCGGCGTCCGCGAGCCGACGGTCCCGGTCCTCGAGGGCCGCGGTCGAGCGGAGCCAGTCCTCGTGCCTCGCTTCGAGGGCCTTCACGTCCGCGCCGACCTTTTCGAGATCCGCCTGGAGGCCCGCGACGCGTCGCCGCCGGTCGGCGAGGTCGCGTTCGAGATCCCCCTGCTGGTCGCGCAGGCCTGGGAGCCTCCCAAGTGCCTCCTGCCGCGCGGCAATCTCCGCTTCCTTCGCATGGAGGTCCCCCTTCAGGGTCGCGTGGCGTTCCTTCGCGCGCTCGAGCGCTTTCTCGAAGATCTCCAGCCGAAAGAGTTTCTGGAAGACCGTGAGCCGCTCGGCGCCACGGGCGGCGCCGAGGTCCTTCATCTCTTCCTGCCGGACGAACGTCGAATTGCGAAAGCCTTCGTAGTCGAGCCCGACGACGTCCCGGATCGTCCTCTCCTTCTCCGGGATCGTGCCCGGGAAGGCCTCCCCGTCTTTCGTGACTTCGAGGTACGATTCCTTCTTCGTCGTGAAGCCACGCGTGATGTCCCAGCGGCCGTCTCCTTGGCGGAAGGCGACCCGGACGTATCCCCCGGGCCGGCACACCTCCGAGGTCTTGACGCCTTGGATGTCCGTCCGGGTCGTCGCGCCGTACAGGGCGAACGTGACCGCATCGAGGATCGACGACTTGCCGGCGCCCGTGCGTCCCGTGATGACCGTGAACTTCTCGGGGAAGCGCAGCGGAGGATCTGTCTTCTCGAGATAGCGCATGAAGCCCTTCATCTCGATCTCTTCCAGGACGAAGCCCTCGCCTGCGCCGGCGGATGTCTCGATCGTCTCGACGACCGCCGCCTCGATCCCGGCATCGCCCTTCACGCGAGCGCCTCCTTCAGGACGCGCTGCGCCTCGACCTTGATCGCCTCCCGTTTCGGGTGATCCGCGAGGACCTTGTCGACATACTCGGAGAGGAGGCGGTTCGGATCCATCGTGAACTCGTCCGTCACGGTCCTCGGCCGGTTCGTGGAGATGAACTTGACCTCGTAGTGGAACGCGTCCCGCAGGCGCTCCGCGAGGTGTTTCTCGTCCAGGCGGTTCCGCAGTTCATCGGGGAGCGTCACCTCGATCCGCACGAGGTGTCCCGCGACATCGGAAGGGAGGGCCTCGAGCACGCTCCGCGTCACATCCTCGGCCATGCCCACCGCGACATCGACCTTGTCCATCGGACGGGCCGGGAGATCGATGAACTCCCAGGTCCCATCCGGCCGGACCGTGAGGAAGCCCTTCGGGTCGAGCCGCTCGCCCCAGTCGATTCGTTCCGGCGCACCGGGGTACACGACCTTCTCCGCGAGAACCTGCCGCATGTGGATGTGACCGAAGACGACGAGGTCGACCGCGGCGGGGACCATATCCTGCGAGAACGTGAAGTCGTTCGGCACGACCTCCGTCGGGACCGTGCTCGCGTACCGCACGCCCTGGAACTCGAAGTGTCCGAATAGGATCCGCAGGTCCGCGTCCTTCAGCTCTTCCGACCGGTGGTGGATCCACTCCTTCCAGAGGCGTCGGGCGACCTCGTACCCTTCCTCACGGGGGACGTCCTTGCCCAAGGTCTCTCGGACGCGATCGACGACCTGCTCGGGATGCATGTACGGCACGAGGATGAACCCCACCCGTCGACCGCCGATCTCCCGGACTTCCGTCTTCGGGTCGCGGAATACGCGCACGTGGGCATAGCCGCGAAAGTCGTCGAGGGATGTCGACCGGGCGGCCCGACGCGGTTGGTCGTGGTTTCCCGCGAGGATCCACACCTCGATCCCCGCGGCGCCGAGGGGCTCGATCACGTCCTTGCGGACGAGCTCCCGAAAGATCGGAGCCACGTGGGTGCGGTCGAACAGGTCCCCGAGGATGCAGAAGAGGCCCGCCTTGTGCTCGATCGCCCATCGCGCAGCCCTCGCGAAGTTCCCATGGAGGTCCATCGCCCGCTCGGAGATGCCCGTCTCCGGATCGATCCGGAAGTCGAAATTCAATCCTTCGTGGACATCGCCCACGCAGACGATTTCGTGCATCCTCCCGCGTGCAAGGGTGACTCTCTACTTATATTCTATACGAGATGGTTGGTGAAAGTGTCCGACCAGCACGCCGGACCCGATCGCTAGGGGAGTCGCGGTCCACGTTTCGCCGGGAAGGGCGCCTCCGGACGGACGGGTTCCCGTTCCTCGAATCGAGCGGCCCGAAGGGCCGAAAGCGATGTCGGTCGGCGGTCCGTCGCCACGTACTCCGAGAGCAACCGACCGATTTCCGGTGAGAGCTTGAAGCCGTGTCCGCTGAATCCCGCAGCGACGAAGAGGCCGTCAGGCCCTACGCGGTCGACGATTGGGTACGCATCCGGAGTGACATCATAGACGCCCGCCCAGCCGCCCCGGGGCTGTGCCGTCCTCATGATCGGAAAGCGCTTGGCGAGCCTCTGCCGGAGATCTCGCAGGGTGGGCCCGGAGACGGAATCGTCTCGGAGTTCGTGGCCTCGAATTGCCCTTCGAGGGTCCGTGTCCATGTATCCAACGAGGACGTCCTTCTCTGCTTCGGGCCGGGAATACGTGTTCGCATAGAAGTCGAAATGGATGCGGGGTGGAGGCCCGAAGGCCACGGGCCGTCGTAGGATGGCCACCTGCCCCTTCACGAAGCGAACGGGCAGGCGGGTCTCGAGTCTCGCGACGAAATCGGGTGTCCAGTTGCCCGCCGTCACGACGACCCGACGGGCGGCGATTCTCGCGCCGCCCCGCAGGCGAACCCCGACCACGCGACGGCTCTTCACAAGTATCTCCCGTGCCTCGGTGCCCTCGAGGATTCTCGCCCCGTCGCGCTCCGCGGCGCGGGCGAAGCCGTGCGCGGTGGCGATCGGGTCCGCGTAGCCTGCATCCGGATCGTGGACGATCGCTGCGTAGTCGGACACGTCGAGCTGCGGTTCCAGGGCTTTCGCGTCTCGGGGCGTCAAAGCCTCCACCCGGACGCCTTCAGACTTCAGGAGACCCAGCAGGGTCTCGAACGCGTTCAAGTCCCGCGACCGAGTCCCTGAGAGGAATCCCGTGTTCCGGAAGTCGCAGGACGCCCCGGTCTCCGTTTCGAATCGCCGGAAGAACGCGAGGCTGTCCCTCGCCAGTCGAATCCCAAGTCGCGCCTCGTAGTGCTGCCGCACGAGGGCCCCGCTATGCCCCGTCGCCCCCGAGGCGATGTGGCCGCGTTCGAGTAAGGCTGCGTCGACGCCTCTCCTGGCAAGATGGAAGGCGATGCCCGTCCCCATGCATCCGCCGCCAATGACCAAGACGTCGGCGCGGATCGGGATATCCGGAGAGGCCACGGACCCGCCATCCCCTACGAGCTTATCCCGATTTCCGCGACTCTTATTTTCATATATTACAGAGAATATATGTCGGGTCGCGGAGCGGAGAACCCTTATCCGGCGAGGGTCCGATGCGGCGCCCGTGCCAGACACCTGGCAGCTCGGAGTCGGAGAGGAGCGCGCCCGAATCGCCGTCGTGGGGTGCGGGGGGTCGGGGTGCAATACCCTTCGCCGCGTGGCGGTTCCCGCGAACGCGATCCGAATCGCGGTGAACGACGCGATCCATCCGGCGATGGCGGAGGCGACCTATCGGCTCGTCCTCCCGTCCGGATCCCTCCAGGCCTACGCATCGATGGACGAGAAAGCCGTACGGAAGATGGAGACGCATGAGGAAAAAGAGATCTCCGCTGCCTTGCTCGACCGCGACGCGGTCCTGATCCTGGGGGGCCTGGGAGGCGAGCTCGGTGGCTGGGGGATGAGCCTCGTCGGGCGGGTCGCGCGAATCTTGGGCGACGCGACCATCGCTCTCGCGACGATCCCATTCTCGGCGGAGGGTGCCGTCCGGCGGCAGCTCGCGGAGGTCCAGCTGCAGCTCCTCCAGAAACGCGCGGACGCCGTGGTCACGTTCAGCAACGACCGCCTGCTGGACATCGCGCGGGACCTGCCGCTGGCGCGGGCGTTTGCGGCCTTGGGAGCAATCATGGCGAAGCCTGTGTCCGGCCTGGGTTCCGTCCTCACGCGGCCCGACGTCGTGCCTGTGAAGCGGATGCTCGCCCGGGCGCGGGACTGGCGGTTCGGGATGGGATCCGGGCGCGACAAGCATCGATGCTTCCTCGCGGTGGAGGAAGCCTACGCCTCGCCCTGGTTCGCTTCCCTCCCCGAGGACGTCGGCCATGCCGTCGTCCTCATGGCCCCCTTGGAACCCGGCGAGGACGAGGCGGAAGTCCTTCGGGAGATCCGGCTGCGCTCGCCGCGGGCCGTCGTCGCGTGGGGCGTCCTTCCACGGGAACCGGCGGCGGACCGGGTGACCGTGCAGATTCTCGCGGGGACTTGACCGGAATGAGCGTTTTCGTCCGCACACGGTCGCAGGATTCATATAGGACGTCCTCCTCCGGTCCATGCTACGCAATCACACGGGTGGCCCATGTCCTCGATCGGTAAGGAGATCCGGATCCGCCGAGTGCTAAGTGGCGGGAAGGCGCTCATCGTCGCGATGGACCATGGGGTCTCATCGGGTCCGGTGGCCGGCCTCGAGGATATCCGGAAGGCGGTGGCCAACGTCGCGAAGGGTGGCGCGACGGGGATCGTCCTGCACAAGGGGCTCGTGCGGTTCGCGAAGGACTACTTCGACGAGCGGCTCTCCCTCATTCTCCATCTGAGCGCTTCGACGTCCCTGGGCATGGGTGCGGATCGAAAGGTCCTCGTCACGGAGGTCGACGAGGCGGTCTCCTACGGCGCGGATGCGGTCAGCGTCCATACGAACCTCGGCGGGGAAGACGACGACCGGATGCTCACGGATCTCGGGACGACCGCCTCCGCGTGCGACCGACTCGGCATGCCGCTCCTCGCGATGATGTACCCGCGAGGCGCGAACATCAAGAACCCGTACGACGTGGACGTCGTGAAGCACGTGGCCCGCGTCGGCGCGGAGCTCGGGGCGGATGTCGTGAAGACCCTGTACACCGGCTCGCCGGAAACGTTCAAGGAAGTCGTTCGTGGTTGCCCGGTCCCTGTCGTCGTGGCGGGGGGCCCGAAGCTCGATTCCGAGCGAGCGGCGCTCGAGATGGTCTCGGGCGCCCTCGCGGGCGGCGCCGTGGGCGTCTCGATCGGCCGCAACATCTTCCAGTCGAAGGATCCGATCGGCACGACGCGAGCGATCGCGCGCATCATTTTCGACGGCGCCTCCGTGGACGAGGTCTATCGCGGGTGAGCCCCCATGGACCGCCTGGTATGGGTGGGGGCCCTTCCCCGCGAGGACACAGCGGACGTTCGGTCCATCGTTGCCGCCGCGCTCGAGGCCGGCTTCGACCAAGTCGTCCTCGCAAAGCCCGACGCATCCCTCGAGAAGCTCGGACGGTTCGCCCCAATCCTCCTGAAGGGAGACGTCTTCCGATTCGATGACGCGGACGTCGGGCGACTCGTGACGATTCGATCGTCGAAGGACGAACCCTCGGTCCGAGCTCTGCGAGGCGCGACGAAGCACGTGGTCGTGCGCGCGGAGGACTGGAAAATCATCCCGATTGAGAACCTCATCGCCCACTTCCAAGGAAGCGGGACGAAGCTCCTCGTGGAGGTCCACGACGCCGCGGACGCGAAGCTCTTCTTCGAGACGATGGAGGTCGGCGTCGACGGGATCTTCCTGACGCCGTCCTCGACACGGGAGGTCCGCGCGGTACGCGCCCTCCTCGAAGCGAGCCGGGAGACGATCCCCCTCCTCCGATCGAAGGTCACCTCGATCCGGCCCCTCGGCCTCGGAGATCGCGTGTGCGTGGACACGTGCTCCCTCTTGCGGAGCGGGGAGGGCATGCTCGTGGGGAACAGTTCCTCCGCGCTGTTCCTCGTCCACGGGGAGACCCTCGAATCCGGATACGTGGCCGCCCGGCCGTTCCGCGTGAACGCGGGGGCCGTCCACGCGTACATCCTCCTTCCGGACGGCGCGACGAAGTACCTCAGCGAACTTCGAGCGGGGGACGAGGTCCTCATCGTGGACCGGGACGGTCGTTCCCGATCCGCGATCGTGGGCCGCGTGAAGGTCGAGCGACGGCCGCTCCTCCTGATCGAGGCGGAAGCGCAGGGCCATCGTTTCACGACGATCGTCCAGAACGCGGAGACGATTCGCTTCGTGACCCCGGAAGGCAGCGCCCTGTCCGTCGCACAGCTCCGGCCGGGGGACGAGCTCATGATCCGGCTCGAGGAGGGAGGGCGTCACTTCGGAATGAGGATCCGGGAGACGATCGCGGAGCGGTAGGATGACGAAGCTTGTCGGCGTGATCACGGCAGAGACATCGGGCGAGGCGGCGCGACAGGCGCAAGCGGCCCTCCAGCGAGGAGCGGATCTCGTCGAATTCCGGTTCGATCGGTTGCGTGACCTGGGCCCCGCCGACGTGAGGAGCCTCGCTCGATCCCTCGGCCGGAGGGCGATTGCGACCCTCCGGTCTCCCGACGAAGGCGGAGGGCGGCCCCGATTGGCCGTGACTCGCTCGACGTTCCTCCGGGAGGCGTGTCAGCGCGGCTTCGCGTACGTGGATCTCGAACTCGACGCGGACTCGAAGGATCTCGGTGAATTGAGGGCCTTGGCGAAGAGGTATCGGTCCCGCGTCATCGTGTCCCGCCACTGCCGCAAGTTCGTCGGGTCCTCGAGGATCCGAGAGACGCTCGATGCATGCGCCGCCGCGGGGGATGTCGCGAAGGTGGTCGTCCCGGTCACGGACGCGCGCGAGGCGGGCGAGGTCATCGACGTCGCCCGCGCGTATGCGGGGACCGGGAAGGCCCACGTCCTGATCGGAGTGGGTCCTGCCGGCACGGTCACGCGGGTCCTCGCGAGGGACCTCGGTTTTGCGTTCCAGTATGCGGCGGTCGGGCCCGAGGCCGCGTCTGGCCAGCTTCCACTGCGGACCGCGAGTCGCCTGGGAGCACGCGACGCGTTCGTCCTCGGACTCGTCGGTCACCCGATCCAGCACTCCATATCCCCGCAGGTCCACGAAGCGGCCCTCGAGGCCTCGGACCTGCCGGGGGTCTACCTGCCCTTCGACGTGGACGCCTCGGACCTCGAATCCCTCTTGGACTCTGCGGACCGCCTTCGCCTGCGGGGCCTGAACGTCACGATCCCGCACAAGGAGGGGATCGTCCCCTTCCTGGACGAACTCGATGGGGACGCGGAGCGTCTGGGCGCCGTCAACACGATCGTCCTGGACCGCGGCTGGACGAAGGGGTTCAACACGGACGTGTACGGATTCCGTATGTCCCTCCGCACGCTCGGGCTTCGCCTCGGCGAACGACGGGCCCTCGTGATCGGCGCGGGCGGTGCCGCGAAGGCGGTCGTGCACGTCCTGTTGCGGGAGGGCGCTCGCGTCATGCTCGCGAACCGGTCGCTCGAGCGCGCGGACGCGCTGGCGGACTCGTTCGACGAACGAATCGAGGTCGTCGGCCTCGAGGAGGCGCCCCGACGCGGCCCTTGGGACCTCCTCGTGAATGCGACGCCCGTCGGAATGGCGGGCCACGACGCCGCCCTGCCGATTCCCGAGCCCGCGATTGCGAAGGCCTCCTTCGTGTACGACCTCATCTACAATCCTCCGGAGACGCCTCTCCTGCAGAGCGCGGCTCGACTCGGGAAGCCGCGGGCGTCGGGGTTCGAGATGCTCCTCCATCAGGCGGCGAGGTCGTTTGAACTCTGGACGGACCGGGAGCCGCCGATCGAGGCCATGCGGCGTGCCGCGAAGGAGTCGTTACGATGAGGGCTCAGGCGAGCTGCTTCGGGGCGGGGACGATCGTGAACGCGATCGCGACTGGCCAGGGTGCGGCGTTCGGCCTCTCTCTCCGCGCAAAGGCGACGGCCCAGACGATGCCCGAGGCCTTCGGCCTCCGGATCCATGTTCCTCCGGAGGTGGATCCCGCCCTCGCCACCCAGGGCGCCCGACGCGTCCTTCGGCGGAGCCGCCGGAAGGTCGGCCTCGACGTGCGCGTCGACTCGGAGATCCCGATCTCCCGTGGCCTCAAGAGCAGCTCGGCGGTGGCGAACGCCGTCGTGGCGGCCTCCGCGAAGGCCCTCGGGCTCGCGTTGGAACCCATGCAGATCATCCGGATCGGCGTCGACGCCGCAATCGATGCGGGGGTCACGATCACGGGCGCGTTCGACGACGCGTGTGCGGCCTTCTTCGGAGGGATCGTCGTGACGGACAATCGGGCCCGCAAGCTCCTCGCGGCGGATCGGTTCCCGGAGGGCCTCGTGGCCGTCGTCCAGGTGCCCCGCCGCATCATCACGAAGCCCAGCCTACGAGGCGTCGACTTCGCCCCGATCCGGCCGAAGGTGGACGAGGCGTTTCGCCTCGCGCTTCGAGGCGACTACTTCCGCGCGATGGAAGTCAACAGCGCGGCCTACGCGCCCGTCCTCGGGATCGACGAGACCCCGGCGGTCCGCGCGCGGGCGGCGGGAGCGACCGCGGCCGGCATCACGGGCGCGGGGCCTGCGATCATCGCGCTCACGAAACCCGCCCACGTGGATGCGGTCCGAGGAGCCCTCGCGGACGGCGAAAGCGAGGTCCGCGTCGTGAGCCTGAACACGCTCGAATCCCGGGAGGTCGCGGCGTGAGGTACCGATCGATGCCGTCTCGCATCTCCGGGACGATCCGTGCGTCCCCGTCGAAGAGCGTCACCCATCGGGCCATCGTCCTGGCGGCCCTGTCCGGAGGACCCTGCACGATTCTGCGGCCGCTCCTCTCGGACGACACCCTCGCCACGGTGTCCGGCGTCCAGGCGCTCGGCGCGAAGGTCGACCCGACGCCCGACGGTCTCCGCATCGTCGGCGACCGTCTCCAGGCGCCCGAGCATCCGGTCGATGCGAGGAACTCCGGCACGACCTTGCGCCTCCTTGCAGGCGTCGCGTCCCTCCTCCCCGGGACGACGGTCCTCACGGGAGACGAGAGCCTCCGGAGCCGACCGATGGGCCCCCTCCTCGAGGCCCTCGTGAACCTCGGCGCGAACGCGATCTCCCGAGGGGGAGATGGACGGCCGCCCGTGGAGATCCGCGGGGTCCTGCGGGGAGGCACGACCTCGATCGAAGGCGCGATCAGTTCCCAGTTCGTTTCGAGCCTGTTCATCGCGTGCCCCCTCGCCAAGGAATCGAGCGAGATTCGCGTCCGGCCCCCCGTGCGGTCGGAGCCGTATCTGGAAATGACCCGGCACATCGTCCGTATGTTCGGCGGCGAGATCCGGGTGGACGACACCCTCTTCCGGGTGCCCGGCGGACAGCGGTACCGACCTCGGGACCTCGAGGTTCCGGGCGACTTCTCCGCCGCCGCATTCCCCCTCGCCGCGGCCGCCCTGACGGACGGGGACGTCACGGTCAAGGGACTCGACCCGGACGGACCCCAGGGGGACCGTGCGGTCATCGAGATCCTCCGGTCCTTCGGGGCGCACGTCGACGTTGCGGCCG
>Ga0209002_10002780_pt1 | contig 13994 bp, 10 predicted proteins | sample Rifsed16ft2_FD_184010 | JGI IMG/M metagenome (GOLD analysis project Ga0209002, IMG submission 184010) | Soil microbial communities from Rifle, Colorado, USA - sediment 16ft 2 (version 2) | ecosystem: Environmental > Terrestrial > Deep subsurface > Rock core/Sediment | place: Rifle, Colorado...
CGGTATTCCCACAAGTACGGCAGGACCATCGGCACCACCCGCCACTCGCGCCGGCGCGGTGCGGGTACGGATTGCGGCAACGCTCCGGGCAGGGTGCTGTGGTGAAGGGCCATATGATGAGGATCGAGGATTGAGGGACGAGGAGAAGAACCGCGAAACGGACCAGTCTTGATCGTAACATGGGGCCCCGACTGGCTTTTTCCAGCCCGCAGCCGCAGGCGGGAAAAAAAGGGCGCGGATTTGGACCGCGCCCGAAAGTTTCTTGATACAGGAGGATGAAAGCGTGGAACCCGATGCTATTCCCCGCCTTCATCAGTCGAGCATGCAATTTGGATGCCAAACAGGTGGCTTATAACAATCAATGAGTTATCGATCATGGCGGGCAAGTGAGTGTCCAATCCCTGCCACCCTGCCGGGCCTGCAGACGAATCTATGCACCCATATGACCCCTGCAACGCCGGGCGCGCGGCATAAGCGGCATCAGCGTTTGTAACCAGGTGTAAAGTTGCTAACGCCGCGGTGTGTCTTGCATTTATTGTTAGGGGGTATCAAATCAGGAGCAAACCCATGCACAAGAGGATATTTTTTGCGGTGTTTACGGCCTACGCGGGCGTGGGCCATGCGGGGACCGACCTGATCGACACGGCAAAGGTCATTTCTTCCACGCCGGTCCTCGAGCGCATCACCGAGTCGCGCCAGGAATGCACCCCGGCGCCCGCTGCCGCACCGGCACCCGCGCAGGAGCGCAGTATCGTCGGCCCGGTGGTGGGCGGCGTCGCCGGCGCAGTCATAGGCCACCAGGTCGGCAGCGGCCGCGGCAATACCGCTGCCACCGCCGCAGGCGCGATCGCCGGCACCATCATCGGCGACAAAGTGGGCAATCCCCAGGCAACCGCCCCGGCGCCGCCTGCGCAACAGTGCCGCACCGTCCAGACTACGCGCGAAGTCGTGAAGGGCTACACCGTGGTTTACCGCTACAACGGCCGCGATATCACGACCACGCTGCCCCGCGATCCGGGCCCGACGGTCCGCGTCGGCATCGGCGTCGTCGACGGCCCGCCCGCGGCCAGCTCCCCGACCGCCGGCATGATGGGCTCGAACGTGCGCGAAGTCAGGCGGCCCGCGCCGGCTCCGGCGTCCGATGCCGCACCGGCTCCAGCCAGCAATCCCGAGGGGTATCAGTACCGCTACTAGCGGTTAGGGAACCTCTGAATAAGTCATCCCGGCGAAAGCCGGGATCCAGAGGACCATTGATTTCACTGGACTCCGGCTTTCGCCGGAGTGACGAACGGGGAGTTGTTCAGACCTTCCCTAAGTGGTCGTCTTCGTGAATCTCACGGTCGTGGCCCGTGCGGCAAAATCAGTGACCACGTTCACCAGCGCAGGCTTGCCGTTCTTGATCGCGTTTTTCGCGCGCTCCAGCGCCGGGCGTATGTCGTCCGGGTTCTCGACGTATTCCCCGTGGCAGCCCAGATCCTTCGCCATCAGGTCGAAGCGCGTGTAACCCAGCTCGCGTCCCGGTTTCTCCCGCTTGGGATCGGCGGTCCAGCCGCCATTCAAGCTGATGATGACGATGACCGGGATGTTGTGGCGCGCGGCCGTGTCGAGCTCGAGCGCATTCAAGCCGAACGAGCCGTCGCCGTGCAGCACGATAACCTGTTGCGCGGGCTTCGCCACCTTGGCGCCGATGCCAAACGGCAGGCCCACCCCCATGGTGCCGAAGGTGCCGGAGTTGATGCGATGCCTGGGGAAAAATGTCGGGATGGACTGGCGCCCGTAATTCAGGATTTCCTGGCCGTCGACGACGAGGATCGCATCGCGATCGATAAAGTCGCGGACTTCCTTGCACAGGCGCAGCGGGTGGATCGGCAGCTTCTCCGTGAACATGGCCCGTTCCTGCTCGGGGCGCTTGGCCGCTTCGACTTCCGCCAGGTGCTTGCGCCAGCCGGAGAACATGCCCGCGTCCACCCGCCTGGCTGCGGCGGCGAGCAATTGCAGCATGACGGCCCGCGCGTCGCCCACGATGCCGAGGTCCACGCGCTGGCTGCCGCTGATCTCGTTCGGATCGATATCGATGCGCACCACCTTCGCCGAGGGTGAAACGCGGGGCGGCTCCAGCTGGTTGAATATGTAATTGAGACGGGTGCCGACGACCAGGAAGAGATCCGCCTCCCGCAACGCCGTCGACCGCGCGTTCAAGAACGCGTGCGGGTGGTCTTCGGGCAACACTCCGCGGCCTTGCGGGGTGGTAAAGATCGGCATGCCGGTGTCTTCCACCCATTTGCGCAGGGCGTCGGCACCGTCGGACCAGAGCCCTCCGCTGCCCGACAGCACGACCGGCCGCTGGGATGCCGCCAGGAGCTTCACGGCCTGCTCGATCAGCACGGGATCGCCTTGGGGCTTGTTGCGTTGCAGGGTCCGCGACAGATCGGGCCAGCGCACGGCTGATTCCTCGACCTTGTCATAGAGCACATCGGCGGGAAGGTCGAGGTACGCCGGCCCCGGCTTGCCCGCGATCGATCGCCGGAATGCGAGGTCGATCATTTCCGGAATCCGGCGGGTTTCGTAAACGCGGTCCGCCCACTTGGTCACGGGCTTCATCACCGCGACCTGGTCGATTTCCTGGAAGGCGCCGGTTCCAAAGCTGTTGATCGGGCTTGCTCCGCCGAACGCCACGACGGGGCTGCAGTCGATCAGGGCGTTGGCGAGTCCCGTCGTCAGATTGATGGCGCCGGGACCGGAGGCCGCCATGCACAGGCCCGGGATATTGGTGACTCGCGCGTAAGCGTGCGCCATCATCGCTGCCGCCTGCTCGTGCCGCACGTCGATGCCGCGCACCCCTTTCGCCATCGTGCAGGTCAGCGCGTCGTTGATGGGGCCGCCCATGATGAAAAAGAAGGTGTCGATGCCGAGGCGCTACAGCGTTTCGGCGACGAGTTCGTTGCCCGTGATGGTCGTCATGGTTGGAGCATCCTTACTGAGCGGGTTTGATCGGGGTTTCCCTGCAGTATTCCTGTATTTCCTCCGCGCTCAACCCCAGCCATTCGGACAGCACCTCTCCGGTATGCTGGCCCAGCAACGGCGCGGTCTTCACCGGCACCCGGGAGCCGGACATCTTGACCGGCCATCCCGGTATCGCGAACTTGCCGCGCGTCGGATGCTCGACCGTCGCGAACATCCCGCGCTTGCGCAGGTGCGGATCCTCCATCAGTTCCTGCGTATCGAGCACCGCCCCGGCCGGCACGCCTGCGTTCTGCAGTGTTTCCATTGCCTCGATCTTGGTGCGCTGACTGCACCATTCGCTCACCAGCGCATCGACGTCCTGCGCGTGCTTGACGCGCAATTTCGGCGTCGCAAACCTGGGATCGTTCGCCAGATCCTCGCGGCCCATCACCTTCAGCAGCCGCTGCCAGTGCCAGTTTCCCGCGCGGGTGGAATAGATCATCACGTAGTCGTTGGGTCCGCCCGGCTTGCACTGGTAGAGCTCACTCGGCGCGGCGGCGCCGAGCGAGCTTTGATTGCCCGTGCGCGGCACCGGCTTGCCCAGCATCAACTGGCCGGCGAAGACGATGCGATTGAAATTGATCACCGAATCCTGCATCGACACTTCTATCCTCTGGCCGCGCCCGGTGGCATGCCGTTGATTCAGCGCCGCCAGGATGCCGATCAGGCAATGCAATCCGGCGCCGGTATCGCCCACGTGAGGCCCCGGCCTGAGAGGAGGCCCTGCCTCCACTCCGGTGATGGCAAACGCCCCGCCGACCGCCTGGGCAATCATGTCGAAGCTCAGGAAATTTGCATAAGGGCCATCGGGGGCGAACCCCTTGATCTGCGCATAGATGATGCGCGGGTTGAGCTTCTGGACCGCATCGTAGCCAAAGCCCAGGCGCTCGATACCGCCGGGCGTCATGTTCTCGATCATGACATCCGCCTTCAGGATCAGCTTCGTCAGGATGTCCTTGCCGCGCTGCGACTTGAGGTCGCATACCATGCTGCGCTTGTTGGCGTTCATGATGATGAAGTAGTAGGAATCGAGGTCGCCCCGTTCCGTGGATGCGAAACGCCCGTTTTCCCCGCCCTGCGGCTCGACCTTGACGACGTCCGCGCCCAACCAGGCCAGCGATTCGGTGCAGGACGTGCCGGCTTCGTACTGGGTCAGATCAACGACTTTCAGCCCGGCCAGGGCCGTGGCCCCGACCGGATGGCTCGACCGATCCATTCTTTTGTCCTTTCCGGTATCGTTTGCTCTGTCCGCGCCCGTGGCTCCGTTTTTCACGCGGGCAGTGGGTCAGTGGCGCTCCGAGCATGTTGTTGCAGCATGGAGCTTGTGTCAATTCCGGCGTGCGAGGATCATTGCAGTCGTGGTCGCACCTTTTTTCCAACTCGTTCCGACATAGGTAGACGAAATGCGACGGATCGGGATTTTCTGCATCATGGTGGCGGGGCTTGCTGCGATGGCGGCCGGCATGGCAAGTGCTCAGGCCTGGAAGCCCGCGGCGAACGTCGAGATCGCGGTCGCTTCCGGCGCCGGCGGCGCCTCCGACCGCAGCGCCCGCCTGCTCCAGAAGCTCTTGCTGCAGACTTCCCTGTTCCAAAGCATCTCCGTGGTGAACCGCCCTGGTGGCGGTGGCACGATCGCCTGGACTTACGTCAGCCAGCGCGCGGGAGACCCGCACACCATCGCCACGTTTTCCTCGACGATGCTCACCAACCATGCGCTGGGCGTCGGGAAACTCAGCTACCGGGACTTCACGCCGCTCAGCATCCTGATCCGCGAGTACCCCATGATCGTGGTCAAGGCCGGCTCCCCCATCACCTCGACGAAGGAGCTGGCTGCGCGCCTGAAGAAGGACCCCGCCTCGGTCAGCTTTTCGTTCGCCGCGTCCCGGGGAAATCACAATCACATCCTCATCGGCATGATCGCTCAGGCGGCCGGTGCCGAGGCGAGGGCTACCAAGGTCATCATCGTAAAGTCAGCGGGCGAGGGCACCTCGCAAGTGCTCGGCGGGCACGTGGACGCGTACATCGGGACGCTCGGCACGCTCGCCCCGCTTCTCGAGAACGGCCAGCTTCACGCGCTCGGCATTTCCGCGCCTGACCGCCAGCCGGGCAAGGGAGCGGGCATCCCCACCTTCCGGGAGCAAGGTTTCAACGCGGTCTACTCCAGCTGGCGCGGGTTCATCGGGCCCAAAGGGCTGACCCCCGCACAGTTGGCGTTCTGGGACCAGGCCTTCGCCAGGGTCGTTCAAGCCGAAGACTGGAAAAAGGATCTGGACGACAACGCCTGGGTCGAAGATTTCCGCGGCAGCGCCGAGGTTCCCAAGCTGCTCGAAAGCGAAGAGAAGCTGATCGCCAAGATGCTGACCGATCTCGGCTTCCTGTCGAAGTAGCCGGGTTTGACTGATTCCGGCTTCGCCTTCGAAATCTTCACCACCTTCGCCCAGCGCTCGATCTCCTGCGCGAGCATCTTGCATAAATGGGGTCAGCGTAACGTTTTCGCGGCGCGGCCTTTCCTTGCACCGACCCAATATATTGAGACCGGCTGCTTGCGGCTTTGACGTGGATCAATGGCTGTCAGTGAGTATAGGTCCAATATGCTCGCGGGGTCCCCGGGATGAATAGCCCGGCGAGTGAAAGACAGCGGCGACTTGCCTTAGAATCGGGACTTCGAAAGCCGGACCGGTCGAACGCCCGGCCGTGATTCGCGGCTCTGCATCCATCCATACGCTCACAACGGGTCATCCAGCATGGGCAAATCCGAGAAAATCATCGCGACCGGCAGGAAATACATCTACACGTTCGAGGAAGGCGACGGCAAGAACAAGATGCTCCTCGGCGGCAAGGGCGCCAATCTGTGCGAGATGACGCAGATCGGCCTGAACGTTCCGCCGGGCTTCACCGTGACGACCGAGGCGTGCCTCGCTTACCTCGAGGCCAATCGCCTGCCCGAGGGCCTGATGGACGACATCCGGCGCCATATGGCCGCCCTGGAAAAGAAGACCGGCAAGGGCTTCGGCAGCGCGGCGAACCCGCTGCTCGTTTCCGTGCGCTCCGGCTCGGCGCTGTCGATGCCGGGGATGATGGACACCATTCTCAACCTCGGCCTCAATGAAACCTCGCTCCAGGGGCTGATCAAGCAGACCGCCAACCCGCGCTTCGCCTACGACGCCTACCGCCGCTTCATCCAGCTCTTCGGCAAGATCGCGCTCGGCATCGCCGACGAGCATTTCGACGAGCGCATGGCCGCGATGAAGCGCCGCTACGACGCGCGCCTCGACGTGGACCTTGCGGCCGCGCACCTCGAGGAGCTCGCCGGCCAGTTTCTCGACATCGTCAAGCATCGCACCGGCAAGCCCTTTCCGCAGGACCCCTACGAGCAGCTCGAGATCTCGGTGGGCGCGGTGTTCCGGTCCTGGATGGGCAAGCGCGCGGTCGACTACCGCAGGCAGTTCAAGATCACCCCTGACATGGCGAACGGCACGGCGGTCAACGTCTGCTCCATGGTCTTCGGCAACCTGGGCAACGATTCTGGCACCGGCGTGGGCTTCACCCGCAACCCGGGCACCGGCGAGAACACGATCTACGGCGAATACCTGGTCAACGCGCAGGGCGAGGACGTGGTGGCGGGTATCCGCACCCCGCGGCCGATCGCGGAGATGGAACGGGAGATGCCGGAGGTCTACCGCCAGCTGACCGAGCTGCACAACCGGCTCGAGTCGCATTACCGGGAAGTGCAGGATTTCGAGTTCACCATCGAGCGCGGCAGGCTCTATTGCCTGCAGACCCGCAACGGCAAGATGAACGGCCGCGCGATGGTGCGCACCTCGGTGGAAATGTTCCGCGAAGGGATCCTTGCCAGGGAGCGCGCCCTGCTGCGCATCCAGCCCGCGATGCTGGAGCAGCTGCTGGTGCCGCAGCTCTCGCCGGATTTCCACGGCAAGCCGCTCGCGCAGGGCCTTCCCGCCTCGCCGGGCGCGGCGTCGGGAAAGATCGTGTTCGACGCGAGCCTCGCCGAGGCGCGCGGCCTGGCCGGCGAGCGGGTGATCCTGGTGCGCGAGGAAACCAAGCCCGATGACATCCACGGCTTCTTCCAGGCGCAGGGCATCCTCACCAGCCGCGGCGGCAAGACCTCGCACGCCGCGGTGGTGGCGCGCGGCATGGGAAAGCCCTGCGTGTCGGGCTGCGAGCAGATCGCGATCAACGACAAGGCGCACAATGCCGTCATCGGCGAAACGACGCTGCACGAGGGCGACGTCATCACCATCGACGGCAGCACCGGCCATGTCTACGCCGGCGAGGTGCCCACGGTCGAAGCGAAGTTCTCCGAGGAGATGGCGACGCTGCTCGGCTGGGCGGACGAGGTGGCGCGCCTGAAGGTGATGGCCAACGCCGACACGCCGGCGGACGCCATCCGCGCGCGCGAATTCGGCGCCGTGGGCATCGGGCTGGTGCGCACCGAGCGCATGTTCAACAGCACCGACCGGCTGCCCATCGTGCAGGAAATGATCCTCGCCGAGACCCGGGAAGAGCGCCAGGCCGCGCTCGACCGCCTGCTGCCGATCCAGCGTGCCGACTTCAAGGCGATCTTCAAGGCAATGCAGGGGCTGCCGGTGACGGTGCGCCTGCTCGACCCGCCGATGCACGAATTCCTGCCCACGGCGGCGCAGCTCGAGCTCGAGATCGCGCACTTGCACCAGCTGCGCGACACCATCAAGGCGCTGGACGATCTCCCGGACACGCTGAAACTCCTCAATCCCAGGCTCTACCAGCAGTACGCCGACGGCTTGAACAAGCTGACGGGCGCGCTGCAGACCTTCAAGAACACTCACCTCGAGGAGAACGTGATCGGCCGGAAGGAAAAGATCCTGCGGAAGGTGCGCGCGCTGGCCGAAGTCAACCCGATGCTCGGGCACCGCGGCGTGCGGCTCGGGATCAGCTTTCCGGAAATCTACTCGATGCAGATCCAGGCGATCCTGGAAGCGGCCGCCCTGTGCGCGAGGGAAGGCGTCCGGATCTATCCCGAGATCATGGTGCCGCAGGTCGGCACGGTGGAGGAGTTGAAGCGCATCCACGGCCACGTCGAGCGTATCCACAAGGTGGTTGAGCTCACTCACGGCATCGACGTGCAGTACAAGTTCGGCTCCATGCTGGAGGTGGTGCGCGCCTGCGTGCGCGCGGGCCGCATGGCGGAGATCGCCGAGTTCTTCTCCTTCGGCACCAATGACCTCACGCAGGCGACGTTCTCGTTCAGCCGCGAGGACGCGGAGAACAAGTTCCTGCCGGCCTATAACGAAACCGGCATCCTGCAGGACAACCCGTTCGAGGTGCTGGACATCAAGGGCGTCGGCCGGCTCATGAAGATGGCGGTCGATGATGGCCGCAAGACCCGGCCGGATCTCAAGCTCGGGATCTGCGGCGAGCACGGCGGCGATCCCCGCTCGATCCATTTCTGCCATCAGATCGGCATCGACTACGTGTCCTGCTCGGGCCCGCGGGTCCCGATCGCGCGCCTCGCCGCGGCCCAGGCTAAGCTCCAGGAAGCGGAGTACCGGGACCCGGTCTGAATAGCAGTTCACGTTGCGAGGAGGATGCGATGGATAGATCTCAACCCCGGCACGCCGGTCTGGTGCTAGGTGCCGTCGCCATGCTTGCGATGGCCGGGCCCGGCCACGGGCAGGCGTATCCCGTGAAGCCGATCCGTTTCGTCATCCCGTTTTCGCCCGGTGGGGCGGCGGACGTGCCGGCGCGCATGATCGGCCAGGAGCTTGCGAAAACGCTGGGGCAGCAGGTCATCACCGACAACCGGCCCGGCGCCGGAGGAGGCATTGGCGCGGAAGCGGTGGCGAAATCGCCGCCGGACGGCTATACGCTGCTCATGATCTCCAATACGCATACCATCAGCGCAAGCCTGTACCAGAAGCTGAATTACGACATCCTCAAGGATCTCGCTCCGGTCATGCAGATCGCCGCCGCGCCCAATGTGCTGGTCGTGCATCCGTCGATTCCCGCGAGGAACGTGAAGCAGCTCATCGCGCTGGCGAAGTCGAAGCCGGGCGCGATCGACTATGCCTCGTCCGGCAACGGCAGCGCGCAGCACCTGTTCGCGGCGCTCTTTGCTTCCATGGCGGGGATCAAGATGAACCACGTGCCGTACAAAGGCAGCGCGCAGGCGACGACCGATCTCATCGCCGGGCACATACAGGTCAGCGTGCCCGGTATCAACAACGTGCTGCCGCATGTCAAGGCAGGCAGATTGCGCGCGCTCGGCGTCACCAGCACCTACCGCTCGGCCGGGATGCCGGAGGTGCCGACCATAGCGGAGGCGGGCGTGCCAGGCTACGAGGCCGTACTGTGGCTCGGCATCGTTGTCCCGGCCGGCACGCCGCGGGACATCATCGCCCGCTTGAACAGAGAGGTGACCGGGGCGCTGAGCCAGCCTGAAATGCGGGACGGCTTTGCGCGCATCGGTACCGACGTGGTCGCCACGGACCCGGTGAAATTCGCCGGGCTGATCAGAAGCGAGGTCGCGAAGTGGGCGAAAGTCGTGAAGGAGACCGGGGTGCAGGTGAATTAGTATGCGGGCACGACAATATGGGGGGAGACAGATGAAAACGCCGGTTCCCGCGGCCTGTCGCTGGTTCGCCGCGGCTGCGCTCGCCATGACATGCGGCGCCGCTGCCGCGCAGGAGTATCCGTCCAGGCCCATCCGCTTCCTGGTGCCGTTCGCGCCCGGCGGTATCGGCGACCTGACCGCGCGCATCGTGTCCCAGAAGATGGGCGAAAACATGGGCCAGCAGATCGTCGTGGACAACCGCCCCGGCGCGGGCATGATCTTCTCGGCGACCGCGGCCATGCAGTCGGCCGCCGACGGCTACACCATGATCCTCGCCGGCAACGGCACCGCGATCAGCGCGACGCTGTTCAAGTCGCTGCCGTACAACATCCTCACCGATTTCACGCAAGTCTCGACGCTGGCGACGTTCGACCTGGTGATCGTCGCCTCCTCCGGCTCGAAACTCGCGAGCCTCGGTGAGCTCATCGCGGTCGCTCGGAAGAGCCCGGGCAAGCTGAACCTCGGCAGCATCAACGTCGGCTCCACGCAGAACCTGTCGGCGGAGCTGTTCAAGTCGGTGGCTGGAATCCAGGCGCAGGTCGTGCCGTTCAACGGCACGCCCGCGCTCGTGACGGCGCTGCGCTCGGACAACATCGACGTCGCCTTCGAGTTCGCGCCGCCGGCCATCCCGCACGTCAAGGCGGGCGCGTTGAGGGCGCTGGCCGTCGCGGCGCCGAAACGCCATTCCGACCTGCCGGATGTCCCGACCACGAAGGAGGCCGGGCTGGACGGATTCGAGGTGTCGTCGTGGAACGCCGTTTCGGTCCGCGCCCAGACGCCGCGCGCCCTCGTGCAGCGGCTCAACAAGGAGATCGTGGCCGCACTCGCCTCGCCCGACGTGAAGCAGAAGCTGAACGCCATCGGCGCGGAGCCGTATCCCAGCACGCCCGAGCAGACGCGCGAGCGTATGGGCAGGGAAATCAAGCGCTGGGGAGCGGTCATCGAGCGCGCCAACATCCCGCGCAGGTAGCCCTGCCCCGTCGCTCGCCACCGCAACCAGGGGAACACCTTCGATGGCACAACCGGCCGCGCTGCCGCTGAAAATCGCCATTGCCACCTATGGCCACACCGCCGCGCTCAAGCAAGGCAAGGTCCCCATCGCGGGGGTAAAGCCCGAGTTCATCGAGGTCAAACCCATCATCGCCGCCTTCCGGCGCATGGTGCGCGACGTCGAGTTCGACGTGTGCGAGATGGCCCCGGCGACCTACATGATCGCGCGCGAGGCCGGCTCGCCGTTCAAGGCGCTGCCGGTGTTCATCTACCGGCGCTTTCACCACGCGGGGTTTGTTTGCCGCGACGACGCCCGCATCCGCGTGCCGAAGGACCTCGAGGGCAAGAAGGCCGGCGTGCGCGCGTACTCGGTGACGACCGGCATCTGGACGCGCGGCATCCTGCAGAACGAGTACGGCGTGGACATTTCCAAGGTTACCTGGGTGGTAGACGACGAAGAGCACGTGAAGAGCCTGCGGCTGCCGCCCAACGTCGTGCACGCGCCGCCGGGGCGGTCGCTGGTGGACATGATGGCCGCGGGCGAGCTGCAGGCCGCCTTCACCGACAATGCGGGCATCGGTCGGGCCGGGCCGCCCAAGGACGGCTGGCAGGCGAGCGGCCAGGCGCGGCCGCCCAGTTATGTCGAATTGTTTCCGGACGCGCCGCGGCTGGAAGCGGAGTGGTTCCGGCGGACCGGGATCTACCCCGTGCACGGGCTGATCGTGGTCAAGGACGAGCTGCTCGCCGAACACCCGTGGGTCGCGAAGGCGCTGTTCGACGCGTTCGTCGAATCCAAGGAGCGCTACCGGGGACAGCTCGAGGCCGGGGAATCGGTGTCGGACAAGGACGATTTCTACCGCCAGATGGCCGCCATCGTCGGCGATCCGCTGCCCTACGGCGTGAAAGCCAACCGCCCCGCGATCGATGCGCTCATCGCGTATTGCCACCAGCAGGGGCTGCTGGGACAACGGTTTTCGGCGCAGGAAATGTTCGTGGATCCCGAGGCGGCTTGACCCGCGCGCCGGCGCGACGACAACACGCCAACAGGGATAGGGCTCATGCCAACGAAAATCGTAGACATCCATCCGCACATCATTTCCAGCGATACCCGGCGCTACCCGTTGTCGCCCCTGGGAGGCGAGCAGTCCGGCTGGTCGCAGAAGAGACCGGTCAGCTTCGAGCAACTGATCGCCGCGATGGATGAGGCGGGTGTCGACAAGGCGGCCATCGTGCACGCCTCCACGGTCTACGGCTACGACAATTCCTACGTGGCCGATGCGGTCACCGCGCGGCCCGACCGCTTCACCGGGGTGTTCTCGGTGGACGTGCTCGCGCCGGACGCTCCCGAGAAAATCCGCTACTGGGTGGGCCGCAAGCTGAGCGGGCTGCGCCTGTTCACGACCGGGAGCACCATGCCCGGGCAGGCGCCGTGGCTCGAGGACCCGCGGCTGCTTCCGGCCTGGGAGTGCGCCGGGGAGCTCGACATCCCGATCTGCATGCAGATGACGCCGGCGGCGATCCCGCAGCTGGAGAAGCTGCTCAAGCGCTATCCGCGCATCCGCGTGATCCTCGACCACCTCCTGAAGCCCGACATCGAAGAGGGTCCCCCGTATGCCAAGGCGACTTTCCTGTTCGATCTCGCGCGCTACGGCAACGTGTACCTCAAGCTCACCTCCCGCAACGTCGAGGAAGCGCGCCGCGGCAAGGCGACGCCGGAGACGTTCTTCGCCCGCCTCGTGAAGGAGTTCGGCGCCTCACGCATCGCCTGGGGCTCGAACTATCCCGCCTCGGAGGGCACGCTCCGACAATTCGTGACTGAAGCGAAGCAGGCGCTGGCTTCGCTGCCGCGGCAGGACCAGGACTGGATCCTGCACCGGACGGCCCAGGCCCTGTATCCCGCGCTGGCGGACTAAAGCAGAAGGATGAAGGATGAAGGATGAAGGCGGAAAGATGACCTGGTTCTAACTCCCGCACTGCGGGGGTCATCCCTCATCCTTGGCTCATTCAGTACCGTAAGGCCTGGTTAGGAGAGACAGCACATGAGTAACGGCGAGTTTATTAAATTGCGAGCGCTACTGGGCGACTATCCCAACACGCGCGCCGTGAAGCAGGGCGAGATACGCTCCCCGCGTCTCACCTTCGATTTCGCCGACGTCAAGACGCCCAACCACGCGTTCAAGCGCGTGGTGCGGGATCTCGAGTTCGACGTGGCGGAGCTCGCGATTGTCACTTACCTCACGGCAAAGGCCCACGGCAAGCCGCTCGTCCTGCTGCCAGCTGTCGTGCGCGGAAAATTTCAGCAAGAATCCATCGTCTGTCGCGCCGACCAGCCGCTCGCGCCGGCGGACCTCGCCGGCCGCCGCGTGGGCATCCGGTCGCATTCCGTAACGACGGTGGCCTGGGTGCGCGGCATACTGCAAAACGATTATGGCGTCGATCTCAACCGCGTGCATTGGGTGACTTTCGAAGATCCGCATGTCGCCGAGGTCCGCGACCCGCCCGGGCTCGAGCGGGCCGCCGCCGGCAAGGACCCGATGACCATGCTGGTCGAAGGCGAGCTGGATGCCGCGGTGCTGACCGGCGCAAGCCTCAAGGACCCGCGCGTGCGGCCGGTCATCGCCGATCCCGAGGCGGCCGCGAACGCCTGGTACATGCGCTACGGGGCGGTGCCGATCAACCACATGGTCGTGATCCGGGAGCCGCTCCTCAAGGCAAACCCCTGGCTCGCGCAGGAGGTGTTCCGCCTGCTCGCCGAAAGCAGGAAGGCCGCGGGGCCTGCGAAAGGCGGCCGCGACCCGTTCCCGTTCGGCGTCGAGGCGAACCGCAAGAGCCTCGAGCTGATCATCCGCTACTCGGCGCAGCAGGGGCTCGTGCCGCGGCAATACGAAGTCAACGAGCTCTTCAACGACCAGACGCGCGCGCTGGGTATATTGAAGGAATGATGGCGCCGCTGTTAACTCTAAAAGTGCACGAAATATTGCGCGCTGCTGCGCGCGCCGGTGCGCCCACGGTTGAGTGCTCGCTCAACCTGGATCGTTCGACGACGACGGTCGAGGTGGGCGCTGCAGGATGGATGTGGCAGGGCCAACGCTTCCCCTATCTGGAAACCTGCAAGGACCGAACCATTTACCACTGGGTTGGCGAGACCTTTCAGCCGGTGGCGCGATTCACAACGTCGCTGATCAAGTTGGTGCCGACGGAGTGGGGGCCGCCGACGTTCGAAATCGATGGCATCAAGATGTTACCCACGGCGCAGGGCTCGCCCTATGCGGATGCCGAACGCAAAGTCGGCTTGATTCAACCGCGTGGCAAGGTGATTCTGGACACCTGTGGCGGCCTTGGCTATTTCGCCGCCTGGTGTTTGCTGGGTCGGGCCAGGCAGGTGCTTTCT
>Ga0209002_10002785_pt1 | contig 13979 bp, 13 predicted proteins | sample Rifsed16ft2_FD_184010 | JGI IMG/M metagenome (GOLD analysis project Ga0209002, IMG submission 184010) | Soil microbial communities from Rifle, Colorado, USA - sediment 16ft 2 (version 2) | ecosystem: Environmental > Terrestrial > Deep subsurface > Rock core/Sediment | place: Rifle, Colorado...
CCTCCGGGTTGACGCAGGCGCGCAGGCGTTCGCCGCGCAGGCCGGCGAGGATGTTCTCGGCCGCGATACGGGCCATCTTGCCGCGCGTCACGTGGGTCGCCGAGGCGATGTGCGGCACGACGATGCAGTTGGGAAGGGACAGCAGGGGATCGTCGGCCGGCATCGGCTCCGGGTCCGTCACGTCGAGCCCGGCCGCGAAGATCGTCCCGTCGCGAAGCGCCTCGAAGAGGGCCTGCTGGTCCACCACGGGGCCGCGCGACGTGTTCACGAGCACCGCTGTCGGCTTCATCCGCCCCAGCGCGCGGCCGTCCACCAGGTGGCGCGTTTCCGCCGTGAGGTTCACGTGGAGGGTCACGAAGTCACTCTCGACGAGGAGCGTCTCGAGCGGCACGAACGTCGCGCCGAGGCCCGCCTCGTCCTCCGGGGTCGCCCGCTGGACGTCGTGGTACAGCACGCGCATGGAAAAGCCGGCGGCGCGCCGGGCCATCTCTCGCCCGATGCGCCCGAAGCCGACGATCCCGAGCGTCGCGCCGTGGACGTCGACGCCGAGGAGGAGCAACGGGCCCCAGGTCTGCCAGCGGTCCTCGCGCACGTAGTCGATGGCCTCCTTGAGGCGGCGTGCGGCGGCCATCATCAGGATGAAGGCCAGATCGGCGGTCGTCTCAGTCAGCACGCCGGGGGTGTTGCCGACGGGGATCCCGCGCCGCGTGCACGCGGGCACGTCGATGTTGTCGAAGCCGACGGCGAGGTTGGCGACCACCTTGAGCTGCGCCCCCGCGGCGTCGAGAAGCTCGTCGTCGACCCGGTCCGTCAGCAGGGAGAGGAGCCCGTCGACGCCGCCGGCGTGGGCGAGCAGCTCGGCGCGCGACGGGGGCAGGTCGTCGTCCCAGAGGTCGACGGCGGCCGCCGCGCGGAGGGGAGCCAACCCTTCCTCCGGGATGCGCCGGGCGACGAAGACGCGGGCCATCGGGAGGTCGCGGCCGCTCAGGCCGTGACGCCGAGCCCGGCCACGACCCCTTCGATGCGGCGCAGGGCCTCGCGGATCTTGTCCTGCGAGTTGGCGTAACTGATACGCACGTGGTCGACGCTGCTGTGCCCGAAGGCCGTCCCCGCCAGAACGCTCACGCCACCCTCGTGGAGCAGGGCATCGGCGAGCTGCTCCCCGTTCCTCCCCGTCTCCGAGACGTTCGGGAAGACGTAGAAGGCGCCGTCCGGTTCGAGGCAGCGGAGGCCAGGGATCGCGTTGAGACCCGCGACGATGAGGTCGCGCCGGGCGCGGAACTCGCGGACCATCGCCTCGACCGCGTCCTGCGGCCCGGTGAGCGCCTCGACCGCGGCCATCTGGCTGTGCGAGCTGGTGCACGAGACGCTGTTGATGATGAGCCGGCTAAAGGGCAGGACCAGGTTCTCGGGCACGATCGCGTAGCCGAGCCGCCACCCCGTCATGGCGTACGTCTTGGAGAAGCCGTCGAGCACGATCGTCCGATCCGCCAGGCCGGGCAGCGCGGCGATCGAGTGGTGCTCACCCGAGTACAGGATGCGGCTGTAGATCTCGTCCGCGAGGACGGTCAGGTCGTGGTCGACGGCGACCCTGGCGATGGCCTCGATGTCCCCGCCCGTGAGCACGGACCCGGTGGGGTTCTGCGGCGAGTTGAAGATGACGAGCCGCGTGCGAGGCGTGACGAGCGACCGCAGCTCGTCGGGATCGAGGCGGAACTGGTTCTCCTCGCGCAGCACGATCGGAACAGGGGTCGCGCCAACGAAGCGGGTCATCGACTCGTAGATCGGGAAGCCGGGGTCCGGGAAGATGACCTCGTCGCCCGGCTCGACGAGTGCCAGCAGCGTGTAGAACATGATCGGCTTGGCGCCCGGCGTGACGATCACCCGCTCCGGCGAGACCGTGAAGCCCTTCCGTCGGCTGGCGTCGGCCGCGATCGCCTCGCGCAGTTCGGGCAGCCCGATCACCGGCCCGTAGTGCGTGTACCCGGATTCGAGAGCGCGCGCGCCCGCTCGGCGGATGTTCGGCGGGGTGTCGAAGTCGGGCTCGCCGATCTCCAGGTGGATGACGTCCCGCCCGGTGGCCTCGAGCGCCCGCGCCCGGGCCGCGGCCTCGAAGGCCGTCTCGGTGCCGATCCCCACCATCCGTTCGGCCAATCTCACGGGCCGCATCCTAGCGCGCGCGGGCAGGCCGGCGCGGCGGGCGGGGCTGCGCTGCCGCGGTGGCAGAATCGGGCGATGGCGCGCTACTACGACATCGACGCCGCGAACGCGCGGGTCGAGGAGCTTCGCCCGCTCCTCGAGCAGCTGCGCGCCGACCGCGACGCGGTGGCGCTGGCCAACAAGGAGCTCCGCCGTCTGCGCGAGACGAACGGCAGCAGCAAGCACGCCGATGAGATGCAGGAGCGCGAGGAAGAGATCCGCACGCTGGTCCGGCGAATGCAGGCTTCGGTCGCCCAGATCGAGGCCTGGAGTGTCACGCTGCGCGACATCGAGACCGGCCTGGTCGACTTCCCGGCCCTCGTGAGCGGGCGGCCGGTGTGGCTGTGCTGGCGCCTGGGCGAAGGACCCATCGAGTGGTGGCACGAGCACGATCGGGGCTTCGAGGACCGCAAGCCGCTGGTCGAGCTGGCGTGAGCGCGCGGCGCCTCATCGTCGGCAGCGATGGCCGGGCGAAGGTCTTCCGCCCGCTGCCTGAGCCGGCCCGACGGGCCGCCCGCGAGGCGGGCATCCGCGCCTACGAGGAGGGGCGCTTCTTCGAGGCCCACGAGCTGCTCGAGCCGGCCTGGATGGGCAGCCCCGACCCCGCCGAACGCGACCTTGACCAGGGCCTCATCAAGCTGGCCGCCGCCTACGTCCACGCCGGGCGCGGCAACGCCCTGGGCATGCGCAAGAACCTGCTGGGGGCGCAGCGACGCCTCGCAGCCGTGGTCCACGAGCATGGCGACGCAGGCATGCGAGCGGCCGGGACCGCGCGCCTCGACGCGACCGAGATCCTGCGACTGGTCGAGGAGGCGCTCGCGCGGCTGGGGGCACGCGTGGCGGCGAGACTGCCCCCCGGGGACGAGGTGCCGTGGCAAGCCGCCGACCTCCTCGCCATGATCCCTCCGCCACCCATCCCGCGGCTGCCTCCGCCAGCCGTGCGGCAGCGTGCCGGTCGGTCGACCGTTGCCAGCTGATCCGACGGCTCCGGGCTCATGACCGACCTCCCGCCCCTCTTGCTTCTCGACGGCGCGACGGGCACCGAGCTGACCCGCCGGGGCATCGACACGCACGGCCCAGCCTGGTCCGCCCCGGCCATCACCCGCGCGCCCGACGTGCTCGCGGCGATCCACGAGGAGCACGCTCGGGCCGGCGCGGACGTCATCACCGCCAACACCTTCCGCACGCAGCGGCGGGCGCTCTCGCGGATCGGCCAGGCGAGACGCGCGAGGGAGTGGACCTTCGAGGCGGTCCGCATCGCCCGGGAGGCGGCCGCGCGGGTGACGGAGGAACTGGGGGGTGACCGCCGGATCCGGGTCGCGGGATCGATCGCTCCCCTGGAGGACAGTTACAGCCCGGAACTAGCCCCGGACGAGGCCACCGCCCGGCGCGAGCACCACGAGCACGCCGGCCACCTCGCCGAGGCAGGGGTCGACGTCCTCCTCGTCGAGACCATGACGACGATCGCCGAGGCTAGCGCCGCGACGGCCGCGGCGGCCAGCACGGGCCTCGAGACGTGGAGCTCGGTGACGACCGACCGGTCCGGGGCGCGCCTTCTCTCGGGGGAGCCGCTCGAGGGATGGGTCGAGGCCGTGGCCCGGTTTCGCCCGGCCGCTCTGCTGGTCAACTGCATCGCGCCGGGGACCGCCCGCTCTGCGGTCACGCTCCTTGCGCCGCTCGCGCACCAGGTCGGCGCCCTTCCCGGCGCGTATGCCAACCTCGGCTCCAGCGAGCCGATCCCCGACGGCGGCTTCGACATCGCGCTCCAACCCGACGCCTATGCCGAGGCGGCCAAGGGGCTCCTCGACGCGGGCGCCCGGATCCTTGGCGGCTGCTGCGGGACGACGCCCGAGCACACGCGCGCGCTGCGCACCCTGCTCGACGAGCGGATGGCTGCGGAGAGCAAGGCCGTGCAGGAAGCCGAGGCCGGCTGGCGGATGCTGGTGGCCCGTGCCGGAGCGATGGCCGGTGGCGGGCGGGCCCTCGTGGTGGGGAACGTCGACGCGGCACTCCTCCCGAACCACGAGCTCATTCGACCAAAGCCGGACGAGCTCGCACGACTACCCGAGGGACGCTTCCGGCTGGCCGTCGTGGAGGGCGACCCGGGAATCCTCCGCTCCGTCGCCACGGCCCTCGAGCCCGGCGGATGGCTCGTGGCGCGGTCGAGGGCGCTGGACGGTCTTCTCCGCGCAGCGGACGGCGCGGCCGAGCTTCGGCTCGAGGGTTTCGAGATCCACGAGATCGCAAGCGCAGCCGGATCGACCGCCATCCTGGCCCGTCGCAGCGTCTGAGGTCGCGAAAGCGCCCTACGTGCGCCCTGCGTACGGGTTGCGGATGCGGCCGCGCGTCACCCGCGAAATGAAGCCCCATGCCTGGGGGCGGTGGTGGAACGCCCAGCCGATGATCGCGAGCAGCACGAAATCCGCCGTGAAGACCCCCGCCGCGGCGATGTAGCCAAGCTGCTGGCCGATCTCGCCCTTGATCTCGAGGGCCGGAACGGTCGCGCCGGCGATGCCGAGCCGGAAGAACGGCGGGGCGGGGGCCAGGTTGGCGCGCTCGAGGCCCGTGCCAGCCCCTTGGTTCCCCGTACCGCCGACGACGAAGGCGTAGGAGCCGATGGCCGCCATACCCGCGCCGGTGCGGGCGATGCGCAGGTCGGACTGGGCGCGGTGCTGCCAACCGCCGAAGCGCAGATCGCCCTTGGCGAACTGGTTCTGCGTCTCGGGGATGGCCCACAGTACGGTGGTCACCGGGCCGTTCTCGTCGCGCCCGCCGACGACGTACATGGTGCCGTTGACGAACGCCCCGGCGGCTGCCGCACGGGCACCCGGCAGCTGGAGCGATTCGGGTGCGCTGCCCCACCGGAAGGGCAGGTCGCGTTGCTCGCAGTTCGCGTTGGGGTCGCCCGGGCAAACGGACAGGTCCAGGCGGAAGACCGAGCGCGTTGGCCGTCCGTCCGGTCCCTCGCCCCCCGCGACGAAGACGAAGCCGGGCGCCGGGAAGGCGGTCGCCGCCTCGCGGGCCTCGGGCAGATCGAGGGCGTCGGGCTCCTCGACCCAGCCGGTGAACTTGCCGCCCCCCGCGGCTCGGCTGTCGAAGCGGTTGAAGAAGACGGTGGTGCTCGGTCCGCTCCCGTCGTTCCCGCCGACGACGAGCATGCCGGTCGGGATCGAGACGGCCGAGGCGCCCGATCGGGAGGCCGGGAGCGTGAGGTCCTCGGGCGCCTCCCACGTTTCGACCATGCCCGTCGTCCGATCGGGCGTCCCGACCCACACCGTAGCCGTCGGCTTCCCATCCGGACCCACGCCGCCGATGAGGTAGAGCTTGCCCAGGAAGTTGGTGCTTGCCATCTCGGCGCGCGCCGCGGGGAGTTCCGCACCGGTCGCCCAGGGCAGGAGGTTCCCCGTTTGCACGGGCACCCCGCCGGTCTGCTCGAGCGGGAGGTCGAGCCGGTTCGTCACATAGACCGTCGACACCGGGTCGCCGGCCGGGTCGCGCCCGCCTGCGACGAACATGCGAGTCCCTGCCTGGAGGACCGTCGCGTCGCTGCGCGCCTCGGGCAGCGCCAGCTCGGGCGGCGAGGTCTGCCAGTTCGTCATCCCGCCCGGGGGCGCGGGGCAATCGATGGAGCCGTTGCTCGGCGGGCACAGGTTCACGACCGGGAAGAAGGGTGGCTGCTGGAGCCCGAAGACCTTCTCCAGGCCGATGAAGGCGTTCACGTCGATCGTCTTGAGGACCGTGAAGTAGTAGGCCCGGTCGGGCAGGTAACCGAGGGTCGCCCAGATGAAGACGAACCAGAAGGCGGCCTTGAGGCTGGCCCACGCCCAGCCCTGCGCGTCGAAGAGCCCGAAGAAGATGCGCCGCCGCACCGCCCCGGCAGGGAGCGCCCGGTCGGACTGTCGCGCCAGGGTCTCCTGGGCCACGTCCGGCGCCCTTACTGCTGCACGAGCGCGACCGTGCCGCGCATGCCCGCCTCGAGATGACCGGGCACCAGGCAGGCGAAGGCGAGATCGCCGCTCGCCGGGACGGTGTAGGTGAGCGTCTCCGTGCCCGTCGTGAAGTCCGCAGTCCCCTGCAGCGCCGCAGTGTTCCGGGCGTCGATGTCGGCCGGGGCGCCGATGTACAAGTTGTGCACGAACCCGGCCGTATTGGTGATCTCGAAGCGGACGACCTCGCCGGCCACCAGCGCGATGCTGTTCGGGTCGAAGGTGAGGCTGCCGGTGGCGTCGACCGCGATGACCCGGGGGTTCTCGGCGGTACCCGGGACGATGCTCGGCGACGGCCCAGCCGACGCCGTCGCGGAGGGGACCGGGGTCGCCCGCCAGCAGGCCGGGTACGGGGTCGCGTCGGGGCCGGGGTCGTAGGTCGGGTCGCGCCAGCCGCGGTGGGTCTCCACCGTGCGCACGCCGGTGGCCGGATCGACCGATGACGACTCCCAGGAGATGTCGCTCGAGGCGGTGAGGAAGGCGATGAGCTCCTCGATGGCCCGGTAGTCGAGCGGTCCGCCGTTCTCGAGGGCCCAGATCGGCATGAGCGACCTGGCGTCGCCGCAGACATAGCGGCCGCCCTCGGTGAGCACGGTCTTGAGGTAGTTCGGGTTGAGGTGCCCGGGTCCCGGCTGGCCCGCCTTCGTGAGGGCCTGGTACAGCTTGGCCTGGTCGTTGAGGGGCGGCCCGCCCCCGGCCGAGAAGCCGATCACGGTGGCGCCGTGGGAGTCGACGTAGCCGTACGGGCCGAGCTCGCCCTTGCCGTTCGCGCCGTGGCAGCGCGCGCAGTTGGCCAGGAAGACCGACTCTCCCCGGGCGACGTCGGTGACGTACTGGGTGGTCGCCTCGGCGGCCAGGCGGCTCGTCCCCGGCGCGAGCGGGAAGCCGTTCTCCCAGAACCAGTAGATCGGGATGAAGACGAGCACGAAGAGGATGGCCCACAGGCCGACGCTTCGCGCGTTGGCGCTCTGGCGCACGATCTGGGCGGCGCGCTCCTCGGTCAGCCCGACGGTGTGGGCGGTGTCGGGTGCGGTGAAGCGCTCGATGCTCGGCGGCAGGGCCTCGCGACGAGCCAGCTCGCGGCCGGTCGATGCGCGCGTCTCCCCGGTCCCGGAGATCTCGGGCGGCGTGCCCTGCTCTCCCGGACCCTCGGGTCGGGTCGGGTCGGTCATCGATCCGCGCGGACGGCTAGAGGCACAGGGGCCCGGCGGCCGCGATCAGGCCCGGCTGGCCGAGGTTGATCGGCAGGGGCCCCAGCGTGAGCCGCGAGGTGTCGACGAAGAGGACCCCATCGCCATCGACCTCGACGGCCCAGCGGTCCATGCTCCGCGGCGCCGGTCCGAGCTCCGCGACCTTGTTCCCCAGGCGGTCGTAGCGCGAGCCGTGGCAGGGGCACTCGAACCACTGGCTGCGGTCGCAGAAGTTGGGCTTGCAGCCGAGGTGCGGGCAGCGCTGGTAGAGCGTGCGCACGTTCGTCTCGGTGCCCGGCCCGTTGGCCCCCGACCCCTCCCCCTGCGGATCCGCACCGGCGGTGAAGCCGCGTGACGGGTCGATGACCACGGCGAAGGTGCGGGCCGCCTGGAAGTACGCCGGGAAGCCGCGCTCGAAGGGGACCTCCGGGTTCAGCGCCCTGATCTCCTCGAACGTGCCGAGGCGGATCTTGCCGCCCAGCCCGCTGGCCAGGTTGGGCCACAGGAAGCCGAGGGTCCCGCCGAGCAGCTCGAGGATCCACAACCCGATCCCCGTGCCGATGGCGTTGCGCAGGAGCTGCCGGCGCGACAGGCCGCGCGGCTGCTCGCGGCGGAGCGCCTTGAGGGCCTGCTTCGTGAGGGCCTTCGGCCGATCCGCCGGCGCGACCCACCAGTTGCCCATCGTCAGAGCGAGAAGTGCAGCCCGCTCACCCAGAAGAGCGAGGCGCTGTAACCGAGACCGCGGAAGAAGATGGCGAAGAAGGTCACGACCAGCCCGACGACCGCCCAGATGGAGAAGAGCACGACCGCCGTCTTCCGCTCGGACGGCCGGTGCCCTGGGCTGCGGTCGACGTAGGGGATCAGGAACATCGCTCCCAGGACGCCTATGAACGGCACGAGCATCCCGGCGACGACGGGATGGAAGTACGTGAGGAGCTCCTGCAGGCCGAGGAGGTACCACGGCGCCTTGGCGCTCGGGGGGGTGACGTTGCCGTTGGCGAGCTCCTCGAGCGGAGCGTTGGCGAAGAGGCCCATGAGCAGCAGGAAGACGCTGATCATGGCCGCCGCGAAGAACTCGATGGCCAGCAGGTGCGGCCAGACCATGACCGTGTCGTCGGGCTCCTTCTGGACGCGCACGACGGCGTCCTGCTTGACCAGCGCGAGGAGGCGGTAGGGCTTCGCCGCCATCGGCACGCGCTGCTTGTCGATCTCGGTCTGGCGCCGCTCCGGCGGTGCGGAGGGGAGCGCCGGCACCCGTGACTCGCTGCGGCGCGACTCGTCGGTCATCTCACAGGGGTCCCGAGATCCCGCCGTCCTTGCGGATGCGCCAGAAGTGGACGGCCAGCAGGACGGCCATGATGAGCGGCAGGAAGATGACGTGCAGCACGTAGAAGCGCAGCAGGGTGTTCTGGCCGACCTCGATCCCGCCGAACAGGAGCATCTGGATGGGCCTGTTGATGAGCGGCGTGGTGCCGGCCATGTTCTGGCCGATGGTGATGGCCCAGTAGGCGATCTGGTCCCACGGCAGCAGGTATCCGGTGAACGACAGGGCGATGGTGAAGAAGAGGAGCAGGACGCCGATCACCCAGTTGAACTCGCGCGGCGGCTTGTACGCGCCGTGGTAGAAGACCCGCATCATGTGCAGGAAGACGAAGAAGACCATCAGGTGGGCGCCCCAGCGGTGGATGTTGCGCGTGAGCAGCCCGAACACGACCTGGCTCTCGATCTGCAGGATGTTCGTGTAGGCCTGGTCCGCCGCGGGCACGTAGAAGAACATCAGATAGACACCCGTGATGGTGAGCACCAGGAAGAGGAAGAACGACAGGCCGCCCAGGCAGAACGTGTAGGCGAACTTCACGGCGTGCTGGCGCAGGCGCACGGGGTGGATGTGCAGGAAGACGTTGTTCATCACGGCCATCGCCCGGGAGCGCTCGTCGCGCGGGTACGCCTGGCGGAAGAGCGAGCGCCACACGGCGCTCCGGCGGATCGATTCGTCGACGCGCTCGAAGAAGGTCACGACATCCCTCCGGCCCCCCCGGCGAGGCCGGGCACGGCGGCCAGCTGGGCGTCCCGGTACGACTCCTTGTAGACGCGGTCGTCGCTGGTGGATTCGCGCAGCTCGAAGCGCTCCATGGTGATGGCATCGTACGGGCAGCGCTTGACGCACAGGGCGCAGCGGATGCAGCGCTCCTCGTCGAGGATCATCACCCCGCCCTGATCCCAGCCGTAGGCGTCCATGAGTTCGGGCAGGTCCCCCTCCGCCCTGAGCTGGTTGACGTCGACCATGTGGATGACGCCCTCGGGGCACACGTCGGCGCACGCCCCACACAGCACGCAGCGGAAGCCGTCGAACCAGATGTTGTAGTTGCACATGAGGCAGCGGGTCGACTCGGCGACCGCCTCGCTGGCCGAGTAGCCCTGCTCGACCTGCGTGTTGAAGTTGACGATCGGGTCGTCGGAGGCCATGCGCATCGGGAGCGGCGTCATGGGCACGTGCTGGCGAGGCAGGATGTCGTACAGCTCGGGCATCTCGAAGGCCCATGAGCTGGTGATCTTCACGTCGGCCGCGACCTCGACTTGCTGGCGGCCGGCGAGGTAGCGGTCCATCGCGTAGGCGCAGCGCTTGCCGTGGCCGGCCGCCTCGATCAGCGTCGTCGGCCCGGTCACGAAGTCGCCGCAGGCGAAGACGCCGCGCACGTTCGTGGCGTAGCTGCCCGGGTCGACCTTCACCCGCCCGCGCCCTATCTCGAAGCGGGCCTCGACGGGCAGGAAGGTGTTGTCGGGCGATTGGCTGACCGCCGGGATGACCACGTCAGCCTTGATCGTGAACTCCGAGCCCTCGATGGGCACCGGCGTCCGCCGGCCGGTCGCGTCGGGCTCGCCGAGACGGTTGCGGATGAACTTCACGCCGGTGACATGGCCGTCGCGGCCGAGGATCTCGACCGGGCTGGCCAGGAACTCCATGCGCACGCCTTCGCGCTCGGTCTCGCCGAGCTCCTCCTCGTCGACCACGAGCTCGGAGCGGGTTCGCCGATAGACGATGGAGACGCGCTTCGCGCCGTGGCGCAGGCTCGTACGGGAGCAGTCCATGGCCGTGTACCCGCCGCCGATGACGACCATGTCCTCGCCGATGGGGATCGCCTTGCCGAGATTGGCGTCCTTCATGAACTGGACGCCATAGGCGACGCCCTCAAGTTCGGCACCGGGGATGTCAAGCTCGACCGGGTCCATCGCGCCGGCCGTGATGGCGATCGCGTCGTAGTCGGCCCGGAGCTGCTCGAACGTGACGTCCTTGCCGATCTCGGTGTTGTAGGTGAAGCGCACGCCGAGCTTCTCGATGAGCCGGACGTCCATCTCGATGGCCTCGCGAGGGAGGCGGAAAGCGGGAACGCCGATGAGCATCGTGCCCCCGGCGTACGGCAGCGCGTCGTAGACGGTGACCTGGTAGCCCTTCACGGCCAGCTCGCGGGCGACGCACAGTCCGGCCGGCCCGGCCCCGAGGACGGCGACCCTCTCGCTGCGCGGCGCGATCTCGGGCATCTCGTCCGGGATGCCGCTGTTCTCGTGCCACTCGACGAGAAAGCGCTTCATGGCGCGGATGGCGAGCGGGCGGTCGATGTCGCCCCGGCGGCAGGCCCGCTCGCACGGCGCGGAGCAAACGTACGCGCACATCGCGGCCACGGGATTGGGCTCCCGGGAGAGGATGTAACCCTCCTCGAAGCGGCCCTCCGCGGCGAGGTTGAGGTAGCCGCGACAGTTCGTCCCGACCGGGCACGCCTCCTGGCACTCGATGTTGCACTGGAGCCAGGAGGCGTCGACGGGCTGGACGAGGAACTCCTGGTTGGGGTCGATGGCCACGGGGTCTCGGCAGCCTCTCCGCGTTCAGGGGGTTGCGACTCAGCAGACGAATGGCACGTCGGCCCCGGAATCCTAGCATCGGCGCTCGAGGGGCGGCGAAGGACCGCGGGGCATCCTCACGTGTCGCGCGCGGCCGTCAGGCGTCGACGTGGATGACGCGGAAGGCGTCGGCCATGGCCACGCCGACCTTCTTCCCGTTCTCCTCGGCCCACTGGCGGACCCATTCGGCCACGCGCTCGGGTTCACGCAGCTGGCTGGCGTGCTCCGCCAGGGCCGCAAGCTTGCGATCGAAGGTCGCGGTCGTGTCGACCCACGCGGTCGGGTGCTCGGTGGCGAAGAGGTAGACGCGCGGCACGACGTGGGGAGCGAGTCCCTCGCGGGCGAGGTGCGGGAACGCCATCGCGTTGCGCGCGGCCGGGTAGACGGCGTCCACGCTGGCCATCCCGGCGGCACGGTGGTCGGTGTGGTTGACGAAGCGGGTGTCGTGGAACACGACGGTGGGATCCTGGCAGAGGACCGCGTCGGGTCGGAATCGCCGGATGAGGCGCACGATCTGCTCGCGCACGGCCAGGTCATTCGCCAGCGCACCGTCCGGCTGATGGAGGAAATGGATCTCCTCGTAGCCGACGATCGCGGCCGCGCGCCGCTGCTCTTCCTCGCGCAGGCGGGCGAGCTCGAGGGGATCGGCGGTCGGGTCGTCGCTGCCGGCCTCGCCGCTGGTCAGACACACGAGCGAGGCCGACGATCCGGCCGCGATCCACTTCGCGGCAGTCGCGGCGGGCCCGAAGTCGGCGTCGTCGGGGTGGGCGACGATGACCATGAAGCGCGCGGGCCGCTCCTCGTGGAGCGCGGCCCGGGCCGGTCCCTCGGCCGCCGGTTGGAGCTCCTCCTCGGTCACGAAGAACCGGCCGACCTCGTTTGCTCTTCGCGCAGGGCCGCAAGGACCTCTTCGGCATGGCCGTCCGCCTTCACGCCCTCCCAGGTCCGCGCGATGCGACCCTCGGGGTCGATGAGGAAGGTCGTCCGCGCGACGCCCATGTATGAGCGGCCGTAGCGCATCTTGAGCTGCCAGGTGCCCCACGCATCGGCGACGGCGTGGTCCGCGTCCACGAGGAGCGGGAAGTTGAGCCCGTACTTCGCCGAGAACCGCCGGTGGGAGCGCGCATCCTGCGGACTGACCCCCCACACGGTCGCGCCGGCGTCCCGGAGCGTCCCGACGGCGTCGCGAAACGCGCACGCCTCGGTGGTGCAGCCGGGCGTGTCGTCGGCCGGGTAGAAGTACAGCACGACCCACCGTCCGCGCTCGACCGCGAGGCGGCGCTCGTTGCCCTCGCCGTCGAGCAGGGCGAGAGTCGGCGCCGGCTGGCCGGGCTGAGGCACGCGGGCAGGCTGCGTCTCGGTCGCGCTCGTCACGGCCCGAGCGTACCACCGGCCAGCAGCGCGAGAAGGAGCGCACCGAGGCCGAGGCCCAGGACCGCGGGGTCGCGCAGCGTGATCCGGACCTCGCGGTACGCCGAGCGCGGTCCGAGCCCGAACGCCCGGGCGTCCATGGCCAGGGCCAGCCGGTCGGCGTGGCGCACGGCTAGGACGAGCAACCCGAGGAGGACGCGCGGGTGCCACCCGCCGCGGAGCCCGCGCGTACGCCGTGCGGCGCGCAGGTCGGACAGGTCATCGGCGAGGCGCGGGACGGCCTGGTAGGCGGCCAACGCGCCGTAGGCGAAGCGGGCTGGCAGCCGTGCCTGCTGGACGAGGGCGTCGGCGAGTCGCGTGGGGCCGGTGGTGAGTACGAACACGGCCGAGACCGAGGCGATGGCCAGGACCCGTAGCCCGAGCGCGAGCCCGGCGATCAGAGCCGGCTCGGTGACGCGCCCCGGGCCGACCCGGAACGCCTCGACCGCTGCCGGGTCCGCGTTCGCCGCTGCGAACAGGGCGTTGAAAGCGGCGATCCCGAGCGCCCCGATCCACAGCGGCGCCATCCACGTGGCCATCCGCCGGAGCCGGATCGCTCCGAGCAGCGCCCCACCGACGAAGGCCGCCAGCGCGAGGATGAGCGGCGGGAGAGGGTCGAGCGAAAGGGTCATGCCGGTGAGCCACGCGATCGCCACCGCCAGCTTGACCAGTGGACTGGTGCGCCCGAGCAGCGAGGCCTCGCTCGGTCCGGTCGGCCGGGCGGCCGCCAGCGCCGCGGCGGCGATGCCGCTCATCGTTCAGCCCAGCGCCAGCTCGGCGCGCGCGGCGACGTCCGCGAAGAGCGCGGCGGTAGGGCCATCCCAGGCGACCTGCCCCGCGCGCAGGCCGATCGCCCGCTCGGCCGCCTCGGCCGCAAAGAGGACATCATGGGTCGCCGCGAGCATCGCTGCGCCACGGTCCACGCGTCCCCGGATCAGGTCCACGAGGGTTTCGTGATGGACGCGGTCCTGCCCGTAGGTGGGCTCGTCGAGCACGACCAGGGCGGGGTCACGGGCCAGCGCGCAGCCCACCGAGAGCCGGCGCTGCTCTCCGCCCGAGAGGCGATGGGGCGACGCATCGGCGAGCCCGGGACGGTCCAGGTCGAGCCGGCCGAGCAGTTCGTCGGCAGCGGCGTGCTCCTCCGGGGTGCGCAGGCCGACGTGCAACTCGTCTGCGACGCGATCGGCCAGGAACTGGACGGCCGGGTCCTGGAAGACGTACGCAGCCCGGTGCGGCAGCTCACGGGCCGGCAGGCGGGCCGGATCGGCTCCCGCAAGCCGAACGGAGCCCTCGCGGG